>Ga0209131_1001073_pt1 | contig 18900 bp, 15 predicted proteins | sample GraSoi_2013_40cm_FD_185826 | JGI IMG/M metagenome (GOLD analysis project Ga0209131, IMG submission 185826) | Grasslands soil microbial communities from the Angelo Coastal Reserve, California, USA - Sample 9_17_2013_40cm (SPAdes) (version 2) | ecosystem: Environmental > Terrestrial > Soil >... | reverse complement strand
CGCCGGGGCGAAGCCACCTACGACGCGGCGTTGAGCGCGGCTTCGATCGAGAGGATCTGGCAACTGTGGCGAAAACGGCCGGGCAGCGTCCTCGTCCCCGGCCACGACCTGCCGATGACGCAACGGGACGGGCACGTCGAATACATCGGCAAGCGCGAAGCCGCGCTCAAGGCGTGGTTCGGCGAGGACCTAGAAACGACGACGCTGATCGAGCTGGGCGTTCGCTGAACCGGAATCCAGCCCGAATAAATAAAGCGCGCAGTACGGAGGAGAGATGCCAAACACACTGAAATCCGCGATGCTGCTTCTCGCGCTGTCCGCCGCCGCATATACGACGCCTGCAGCGGCGCAAGTCTACCCGAGCAAACCGGTGCGGATGGTCATCCCGTTTCCGCCCGGCGGCAGCAACGACGTGGTGGGGCGCATGATCGCCTTCCAGCTTTCCGAGCGGCTCGGCAAGCAAGTGGTCGCGGACAACCAAGGCGGCGCGGGCGGCATCATCGGCACCGAAGCGGTCGCACGATCGCTGCCCGACGGCCATACGCTGCTCCTCATCTCGGTCGCCCACGCGTTCGGCGCCTCGATGTACAAGCTGCCCTACGATCCGATCAACGCCTTTGCTCCGGTCGCTCTGCTCGGCACCGGGCCCGTGGTGCTCGCCGTCACCGCGAACCTGCCGGTCAACTCGCTGAAAGATCTCCTCGCGCTGGCGAAGGAAAAGCCCGGGCAGCTGAACTACGCCTCGGCAGGCGTCGGCAGCTTCCAGCACCTGGCGAGCTCTCTGTTCAAACTGCAATCGGGCCTCGACATCGTGCACATCCCGTTCAAGGGCGGGGGCCCGGCGATGATGGACGTGATCGCGGGCAACACCCAGATCGCGATCGGCTCGCTCATCCAGACGCTGCCCCACATCCGCTCGGGACGCTTGAAGCCGCTGGGCGTGGGCAGCGCCAAGCGCGTTCCCGCCCTGCCCGACGTGCCGACGATCTCGGAGGCCGGCGTGCCCGGCTACGAAGCCACCAACTGGTGGGGCATCGTCGCGCCCGCCGGCACGCCGCGTCCGGTCATCGAGCGGCTGCACAAGGAGCTTTCCGTGATCCTCGCTTCGTCAGAAACGAAGAAGCGTTTCGAGACCGAAGGCGGCGAAGCCGCGCAGATGAGCCCCGAGGAGTTCGGCCGCTTCATCGCCTCCGAGACGGAGAAATGGGCGAAGGTGGTCAAGGAAGCCGGCATCAAGCCGGAGTAGGAATCATTACCGGCTTCGCCCGCTTGCTCGCCGGCTGCTGCGCGGCGATCGCCTGTTCGCCCGGGCCGGCGGCGGCCCAGGAGCCCGCCACGGAACGGAGAGCTCCGCTCTCCGCGGAGTCCGTGCCTGCTTCGGCAGGGAAAATCCCGTCCTTCGCCGAGCTCGAGGCGGCCGGAGCCGTCATCGGCGAGGTGCGCGTCGACAGCGGCAACATCTTCGACCTCGCGGACGAGAAGGAAAACGCCTTCCTCTACCGTGCCGCGAACACGTTGCACATTCAAACGCGCGCCTCGGTCGTCAGGCGCCAGTTGCTGTTCAAGCCCGGCGAGCGCGTCTCGGTCCGCCTCATCGAAGAGACGGAGCGCCTGATGCGGTCGAACCGGATTTTCTACGATGTCAGCATCGTGCCGGTCGGCTACCGCGACGGCGCGGTCGATATCGAAGTCAAGACGCGCGATACCTGGACGCTGCAGCCCGGGGCGAGCGCCAGCCGCGCGGGGGGCGTCAACAAGACCGGCTTGTCGCTGATCGACAGCAACGCGCTCGGCACCGGCGTTCTCCTCGGAGTCAACCGCTTCACCGATGCCGATCGCAGCGGAACCCAATACCAGGTCTCGCTGCCCCACGCCTTCGATGGCTGGACCGCGGTCGACTACTCGCACGCCGGGCTCAGCGACGGCCAGAGCAGCGCGTTGTCGATCGCCCGGCCGTTCTACGCCATGGACACGCGCTGGGCGGCCGGACTTTCGGCCTCCACGGACAATCGCATCGACTCCGTATTCAGCAACGGGGTGAAGGTCGCCCAGTTTCGGCACAGGCAGGACAACGCGCAGGCATTCGGAGGCTGGTCCGGGGGACTGGTGGACCATTGGGTGCACCGTTATTCCGCTGGCTTCAGCTACTTGAAGGATACCTTCGATCTCGAACCCGACCTTCCCCCTCCCGCGCAACTTCCTCCGGATCAGACGCTGGCCGCTCCCTTTTTCCGCTACGAGCTCGTGGAGGACAATTACGAGAAGGTCAAGAACCGGGACCTGATCGAGCGTCCCGAGTACTTCGCGATGGGAACCCAAGCAAGCGCCCAGCTGGGCCGCGCGTTGACGGGCCTCGGCTCGACACAAAACCTCTGGCTCTACTCGGTGAGCGCGAGCGACGGCTTTCGGCTTCCGTCGAACCGGGTCCTGCTGGGCTCGGCCTCGGTCTCCGGCCAGACCGGTTACGCTCTGCTCGACAAGCAGCAGACGAGCGGCTCGATTCGATTCTATGGCCACTCGGACGACCGCACCCTGACCTTCGTTTCTCTCGCGGGCGACCTCCTCAGGGACCCCAACCTTGCCAACCAGCTGGTGCTGGGGGGCGACACCGGCTTGCGCGGATATCCGCGGAACTTCCAGACCGGCGACCGCCGCGTGCTGCTCAACCTGGAGGAACGCGTCTATACGGACTGGTACCCGTTCCGCCTGATCCGCGTGGGGGGCGCGGCGTTCTACGACTGGGGCCGGGCTTGGGGCGGCCCCGGTGAAAATCCCTCGAATGCGGGCTGGCTGAGCAACGTCGGCTTCGGCCTGCGCTTTCTGAGCACGCGCTCGGCCTTCGGGAACGTTCTGCACGTCGATCTTGCCTTCCCCCTGAACCGCGGTCCGAACATCAAGCCGTATCAGTTCCTGGTCACGAGCAAGCTCTCGCTTTGAGGCAAAGGCGCTCGCTCAGAACGAGCGCCCGAGACGCACGTACCCTTCGGTCCGGCCAGGCGCCTCGAATCCCTTGGCGACGCCGACGCGCAGCTGCGCGCCGAGAAGGTAGCCCGCGCGCGCTTCGTAGAGCAGCTCCATGCCTGCGCTCTTGTACCAGTGTCGCGGAGCGTCGTCCCAGGCGGCTCCCGCTTCGGTGAATACGCTCATCGAGATTCGGTTGACCCCCATCGGTGGAACCATGAAATGCCGGTCGACGTCGGAGATCGGAATCCGCCACTCCAGAGTGCCGAGGCTCGCGCGATGTCCGGTGAGCACCGGCTCGCCGTTCCGGTAGCCGCGCAGCGGAAACTCGCGCTGGTTGAGAACGGGCAGGAGAAACGCGTTCTCCGAAAAGAGAGGGCCTACGCCGCCCAATTGGATCGGCTCGGCCTGCGATTGCGAGTACGCCTGGTTCCAGCGCAGCGACACCACTGTCTTGCCGGCGGGCAGGTGGGCGCGCCAGTCGCCCCGGTAGAAATTGCCCGAGAACGCGCCGCCCAGTCCGTTCGAGGTCTCGGCGAAGAGGCGGAGGTTCTGCCCCTGGCTCGGGCCTTCCGAAAGGAGCTGCTCGCGGCGCGTATCCACTCCGGCGACCAGCCCCAGCACCCGCTCGTCGCGCGTTGCCGAGCTGCTGATGTCCACCTGATGGAAAATCTCCCGGTCGAGCGCGCCGCCGAGCCCCCAGTAGTAACGCGTGTTGTAAGACAGGTTGCGCCACAGCGATACCCACTGCGCCGTTTCATTGATCGTGTAGGCTTTGACGTCGTTGGTAGAGGAATCGCTCGCCCTGACCGTCATCCAGCGGTTGAGAAGCAGGCCGTGCCGATTGTCGTAAACATAGGTGGCGCTCCCCAGCGCCTGGTGCTGCGTGAACTCGAACAGCGGTGCGAGCGTGTACCGGTGCAGTCCCAGCGCGTCCTGGCCGTCGGTCGCCAAGCCCAGCGCGACTGCGCCGTCCGCGGCGTAGCCGTCCGGCAGCCAGTAGCGCGGCCGCAGCGAAGACCACGCGGAATAAGGCCGTTCCCCGCCGGGGGACGGCGCGCGCTCAGGCGGCGCGGCCGACGGCCCGGTCCCCGCCTCGGCCTGGCGAACTTCGAGCGGCGCATCCGGGAGGCTCCGCACGCGCAGCACGTCGCCGTCGGCTTCGATCGTCGTCACCAGAATTTCGCCGCCGACCGGCGCGCTGATTTCCTTGACGCCGTTGCGCGCTTCGGTCCAGCGCGCGAGGCTGCGATCGCCGCCGCGCCACGACCAGACGTTGTCCACGTTGCCGTAGTCGGCGACGAAATAGAGCTCGTCGTCGGAGTCGCCGAAGCGCGGCGAGTGCTTGACCGCCCGGTCGGAGACGAGGGTCGTTGACCTGCCCTCGGCGATTTGCACGAGCGACCAGCGCTCGTTACGCAGGCTCGTCACGACCACGGTCCCGGCCTTGGCGGCGAGCCCGGTGAGCGCCTCCCCCTTCGCGGCGCGATAAAGCGAGCGCTCGATCTCGCCCCGCGAATTCAGCAGGACGACTTCCGCCTCGCCGTTCGCCACGCGGATCGCCGCGATGCGGCCGTCCTCGAGCGGCGCCGTAAAGCGAAACCGCCCGCATTCGGTCAGCCGCCTCAGCCGACCCCCCGGGCCGAGCCGATACAGATCGTAGTAATAGTTGTAGTTCTTGCAGATCTCGGGCTTCGAGAGCAGCAGGTCCCCGTCGGGCAAGGCCGCAAGCCGCGTCCCCGACTCGACGTTGCGAACGGCGTGGACGTCTCCGCCCAGGGTCTGACGCATCAGCCTGGGGAGGGTGTAGCCGTCTCCCTGCACGTACCAGCGATCTCCCCCGTGCGTGCGAAGAGGACTGGTGATCGACCAGTCGCGGACGATGATCTCTCCGCCCTCGTCGGGCTCCCTGCCGGGCTCCACGGGTTTCTCGGCAAAGCGCGTGTTCAGCCAGTCGTGGTATTCGATCCACAGCTCGTCCATCGCCTTGCCGGTAATAAGCCGCGGGGTACTGTCCGCCCGGAGCATGAACCACCGGCCGCTGTAGGTCTCGACATATTTGGGGATCGCGTCCGGGCCGTAGCGCTCGGCGAGGAACAGGAAGAAGTAGCTGCCGTAGAGATAGTCCCGGTTGAGCGGAAAGCCGCGCCCCTCCGCATTGACTTCGGCGAGCGAGCGCAGCCCCCGCGCACTTTCCGCGCGCATCATGCCCTCGAAACGGCTCTGCCCCAGCCGCCCGTACCCCTTGTTCCAGTCGGACTCGGAATAGACCGCGAGGCCTTCGATCATCCAATTGGGCTCGAGCAGGTTCGGAAATCCGCTTGGAAAGAACGGCAAGAATGGGAACGGCAGGAAGAGATAACGGCCGAAGATCCGCCGCAGCACGCCCGCCGGGCCCCGTGCCTGGTCGAGGTGAACGATGTGGGTGAACTCGTGCGTGAGCACGAGCTCGAGCCACTCGCGGTTCTGCAGCAGCTCGCCTTCGTCGGGCGGGGACAGGATGATCCCGATGAAGTTGAACGGGTACGGCGAGGCGTACCCGTTCGAAAAGTCGAGCGAGTCCAGCATCACGATCTGGGTGCGCGACTCGGGCTTCCAGTTGAGCCAGCCGGTGACGCGCGGATAGACGGTCTCGGCAACCTCCGCCACGACCCGCGCCTGAGACCGGTAGTGCTCGGCGAAATGCACCGAGAAGTGCGCGCTATCGAGCGTGCGCCAGCGAAGCGAAGGGTCCACGAACTGCGCCTCGGCCCTGAGCCCCCACGCAAGCAGGATCGCCACCCCGGCGTGCAAGAAAGGTTTCATGTCTCTCGCAAGGATTCGATCCCGCCGGATGATACCGGAATGCCCTACAATTGCGACCGATTCCCAAGCGCTTCGGATTCCACATGGAACTTCGACGATTCGGCTTCCTGATCCTCGCGCTCGCGTGCCTGTCGCAAGCGCGGGCGGCGCCCTTCGCCTATGTCCCCAACGAGAGATCGGGGACCGTGTCGGTGATCGACACGGCGAGCGACCAGGTCGTGGCCACCATCAAGACCGGCGGCAAGCCGCGCGGCATCGCCGCCAGTCCCGACGGCCGGCGCCTCTACGTGAGCGACCAGCCGAGCGGTTCGCTCGTGGTCGTAGATCTCGCCACGCGCGAAGTATCGGAGCATATCCCGGTAGGAAAATCGCCCGAGGGCGTCGGAATCTCCCGCGACGGCGCGTGGATCGCCGTGGCGGTGGAGGAAAACAACAGCGTTTCGCTGATCCGCGCCGCGGCGCCGCGCGAGCTGACGAGCGTGAGAGTCAGCGGGCAAAACCCCGAGCACGCGGTGTTCAGTCCCGACGGTAAATGGCTCTACGTCAGCGCCGAAGACGGCGCGGCGGTCGACGTCATCGACGTCGCAAAGCGGAGCGCGGCCAAATTGATCAAAGTCGGAGAGCGCCCGCGCGGTATCGGCTTTCTCCCCGACAGCAGCCGCGCCTACGTGGCCGCGGAGAATTCCGATCGGGTGTACGTGATCGACTGCGCGCGCGCCGAGGTGATCGCCGTCATTGCCGCGGGCAAACGCTCCAACGGCATCGCGGTGCGGCCCGACGGAAAGGTCGTGTTCGTCTCGAACGGCGGCGACGCCTCGGTCTCGGCGATCGACGTCGCCTCGGGAAAAATCACCGCGACCGTTTCCGTCGGCCAGCGCCCCTGGAACATGGCGTTCACTCCGGACGGGAAAAAACTCTACGTCGCGAACGGCCGCTCGAACTCCGTGTCGGTGATCGACGCCCAGGCGATGGCCGGGCTGCGCGACATCCCGGTGGGAGAAGCGCCCTGGGGCGTGGTGGTCCGCTGATCTATTGCGCGGCGCCGGCCTTGCGGAGCAGCTGCTCGGTTTCCTTGTGTCCACCCTCGATCGCCATCGCGAGCGCGGTCTTGCCGCGGTTGTCGCGCGCGAGCGCATCGGCGCCGCGCTCGAGCAGCAGCTTCGCCGTCCCCGTGTGGCCGTAGGCCGCCGCCCACATCAACGCGGTGAGATCGTTGTGATACGCGGCGCGGGAGCTCTCGCCGCCGGCGAGGAGCAGTTCGACCACCGCGGTGTGCCCGAGACCCGCGGCGTAGACCATGGCCGTTTTTCCGACCCGGTCCACCGGCGCGCGTTCCGCGCCTTTTTCAAGCAGCACTTTCACGAGCTCGGCGTTGCCCGAGAAACTCGCCGCCATCAACGGCGTCACGCTCGAAAGGTTGGCGAGATTCACGTTCGCGCCTCTTTCGACGGCGAGCCGCGCCATGTCCTTATAGCCGTTCTTCAGCGCGATCAGGAGCGGCGTATCGCCCAGGCGGTTGCGCGAGTTCACCGCCGCACCGCCCTCCAGCAGCCGCTTCACCGCAGCGAGGTCGCCTTGCCGCGCTGCAACAAGAAGTTGGGCGTTGGGGGAAAGATCCTGTGCGCCCGCGGAAGCGGTCGCGAGCAGGCAAAGCGATAGAGCCAGCTTGCGAATCAAGGTCTTTCTCCGGCGATCGTCCACCTTGCCTGATCGTACCTTTGTTCCTATAGTAACTATCTATCCCGGTTCGCGCCACGCAGCCGTTCCGGCAAATCTGAACAACACCCAACGATCGCAAGGAGGATTCATGCGCACCCGTCTCCGTTTCTTCATTGCCGCAAGCCTGTGTTCGCTCGCATTGAGCGGCGTTCAGGCCCAGGAGGTCAAGGGCGGAACCACGACCGCAGGAGCGCCGATGTCGGCGTCGCTCGTGCCGGTGACGCAGGCGATGCTCGATGCCGCCGCCGGCGACGGCCTGAATCACCTGCATCCGAACAGCAACTACGAGCAGACCCGCTACTACCCCGCGGCGCAGATCGGCGTGGGCAACGTGGACAAGCTCAAGGCCCAGTTCACGTTCCAGACCGCGGTGCTCGAGTCGATGGAAACCTCGCCGCTGGTGGTGAACGGGGTGATGTTCCTCACCACTTCGTTCAACCACGTCTACGCGATCGACGCGGTGACCGGACGCGAATTCTGGCACTACAAGCACAAGATGGGGCCGATCACGACGTTCTGCTGCGGCCCGAACAACCGCGGCGTGGCCGCATACGAGGGCATGCTCTACATGGGCACGCTCGACGCCAAGCTCGTGGCGCTCGACGCGAAGAGCGGCAAGGTCGCCTGGGAGGTTCAGATCGCCGATCCGGAGAAGGGCTACTCCGAGACCATGGCGCCGACCGTAGTGGAGGGCAAGGTGCTGATCGGCACCAACGGTGGCGAGTACGGCATCCGCGGCTTTCTCAAGGCGTTCGACGCCAAGACCGGCAAGCTCCTGTGGACGTTCTATACGATTCCCGACAAGGGGCACGAAGGCGTGTGGGCGGAGAACGATGCCACCGGCCGCAACATGAAGCGGGACATTGCGGCGGAGAAGAAGCAGCTCGCCGGAAAGGGCGGCGCCTTCTACCAGACGCTCGGCGGCGGCGTATGGATGACCCCGGCGGTCGACCGCAAGACCAAGACGGTGTTTTTCGTCGCCGGCAATCCCTCGCCCGACCTGTACGGCACGGAGCGCCCCGGGGACAACCTGTACACCGACTCGATGGTCGCAATCGATCTCGCCACCGGCAAGTACAAGTGGCACTTCCAGTACATCGCGCACGACGTATGGGACCTCGACGCCGTCAGCCCGCCGATCCTGACGCAGGCCAGGGACAAGGACGGCAAGATGGTCGACGTCGTGATCCACGGCGGAAAGACCGGACACGTGTACGTGCACGAGCGCGGCACCGGCAAGCTGATCCGCTTTTCCGAGGCGATGATCCCCCAGGAAAACATGTGGGTGCTGCCGACCGCGCAGGGCGCGCGCATGCTGCCGGGCGCGAACGGCGGCGTCGAGTGGTCGCCGATGGCCTTCAGCCCGAAGACGCGCCTCGCCTACGCGCTCAACCTGCACCAGCCGATGACTTATCACGTCGAGGCCGCAAATTATCCGGGCGGCAGCAAGCTCTGGCTCGGCGGCGCATTCAAGGCCATAGCGAACGAGAAGCAGTGGGGGCGGCTCTCGGCGGTCAACATCGACACCGGCAAGGTGGCGTGGAAGTACGACACCGAGCAGCCGCTGATCGGCGGCGCGCTCGCCACCGCCGGGGGACTGGTGTTCTTCGGCGAGGGCAACGGGTTATTTAAGGCGCTGGACGCGGCGACCGGAAACCTGCTGTGGCAGTACCAGGCAGGAGCCGGCGTCAACGCGCCGCCGGTGTCCTACACGGTGAAGGGCAAACAGTACGTCGCCGTTGCCGCGGGTGGAAATACGCAGATCGACTTCAAGCGCGGCAACAGCGTCGTCGTGTTCGCGCTACCCTGAGACATGCAGGCCCGAAAGGCCGCCCCCGGGGCGGCCTTTTTGTTTCTCCTCGTCCTCTTTCACGCCGCGCACGCCGACCCCGCAGTGGGGAAGAAAAAGGCCGCGCCCTGTGCCGCCTGCCATGGCGCCGACGGCAACTCGACGATCCCCCAGTTTCCGGTGCTGGCAGGCCAGACTGCCCGCTATCTCTACCTCGAGCTGAAGGACTTCAAGGAGGGCCGGCGCAGCGAGCCGTCGATGCAGCCGGCGGTGGCGAAGTTGTCGCGCGAGGACATGCTCGATCTCTCCGAATACTTCGCCGCGCAGAAACCGAGGCCCATCGTTTTCAAGGCGGACGCGGCGCGCGTCGCCCGCGGCAAGAAGAAGGCCGATGAGGTGTTGTGCACCATGTGCCACTTGGGAGGCATGAAAGGGCAGAACGAGATCCCCCGCGTCGCGGGCCAGCACCCCGAGTACGTGATCAAGCAGCTCAAAGCATTCAAGGCGCGCACGCGCACCAACGATGCGGGCAGCATGACCAGCGTCGCCCAGACCATCACCGAGCAGGACATCGAGGATCTCGCGCACTACATCTCGAGCCTGGACTAGGAGCCCGATGCGAAAGCGGGATCTCACCGGCGCGTCGCTGATCCTGTCGCTGGCCGGCCTCGCGCTCGCACGGAGCGCCGCCTGCGCCGAGAACCCCGCGGAGCAGCTCGAGACGCCCGCCGTCGAAGTGATCGGCATCACGCCCCTGCCCGGGTTCGGCGTTCCCGCCGCGCAGGTCCCCGCCAACGTCCAGGCGGTCACGGGAGCGGAGATCATGCGGCAACACCCGGTCAACCTGCCCGAGTTCATGAGCCAGCGCCTCTCCGGCGTGAACGTCAACGAAAACCAGGGCAACCCGTTTCAACCCGACGTCACCTATCGCGGCTTCAGCGCTTCACCCCTGCTCGGCACACCGCAAGGGATCTCCGTGTACCAGGACGGCGTGCGCATCAACGAGCCTTTCGGCGACACGGTGAATTGGGATCTGATCCCGACCTCGGCGATCTCGACGATCAATCTCGTTCCCGGCTCCAATCCCCTGTTCGGCCTGAACACGCTCGGCGGCGCGCTGTCGATACGGACCAAGAGCGGCGCGCAGTATCCTGGAACGGCGGCAACGCTCTACGGCGGATCGTTCGGGCGGCGCTCGGTCGAGGCGCAGCACGGCGGCGCGAACGGCGAGTTCGATTATTTTGCGAGCGCGAACGCGTTTCGCGAGGACGGCTGGCGCGCGCAGTCCCCTTCCGACGTGCGCCAGTTTTTTTCCAAGCTCGGCTGGCAGGACGGAAAGACCGACATCGATTTCAGCATCACCCACGCCGAGTCCGATCTCAGCGGCAACGGACTGCTGCCGCAGAGCATGGTCAGAGACGACCCCAGGCAGGCCTACACGCTGCGAGACAACACCCGCAACCGGATGACGCTGTTCACTCTCAACGCCACGCACTGGCTGAGCGGCGATCGGCTCTGGTCGAGCACCGCCTATTTCCGCCGGAGCGAAAAGAACACTTCCAACGGCGACGTCAACGAGGTCAGCGACCCTCGCAACGGCGTCACGCCCTACGAGGACGGCGACCCCAACGCATCCTCGGTCAATCGCACCCGCACCAGCCAGCGGGGCTACGGGTTCTCCACCCAGGCTGCGCTCACGACCGAGGACCCGTCCGGCCGGCGCAATCTGCTGATCGTCGGCGGCGGCTACGACCGCAGCGCGAGCGACTTCCGCCAGAGCTACCAGCTCGGCGGCTTCAACGCCGACCGCAGCGCGATGCCCACCGGAGCGCAGACCGAGATCGTGAATCTGGAAGGCGGAAGCGCGACGGCAAGCCTGTTCGCCACGGACACGCATTCGCCCAGCCCGCAATGGCATTTCACCGGGAGCGCGCGCTACAACGTCACGCGGGTCCGAACGGTGGACGGGCTTTCGCCGCCTCTGCCCCCGCCTGCGGCGGGACTGGGGAACGATCTGAGTTTCTCGAAATTGAATCCTGCGGTGGGTGCGTCCTATACGCCGGAGGGCGCGCCCGGCCTCTACGCCGGATTCAGCCAGGGCAACCGTCCGCCTTCGCCCGTCGAGCTGGGCTGCGCGGACCCAAACAGCCCCTGCCACCTGCCGAACGCCATGGCCTCCGATCCGCCGCTCAAGCAGGTCGTGTCGCGCACGATCGAGGCCGGAGCGCGCGCGCGGACGGCCTCCGGTCTCCGCTGGAACGCGACGCTGTTTCGCACCATGAACTACGACGACATCCTGTTCGTCAGCTCGTCGGCGAGTTCCGGCTTCTTCACGAACTTCGGAAAGACGCGCAGACAGGGTCTCGAAGCGGCTCTCGAGCGCTCGGAGGGAAAATTATCCTGGGCGCTCAACTACAGCCTGGTCGAGGCGACCTACCGGTCGTCCGCCGTGCTCTTCTCCCAAGCGAACAGCACCGCGGACGCGAACGGCGACATCCAGGTTTCGCCCGGCGACCGCATACCCCTGATTCCGCGGCACCACCTGAATGCCGCCGCGAGCTACGATCTGACGGACAGGACCACGGTCCGCGCCGGCGCGGTCGCGGTGTCCCGGCAGTTCGCGCGCGGCAACGACAACAACCGGCATCAGCCCGACGGCGTGAATTTCCTGGGCCCGGGCGAGATCCCCGGCTACGCGATCTTCAATTTGAACCTCGACTACAAGCTGGATCGCGGCTTGCATGTCTTCGCGAAGCTCGCCAACGTCTTCGACCGGCGCTACGCCACCGCCGGAGCGCTGCAGCAGAATTTTTTTCCAAGCGGCAATCTCGCGGCGCCGGGCGCCCAGGTCAACGAGACGTTCTACGCACCGGGCGCGCCGCGCGCGCTTTGGGTCGGGATACAGCTCGTGCCCGACGCCGCCCCGGTTCGAGCGGCGCGATGAGCCGCGATTGACATTGACACTGCCGCGAAGCCCGGCTTATCGTTGCCGGCAACGACAGGAGGCAGTCGCTATGCCCTTTCCCTGTAAGCCCGCCCTTGCGATTCTCTTCGGCAGCCTGCTCCTCGCGCAGGCGGCGCAGGCGCAGCGTGCCAAGCCGCCCGGATTTCCCGACGCGCCTGGAAAGGAAGTGCTCGTCGGCAAGTGCTTTCAATGCCACGCCCCGACGATGTGGCAGGACCACAGTCAGGACCGCAGAGGCTGGGAGAGCGTGCTCTACCGCATGGTCGGGCGCGGCGCCCTCTGGACCGAGGACGAAATCGGGACCATGGCCGACTACCTCGCCGCGGCATATGGACGGCAGCCTGCGGCGGCGGCGAAATAACGCAGTGCTTTGAGGGAGGGCCCATGAGAGAGTTCGTCGCACGATATCTGTCGCGCTCGATTTCCCGGCGCGGGTTTCTAAAAGGCCTGACCACCGCCGGAATTTCGCTCGCCTCGGCGCAATCCATCCTCGAATCGCTCGTCCCGATCGCCCACGCCCAAGAGGCGCAGGGCATCGCTCCCGAAGCGATCAAAATGGTCGAGGGAACGGGGGCGGAGTGCTTCGCCGAGCAGCTGATCGCCTCGGGAGTCAAGTACGTTTTCGGCAACTCGGCGAGCGAGGACGCGCAGTTCTACGAGGCGCTGGTCGATCGGCCGCAGCTCAAATACATCCTGACGCCGCACGAAGGACCGGGGGCCGCGATGGCCGCGGGCTACGTGAAAGCCTCAGGCGAGCCGACCATCGTGATGCAGGCGGCCGTCGTGGGCCTCGTCAATGCCATGGGGCAGATGTTCAACGCGTTCAAGGAGCAGACGCCCCTCGTTTTCTACAGCTACCGCACCGACCAGACCCGCCGCGCCGGCCGCGACGGCTTCGAGGAAGTCGCCAACCAGGAGCAGATCGTCCAGCCGATGACCAAGTACTCGTGGCTGGCGCGCCGCGCCGACATGATCCCGGAGACCGTTCGGCGCGGCTTCAAGGCCGCGTGGACGCCGCCTTACGGGCCGACTTACGTTTCCTGGCATTCGGATCTGAACGACGAGAAGACTTACGCCGAGATCATCACCCGGGACAAGGTCGATCCCCGCATGCGCGTGCGGCCCAATCCCGCGGAAATCGAGCGGGCCGCGAAACTCCTGGTCGAAGCAAAGATGCCCCTCATGATCGTCGGCGACGAGGTCTATGGCGCCAAGGCCGTGTCCAAGGCGGTGGAGTTCGCCGAGCTCCTCGGCATGCCCGTGACCCAGGTGCGGCAGATCTACGCGAGCTTCCCCGAGTCGCATCCCCTGTGGGTCGGCGGCCCGCCCGCGGCGCGCATCGCGTCGCTCGATTTTCCTAAAAATCCGGACGTAATCATCAACGTCGGGAACAAATTGCAGCACAACAGCCCGCAACCGATCGTAGCGCGCGAAGCGAAGTTCATCGATATGCGCAACGACAGCTGGAGCATGGGCAACGTGATGAACACCGAGGTTCCGCTCGTCGCCGACGTCGCCTACGGCCTCGACGATCTGAAAGCCGCGGTCGAAGGAATCATGACGTCCGCCGTGTACAAGAAGGCGCGGGAGCGCACGCAGGAAGTGAGCCGCTTCAGCGAGAAGGCGAGGACGCTGCGCGCCCTGGTGGCGAAGAACCCCGAGTGGAACCGCAGCCCGATGCTCGCCGACCGCGTGACCTGGGAGGTCGCGCAGTTTGCCGACAAGGACGCCATCATCGTCCACGAGGCCGGCTCGGTGGTGCTGCACGGCTTCGATTTCAACCCGCTCGGCGGGCGCGAGTTGTTCTTTTATTACGGCGCGCACCTCGGCTCGGGAGTGGGCACCGCGGCGGGCGTGAAGCTCGCTCGCCCCGACCAGCAGGTGATCTGTTTGGTCGGCGACGGATCGTTCGTGTTCGGGCCGACGGCGCTGTGGAACATGGCGCGGCTCGAGTTGCCCGTCATCACCGTCGTCTACAACAACCATGCCTACGGTGGTCCGCACAGCCGCGTGATCGAGAAGACCGCCGGAGGCAAGATGGTCCAGAAACGCCAGTTCGTTCACGATTATCTCGGCAGCCCGGACATGAACATGGCGCAGATCGCCAAGGGGTTCGGCGTCGACGGAGAAGTCGTCGAATCGCCCGAGCAGCTCAGGGCGGCCTTGGCGCGCGCGCGCAAGGCGACGGTGGAAGGCAGGCCGTATCTCATCGACGCGCAGGTCGCGCGCATGGGCGTCGCCTGGGCGGAGAAGCCCTGGATCCCGCCGATCAGCATCGCGCGGGAGCGCACCAGGAAAGTCTAGATCGCAAGGCTGCGATGCCCAAAACCGACGATATCGAAACGCGGTTCCGGACCGCCGGGAACTTCACCGAAGGGCTGAGAAAAGGGCTGTTCACGCTGTTTTGCCAGCCGATCGTGCCGGTCGAATCGGGGAAAGCGGATTACAAGTATCTCGAGATCTTCGTGCGCTTTCGCGAAGAGGAGGACAAGCTGCTGCCGCCGGGCACTTTTTTCCCCATACTCGAGGCGAACCATTTGACGCCGCTGCTGGACCGGTGGGTGGTGCGCGAGGTCCTCAGGTGGACCGCCGACAAACAGAGCTCTCAGCCCAATTGGCACATTCCGCGCTTCAACCTCAATCTCGCCGACGACACGATTCGCGACAAGGATTTCGGGGGACAGGTGCGCGATCAGCTCAAGGAGACGAAAATCCCGCCCAGCCGGCTGTGGTTCGAGATGACGGCACAGCAGATGGCGAGGCTTCCCGACGCGGCGAAGCAGACGATCATCCGCCTGAGGTCGCTGGGGTGCGCCATCGCCGTCTCGGATTTTTCCGGCGCCGAGACGATCGCCCGGGGCTACAAGGACGCGGGCGCGCAGATCGTCAAGCTCTCGGGAAGCGTCGTACGGAACATCCACAGGAATCCGGAAGCCTTGTCGAAACTGCTGGAACTCAACGGCTGCTGCCAGAAGCTCGGGCTTCAGACCATCGCGGAATTCGTGGAACACGAGGATACCCTGCCGATGCTGCGCAAAGCGGGCGTCAACTTCGCTCAGGGCTTCGGGATCGCCGAGCCTGCGCCGCTGAGCCTCGTGATTTGAAGGGAGGACCGCTTGATTCCGACCAGCGTGACGCACACCGCAATGAAGCACGCGACCGTGGCCCTTCTCGCCTTCCTGCTCGCGGCTGCGCCCGCGTTCGGGCAGACGAGAACCGTGCTGCGCATCTCCACTCCCGCGGTGCCCGACGACTGGCACGTGAAGATGCTCTACGTTTTCAGGGACGAGCTCAACCAGGCAGCGCCCGGCCGCTTCGACGTGCAGGTGCATCATTCGGGAACGCTCTTTCGCCAGGGCGCGGAGCCGGTGGCGATGCAGCGCGGGAATCTGGAGATGGCGCTCCTGTCGATGCAGGATATCGCGCGGCAGATGCCCGAGTACTCGATCTTCACCGCCGGCTACCTGATCCGCGACCCCGATCACCTCGCGAAAGTCTACGGCGGACCGATCGGCGAGGAGGTGACGCGGAGGATCGCCGAAGCGTTGGGAATCCAGTTGCTGCAGGCCGTCTATCTCGGCACGCGCCAGGTGAGCCTCGCCCGGACGAGGACGGTCATGACCCCGGCGGATCTCGCCGGGGTGAAGCTGCGCATGCCGGGCTCCAAGGAGTGGCTCTTCCTCGGGCAGGCGCTCGGAGCGAATCCCACGCCGATGGCCTTCACCGAGGTGTATCTCGGCCTGAAAACCGGGACCATCGACGGCCAGGACAACCCCCTGCCGACGCTGAAGTCGGCGAAGTTCTATGAGGTGACGCGCCAGATCGTGCTCACGGGGCACCTCGTGGACGCGCTGCAGCTCGCGATCTCCTCGAAGACCTGGCACGCGCTTTCCGCGGCACACAAGGTCCAGATGAAAAGGGCGGCGGCGAAGGCCGCGAGATTCAACGACGAAAACCGCGTGCGCGAGGAAAGGGAGCTCATCGAATTCTTCCGCGCGCAGGGCATCGCGATCACGGTGCCCGACGTGGCCGCGTTCAGGAAGACCGTGCAGGCCGCGTATCTGAAGTCCGAGTACGCGGAAAAGTGGCCGCGCGGGCTCCTCGAGCGCATCAATGCGATCGAGTGAAGGCATCGAGCGGCTCAAGCGTTGGGCCGATCTGATCGGCGCAGGCCTGTTCGCCGTCCTGTTCCTGAGCCTCGTCGTGCAGGTGGTGCGCCGCTTCGTGTTCGGCACGCCCGCCGCCTGGACCGAGGAGCTCGCCTCGATCGCGTTCGTCTGGGTGATCTTTTGGGGGACGGCATTCGCCGTGCCGCTTTCGACTCACGTGGCGGTGGACTTCGTCGTGCCGCGCTTTGCGCCCCGCGTCCGGCGCGCGTCGTACGCGCTCGGGCTCGCCGCGCTCGGCGGCTGCTTTCTCTGGGCGCTGCCGGGCACCGCCGATTACCTGCGCTTCATGATGCGCGAGCGCACGCCCGTGCTCGACTGGCCTTACGGCGTCGTCTACGGCGTCTTTCTCGCCGCCGCAGTGATGGTGGTGCTGCGCTGCCTCGCCGCGATCGTCCGCCCTGAAGCCGCCGACGAGGCATGAGCGCCGCTTTCGGGCTGATGCTGGTCGCGTTCGTCGGCATCGCCCTGCTGCGCGGCCCGATCGGCCTCGCGATGATCGCGGGCGGCATCGCCTACCTCGGCGCGACCGGACAGGACATGGGCCTCGCGGCCGAGCAGATCCTGAACAGCCTCTTCGGCAGCTTCGTGCTGATCGCCGTGCCGATGTTCATCTTCGCCGCGAACGTGATGAATTCCGGCACCCTGAGCGAGCGCATCTACGGCCTCGCCCACGCGATCATGGGGCGGTTTCGAGGCGGCCTTGCGCACGTGAACGTGCTCGCGAGCGTCATCTTCTCCGGCATGAGCGGCAGCGCGATCGCCGACGCGGTCGGGCCCGGGATGGTCGAGATCGAGATGATGTGCAGGAACAACCGCTACTCGCGGCCTTTTTCCGTTGCGGTGAGCGCCGCCTCGGCCACCATCGGACCCATCATCCCTCCGTCGATTCCCATGGTGCTCTACGCGCTCGTCTCGGGCGCGTCGGTCGGTGCGCTTTTCCTCGGGGGAGTGGTGCCGGGCCTGCTGATGGCGGCCGCCATGATGCTCGTCATCATCTGGATCGCGAGGCGCCGCAACTTCCCGATGGAGGCGCCCGTGCCCTGGCGGGAGATCCCGCGCGTCTTCGTGCGGACGCTGCTGCCCTTGCTGATGCCGGTGGTGCTCCTCGGCGGCATCTACTCGGGGGTGTTCACGCCGACCGAGGCCGCGGCCGTGGCCGCCCTCTACGCTCTCGTGCTTGCGCTCTTCGTCTACCGCGCTCTCGACTGGAGGGGGCTCGTGTCCGTGCTCGCCGAGAGCGCGCGCTCCAGCGCGGTGGTCGGCGTCATCATCTGCGGCGCGTTCCTGTTCAACTACGTGCTCGCGACCGAGCAGATCCCGGCGCGCATCGCCGATTGGTTCGTCGCGCTCGACCTCGGGCCCCTCGGATTTCTCCTCGTCGCGAACCTCGTCTTCCTCGTTCTGGGCTGTCTGCTCGACACGACGACGCTGCTGCTGGTGCTGGTGCCGCTCCTCCTTCCGGTCGCCCGCGCCGTGGGCGTGGACCTGGTGCACTTCGGCGTCGTCATCGTGGTCAACATGATGATCGGCCTGCTCACTCCGCCTTACGGCGTGCTCCTTTTCGTCCTGAGCGGCCTGGCCGGAACGCCGGTGAAGGAGATCGTGCGCGAGCTCGTGCCCTTCATCGCGGCGCTCATCGCCGTGCTTTTCCTCATCACGTTCGTGCCCTCGCTCGTCCTCGCGCTGCCGAGGCTCGCCGGTTACCCGGGTTGATTTCCTGCTCGGGCGCGGAAGTACCCAGATTTGGGTACTCGCCGGCCAGTACCCGGATGACGGACATTTGACAGACATCTCAAACTGAACGTACGATCCCGGAGGTTGGTGCTGTTTCTTTATTTTTGTCCGATTTTTCGATAATAACGGAGGAGACTCAAATGAAAAAGATCCGAATACTGGTTGTAGTGTTCTTCGGCGTGCTCCTGGCGACGCCTGCCCTTGCCCAGGTGGGCGGCTACGTCGGGGCCGGCTTCCTGTCCGCTAATACCGATAACGCGAATGATTTCGCCAAGGTATTCGTCGTCAATGGCAAGGGTGACAAGTCGGCCACCGGCCTGAAAGTCTACGGCGGCTACATGTTCAGCCGAAACATCGGCGTCGAGGCCGGCTACTACGACCTGGGAACCTACGACGTCAAATCGGGATCAGTGAAGACGGACGAATTCAAGACCAGCGCCTTCGCCGTCTCCGCCGTCGGGTCTTGGCCGTTCGCTACTGCGTTCAACGTCCACGGCAAGCTGGGCCTGGCGTTCACCTCCGCCGATTACACATGTAAAGTCGGATGCGGCGGCGCCATTTTCGTCAACACCAGCAAGTCCGACGTTGCCCCGCTGATCGGCATCGGCGTGGGGTGGAAGGCGACGAGGAACATTTCCGTGGTCGCCGACTTCGAGGTCTTCAGCAACGTCAAGCACGCCGCCGGCATCGCTTCGAACGACACTGATTACCAGGTGCTCTCGGTAAGCGGCCAGTACAACTTCTGATCAGGACGGCCG
>Ga0209131_1001072_pt1 | contig 18901 bp, 18 predicted proteins | sample GraSoi_2013_40cm_FD_185826 | JGI IMG/M metagenome (GOLD analysis project Ga0209131, IMG submission 185826) | Grasslands soil microbial communities from the Angelo Coastal Reserve, California, USA - Sample 9_17_2013_40cm (SPAdes) (version 2) | ecosystem: Environmental > Terrestrial > Soil >... | reverse complement strand
CAAATTATATCAATCAGGAACTTTACGGACCTCCAACCAAATTATCGTGGGGAATTTTGATCGACGCGCAACACCGTCTCCCACAATATTCGGATTTGAGCCGATTTCCTGAAACCACCCGTTTTCACCCGACTTTTCTATATGAGATGGTCTTGAATATCCTGATCGTTTTGTTCCTGTGGTGGCTTTCGCGTCGTTATGAAGATGAGTTGAAACCCGGTGCGCTTTTTAGTGCCTGGCTGATTCTTGCGGGTCTCTCACGAACCTTCATCGAATTCTTCCGTCCTGATCAACCGCGGATTGGTGATTCGTTTGTCAGCTACACCATGTTGATTGCGTTCTTGATGGCAGTGACCGGTGCAGTAATGTTGCTTGCGCGTTATGGGAAATTGCAATTGGCGGCTGCCGAGGGCTGGGAAGAGGAATATCAGGTTAAGAAAGTAGAACAGAAACAGCGCTCACGCACTTCAACAGTATCTGGAATCGTTTCGGTCAACAAGAAAGTGGAAAGTAAGAAGCTGGCAAGTTCAACATCTATCAGCGCAAAAACGAAAGCGGCGACCGGAAAAGCATCTGCACAGAAGACGGCGAAAAAGACATCCGCGACCCAAAAATCAAAGACATCCAAAAGATAAATAAAACGCCCAGATTTTATCTGGGCGTTTTATTTACTTGTTCAGTTCCAGGCTCTTTGCCGGCACCGCTTCACGCGTTTCAAATTCGAATCTTTTGAAGATATCGGCATAAATATCTATGATCTGTTGGCGGGTAAAACCCATTTCTTCATACGAGTATTCGTGGTCGCTGTTGTATGCGAGAGTTTCCTTTACAGCGCGATCAATAATGACAGGCAGGCCGGGTTTGTCGGGATAGCCAAATTGTTCATAGAACGCGCGAATGACATGCTCCGGACGTTGGATCAGGTCATCGTATTTCATGATCAAGTGTCGGGGCGAAGGATGCGAGTCCAGATATTGCAGAGGATGGCGGTACCAGTATTGCGTCATATCCACGATCTCATCGATATAGTGATATCCATCAACGGGATCGGTAAATTGACGGCGCGCGTAATTGATCCATGAAATGGTGGATGGGAGCATATCCAATGGATTACGGGCCAGATAGAGAATGCGCGCGTCCGGGAAGAATTCCACGAGCGTTTCGATCTTTGCGCTGGAAGCTGGGTTTTTGGCAACGAAATATTTCTTACCCGTTGCATACATATGACGTTGCAGCATCGATTTATAGAACCTCATAATGCGGTGTTTATGTTCGGGCTCAAGAGCCTCATCGAAATGCTGGTAGTTGGGCATTTCGTCCATGAACGGGAAGAGGAAGGTAACGAAATAACCATCCCAAATATGCAGATGAATGTTTTCATCTTCTTCGGGTTGGAAGAAGGAGATGGGATGAATTTTTAACTTGCCGAGCGTCGCATGATCGAATGCGTAAAGCAGCCGATGTAAAGTGTTGTTAAGAAATTTTGTATCGAGCCGAGCGACAAATTGCGTAATTTTCTTTTGTGTAACGGAGGGAGTCAGATAAATATCCCAGGTGGTGAGGCTGGTGAAAGTCTCAGTATCGCGGGAGAGCAGCCTGTGCAGAAAGGTCGATCCACTGCGCAGATTGCCAAGGATAAAGAGAGGCTTTTCAATCGGTTGATTTTTGTAAGCGGGAAAGAGGATGTCATCCAGCCAAAAACAAAACCAATGGACGAGTGAGCCGGCCGGCCAGACAAGGTAGAAAAGTATGAGGACGAAAAATCTTTTGCGGGTAAGACGGGCAGTTGTGTTCTTTGAGTCGAAGAATGAACGATAGAAAGAACGCCAGAACAAGTGGAAATTGTATTTCATTGACGGCGAATATCCTTGCATGGGTTGAATACATTCAAAAAGGCCGCTTGGGCCTTCTTTGTGGTTATTCTATCACCAATTACAGTTCTGGTAATTGTGCACGTTTTCGCATTTTTGGCTTCTAATCAGCGCTGCTCACTGACATTTTCGCGTAAGGCGGTAGTAAAATCAGTCCCAAAAACAATCTATATTTTGGAGGAATACACATGGACGACTTACTGACCTATCAGGCAACACAGAATTATCTGACATCTCTGGTCCCACCACGCGAGAAGGAAATGCAGGAAATGGAAGCCTACGCAGCCAAGAATGACTTTCCCATTATCGGACCCTCTTGTGGATATTATTGCTATCAGCTTGCTCGGATGATCAATGCGAAATCCATATTTGAATTGGGATCTGGATACGGCTACTCGACCGCCTGGTTCGCCAAGGCCTTGAAAGAAAACGGGGGAGGGGTTGTACATCACACGGTTTGGGACGAGGAATTGTCGAAGATGGCGCGCAAATATTTGTCCGCGTTGGGGAGCGGCGACCTCGTTCAATATCATATGGCCGAAGCGGTCGAAACCCTTCGTAAGACGCCCGGTCCCTTCGATATCATCTTCAATGATATTGATAAAGATGGATATCCCGCGTCGCTGCCGTTTATCAAGGAGAAGTTGCGAAGTGGAGGGTTGTTGATCATCGATAATATGCTGTGGCATGGGCGGATCTTCGATAAAAAGGACGTATCTCCCGCGACAGAAGGCGTGCGTGAATTTACGCGCCAGGTGACAAGCGACTCAGACTGGATCGTTTCGCTTATTCCTGCGCGCGATGGCATGATTGTTGCATACAAAAAGTAAGCCGAGATCCCATGACCAACTTTGACAACGTCCCAAATCGCCGCGACCCCAACGTATACAACAAATGGACGTTTTATCCAAAAGATATTTTGCCGATGTGGGTGGCAGATATGGATTTCCCCGCGCCCAAACCAATCTTGAACGAGTTGCATAAAGTGGTCGAGCAGGGTGTCTTGGGGTATGAGTTGACCAGCCCATCATTGAAAGAGACCGTTGCCGCCCGCATGGATGATTTGTATGGTTGGAAGGTGAAGCCTGATGAGGTGGTGGCAGTGACCGGTATTGTCTCGGGATTTAGTGTGGCTGCCCGCGCGTTTGGAACCTCTAAGAAAGGTGTGTTGATCCAAACGCCTGTGTATAACGAGTTCCACGAAGTGAAAAATAATGTTGGTATTCCGCAGATCGATGCTCCCCTGGCGAAGAGTGTTAAGGGGAACATTCTGCATTACGAGATAGATTGGGACGTGTTTGAGAAACAAGTGAAGAAGGCTGGAATCTTTTTGCTGTGTAACCCGCATAACCCGCTGGGAATTATTTTCACCCCTAAAGAACTGGCGCGTATGGCCAAGATCTGCCTTAAGAATAAAGTGTTGATTGTTTCAGATGAGATCCACTCAGAGTTGCTGTTGGATGGTAATAAATTTACTTCAATGGCTAAAATTTCATCTGAAATTGCGCAAATTACAATTACGTTGATCGCGCCGTCTAAATCGTTCAATGTGCCGGGTCTGTTCTGTGGGTTTGCGATTATCCCGAACAAAGAATTACGCGAAAGATACATAAAAGAGGTCGAACACTTGCGACTGCATGTGAGCAGCATGGGGCTCCATGCTGCTCACATTGCGTTCTCCGGTCAATGTGATGGATGGCTAAAAGAGCTTCGTCGTTATCTGACCGGCAACCGCGATTTTGTAGTAGATTACGTGACACGTTATATGCCAAACGTCCGCACGACGATACCGGACGCCACATATTTGGGTTGGCTTGATTTCACTCAGACCGGGATCGAGGGCTCGCCTTTTGAATTCTTCAAGACGAATGCAAAGGTGGCACTAAGTGACGGAAAGATTTTCGGTAAAGAAGGGGAGGGTCATGCACGCTTGAATTTTGGCACTTCGCGCAAGATACTAAAGCTGGGCCTCGATAAAATGCGTAAAGCATTGGATAATATATAGGTATTAAAAGACGGATGGGGATCACCCATCCGTCAAATGTTTACGGGGAAGTTACGCGAATTTGCAACCTTCATCTCGTTTTGGGGAACGTCTGGTTTTAAACCATAAGGCTTAACCAGGTCAAGGCCTCTCGCTCTTCCCGTCTCGATGTATTTCAGGTGGTGTATTTATCGCAACCTCCTTTCCGTACTATGCGATCATCATACAACATATCGAGATGCAATACATTAAAAATGATTGATAATTTTGTAATTGATTTCTGGAACAAATAATCTGATTTAATTTTGTTTCCTGGTGAACCAGTATTTGATCTCTTTTGTGATCGGGTAAAGCGGCAGGATCCATGCGGCGTATCCTTTGCCGGCAAATTCGGTCATTAACTTCTGGGCGCGGCGCAGGTTGGCGCGGTCAAAATCCAATGGCAGGGTGAGCAATTCCTCCAGGGTTGGCTTTAGCTCTTGCGCGGTCAGCTTTTTGAATAATCGAAATTCATACTGCCAGGCATCCAATTCGCCGTAAATCGAAAGGGCAGTCAGCGGGCCTTGTTGAAGATGACGCACTTCATGCACAAATAAAGTCAGTGCACGCGGGTTGTCCAAAGTCGATTCCTGGGTGTAATGTCTCGAATTCAAATAAAGGCTTCTGAATATTGTCCAGAAGGCGCCAACGCTTTTACGCGCACGCTTGAACCCAACCCGGGTCTTATGCGTGCGAACATATTCAACTGCTATACGGCCCTCCTCGGAGGATTGCCCGACTTTTTCAAGATATTGTTCAAGCCAGGCAGCTTGTTGCATGGATCAATTCAATTCCCTGTCGATGATCGCTCGCAATTCCATCACAAGTGGTCCCAATCCTGAGTTCCCCAGAGTGACATCGTCTGCCTGGGCGGTAAACGCTTTATCTGCTCCGGAAATTTCAATATGATACATAAAACAGTCCGCACAACCGGATGGCTGATTGTTGGGCGAATATTGGGTGGAAGCGACAAGTTGAATCAACGCGCTAAGCTCATCTTCAGAAAGCTTCCCTTGTTTTGTTTGCCTGACGCGTTCATCGGTTACGGTGTAACTTCCATCAGATGAAATTTCAATGGAATGTGACAATCCCATGATCCCACCGGAGTGGGTCATTTTAATCGTCCAATCGTTTTCCAGGATCGGTGGTTGGGTTTTGGCTGGCGCAACTGTGGGGACGATCCCACAGCCGCATAAGATCAACGCGCTGAATAACATGATGCGGATCCAAAAGCGGTTCATGCTGACTCCTTATTTGGTAAGAATAACAAGAAATAGGCTCTTATACAATGGACTTTGTTCCTGCTAATCCCGATAGTTCCTGATAGTTTGATAAGGTAGAATCCTGCCCGGAGAAATTCGCATGAGACAAGTTGCGATCCTTGGGATCGGTCAAACAAAAATAGATGAACATTGGGAAAAATCCCTGCGCGAGATCGGAGGCGACGCTGCTTTTGCTGCCATGCAGGATGCAGGCCTCGAGAAAGTGGATTCGCTTTTTGTAGGCAACATGCTTGCCCCGATTATAAATGGACAAAACCAACTCGGGACTTTTTTTGCGGACTGGATCGGGTTATGGAAACATGAAGCCGTGAAAGTGGAAGCGGCTTGCGCCTCCGGCGCGGCTGCGTTTCGTGCCGGACTTATGGCTGTTGCTTCGAATGAGGTGGACTCTGCCTTGATCATCGGTGTAGAGAAGATGACCGACAAGGCCGGTCATGACGTCACTGCCGCGTTAGCGACTGCAGCAGATGCGGACTATGAAGTGGAGCAGGGCGTTTCTTTTGTGGGGATCAATGCGCTGATGATGCGGCGCTACATGCATGAGTTTGGCTGGAAGCATGAAGACTTTGCACCATTTTCAATTAACGCTCATGTGAATGCGATGAGTAATCCTTACGCACGATTACATGAAAAAATCACGGTAGAAAAATTTGAAAGATCATCTGTGATCGCAACTCCTATTAATCTGTTGGATGCCTCGCCGACTGGCGACGGTGCTGCGGCGGTGGTTATTGTTCCGGCTGAGAAAATGGTGCGCAAGCCGCGCATTCTCGTGGCAGCTTCGGCCGCGGCAACAGATACCATCGCGCTGCATTCGCGTAAAGATCCGCTATTTTTACAGGCCGCGTATGAATCATCGAAGAGAGCTTACCAGATAGCAGGGGTCACACCGGATGAAATTGACGTCTTTGAACTGCACGATGCTTTCTCCATTATGGCTGCACTATCTCTGGAAGCCAGCGGATTCGCCGAACGCGGTCAGGGAGTGAGGCTCGGCCTCGATAACGAGATCAGCCCGCAGGGCCGCGTGCCCGTCTGCACTCGTGGCGGGTTAAAGGCCCGCGGCCATCCAGTCGGTGCGACAGGCATATATCAGATCGTCGAAGTTGTCCAACAATTGCGCGGGGAGTGTGGCAAGACGCAGGTGCAGGATGCAAAGATCGGAATGGCACAAAATATTGGCGGGTCTGGTGCCACGATCCTGACTCATATTTTGAAAGCATAAGCTTGAAATTGATTGTTGATTCCCCGCATGTTTTGTCTTATACTTTGAGATACGCCTGATGATGTAAGGAGATTGTTATGAGCGAAGAAAGACGACAGAAGTCGCGACGTACTTTTTCTTATTATATGCGTGTGTTGGATGATGCAAGCGGAAAGTTGATCGGCCATCTCTCTGATATCGGTACAGGTGGGTTTAAGTTGGATAGCAAATACGCTGTTCCTCTGGATGTGGATCTGCACCTGCGTATTGACCAGACAGGTGAGATCTCCAAAAAGAGCTTCGTGGCTTTCAGTGCGCGGGCCAGATGGTGCAAACCCGACCGTGAAGACCCAACGATGTTTAATGTGGGTTTCCAACTGATCGAAGTCAGTGCCGAAGATTACGACATCTTTGTGAAGATGTTCAATACCTATGGCAAGCAGGCCGCTGGTCAGGATGATGTCGATACTTTGGATTATTTATTTCAATAAGCCTTCATCAGCGACATCAAGATCCCCGCAATTGCGGGGATTTCTGTTTAATCCGCTGGATTGCTAAAAAGCATTCATTCGCATAAAATTCAATTGGAGAATTTAATGAGAAGATTCCTGCGTTGGTTGATCCATACTGTATTAAGGCTGGTCTCAGATGTGGAAGCGATAGGGTATGAAAACCTGCCGGAAAAAGGCGGGTTTGTGATCGCGGTCAACCATCTCGGCTTTCTGGACGTGCCTATGGCATTTTATGCAATGGATAGCTGGAATCTTTTTATTCCCGTTGCTGATAAATGGGCGGAAAATCCCATTTATCGATGGTGGGGGAAGTATCTCAATTTAATTTTTATCGATCGCTTCAACCCGGATTTGAAGGCGATGCGTGAGATGATCAGGAGAATGGACGAGGGACAGACGCTGGTCATCGCGCCGGAAGGGACGCGCGCCCGCGATGAGAAAATGGCACAGGGCAAACCCGGGGTTGCCTATCTCGCAGCCAAGATGGGCTGGAAGATCGTGCCTGTGGCCATCTCCGGTACCGAAGACCGAATCCTACTGGACAATCTAAGGCATTTTCGCCGTACGCACATTAAATTGCTGGCCGGGAAACCGTTTACCCTGCCCTCGTTTCCAAAAGAGAATCGTGAGGAAGTCTTGCAACAATATACCGACGAGATCATGTGCCGTATCGCGGTGATGCTGCCTGAAAAAAATCGCGGATATTACGCGGACCATCCGCGCCTGAAGGAATTATTGAGTGAAAGCGGAACTTCCTTATGAAATATAAAACTCTCCGTTCCATCGTTCGCTTTATGATGAATATCATTGCCGATGTGGAGATCGTTGGCATGGAAAAAATCCCGCAAGGCAATGTCATTCTTGCGGCCAATCATTTGGGGCGGTTGGACACTGCAGTCTTGTTATACGCGCTGGATCGTGAAGACATCATCATGGCGATCGCAGAGAAATACAAGAACCACCCATTATTCGGCGTCATCGGCCGCGCGGTGGACGGCATCTGGCTGAACCGCTTCGAAGCAGACTTTGCCGCGTTGCGTGAAATTCTCGTGCGGATGAAGAGAGGCGGGTTGCTTGTCATCGCTCCCGAGGGAACCCGCTCAAAGACAGAGGCATTGCAACAGGGCAAAATGGGAGTGGCTTTTCTGGCAAGCAAAAGCGGCTATCCAGTGTTGCCGGTCGCAGTGACCGGCACTGAGGATCGTGGAATAACCCAAAACCTAAAAAGATTACGACGTTCAAAAATAAAAGTGATTGCCGGTGAGAAGTTTACTATCGAGATCCCGAAAGGCAGGGGGCGTGAAGAGGCCATGATGCAGGCTACCGAAGAGATCATGTGTCAGATCGCTTCGTTACTGCCTGAGAGGTATCGTGGTGTGTATAAGGATCATCCACGCACCAAAGAGCTGTTGTCAAAAAAGGACCCCATCACGTGATGGGGTCCTTTTTTTCAATTGTTGAAATATCTGGTGAAGGCGTCCATTGCGAAATATAACAGCGCTCCGACCAACAAACAAATGCCGCTAAAGATCACTGCGGCCGTGTGTTTATGACGGGCAAAAGCGATCCATGCAGCAATCGCAAACGCGATTGGCAATATAATAGAAAGGCAGGTCAGTCCGAATAATGAAGGCATGCCACCACCGCCGAGCGTGAGCATGGCGATTGCGCCCAGTACAACGATGGGCGCAATCGCCAGCAGCGCGCCACCAAGTTGGGAGAGCACAAGCCAAAGACCGATCAACCAGCGGGGCATAGGAGCATTACTCATATATTTGTCCTTTAATTTGAAATCGATGAAAAGTCATGTAGGTTAGAACACGAAACAGGACTCTGAGTCTCTCTCAACTCGGCGCTTTCTCACTTGCATAAGCTTACTGTTGCATGGATTAAGAGACTCTGATAGTATACATCCAAGTTTTAGTGCGCACCCAGACTAAGTAATAGGCAATGGGTTCCAGTTCGGCGTATAAAGGGAAAGCAGCGGCTAATCAACCTCATCAGCACACTTGAATAGGAGAAGGAAAAATGAAAAAGATTCTACCCATTATTCTTATTACAATGATTTTGCAGGCATGCGGCAGCGCTACTACCCAAGCCGCAACAAATGTTCCCCTTGCGGCAAGTGAATCTCAGACTCCGACTGTTGAACCTATCGTCCACAAAATTATCCCCCAAGGCGGGACCCTTTCGCGTTCGAACGCGCACGATCAGGAAGAGATCACTACGTTCCAGAAAAAGAATGTTATATCTGGTGACGAGTTCATCAAGAATCAATTCGAACGTCCCTTTACGGCCAATGAAATGACCTACCTGCCAGATATCGATATTGTGGATTTTGGCATCACCAGCGATGATCAGTTTTTCTACATCAAGATTGTTCTGGCGGGCCTCGACCCCGTGAGCCAATCCGTTGCTGGTTCATATGGCGTTGAAATTGACCGAAACGCAGATGGCCGCGCCGAACTTATGCTAGCTACCCTGCCTCCTTATTCCAAGGAATTTACAGCTGATAATGTGCTTGTTCTGGTGGATAAGGATGGCGATATTGGTGGCATACATCCCACTCGCCCGGATGAGGCTTTCAGCGGCAACGGTTATGACGGCGTCATCTTTGACCTGCGGCATAATATTAATCCGAATGATCCGGACCTGGCCTGGGTGCGCGTGATCGAAGGCGACAAGCCGGCAATTGAGATCGCCTATCGTAAGTGGATATTTAAAGGTGGAAACGAATCCTTCATGTGGAGTGCGTGGGCCAGCGGTAAAGATTTGAGCCCGGCAAGTTTCAATCTGCATGACCACATCTCGGAGGTAAAGGCTGGTTCTCCCAATAAAGCCAATGCCAACTATCCGGTCAAGGATCTGTCCGAATTCGACAATACCTGTCGTGTCCCTCTCGGGTTTGACGCGGTAGGAAATGAGCCACTAGGTTGTACTGTGAAGGGACCTGAAAAAGAAGTAAGTAGCGAAGGCGTTCCCCTGTGCGACCAGTTCCCGAACGTGTGTCTGAAAATCACGGTCATCCCCGCTTCTCCACAAATTATCATTTTCGAGAAATAAGAGAGTCCGTACGAGCAGCTGATAAAAACCTACTCGTAATTTGTTGCAGGGAGGCAGTCCGCCTCCCTGCAACAAATACGCGCCTGCTATTGACAGAATTTACAACCCCGCCTCTCGGCTTCAACGATGGCCTGGTCGCTGGACCAAAAGAAATTTTCCTCCCCGATCAATTTTACAAGACCGCCGCGCTCCATCATTTGCCGCGCGTTGTCATGGATTCCCGCGAACATCAGCGTACCGCCCTGCTTGTGTAATCTTTCATGCAGGCGATGAACTGCTTCGAGACCGGCTGTGTCTATCAACGAGACGCCACGCATCGAGAGGATCAACGCGTGCGTATCTCCCAGGTTCGCAAAAGCCTCGTTAAATTGACCGGTGGCCGCGAAGAACAATGGACCGGTTAGGAATGCCACGCGCACATGCCGGCATTTGCCTTCGGTTTCAATTCCTTTTTGACGAAGCTTCTCGATATCCACTTCCTGTACAGTAATATCGATACTGGCAAGCTTGTTCATGAAGACTGCAGCTGCTAAAAATGTTCCGATCAGAATGGCTTGCGTTAAGTCCAGAACAATAGTTGCAAGCATCGTAATGGTGAAGGCGATCATATCCGTCTTGAAGCGCTTGCCGAACATGAACTTGATCGCGTCCCATTCATTCATGCGGACGGCGGTGATCATCAGGACTCCAGCCAGCGCGGCGAGAGGGATTCGTTCCATAAAGGGAGTCAGCAGGAACATGGAAAGCAACAATCCAACTGCGTGGACAATGCTGACCAAGCGAGTCTGCCCGCCGGATTTGATTCCCACGCTGGAACGCGCAATCGCAGCCGTGGCAGGGACGCCGCCGAAGAAGGGGATGACCATATTGCCAACGCCTTGCGCGATGAGTTCCTGATTCGCTTGTAATCTAATACCAGTCATATTCGAGCCGACCGCGCCGCACAGCAATGATTCCACGGCACCAAGCGCGGTAATGGTGAGCGTTGGCGCGATAAATTCGGGAAGATTATTCCAGGGAATGTTGGCAAGGTTGAAGCGGTGTTCGAGCAGAAGAGTCTGAGGGATGATCCCGATCATCGAGGCGGACCAATTCAAGGTCCAGTTAAGAAACGTTGCCAGGATGATGCCCAAAAGCGAAGCAGGGAAGCGAGCGTTCCATTTTGCAGGCCAAAACAACATCGTTCCAATGACGGCGAGTCCGAGGATAATTGCATGTGGGTCGACAGCAAATCCACTGTTGAAATATCCAATGAATTTTTGCGCCGCGGTTTCCGTCGCAGGTGTCTTGATGCCCAAGAAGTTATCGATCTGGCCGATGAAGATGATGAGGGCGATGCCCGAGGTGAAGCCGCTGATGACGGGCGCGGGGATGAAGGCGATGAAGCGGCCAAGACGCAGGACGCCAATAACGAGCAACAGCGCGCCCGAGAGCAGGCCAGCGGCCCAAATGCCTTCCAGGCCGTAACGTGCGACGAGCACGATCAATACGGCGGACATCGCGCCGGTTGGCCCGCTGATCTGATACGGCGCACCGCCTAGGGCGCCCATGATGAGGCCAGCGAGAATGGCAGTGACGAGACCGGCTGCAGCAGCCGCGCCGGAGGCAACGCCAAACGCAAGCGCGAGTGGAAGCGCGACCGCCGCGACGGTTAACCCGGCGAGCAGGTCCTGTTGGAATTTGGCAAGTGAATACCTAGAAAACTCGTCCCGATAGAGACGGGCAAGGCTTCGACGTGGCATAAATTGTTCTCCAAAGCAAATAATTTTACAAAGGCTCATGCTCCCCCAAGCGTCCTTTGTTTAATGGCGGTATTTTATCATCAAGGAAACTTTCCAGGGGCAAATGGGTCCAAGCCCATACAGGTTTGACTGTTGGATGAAATCCCTATTTTGTAGGAAAAAATTAACTTGACTTACCTTTATTGTTTTGGTAGAATACCGCAAGAATTCAGAAAGGAGAGCTAACTATGGAAACTGTTGCCACTTCAAAGGGGCAGGTCGTTATCCCTTCAAAAATCCGCCGACAATTAGGCATCAAGGAGGGGACGTATCTTCAAATTGACGTGGATGAAGCCAATAACAGGCTTATCCTGACGCCAGTAACTCGTGAGTATGTTCATAGCCTGCGTGGAAAGTACAAAGGCAAAGGATTAATGAAAGCATTTATGGCCGATAAGAAGCGGGAAAAGGAACTTTAAATGGCTAAAAGAGCAAAAGCATATGTTTTGGACACATGGGCGGTAATCGCCTATTTGGAAGATGAACCATCTGCACCGCAAATTGCAGATTTGATCGCCAACGCCCATGAAGAGGAAGTTCCAGTTTATATGACAGTGGTGAATGTTGGCGAAGTTTGGTATACGATTGCGCGAGAAATTTCAGAATCAGATGCGAACGCCAGTATTAAGGAGCTTCACGATTTGCGGATTCGATTTGAAGATGTGAATTGGGCTTTAACCTTGGAAGCTGCGCGTTTCAAATCGCAACATAAAATGTCTTATGCAGACTGTTATGCCGCGGCACTAGCGAAAGCCCAAAGAGGGGAATTGGTAACAGGGGATAAAGAATTCAAATCACTAGAAGATCAAATTAAAATTCAGTGGGTATAAATAGTAGAGGAAAATATGGCAAAGCAAATTAATCTTGATTCTAAAGGGCTTTGTTTGAAACTTTTAAAGGCCGATACTGAGGAAAGTGTTATCAATATTCTCAAAGAAGCTAACTATTGGGAAGATTCGGCAGCATGGCGGTATTATGGCGGACGCTCGAGTAACTTTAATACCATAGGCAACCAACAGAGTAAATCTGATGCTGCGCTAGTTGAAAAGCTTGTGAATTCAGTGGACGCTCGCTTGATAAATGAATGCTTGATGCATGGAATTGATCCTGAAGGTCCCGAAGCCCCTCTAACTATCCGAGAGGCCGTTGCCAAATTTTTTGATAATGGATCACAGTCGTCCGCTGCAGGTTTAGTTAGGGAATGGCCAGATGCAAGAAGGACAGAGATTGCAAAAGGTATTACTTTGTCGGCAACTGGAAACAAGCCTAAAGATGGTAATCCGTGTTTTGTAATTTCCGACTGTGGAGAAGGGCAATCGCCGGATACATTACCCACGACCATATTATCTTTGGATCGTGACAATAAAGTAAAAATACCTTTTGTTCAAGGAAAATTTAACATGGGTGGAACAGGTGTTTTAGAATTTTGTGGGAAACGAAATCTTCAATTAGTTTTAAGTAGGCGAAACCCAAATCTCATAAAGTCATCTAAGAACCCTCGAGATCACCAGTGGGGGTTTACAGTTGTGAGAAGAGAAGACCCTGTTGGCGGTAGAAGAAGTTCGGTTTATACGTTTCTTGCTCCTGTTGACAGCAATACCTCCCATCGCGAAGGTAAAGTATTATCGTTTGCAACAGATTCGATGCCGATTTTCCCGGATGGACGAAACCCATATGGGAGAATTTCTACTTGGGGCACCCTAATTAAACTGTACGAGTATTCAACAGCGGGATTCAGCGGAACGAATATTTTACTCGATGATGGATTGATGCGAAGATTAGATTTGCTACTAACTAATCTTGCTTTGCCAATCCGGTTATACGAATGTAGAGATTATGCGGGCCATAAAGGTAGTTTTGATACTAATTTGACGGGGATAGGTGTACGCTTGGAAGATGATAAAGGAAATAATCTTGAAGATGATCCTTATTCGTGTTCTATGCAGGTTGCTGGTGAAAAAATGATAGCAAATATCTATGTTTTCAAAAAAGGGAAGGACAAAACCTATCGGTCACATGAAGGTGTTATTTTCTCTGTCAACGGCCAGACACATGGCCACTTGAAAACAGATTTCTTTAGACGCAATAAAGTTGGTATGAGTTATCTAAAAGATTCTATTTTGGTAACAATTGATTGCAGCGAAATATCTCAAAGATCGCGTGAATTACTTTTTATGCCTAGCAGAGATCGTTTACGAGAGGGCGAATTAAGTTTGGCTATAGAAAAGGAGCTTGAGGAAATTTTAAGCAAACATCCGGGTCTCCTTAAATTGAGAGAAAAGAGACGCAGGGAAGAATTAGAGGCCATATTAAATGATGCAAAGCCTTTGGAAGATATCTTAGAGGAATTAATTAAGGATTCCCCAACTTTAAGTAGGCTTTTCCTCATGGGCAATCGCCTTTCAAGCCCTTTCAAGTTAAAGAGAGCAAGCACTACTATTGGTAATTTTGTTGGTAAAAAGTTTCCAACTTATTTTAAATTTGAGGATATAAATTATGGCGAAATCTTACATCGCAATTGCCATATCAATATGAGAGCACGGATTATCTTTGAAACAGATGCAGAAAATAGGTATTTTTTTAGAAATGTTAACCCAGGTTCTTTTAATTTATTTCTTGAAGATGGTATAAACTCGACGGAAGCGAACCATACAATTAATTTATCGAATGGTATCGCAAGTCTAAATATTCCACTACCCGATAACACAAAAGAGGGTGATGAGTTAAAATTTAGAGCAGTAATCATTGATGATTCAAAGCTTGTTCCTTTTGAAAATGTATTTGTTTTACAAGTGTTAGAGCCTAGCAAATCAACATCAACTAAAAGAAAAAAGCGCAAACCGCCATCTGACGATGAAGGTAGAGAACGAGAGATTCCACTTGGCATTGAATTGCCTAACATAGTGAAAGTGGCAAGGGATGTGAGTCCGAATCAGAAAAACTGGAATGATATGTCCCCGCCTTTCAATGAATATTCCGCATTACGTATTACTCATGCTGGCATGACCGACTCAAATGAGAATGGAAAAGTGGAAGCAAGGAATGTGTATGATTATTATGTCAATGTTGATAATATTTACTTAAAAACAGAGCAAAAATCCTCAACAGAAAACGCGGAGCTTTTACAGGCAAAATATATATATGGATTGGTATTGTTGGGCCTTGCTTTAGTAAATTACGAAGATCAAAGAAAAAACATTAACGATGATGGCAATCAAGATAGTCTCGAAGAGCGAGTTGAAAAGTTTTCTGAGGCAGTTTCTGCAGTATTGCTACCGATAATAAATGAATTAGGGGATATGGAATTAGACGATTAGAAAAATGAAAATAGAGATTGAATGCAATCTCTATTTTCATTTTAGCTTATGTATTAACACAACCTCTCTACTACCAGAGCTTAAGATTTCTTGACCGGCATACCATTTTCGATTTGGCACCGATCTCCATAGCCTTTTATGTGTCTGTTTAGTTGTAAAAAAAACTTCTCTAAACCCGCTAAGCTCCATTATTTCTAGATACCTTTTCAAGTGGCCTTTTGGATTTGAAAAAGCTAATAATTGAACAATTGTAGTGTCTTTGTTAACGATGGTTGATAATGCTTCAAAGAACCTCTGCATCTCATCGAAGTATTTATTTTGCGTCGTTGATTTTCTGTCGCTGATGGTGTAATAAGACGCACCACTCCCATCAACTTTATTCGCAATCCAGAAAGGTGCGGGCGTCTCTTTTCTCCCGCGAATTTGCCATCTATGATAAAGAACATGGATTCCTGGATAAGGTGGGGACATCAATACTAGAGCAGGTGCTTTATCAACTAAGAAGTCAATTTCATTCAATTTAGTTGCTGACATATTCAAAATTTTTGCTGGAGTGCCGTCTTGCCATAATAATTTCTCTTGATTATGTTTAGCAATTGTCTCTGAATATATATATATTCCCTCTAGCATCAATTGAATATTCAACTTATATTTACTTTTGAATTCTTTTGTGCTAGGTATATTTTTTCTGCCATCTAAAGCCCATTGGCCGGTGTTTAACAAAGCGCATCTTAGGAAATTAGATATGTGTTTCGAATTTATCTTATTAACTTTGCGAAGCAAAAGATCAATAACATTTCGAATACGCCAAGTATTCGCATCATTCAAGTTTTTTTTATAGCTTTCGTCGGTAATTATCTGAGGGCTAATCTGTCCAGTTTGTAGTTTGGTTTGGTCTACGTTAATTAACCATCCCTTTATATAAGAAATCTCAGATTTATTAAGTGGGGTTGTCTTAACTAAGGATATGAAAGTCGCTAATTGATTAATATCTACCCCAACACCCTTCCTGCCCAAATAACTAGCTTCCACGAGAGTTGTGCCACCACCAATAAAGGGATCAAGAACAATGTCTCCTGGATTAGTAAAAACTTTTATTGCTTCTCTAGCCACCAAAGGAGAAAATCTTGCTGGATACCTATAGAAATTATGAGTTAAGCCACTGATGCGAGCAGTGCTATGAACAGCCTCAAAAAAATTATCAAGGGGAAGACGCTTGATTGTCATTGAGTCAATTATAACTGGAATAGTTTCTATGGAAACAATGGGTTTAAAAATTATTTCCGTTTAACTTCCTATGCAGCGCACTCAAAGCGCCGAGGTTTCGACAAACTCACTGTCCCAAGCAGCTCCGTGTAGAGCACCTGATCATATCTCTTCTACCCTTGGACGGGCGCGACCTCTGGGCTCCCATTCCAGCAACAGGACTTCATCGTTTGCTTGCAGGCGCGTGGTCATTTGTGGTAATTGAATTAATAAGGTGAGTACAGCAGCAAACATGCCATCCCATCGGGATCAGTTTATGAAATCGCTTCGAAAGTGCCATCCAAGTGCAGATAGAAGGCTTCCACATTGAGTTTTGGAAATAACGCTTTGATCTTGAATTGTGCATCCTGCAGGTCGTGTTTGTGACGCTTATATATCCCTTCGCGTCCATATGCGCGGCAGTCTTCGTGATTGATCAGACAGACTGTCTCTATCGTGTGAATCTGTACGGCAAGTTGGACATACTTCAAGACCATCTCGTAATCGTGCACGCCGCCTGCCAATGAGATGATATCGAAGTTGTCATAGCCGAATCGAACCGTGATCCACGGCTGCAGGAATTTTTGCAGGCGATAGTCCATGCAGTGGACGACGAGCGCGTCGCAATGAATAACAGGTTTTTTATCTGACATACTTTCCTTTTGAATAATTTAATAACTAAATCTTAGCCTATATGTCACCCTGCCGTTTCGCAGCGGCGTGCCGCCTTTGTTCGCGGCACGAACGGTGAGCAAAGCGGCGGGATTCTCACCTGCACTGCAAGGCGCGCAGTACGGCGCAAGTGTCAATCCCTTCGGTCGCTCAGAATGTCACATTAAAGAATCTTGCCTTCACTTCTTTTCAAGAATTTTCCATCACCTCGCTTGCCCAGCCACGTCTCGCCATCCACGATCAACTTGCCGCGCAGGAAAACTTTTTCCGGATAGCCGGTTAATTCCCAGCCCTCGTATAAATTGTAATCGGTGCGTTGATGAGAATGCGCAACACCATATTTCACGCGCTTCTGTGGGTCCCAAATGACTACGTCCGCATCTGCACCCGGAACGAGCGCGCCTTTCCGTGGATATAACCCAAAAATCTTTGCAGGGTTCGTGCACATATACGCCACGAATTGATTGGCAGAAATTTTCCCAGCTCCCACGCCATGCGTCCATAAGACTGGCATGCGATCCTGGATACCGGGCAGACCGTTCGGGATTTTTGTGAAGTCATTCCTCCCCAGTTCTTTTCCGGGGATGGCAATCTCGCTTCCTTCGTAGAAGATGGGTTTGGTTCCGTCAAAATAAAAGGGGCAATGGTCCGTCCCTACCGTTTGCAAAATATCATCTGTGAGACCTTCCCAAATCCGCATATTATCTTTCTCTGTTCGCATTGGGGGAGAACAGACCCATTTGGCGCCGTCTTCACGACGCAAGTCATCGATCGTGAAAAACAAGTATTGCGGGCAAGTCTCGCCCATCACTTTGAAATCGCGCTCACGCGCGTACTTGAGCATGTCCACTTCGCTGCCTACATTCATGTGGACGATATATACAGGCGAATCCGCTTGTTGTGCCATCGCGGCCATTCGTAGAGTTGCTTCTACTGCGCCCCACGCAGGCCGGGTCAACGCATGATATTCGGGAGAGATATGTCCCGCGGCTAATGCTTCAGGCACGAGTGCCTCGATCACATCCCCGTTTTCGCAATGCGCCATCATCAACATGCCGTTTTCTTTCGCAATGCGAAGTGCCTTGAAGATATTGCCGTCATCCAAACGCAGCCGCCCGTTATACGCCGTGAAGACTTTCAACGTTTGAATTCCCATCTTCATCAATGACGGAATTTCTTTTGCGATCTGCTCATTGAACTTCGTCAGATTCATATGGAATGAATAATCGATCGCGGCTTTTTCCGCTTTCTTCATCCATGAGTCTACAGAATGTCCGAATCCCTTTTCGTCGAGAACGACGAAGTCCATTGCAGTAGTCGTCCCACCGAACGCTGCGGCTTTATGACCCGTGTAATGGTCATCAGACGAGACGGTATCGAACATCGGAAGGTCGAGGTGGACGTGAGGATCCACGCCGCCGGGCAGGACCAGTTTCCCCGACGCGTCGACTACATGAGCGGAATCAGCTTCAAGGTTAAGTTCGATGCTGAGAATTTTTTCATCCTCAATAAGGATATCTGATTTGAATGTATCAGACGCTGTGATCAAGGTTCCGTTTTTGATCAGGGTCTTCACTTTATTTCCTCGCTTAGCGGCTGAAAACCTTTGCCGAACACACTTTGCGCCGGAGAGACAATCACGAATGCGTCTTCATCTGCCTGCAAGACAAGCGACTTGAGCGTGGATACTTCTGAGATGGTAATCGCCACCACCAAAATCTGTCTTTCTTTTCCCGAATATGCTCCTTTGCCGGTAAGGATGGTGGCCCCGCGGCGCATGTCCTGGAGGATGATATCGGAAACGGCTTTTGCTTTTTCTGTGATGACCAACGTCAGCAGTTGTTTACGTCGCGCTGAGGGACGAAACCAGGCACGCAAATTCATATCGCGCATGGTAAGTGAGGCGAGGAAATCCGCAGAGATGCCCTCG
>Ga0209131_1001071_pt1 | contig 18901 bp, 22 predicted proteins | sample GraSoi_2013_40cm_FD_185826 | JGI IMG/M metagenome (GOLD analysis project Ga0209131, IMG submission 185826) | Grasslands soil microbial communities from the Angelo Coastal Reserve, California, USA - Sample 9_17_2013_40cm (SPAdes) (version 2) | ecosystem: Environmental > Terrestrial > Soil >... | reverse complement strand
TGGCCGCATTCGTCCTCTACCTCGTCACGGGCGCCTGCTGGATTCCGGTGGTGTTCATCCAGGTGCGCCTGCGCGATCTCGCGCAGGCGAGCGTGCGCGACGGCTCGCCGCTCGGTCCCGAATTCGCCCGGCTCGTGCGGCGCTGGACGCTGCTGGGCTCGCCCGCGTTCACCGCGATGGCCGCCATCATCTGGCTGATGATCGCGCGCCCCGCATGAGCGCGCGCATAGAATTGCGCCGATGAAACCGCTGCGAAGGATCGGCTCCGAGCTGGGCGCGTTCGTGCTGTGGCTGCTGCATTTCCTGCCGCTCTCATGGCTGTCGGCGATCGGCGCGGGCATCGGATCGATCCTCTATCGATTCGGGCGCGGTCGCGTCACCCAGATCAATCTCGCGATGTGCTTTCCGCAGATGCCCGAGGAGGAACGCCGGCTCCTGGGGCTCAGGCACTTTCGCATGCTGGGGCGCAACGCCGTCGAGCTCTCGAAGATGGTGTGGGGCAGCGACAAGGACCTCCTCGACATGATCCGCGTCGAGGGCATCGAGCACCTGCATGCGGCGAAGGGCCGGCCCATCATCGCGCTCGCTCCGCACTTCATCGGGCTCAACATGGGCGGCATCCGCGTGGCGTACGAGTACCCGGGCACCGCGAGCGTCTACAGCCGCCAGAAAAACCCGGTGCTCGAGCGCGTCTTCCTCAAGGCGCGCATGCGCTTCGGCGATCCGCACCTGGTGAGCCGGCAGGAAGGGTTGCGATCGATCGTGCGCGTGATCCGAAGCGGCAAGCCCTTCTATTTCCTTCCCGACATGGACTTCGGAGCGCGCGATTCCATCTTCAGCACGTTCTTCGGCGTGAAGACCGCCACCATCACGACGCTGCCGCGCCTCGCCCAGCTCACGAAAGCAGCGGTGATCCCCGTGGTCACGCGCCAGGTGGGCGACGGTTATGTGGTGCGGTTCTATCCGGAGTGGAAGGACTATCCCACCGGGGACATCGAAGCCGACGTGCGCCGCATGAACGCCTTCATCGAGGAGCGCGTGCGCGAGATGCCCGAGCAGTATTTCTGGGCCCACAAGCGCTTCAAGACGCGCCCGCCCGGGGAGCCCTCGCCGTACCATAAGCCCAAATGAAGCTGCGCTTCGCGAAGATGCAGGGCCAGGGCAACGACTTCGTCGTGCTCGACGGCGTGCGCCAGCAGGTGGCCCTGGACGCGAACACGGTGCGCGCGCTCGCGGACCGGCACTTCGGCGTAGGTTGCGACCAGGTGCTCGTCGTCGAGAAGCCCGCCTCGGGCGCGAACGACTTCCTCTACCGCATCTACAACGCAGATGGCGATGAAGTCGAGCAGTGCGGCAACGGCGCACGCTGCTTCGCGCGCTTCGTGCTCGAGGAGGGCCTCACGACGAAGCGCGAGATCGCCGTCGAGACGAGGTCCGGCGTGATTCGCCCGAAGATCGAGGATTCGGGCCAGGTCACCGTGGACATGGGCGTGCCGCGATTCGATCCGCGCGACGTGCCTTTCGTGGCCGCGCAGGCGCCGGCGCTGACATACGAGATCCGCGTGGCGGGATTGCCGGTCCAGGTGTCGGTGCTTTCCATGGGAAACCCGCACGCGGTTCAGCTCGTCGAAGATGTGGAGCGCGCGCCGGTCACGACCCAGGGCCCGCTCATCGAGCGCCATCCCGCGTTCCCGAAGCGCGTGAACGCGGGCTACCTGCAGCCGCTCACGCGCTCGCACGTGAAGCTGCGCGTGTGGGAGCGCGGCGCCGGCGAGACGCTCGCGTGCGGCACGGGCGCCTGTGCCGCCGTCGTGACGGGCATCCGCCTGGAGCTCCTCGACCACGACGTGCGCGTCACCACCCGCGGCGGGGACCTTCGCATTCGCTGGAATGGAGATGGCAGCCCCGTTATGATGACGGGCGACGCGGTACGCGTCTTCGACGGGGAGATCGAGTTCTGAAGGCGGTGCTCACGGCCGAGCAGGTGGCCGAATTCCTGCGGCAAAACCCGGGGTTCTTCGAGAACAACGTCGATATCCTCGTGAACCTGCAGATCCCCCATCCGCACGGCGGGCGCGCCGTTTCCATCGGCGAGCGCCAGCTGGTGGCCGTGCGCGAGAAGGCCAAGATGCTCGAGGACAAGCTGCGCGAGCTCATCCAGTTCGGCGAGGAGAACGACGCCGTGGGCGAGAAGGTGCACCACCTCTCGTGCCGCCTCATGGACGCGCCGAGCCTCGACGCGGCGCTGGACACGCTCTACCTCGACCTGCTGGACCACTTCGCCGTGCCGCACGTGGCCGCGCGCCTCTGGAACGTCGCCGAGGAAAACCCGGACACCAAGGAGTTCGCGCCGGTGGCCCACGAGATGCGCGAGTTCGTCGAGAAGATGGCCGCGCCCTATTGCGGGCACCACCCGGTGTACGAGAGCCAGTCGTGGTTCGGGGAGGCCGCGGCGCACCTCAAGTCCTTCGCGCTCGTGAAGCTCGTGCGCGACAACCTCGTGTTCGGCGTGGTCGCGCTCGCTTCCGAGGACCCGAAGCGGTTCTACCCGGAGATGGGCACGCTCTATCTCGCGCGCATCGGCGAGCTCATGAGCCATGCGCTGTGGCGTTTCGTGACGCCGTTGCGTGAGCACGCAGCCAAATAGCGCCCTCGAGCGCTACCTGGCACACCTTCGCACCGGGCGGCGACTCGCCGCGAACACCTTGGGGGCCTATGCGCGCGACGGCGCGCTGCTCGCGGCGTTGTCCGCGGGACGCGAGCCTTCCGGCATCACCTCGCAGGACATCCGGCGTTTCATCGCGACGCTGCACGGCAAGGGCCTGTCGCCGCGCTCGCTCGCGCGCGTGCTGTCCTCGTGGCGCGGATTCTTCGAATGGCTCATGCGCCGGCGCGAGATCGCGGCCAATCCGTGCGGGGGGGTTCGTCCGCCGAAAGCCGCGAAGACGCTGCCCGCCACGCTCTCGCCCGACGAGGCGGTGCGCCTGGTCGCGATCGACGACGATTCCGACATGGGTGTGCGCGACCACGCGATCTTCGAGCTCGCCTATTCGAGTGGGCTGCGCGTCTCGGAGCTCACGGGCCTCGACGTGGAAGCGCTCGACGCGGGCACGGGCGAAGTGCGCGTCACCGGCAAGGGATCGAAGACGCGCATCGTGCCCGTGGGAGAGCCGGCGTTGAAGGCGCTGGCGGCGTGGGGCGCCATCCGCGCGCGCCTTGCGCGTCCCGGTGAAAACGCGCTCTTCGTCGGCCGTTCGGGACGGCGCGTGACCCCGCGCGACCTGCAGCGGCGCATCAAGCGCTGGGCCGCGGCGGCCGGCATCGACACCGACGTCCATCCGCACATGCTGCGACACTCCTTCGCCTCGCACGTCCTGCAGTCCTCCGGCGACCTGCGCGCCGTGCAGGAGATGCTCGGCCACGCGAGCATCGCCTCGACCCAGGTCTACACCCACCTCGACTTCCAGCACCTGGCCAAGGTCTACGACGCGGCCCATCCGCGTTCGCGCCGCAAGAAAGGTAAAATTTAGGGTTCTCCGAGAAAGACCCCATGGCCGCAAACGCAACAGCCGACAAGGACCTCATCCCGGTCACCATCCTCACGGGCTTCCTCGGGGCCGGGAAGACCACGCTCTTGAACCGCATCCTGAACGAGCAGCATGGCGAGAAGATCGCCGTGATCGAGAACGAGTTCGGCGAGACCGGCGTGGACAACGAGATCCTCGTGAAGGACAAGGAAGAGCAGATCGTCGAGATGAACAACGGGTGCCTGTGCTGCACCGTTCGCGGCGACCTCGTGCGAATCCTGGGCGAGCTCGGCAAGAAGCGCCGCCAGGGCAAGCTCAAGTTCGACCGCGTGATCATCGAGACCACGGGGCTCGCCAATCCCGGGCCGGTCGCGCAGACGTTCTTCATGGACGAGGCGATCCACGACCAGTTCCTGCTGGACGGCGTGCTCACCGTCGTGGACGCCAAGCACGCACAGAAGCAGCTCGACGAGCACGACGAGGCGCGCCGCCAGGTCGCCTTCGCCGACCGCATCCTCGTCTCCAAGACCGACCTCGTCGACGACCAGGCGAAAGTCGACGAGCTGATGAAGCGCCTGCGCCAGATGAATCCGCGCGCCCACAAGTCGAGGGTCCACATGGGCAACGCGGACATCAAGGAGCTCCTCGACATCCGCGGCTTCAACCTGAACGCGGTCCTCGAGGTGGACCCGGAGTTCCTCACCAGCGACTACCACGAGCACGACGACGAGGTGAAGTCGTTCGTGTGGAGGGATGCGCGTCCCCTGCACATGGAGAAGATCGAGACCTTCCTGTCGCTCATGGTGCAGAACTACGGCGAGGACCTGCTGCGCTACAAGGGCGTGCTCAACATCCAGGGCGAGCCCAACCGCATGATCTTCCAGGGCGTGCACATGCTGATGGGTGGCTCGCCCGGAAAACCGTGGGCCGCAGGCGAGAAACGCGAGAGCGTGATGGTCTTCATCGGGCGCAAGCTCCCGCGGCGCCTGTTCGAGGAAGGCCTCGCGTACTGCGTCTCGTAGGAACGCGCGGGGCCGGGTCTATACTCTTTTCATCATGGCGACGAATCCCGCGGTCGGAGGAAATGCTCCCGGCGCGGTCCGCCCGGCGCGGCCGGCGGGCCGCACGGGGACGGAGGAATATCACTCGGGATCGTTGCCCACGGCGCAGGAAGCAGCGGTGCTCTTCTCGGCCAACCATGCGCAAGCGGCCACGGCGCTGCTCGCGGCCGAGATCAAGGACACGGTGGGCCGCAACAACAAGCAGGCGTGGCTCATGCTCTTCGACCTGCACCAGGTCGCGCGCGATCGCGAGGCGTTCGAGCAGCTCTCGATGCTCTTCACGGTGAAGTTCGAGCAGTCGCCGCCGGTGTGGATTGAGGACGCGGAAAGCTCCGATCCGCGCCGCAACACGCAGACGCGCGAGCGCAAGGATTTCTTCGCGTTGAAGCCCGCGGCGAGCGGCGAGCTCGCGACCGAGATCGACAAGTTCCTCGCGTTCGCCGAATCCCAAGGCACCGTGCGCCTGGACGTCGCGAAGATCACCTCGCTCGCGGGAGGCGAGGCGCAACGCCTCGCCGCCGGGCTCGCCCAGCTTCGCAAGAAGCACGTGCCCATGTGGTTCAACAACCTCGAATCGCTGGAAAAGGTGCTGCGCGCCTCCATCAACGAGAAGGCGGCCCCCGACCAGAAGCCCTATTGGCCGCTCTTGTTCGAGCTGCTGATCCTCCAGGGCCGCGCGGAGGATTTCGAGGAGCTCGGCATGGAATTCGCCGTCGCCTTCGAGATGTCGCCGCCCAACTGGGAGGTGTACGTGAACAAGGTCGCCGAGGCCGCGAAGGCCGCGACGCCGGCCTCGGGCGCCCGGGCGGCTGCGGACGCGGGGTTCCCCTTGAAGGGCGTGCTCACGGCCTCGAGCGCGCCCCAGGTGGCCGATCTCAGCACCCATGCCGCGGCCCAGGCCGAGGTGGTGGTCGACATGGCCAAGGTGCTGCGCATCGACTTCGCCTACACGGCCGCGTTCTTCGACGCGGTGAAGGCGATCCAGCTCGCCGGCAAGCGCGTGATCCTCACGGAATTGAACGAGATCAACGCCGCGCTGCTGGAGGCGTTCGGCGTGAACCGCTACGCGATCTTAGTTCGCCGTAAGTCAAGCTGAAATCACGCGGAAACCCCTCTTTAGTTAAACGGGATTTCCGCTTTGTGGCCTGAGGGCCAAGCGTTTAAAGAATCCCATTCGATGACTCCTGACTCCATTGCTTTCCACGGCACCACCATCGTCTCCGTGCGCCGCGGCGAGAAAGTCGCCATGGGCGGCGACGGCCAGGTGACGTTGGGCAACATCGTCGTGAAGGCGACCGCGCGCAAGGTGAGGCGCCTCTATCACGACCGCATCCTCGCGGGTTTCGCCGGCGCCACCGCGGACGCCTTCACGCTCTTCGAGCGCTTCGAGGCCAAGCTCGAGAAGCACCAGGGGCACCTGCTGCGCTCCGCGGTCGAGCTCGCCAAGGACTGGCGCACCGACCGGATCCTGCGCCGGCTGGAAGCCATGCTCGCCATCGCCGATCGCGAGGCCTCGCTCATCATCACGGGCACGGGCGACGTGCTGGAGCCCGAGCGGGGACTGCTCGCCATCGGCAGCGGCGGCGGTTACGCGCAGGCTGCCGCCCTGGCGCTCCTGGAGAATTCGCAGCTCGAGCCGGCCCAGATCGTGAAGAAGTCGCTCGAGATCGCGGGCGAGCTTTGCATCTACACCAACCAGAACCACGTGGTGGAGACGCTGTGAAGATGAGCGAGGCCGGCGGCGGCATGATGACGCCGCAGGAGATCGTCCACGAGCTGGACAAGTACATCGTGGGGCAGGCCGCCGCGAAGCGCGCGGTGGCCATCGCGCTGCGCAACCGCTGGCGCCGCTCGCAGGTGGCCGAGCCGCTGCGCACCGAGATCACGCCGAAGAACATCCTCATGATCGGCCCCACGGGCGTGGGCAAGACGGAGATCGCGCGCCGTCTCGCGCGGCTCGCCAACGCCCCGTTCATCAAGGTCGAGGCCACCAAGTTCACCGAGGTGGGCTACGTCGGGCGCGACGTGGATTCCATCATCCGCGATCTCGTGGAAATCGCGGTGAAGAACACGCGCGAGCAGGAGATGCACAAGGTGCGCACCCGCGCGGAAGACGCGGCCGAGGAGCGAATCCTCGACGCGCTGCTGCCCGGCGTGCCCGCGGGCGAGGCGGGCGACGTCAACTCGACGCGGCAGCGCTTCCGCAAGATGCTGCGCGAGGGCAAGCTCGACGACAAGGAAGTCGAGATCGACGTGGCGCAGGGTTCGGCCGGCATGGAGATCCTCGCCCCGCCCGGCATGGAGGAGCTCACGAGCCAGATCCAGGGCATGTTCGCGAACCTCGGGAGCGCGCGGCGCAAGCGGCGCACGCTCGCGATCCGCGAGGCGCTGCGGCTCACCACCGACGAGGAGGCCGGGCGGCTCGTGAACGAGGACGAGATCCGCTTCCGCGCGCTCGCTAGCGTGGAGCAGGACGGCATCGTCTTCATCGATGAGATCGACAAGATCGCGAGCCGCGGCGAGCTGCAGGGCGCGGACGTCTCGCGCCAGGGCGTGCAGCGCGACCTGCTGCCGCTCGTGGAGGGAACGGCCATCACCACCAAGTACGGCATCATCCGCACCGACCACATCCTCTTCATCGCGAGCGGCGCCTTCCACCTGTCGAGGCCCTCGGACCTCATCCCGGAGCTGCAGGGGCGCCTGCCCATCCGCGTCGAGCTCTCGAGCCTCGGCGTCGAGGAGTTCGAGCGCATCCTCACCTCCACGGACGCCTGCCTCACCACGCAATACCAAGCGCTGCTGGGCACAGAGAACGTCGAGCTCACCTTCACTCCCGATGGCGTGCGGCGCATGGCCGAGATCGCCTTCGCCGTGAACGAGCGCACCGAGAACATCGGCGCGCGCCGCCTCTACACCGTGATGGAGAAGCTGCTCGAGGAGGTGTCGTTCGATTCCGGCCGCAAGGCGACGAGCGTCACCATCGACGCAGCCTACGTGGACGCGCGCCTCGCCGACCTCGCCCGGAGCGAGGACCTCGCGCGATACGTGCTGTGACGCGCGCCGCCGCCCTCTTCCTCGCCACGCTCGCCGCCGCGTGCGCGCAAACCGAAGTCCGCGCCCCCGCCATGGATGACGCCCGATCCCTCGCCGCCGCAGAGACCGCCTTCGCCGCGCACTCCGTGCGCGAGGACATGCGGGTCGCGTTCCTCGCGAACTTCGCCGACGACGGCGTGTTCGTCCGCGGCGGCTGGACCAATGCGCGCGCGAGCATCCTTTCGCGCGCGGCGCCGCCCATCGTGCTCGATTGGCGCCCGGTCTTCACCGAGGTCGCCGCTTCCGGCGACATGGGCCTGTCGACGGGGCCGTCGAAGATCACCAGCAGGACGAATCCCGCCGAGCCGCCGGGATACGGCCAGTTCGTTTCGGTGTGGAAGCGCGAGCCCGGCGGCCCGTGGCGCGTCGTCGCGGACCTCGGCATCGCTCACGTGGAGCCCGTGTTCTGGGACAAGCCGCTGGAGACCGTCGCCGTCGCCACTGAGCCCGCGCCTGCGGCAGACACGATCGACGCGGCCGAGGAACGATTCGCCGAGGAGGCGAAAGCCAACGGCCTTCGTGCCGCGTATGCGAAGCACGGTTCGGCGAGCCTGCGCCTTTATCGTCCCGACAATGCACCGATGGCGGGCAAGGATGCGGCGCTCGCCTGGCGGGGCCTCGCGACCGAGCGGCCCACGTCGACGGTGGAGAAAAGCGAGGCGGCGCGCTCGAACGACCTGGGCTACGCGCGCGGGGCCTACCGCGAAGGATCGGGCGAGAGGCCGGACGGCTGGTTCCTGCGCGTGTGGCATCGCGAGGCCGGGGCCTGGCGCATCGCCATGGACGTGTCGAACCCCGCGCGCTAACGCGCTTCCTGCATCACCTTTTCCATCGCCTCGAGCATGAAGTCCGCGGCTTTGCACGCGTGCTCGAGGGCACGTGCGTTGCCGGGCGATGCATCGAGCTGCTTCGCGGCATCCGAGAGGAATCGCCATTGCGTCTGCGCCGATTCGACCAGCGCGAGGATGTCCGGCGGAAGCTCGGGCGTGGCCGCGAGCGAGTCGAGGACACGCGGGACATTCTCGCGCGCATCGCGCAGCTCGCGCTCGAGCCCTTCGTCGCGGATGTCCCAGCGCCTCCAGAGGTGGGCCTTCGCCACGCGCTGCGAGAAGAGCGCCACCTGCGAGGCGCGCAGCGCCGATCCGCTCAGCGCGTTTCGCGACCCATCGGTCGTGAGCCGAACGCCCTTGGTCGCCACCCACGAAACCTCCTCGGTGCGGTCGCGCAGCTTTCTCGCGGTTTCGCGCGTGGGTGGGCGCTGCGCCCAGTCGCGATAGTCCTGCCACTGCATCGCCAGCAGCATGTAGTTGTCGCGCACCTCCGCGCCCTGCGCGCTCGCAAGCGCCGCGCGAAGCGTCGCGCTGAAATCGCGGATCGCCTCGGCGAGTGCGCGCCGGCTGCGCTCGCCCATGACGCCCTGTCCGGCCTGCGCATGCAGGCGCGCGATGCGCTCGATGGTGGGCGCGAGGCGCAGCGCCGCGCTCGCGCGCTGGACTTCGGCGGCGTGCGCCGTGGCGGTGGCGAGTGCGACGGCGAAGACAGTCGCCGCGCTCAGCGCGCGCATGGCGGCGCGGTGAATCCGGCGACGATGCCCTGCGACACCCAGGCCGCGAGCGTTTCGCCCGATGCCTCGCCGCCCAGCGCCGCTTCGAGCGTCTCGCCGCCCGCGATGCGCCCGAGCAGCCGCCATTCGCGCTCGGCAACGCACGAGGCGATGGCGCGGCCGTCCACGCGACGCACGAGGACGAAGTCCGGACCCTCGAGGCGCTCGGGAGCGCCATCGCGCCCGGGGGCGTTGGCTTCGCGGATTGCCCCGATGGCGTGCGCGCTCTCGATGAGCCGCACCGATGGGTGCAACACGAGGCGCAGCTTCGCGTATCGCGACGGCTCGATCCGCGCGAGGGCGTCGAAATCGAAAGCCGCAGCGTCGGGCGCCGACTCGCATTCATGGCATGCCCATTCGAGGCGCGCCACGTCGGGCAGGTACTCGAGCGCCGACGCATGCGGGTACGCCGCGAGGAACGCGGGAAACCCGGCGCCGTATTCGTTCAGGTCGCCGCTCGCCGACGCGTGCGAGAGGGCAAAGCGCCGGGCTGCCTCCGCGAAGAACGCGTCGCCCACGAGCCGGCGCACCACGGGATAGGCGGCGGCGAGCGCCGAGGAGAAATTCGCGGCAACGCTCGCGCGGTAGACGGCAACGCCCGCATCCGGGCGCGCGTCTTCGAGGAGCGAGCGCGCGAATTCCCGCTGCACCGTGGCGAGCGTGCTCATGCGCCGGCCATCGCGGGGGTACTTTCGATCGCGCGCTCGGCCGCATGGGCTTCATCCAGCAGCACGTCGAGCGCCGGGAGCGACGTATCCCATTCGATGAGCGTGTGGCGTGCACCGAAGCGCGCGAGCGCGTCGTCGAACAGCGACCACACTTCGTCGGCGACGCGAGCCCCGTGCGTGTCCACCAGTAGAGCGCCGCGCGCTTCGTGCCCGCCCAGGTGGAATTGCCCCACGAGCGCGGGATCGATGCCTTCCAGGTAGTCGCGCGCGGCGAACCCGAAGTTGGTCGCGTTCACGTGGATGTTGTTGATGTCGAGCAGGAGCCGGCAGCCCGAGCGCCGCGCGACCTCGGAGACGAATTCCCACTCGCTCATTTCGCCCGCCCCGAGCGCGCAATAGGCGGAGACGTTTTCCACGAGCAGCTCGCGCCCCAACCGGTCCTGCGCCTGCGAAATGCGCGATGCGACGTGCCCCGCCGCTTCGCTCGTGAAGGGCAGCGGCAGCAGCTCGTTCAGATGGCGCCCGTCGATGGACGACCACGAGATGTGCTCGGAGACGAAGAGCGCTTCGAAGCGCCGCGCGAGCGAGTCCAGCTTTGCGAGGTGGGCCAGGTCGAGCGGATCGGACGATCCCAGCGACAGGCCCACGCCGTGCAGGCTCACCTCGTAGTCGGCGCGCACGCGGTCGAGCGCCGCCGCCGCGGCGGCGCCGAAATGGTTCTCGCTGTGGACCTCGATGAAGGCGAGCGCCGGTCGGCGCTCGAGGATCTCGCCGTAGTGCGGCGCGCGCAGGCCGATGCCGACACCGGCGCGGCCCGTGGCGCGCGCGGTCACCGCGTCATTCGGCGCGATACTTCGGCGCCTTGGGGGAATCGGCGCCGCCGGACGAGGTCTTGCCGCCCACCTTCTCGCACGTGCCCTTGGGCACGTACTTCCATTCGTCGGGTGCGTTGTCTTTCGCCGCCTTCCCGGCGCACGAATGGCGCGCGGTGCCGCAGTCGTTCTGCCCGGCCTTGGCGATGCCGTAGCACTTTTCCTGGGGCGCCTTGCTGTCCTGCGCCTGGGCGTGAGCATGTGCCGTCGCGAGCGCGAGGATGGCGGCGACTGCGGAATGGACCAGCTTGCTGGATGTGGACATCGGACCCCTCGTCATTCGAGCGCTTCCCGGGGGAAATCTTACCACCGCAATCCGGCCCCGGGCCCCCCTTGAAAGCCCGCGGCGCGCCCAGATCTGGAAGTCATGGAGGACGGCGATGCCGTCCCGGACCTTACAGGAGAACCCAGGATGAACCCGCTTCGCTACGAGCCCCTCGTGGGCCAGCTCGATGGCCTCTTCAACGAGCTCTTCCGTCCCGCGTTCGTGCGGGACCCGCGCGCCGAAACAGCGCCGATCCGCGTGGACGTGAAGGAAGATGCCGCCGGCTACACGGTTCATGCCGAGATGCCCGGCGTGAAGAAGGAGAACATCAACATCGAGATCGAAGGCAACGAAGTGACCATCGCCGCCGAAGTGAAGCGCGACGTGGACGCGAAGGACGGCGAAAAATGGCTGCGCAACGAGCGCTTCTACGGCCGCAGCGCGCGCCGCTTCGCGCTGCCGCAGGAAGTGGACGAAGCCAGGGCCGAGGCGAAATTCGCCGACGGCGTGCTCGAGCTCACCCTGCCCAGGAAAGCCCAGGTCACCGGGCGCAAGATCGCCGTGCAGTAAAAGGAGGTAGGCGGTAACAGCGCTTGAAAGGGCTCCGACAGGAAAATCTCCCTCGGGGCCCTTTTTGTTTGCCCTACAATTACGCCCTCACACCGCCCGCCGCCGACCGCCCACCTCCTAATGCCTCCCCGACTAAGCTCGTCCCAGAAAGCGGAAGTCCTCGTCGAGGCGCTGCCCTACATCCAGCGCTTCTACGATCGCACCATCGTCATCAAGTATGGCGGCAATGCGATGACCGACGTGGCCCTGCAGGAGGATTTCGCCGAGGACGTGGTGCTGCTGAAACTGATCGGCATGAACCCCGTCGTGGTGCACGGCGCGGGGCCGCAGATCGGCGCGCTGCTGCAGAAGCTCGGCAAGCAGAGCGAGTTCATCCAGGGCATGCGCGTGACCGACGAGGAGACGCTCGACGTGGTCGAGATGGTCCTGGGCGGGCTCATCAACCAGGACATCGTCACGCTCATCAACAAGGCGGGCGGCAAGGCGGTCGGACTCACCGGCAAGGACGGCCACTTCATCCACGCGCGCAAGATGAAGATCGCCAGCAAGGAAGACAAGAAGAAGAAGATCGACGTGGGCCTGGTGGGCGAGGTGGTGCGCATCGACCCGGAGATCATCCACCTCCTCGATTCGCGCGACTTCATCCCCGTGATCGCCCCCATCGGCAGCGACGAGAAGGGCGTGGCGTACAACATCAACGCCGACGTCGCCGCGGGCAAGCTCGCGATCACGCTGCAGGCCGAGAAGCTGATCCTGCTCACCAACACGACGGGCGTGCTCGACCGCGGCGGCGGCGTCGTCACCGGCCTCACCTCGCAGCGCGTGAAGGAGATGATCGACGACGGCACGATCTCCGGGGGCATGCTGCCGAAGGTCGAGTGCGCGCTGGACGCCGTGAAGAACGGCGTGAAGACCGCGCACATCATCGATGGACGCGTCTCGCACGCGCTCCTGCTCGAGGTCCTCACCAGCTCCGGCGTCGGCACGCTGATCCGTGGCGCCTCCGCGAACCGCGCGAACCACCGCTGACGCGCGCTGGCTCGCGGCCATCTGCGCGAGCCGGCTCCTCTTCTCGCAGATCTTCGTCGCCTACGCGGCGATACTTCCCCTGCTGCAGGATGCCTGGGGCATGTCCTCCGCGCAGGCGGGCCTGGTGCAGAGCGGGTGGCACGCGGGTTACGTCGTGTCGCTCTTCGCCGCGGGCCTGGCCGCCGACCGCTTCGGCGCGAGGCGCACCTTCCTCGTGATGAGCTTCGCCGGCGCCGTCGCGTCGCTTGCGTTCGCCGCGTTCGCCGACGGCGCGCGCTCCGCGCTCATCCTCTACGCCCTCGCGGGAATGCTCTCCGGCGGCTCGTATACGCCGGTGCTCGCGATCATCTCCCAGCGCTACCCGCCGGCCACACGGGGGCGCGCCATGGGCTGGTATCTCGCCGCGGGCTCCCTCGGCTATGCGATCGGCCTGGGCCTGAGCGGCAGCGTCGTCGCGTGGGGCGGATGGCGCATGTCGCTCTACGTCGCCGCCTCCGGGGCGGTCGGGGGTGCGCTCTATGGCGTGTGGCTGATGCGCGGCGTGCGCGACGAGCCGCATCTCGCCCAGCCCGCGGCGCCGGTGGTGCAGCGCATGCGCGAGGTGCTGGCCAATCGCCCCGCGATGAAAGTGATCTGGGCGTACACGTTCCACAGCTGGGAGCTTCTCGGCGTCTGGGCGTGGATGCCGGCATTCCTCGCGTTCGCCGCCGCGCGCGGCGCAGGGCTGGACCCCAAAGCCGTGGGGCTCGGCGCATTCCTCGCGGGACTCACACACCTCACCAGCGTCGCGGGAAGCCTCATGGGCGGCGCATTGTCCGATGCGCGCGGCCGCACCGCCGTGATGATCGTCATGGCGAGCGGGAGCCTCGCGTGCGGCTTCGTCTTCGGCTGGCTCGTGAGCGCTCCCCTGTGGGTTCTCGTCGCGGTCGCGATGCTCTACAACCTCACAGGCATCGGCGATTCCTCCGTGTATTCGACGGCGCTCACCGAGCTCGTGCCCGCGCGGATCCTCGGCAGCGCCTACGCGATCCGCTCGGTCATGGGATTCGGCGCGGGCATCGTGAGCCCCTGGGCGTTCGGATTCGTGGTGGATGCGGCGCGCAGCGCCGCGCTATCGGAGAACGCGGTGTGGGGGCTTGCGTGGGGCGTGCTCGCGCTGGTCGCGCTGCCCGGCCCCCTCGTGGCGTTGAGCCTGAGGCGCATGCCCGAGGCCGCCGCGATGGCGGAAGGAAAGCGCTAGCGCGTGAGGCGCGCGGCGAGCGCCACGTGGTCCGAAAGGCGCGACCACTGCGCGCCCACGTGCCGCTGCACGTTCTCCACCTCCATGTCGCGCACGTAGATGCGGTCCAGGGTGAAGAACGGCATCTGCGCGGGGTAGCTGCGCGCCGGGCGTCCCTCGGCGCGCTCGAAGACCTCGTACAGGCCGAGCTCGTCCTTCAGGTAGTTGCTCGCGCGGCGGTGCCAGTCGTTGAAGTCGCCGGCCACGATGAGCGGTCCCTTCTTCGGGACGGCTGCGCGGATGCGCTCGCAGAGCCATTCGAGCTGGAAGCGCCGGCTGCGCGCCCACAATCCCAGGTGGACATTGATGCAGTGCACCGGCTCCTTCCAGCCGTCGACCTGGACCTCGCAATGCAGCAGGCCCCGGCTTTCGAGCGGATGGTGCGAGACGTCGATGTTCTCCCACATCGCGATCGGGTGGCGGCTCACCACCGCGTTGCCGTGGTGACCGTCCTGGTACACGGCATTCATGCCGTACACGCTGTGGCAGCCTTCGTAGGTGAGGAACTCGTGCTGGCCGGTCACGGGCCACGCGAGGTGGCGGCGCGCATTCGAGTCGTGCTTTCCCTGCACTTCCTGCAGGAAGGCCACGTCGGCCTCGAGCGACTGCAGGCGGTCGCGGATCTCGTGCAGCACCAGGCGGCGATTGAACTGCGACAACCCCTTGTGGATGTTGTACGTGACGACGTTGAGCGCTTTCCTGGTCATTCCCGGGCCCGCTTCCTTTCCGGCAGCATGAGGATGGCCTTGCGGTTGCTCCACGAAAACACGCGTTCGGCGGCTTTTTCCCACGGCAGCCATTGCGACGAAAGGTGCTCGCGCGGCGCCACCTTCACGGCAAGCTCGTGCGGGACTTCGAGCCCGAACACGTGCTCCGTATTGTGGGTGACGCCCGGTGCGTAGCGGTGCCGCCACACGGGATAGATTTCGTAGACGTTGCGCAAGTTCCACGCCTCGAGGCGATAACGGCGCGCATCGATGCCGGTCTCCTCCTCCACTTCGCGCAGGGCGGTATCGGCGAGCGACTCGCCCTCGTCCTGGCTGCCGGTGACGGACTGCCAGAACCCGGGATGGTCCGCGCGCTCCAGGAGGAGGACCTTCAAGTCCGGCGTGTGGATGACGACGAGCGTCGAGACCGGGATCTTGTGGGGCGCGGCACTCACACGCGCATGCGCGCGACGACTTCGCCTTCGCTGGCGAAAAGGGCGTGCGGCATGTCGCGCGTGCGATGCATGGCGATCGGTGTCCCGGCGCTGTCCACGGCGATGATGCCCACGTCGGCGTCGAAGTCGCGCCCGAGGCGGCCCATGACATCGGCGAGTGCCTTCTGCAGGCTGGCGCCACGCTCCATCGCGTCCGAGATCGAGCGCGTCGCGAGCGTGCGGATCACGAACTCGCCCGTGCCCGTCGCCGACGCCGCCACGTAACGCGAAGCGTAGTTGCCCGCGCCGGCGAGCGGCGAATCGCCCACGCGGCCCACGAGCTTCATCGTGACCCCGCCCGTGGAAGTGGCCGCGGCGAGCACGCCATTCACGTCCACGGCCGCGGCCCCGACGGTGCCGCCTGCATATTCCGGGTGTTCCTTGAGGAAGCGGCGCATCTTGAGGCCGTGCTTGCCGAGCACCGCGTCCATCTCCTTGCGCTTCGATTCCCAGTCCGCGCGCCGCGCGGGCGTGACCGGATCATGGTCGCCGAATCCCATCACGCGCGCGAAGCGCTGCGCGCCCTCGCCGGCGAGCATCACGTGGTCGGTCTCCTCCATCACCTTGCGGGCGACGAGGATCGGGTTCTTCACGCGCTGCAGCGCTGCCACGGCGCCCACGCGCGACTCGCGGCTTTCCATGACGCAAGCGTCCAGCTCGCAGAAGCCGTCGAAGTTGAGGCAGGCACCCGTGCCGGCGTTGTAATTGGGATCGTCCTCGAGCGTCACGACGGTGGCGCACACCGCGTCCAGCGCCGATCCGCCCGCCTTGAGGATCGCGCGGCCGCGCGAAACCGCCGCGCGCAGCCCTTCGACCGCGTCGCCCTCCGACCCGGGGCGCCAGTTGCCGGCGCCGCCGTGCGCGATCAACGCGATGGGCATCAGGAGTTCCTCAGCCGGATGTGCAGCTCGCGAAGCTGCTTCTCGGTCGCCAGCGTCGGCGCCTCGACCATCAGGTCCTGGCCTCGTTGTGTCTTCGGGAACGCGATCACGTCGCGGATCTGGTCAACGCCCGCCATGAGGGCGGTCAGGCGGTCCAGGCCGAAGGCGATGCCGCCGTGCGGCGGCGCGCCATACGAAAGCGCGTCCATCAGGAAGCCGAACTTCGCGCGCTGCTCCTCGGGGCCGATGCCGAGGACGGCGAACTGCTTGGCCTGCACGGAGGCCGCATGGATACGCACCGAGCCGCCGCCGATCTCCCAGCCGTTCAGCGCGATGTCGTAGGCCTTCGCGAGCACGCGTCCCGGATCCGATTCCATGAACGCCACGTGCTCGTCCTTGGGCGAGGTGAACGGATGGTGCGCGGCACCCCAGCGCTTGCCTTCCTCGTCGTACTCGTAAGCGGGGAAGTCGACCACCCACACGGGCCTCCAGCCGCGCTCGGCGTATCCCTTCTCGTGGCCGATCTTCATGCGTAGCGCGCCCAGCGCGTCGTTCACGACCTTGCGGCGGTCGGCGCCGAAGAAGATCACGTCGCCCGCCTGCGCGCCGGTGCTCGAGATGATCGCGCCCAGCACCTCGGCCGAAAGGAACTTCACGATCGGCGATTGCAGGCCGGTCTCGTCCAGCTTCGCCGGATCGTTCACGCGGATGTAGGCGAGGCCCTTGGCCCCGTAGATGGCGACGAAGGGCGTGAGGTCGTCCAGCTCCTTGCGCGTGAATTTCTCCGCGCCGCCCGGCACGCGCAGCGCCGCGACGCGCCCGTCCTTCAGCCCGGCGGCGGACTTGAACACCTTGAAGCCGCAGTCCTTCACGGCGTCGGTGAGCTCCGTGAGCTCGAGCTTCACGCGCAGGTCCGGCTTGTCGCTGCCGTAGCGCAGGATCGCGTCCGCGTACGTGAGGCGCGGAAACGCACCCAGGTCCACCTTCAGGACTTCCATGAAGACGTGGCGCACGAGGCCTTCCATCAGGTCCTGGATCTCGCGCTCCGACAGGAAGGAGGTCTCGATGTCGATCTGCGTGAATTCGGGCTGGCGGTCGGCGCGCAGGTCCTCGTCGCGGAAGCACTTCACGATCTGGTAGTAACGGTCGAACCCCGAGACCATGAGCAGCTGCTTGAACAGCTGCGGCGATTGCGGCAGCGCGTAGAAGTGGCCGTCGTGGATGCGCGAGGGGACGAGGAATTCCCGCGCGCCCTCCGGCGTGCTCTTGTAGAGCACCGGCGTCTCGATATCGATGAAGCCGTTGCCGTCGAGGTAGCCGCGTGTGGCGCGCGCGACCGCGTGGCGCATGCGCAGGGCCTTCTGCATGGGCTCGCGGCGCAGGTCGAGGTAGCGGTACTTGAGGCGCACCTCTTCGCTCACGTTCTCCTCGTCGATCATGAAGGGAGGCGTGGCGGCCGGATTCAGGATCTCCAGCTCGTGGGCCAGCACCTCGATCTCGCCGCTCCTCAGGCTCGTGTTCACGGTGCCTTCGGGGCGGCGGCGCACGATGCCCGTCACGCGAAGGACGAACTCGTTGCGCACACGGTCGGCGACCGCGAAGGTCTCCTTGCGATCCGGGTCGCTCACCACCTGCACGAGCCCCTCGCGATCGCGCAGGTCGATGAAGATCACGCCGCCATGGTCGCGGCGGCGATGGGCCCAGCCGTAAAGCGTCACGGCCTGTCCGAGGAAACGGGTGTCGGTGTTGCCGCAGTATTCGGTGCGCATTCGGGGATTACGAGGACGGCGAAGCGATCCTCAGCTCGTTTTTCTTCGGGAGCATCGCCGGCTCGGCGACTCCCATGGAGATGATGTACTTGAGCGCCGCATCCACCGTCATGTCGAGCTCGATGGTCTCCGAGCGCGGCACGATGAGGAAGAAGCCGGAGGTGATGTTGGGGGTGGTGGGCACGAAGACGGAGACATGGTCGTGGCCCAGGATGCCGGCGACCTCATGCTCGGGCGAGCCGGTCACCAGGGCGACCGTCCACGAGCCCGCGTGCGGATAGCGCACGAGCACCGCGCGCCGGAACGCCTTGCCCTCGGGGGAGAAGAGCGTGTCGCTGATCTGCTTCACGCCGCCGTAGATCGAACGAACGATCGGGATGCGCCCGAGCGCCGAGTCGCCGTACGTGAGGAGCTTGCGCCCGAAGAAGTTCGCCGCGAAGGCGCCGGTGGTGAGCACGATGGCGAGCGTGAGGACGATGCCCAGGCCGGGCACGTGGAAGCCGAAGACGGCGTCGGTGTGCCACGCCTGCGGCAGCAGGAGCAGCGACTCGTCCATCAGCTCGACGGTGACCTTGAGCACCCACAGCGTGATGCCCAGCGGGATCCAGACGAGGAGTCCCGCGACGAAATAGCGCCTGAGCGTCACCATCACCGGCCGCTCAGCACGCGGCGCAGCCGCCGGCCCCGCACGACGGCGCGGCCTTCTTCTCCTCGCTCTTCGTTTCGCCCGCGGGCTTCGAATCTTCGCCGGACTTCGCGGCAGGCTTGGACTCTTCGCCGGATTTCGCGGAAGGCTTGGACTCTTCGCCGGATTTCGCGGCGGGCTTCGATCCGCTGCCCTTGAAATCGGTCGCGTACCAGCCGCTTCCCTTCAAATGGAAGCCGGCGGCGCTGAGGAGCTTGGAAAACGAGGGCTTTGCGCACTGCGGGCACGTCGTGAGCGGCGCGTCGTTCACCTTCCGCAGGAATTCCTGCTGGTGGCCGCAGCTCTGGCAACGATACTCGTAGATCGGCATTTCCCTCTCCGGACGGCCAAAAATAGTATTTTAACACAAGGACTTGGACGCATTGTGCAGTGCGCCA
>Ga0209131_1001069_pt1 | contig 18917 bp, 17 predicted proteins | sample GraSoi_2013_40cm_FD_185826 | JGI IMG/M metagenome (GOLD analysis project Ga0209131, IMG submission 185826) | Grasslands soil microbial communities from the Angelo Coastal Reserve, California, USA - Sample 9_17_2013_40cm (SPAdes) (version 2) | ecosystem: Environmental > Terrestrial > Soil >... | reverse complement strand
GGCCGGGTGGTGTCGATCGGTGGCCTGGCGGCGGTGACGGCCCTGGGCACCGCGCCCGGCGTCATCCACGGCAGTGCGCGCACCATCGCCAGAATTCGCAGCCTGCGGCGCTTCACCGGCGGGGAGTTTCCGGCCGGACTGCAGCGTGCCTGGGCCTATTTCATCGGGCTCGGGCACTATGCGCGGGCGCTGGCGCGCGCCCGCGTCAAGCTCATGGCGCGCCGCACCGCGCTGCGCGACGCCTTGAATCACTACCTGCACCGCTTTGTGAACATCGCCACGCGGCCGACTTCGAGTGCTTACTGGATCAGCGGCGGACCGCAATGGAACGCGGAGCACCTGGCGCGCGCCGCGGCGGAGGTGGGCGTGTTGATCGAGCCCGTGACCGGGACCGACGAGACGGCGCAGTTGTGCATGGGGGTGACGAGCATCGCCACCGCGCAGGTGCGCGAAGGCGTGGCGACACTCGCCCGCATCATCCGCGCCGATCCACAGCTGGGCTCGCGCAATCTGCGCGACGAGGCCCTGCCGATATTGACCGGATCGGCGCTGCGACGCGTGCTGTCCGGCACCACTTTGCTGTACAACACCGTCTATGGCGAGCCTTGCACCCTGCATCTGGGCGCCGACGGGACCCTGAGTGGGCGGGCGGGATATTCAAAGGAGGATCGCGACAGCGGTCGCTGGTGGGTGGAGGGCGATCGCTGGTTCCGCCAGTGGCACCAATGGGCCTACGGCGAGGCGGCCGGCTACTTCATCGTGGTGCAGAAGGAGCAGATGCGGATCTTCAACAACGATGGATTGCTGGTGGACACCGCCGTGATCGTGCGGCGTCAGCGCAAGAGGAGAGCGGGTTGAGATTTCAGGACGTCAAGGCGGTCGTGACTGGTGCAGCGTCCGGGCTGGGGAGGGCGACCGCCGCTCGCGTGATCCAGGCCGGAGGCAGGGTCGCCCTGCTTGATCTGCAGGATGCGGCGGGGCAGGCCGTGGCCGCAGAGCTGGGAAGCCAGGCCAGTTTTCATCGCTGCGACGTGACCAGTGAGGCCGAAGTCGATGCCGCCATGCAGACGGCCGCGCTGCACATGGCGGGCATCAATTTGCTGGTGAACTGCGCCGGCGTCATCGGCGCCGGGCGGGTGCTGGGCAAGCAGGGGCCGATGGCCGGAGAATTCTTTGCGCGGGTCGTGCGCATCAACCTGCTCGGCACCTTCCTGTGCGACAAGGCTGCGGTCGCCCTTATGCAGCACAACGTTCCGGTGGCGGACGGCGAGCGGGGGCTCATCATCCATACCTCTTCGGTCGCTGCTTTCGAGGGGCAGATCGGTCAGGCGGCCTACGCCGCGACCAAGGCCGCTGTCGCCGGCATGACCCTGCCGATGGCGCGGGAATTTGCGAGATTCGGCATCCGCTGCGTCGCCATTGCGCCCGGTACCTTCCAGACGGCGATGGTCGAGCAGATTCCGCAGGACATCCAGGATTCCCTGAGCAAGCAGGTGCCATTTCCGCAGCGACTCGGCCGGCCGGAGGAATTTGCACAACTGGTGCAGAATATTTTCGAGCTGCCGATGCTCAACGGCGAGACCATCCGCCTCGATGGCGCCATACGCATGGGACCGCAGTAAGCCGGCCCTGCCGCGCGGTCGCAGGTGGTGGGCCGGCGAGCTGAGCGTTAGACTTCGGTTCATGCGACGCACACTCTCGGGACCTGAAGGCACGGTGCGCCGCCTGCGCCTGCAGAGCGCGGTACTGGAGAACAACCTGCTGGGCGATCCGGCCGACCGGATCATCGATGTCTATGTGCCGCGCGGGCAGAGCGGTGCGGGGCTGCCGCTCCTCGTCGATCTGGTCGGCTACACCGGCGGAGGTCCCGCCCACACCAACTGGAAGAATTTTGGCGAGAACGTGCCCGAGCGCCTCGATCGGTTGATCGGCGCGGGCGTCATGCCGCCCGTGGTCGTTGCCTTTCCGGATTGCTTCACCCGCTTGGGCGGCAACCAGTACATCAACAGCGCGGCCATGGGTGCCTGGACGGATTTCCTTGTCCGGGAGGCCGTGCCCTACGTTGAAAAGGAATTTCACTGCGGCGGTGAGGGTCGGCGCGGCGTTTTCGGCAAGAGCTCGGGCGGCTACGGCGCCGCGGTGAATGCCATGCTCCGCCCGGACTTCTGGGCCGCCGCCGCATGTCATTCGGGCGACATGGGCTTCGAGACCGCCTATCTGCCGCCGCTGGTCGCGATGCTGCCTGCGCTGGCCAAGGCCGGTGGCGTCCGCGCCTGGCTTGAGGAATTTTTCGCCAAACCCAAGGCCAAAGACGAGGATATCCAGCGCCTGGAAATGCTTGGCATGTGCGCCAGCTACGATCCCGACCCGAAGGCCTTCATGGGCGTGCGCCTGCCGCTGGACCCTGAAACCGCCGAACTCCTGCCCCAACGCTGGGCGAATTTCGCGAGCTGGGATCCGGTGAACATGGTGGAGAGCAGGGGCACAGGTCTCGGACAGCTCAAGGCGCTGTATATTGACTGCGGCGATGTCGATCAATTCAATCTGGTCTACGGCGCGCGCCGGTTCGTCCGCTCCCTGAAGCGGCAGCAGATTGCGCATCGCTACGAAGAATTTCCGGATGATCACTCGAATGTTGACTATCGGATGGACATGAGCCTGCCGTTCCTGGCAATAGCCCTGTCACAATGAACCCGGCGCGAGACCAGGTCGGCCGGGTCATGGAGAAAGCAATCATGGATCGTCGCCTGTTTGTATCCCTGTCGGCCGCCCTGGCCGCGACCGCGGTGTTCGAGCGCAGCGCCGGCGCGGACACGGTACCGGGCTCTGAGGATGAGCGACTCCACGCGCTCCTCGATACCTTCCTGGACGAGATACTCAACGAGCAACCGCAGTCCGCCACCCAATGGGGTCTCGACTCCGGAGCGCGCGTCGCGCTCAGGAGCCGCCTGGATGATTACTCCTCGCAGGCCCCCACGCGCTGGCTGGCATCGTCCGGGTCCAGGCTCGAGCGCCTGCGGCGCATCGATCGCGCGCGTCTCTCGGCGAACGCCCGGGTTGATCGCGATGTGGTGCAGTGGTGGCTCGATAAAGTTGTCGCGGGCACGCGCCGATTCCCCTTCGGCGAAGTCACGGTCGTCACCTGCTCGCCCTACGTTTTCAGTCAGCTGAGCGGACCCTACCAGAGCGTACCGGACTTCCTGGATTCACAGCATCCGGTGCGTACGGTGGATGACGCGGAAGCGTATCTGGCGCGACTGGCGGCATTTCCGGCCGCGCTGGACGCGACCACCGAGGCCCTGCGTGCCGATGCCGCGCACGGCATTCTGGCCCCCGATTTTACGCTCGACACGGGCATTGGCGAGGTCGCGCAATTGCGCGCGGTGCCTGCCGCGGAGCACGGGCTGGTGACATCGTTGTCGCGGCGCGCCGCCAAGGCAGGACTGGCGGGTGCCTGGGGCGCCCGGGCCGCTGCGATCGTGGCCGACAAGGTCTATCCCGCCCTTGATCGGCAGCACAGCGCCGCCGCGGAACTGCGCCGCGGAGCGAAGCACGATGCGGGCGTGTGGAAGTTGCCCGATGGCGAGGCCTACTACGCCGCGGCGCTCGCCTTTCAGACGACTACGGATCGCACTCCGAAGGACGTGCACCGCCTGGGGCTCGATCAGGTCAGCGAGATCTCTGCCCGGCTCGACCAGCTGCTGCGCCAGCAGGAGCTGTCCTCCGGATCCGTCGCTGACCGGCTGAACGCGCTCTCGCGCCGCCCCGACCAGCTCTACCCCAACGACGATGCGGGCAAGGAAGCCCTGCTCAATTCACTACGCGCCCAGGCCGAGGCCATGCGGGCGCGGCTTCCGCAGGCCTTTCGTACCCTGCCGGCGGCCCCGGTCGAGATCGTGCGCGTGCCGCCGGAGATCGAGGCTGGCGCACCCTTGGGCTATGCGCAGCCGGCGCCGCTGGACGGCTCCCGCGCCGGCCGCTACTACATCAATCTCAGGGACACGGCGAACTGGCCGAAGCTGTCGCTGCCGACCCTGACCCACCACGAGGCGCTTCCGGGGCATCTGTGGCAGGCCGCGGTCGGCCTCGAGGGGAAAGAAACCCCGCTGCTGCGGCGCACGCTTATCGATTTCGACGCCTATGGCGAGGGTTGGGCCCTGTACGCCGAGCAATTGGCGGACGAGATGGGCATGTATGAAAACGACCCCCTCGGCCGCATTGGTTACCTGCAATACATGCTGTTTCGCGCCGTGCGGCTGGTGGTGGATACGGGCATACACGCCTTGCGCTGGAGCCGCGAGCGTGCCATCGCCTACATGATCGACGTATCGGCCTTGCCGCAAGACCGTGTGCGTGGCGAGATCGATCGGTATTGCATCTGGCCAGGCCAGGCCTGTACCTACAAGATTGGGCAGCTCGAATGGTTGCGGGCGCGCGAGGCCGCCAGGGCGCGTGCGGGTGCGCGCTTTGATCTCAAGGCCTTCCACGAAATCCTGCGCCGGGGCTGCATGCCGCTCGCCATGCTGGCGCGGGTCGCGAAGGACTACGGTTCGGGAAGTTAGGGCAGGGGAGGCAAGCCCGTCCAGCGCTCGCTGGCCTCCCAGAGCCGCTCCTGCTGCAAGAGGTCGCGGGCAAGGGGCGAGGCGGGCTGCTCGCGCTGATGTTCGTCGAAATACCGGCCCGTCAATGAGGCGACTTCTTCGGACAGTGCCAGGTACAGGCTCGTTTGCGCGCCGCGCTCGGCGTCGATCATCGGCCTGCGGGTCAGCCTGTAGAAGGCGCGCAGCCAGCGCGGCAGCAGGTGGGTTGCCACGACGCCGGGGTGCAGGCAATTGACGGTGACGTCATATCCGGCCAGTCGCCGCGCCAGCGCGAAGCTGAACATGACGTTGGCGAGTTTGGACTGTGCGTAGGCCTGTCTCGGGCGGTAGCGCGCTGCAGGAGCTTCAACGGACGCCAGGTCCAGGCGGCCGCGGTAGTGGACCCATGAAGCCACGTTGACGATGCGCCCGCCGGCAGCAATCCGGTCGAGCAGCAGGCGCGTGAGCAGGAAGGGGCCCAGGTGATTGGTCGCGAAACACAACTCGAAGCCGTCCGGCGAGCGGCGCCGCAAGGTGCTGACCATGCCCGCGTTGTTGATCAGCAGGGCAATGCCGCCGAAATCGCGCCGCACCGTCGCGGCGCAACGGCGCACGGATTCCAGCGAGGCGAGATCGCAGTGCACGGCGTGCAATTCAGCTGCGGGTACCGACGCAGCTAATTCATCGCACAGTTGAGTCGCGGCCCCCAGGTCACGGCACACCATCACGACGGCGTAGCCGGCCCGGGTGAGCCCCCGGCTCGTCACCCGGCCTATGCCATGCGTGGTACCGGTGACCACGGCGATTTTCCTGACGGTCATGCTCGAGGCTATGATGATCCGAATCCGCCATGCAAGCCCTGCTCCACAACGCGCCGCCGCTCGTGACCTTCCTGTTCGTCATGTCGATCACGCCTGGGCCCAACAACCTGATGCTGCTGAGTTCCGGCGCGCGTTTTGGCCTGCGCCGCACGCTCCCGCAGATTCTCGGGATCACGAGCGGGTTTCTGCTGCTCCTCACGGTGACCTACGCCGGTGTGGGCGCCGTGGTTCTGGCCTATCCGGCGCTGAAGAGCGTACTCACGGTGGCCTGTGTGCTGTACCTGCTGTGGCTCGGGTACCGGCTGCTGCGCGCCGGCGACCCCAGCGCGGGGGATGCGGCAAGAGGGGAGAATGCCGGGGCTCGGCCCCTGAGTTTCTGGGAATCCACGCTCTTTCAGCTTGTGAATCCGAAGGGCTGGGGCGCCGCCGTTCCTGCCATCGGCATCGTGGCGCGCGATGGTCTGTCGCCGGGCTACGCCGTGATCCTGCTGCTGGCGGCGGGTCTGGTCGTCAATCCGCCGTGCATCCTGGTGTGGACCCTGTTCGGTGCCTCGGTCAGGCCGTTGCTGGCCGTACGCTGGATTCGCCGCGTCTTTAATGCGCTGATGTGCGCCCTGATCCTGGCGACGGCCTGGTGGATGCTCCGGCCTCTGCTGGCACACTGACGCCGTGCCCGGCGCGCGAGGAACCTGAATCCGTGGTCACCGATCAACCCGCCAGGCGCTGGCTCAATCGCACGGTCATTGGGATTGGCCTGGCGTCCCTGTGCAGTGACTGGTCGCACGAGATCGCTACGGCCGTGCTGCCCGCGTTTCTGGCCACGATGGGCGCGGCCGCGGCCTGGCTCGGCTTCATCGAAGGGACCGCCGACGGCCTCGCCAGCTTTGCGAAGCTGGTCTGCGGCTTTTATTCAGACCGATTGCCGCGGCGCAAGCCGCTTGCGGTGGCCGGCTACATCCTGACCGCGCTCGGCACGGCCTCACTCGGGTTTGCGGCGAGCGCCTGGCAGGTGCTGGCCGCCCGCTCCACGGCGTGGCTGGGGCGCGGCGTGCGCACGCCGGTGCGCAAGGCGCTGCTGGCTGCCGCGGTGACGCGCGAGGCCTACGGCCGGGCCTTCGGCTTCGAGCGCATGTTGGACACGCTCGGTGCCATCATCGGTCCGATCACGGCACTGATCCTGCTGCAGCTGCTGCAGCACGATTACGCGCGGATTTTCACCCTGACGGTGATACCGGGGCTGGCCGCGGCGGCCCTGATGGCCTTCGCGGTACAGGAGCGAGGGCGGGCAGTGGCCGTGCGGGAGCGCTTCCAGGCCAGCTTGCGCGCGCTGCCACTGCGTTTCCGGCGGCTGCTGGTCGCCGTAGGCCTGTTCGGACTGGGCGACTTTGCGCATACCCTGCTGATCCTCCTGGCCGTCCAGCAGCTGACGCCGGCGTACGGCGCGGTCACGGCGGTCACGGCCGCCACGGGGCTGTACATCCTGCACAACGTGCTGTACGCCGCGTTCTCGATGGTCGCGGGCGCGGTCGCCGACCACATGAACAAGGGCCGATTGCTGGCGTTGGGGTACGCGCTCGCTGGCGCCATGGCGCTGGCGATTGTGCTATTGCCGCCCGGCCTGTGGACGCTGGCGCTGATTTTCGTGCTCGGCGGTGTCTCTGTGGCCGTCTGCGAAACCGCGGAAGATTCCTATTGCGCCGAGCTCGTGGACGACACCCGGCACGGCATGGCCTTCGGGACGCTCGCCACCGTGAATGGCATCGGCGATTTTGCCTCGAGCCTGATCGTTGGTGGACTGTGGACAGCCTTTGGCGCGCCGGTCGCCTTTGCCTACAGTGCCGTGCTGCTGCTGGCCGGCTCCCTGCTGGTGCTGCGTTCTTCCTGAATTTCCGGATCCAAGCCCGGGAAGTTTGCGCCTCGCGGTGACACAATGGCGATCATGAGACAGCTGTGGGTCATTGCGTTCCTGGTGGGAGCGGCGCTCAATCTTGGGGCCGCGGACCTGTCCATGCCGCCGCCGGTCAGCGCTGCGGAACCGGCCAGCACTGCGGAGCCGGCCAGCGATGCGGACCAGCCAACGGAAATATTGATCGAGGCGCCCGAGCCGCGCTACGTCGCGCCCACGCGCCGGGATCGCATCGGCCGCATCTGGGCGCCGGTCTACATCAATGACAAGGGGCCGTTCCGCATGGTGCTGGATACGGGAGCCAGCCGCTCGGGGATCATCGCGCACGTGGCCGCGGACCTGGGTCTGGTGCCCGACGCATCGGACCCGGTGATGCTGCAGGGCGCGACCGGATCACTGGTCGTACCCACCGTCCGTGTCGAGACACTGCTGGTCGGTGATGTGCTGATCAAGGGCTCGAAACTGCCGATACTGAGAGACGCGCTGGGCGGTGCCGAAGGCATCTTGGGCAATGAGGGACTCGTGGACCGCCGCGTGTACATCGATTTTCGCCACGACCTGATCATCATTTCCCGCTCCCATGATCAGCGCGCCGGTGCCGGCTTCATGACGATACCCTTCTCGCTCGAGCATGGTCGTTTGCTGGTTGCGCTGGTGCAGCTGGGACGTGTGCGGGCCAAGGCCATCATCGACACGGGCAGTCAATCGACGGTGGGGAACATGGCGCTCCGGGACGCCCTGGCGAGTCGGCACAGCAGGGAGGAGCCGACGGTTGACCAGCTCCAGGGCGTCACCGAGGAGATTGAGCAGGGTGAAGGCCACTCCGCACCGCCCATTGAGTTCGGACCGATCGAGATTCGCACCCTGCACATGACCTTTGCGGACGCGCACATTTTCAAGGTCTGGCGCCTGACGAACGAGCCCGCGCTGCTGATCGGCATGGACGCGCTGGGTACGCTCGATACGCTGATCATCGACTACCGGCGCCACGAGCTGCAGCTGCGCATGCGCGAGGGCATCTAGGCGCACGCGCAGAGGCGGCCCGGGAGGGCAGGGCGTCGGCGGCGGCTACTTCTCGATCACGGTCCCGTCGACGATTCGCACGGCCGCACCGACGGCCAGCTTGGGCTCCTGGTCCTGTGACACCGTGGTTTCAGTCCCGTTGTCAAAGCGCACCCTGATGTCATAGTGCGTCCCGGCGCGGACTTTTTTCTCGATCTTGTTGCCCAGCACCGCGCCGCCAGCGGCGCCGGCGATCTTGGCGATGGTCTTGCCATTGCCACCGCCGATCTGGTTGCCGATGATGATCCCGGCCAGGCCGCCGGCTACGGCGCCGACTCCGCTCCCCTTGCCTTCGACTTTGACCGGCGTGATCGAAACGATCACGCCGCAGTCGCTGCACACGCTCATGGGTGTGCGCGCCGGCGCGCGGCTGGGCGCCGGGACGACATCGGCGGTCGAAGCAGGGGCAGCCTCGTGCTGCGTTTTCCTGCTCGTCGTCTTATGAGCCACAGGTACGGGCGCCGGCGCCGGCTCATTCGCAGCGGCTGGCGGCGCGGCGGGCGCGGTATCGGCCGCGGGTGCAGTATCCGCAGCGGGCGGCGTCGATGAAGGCGCGGGCGCCTGGCCACAGGCCTGAAGCACGGCGACCACGACAATCAAACTGGCGCAATGCGCCGCAATCCGGAAGGGTCTGGATGATGTACGCATGATTGCTACACTCATGGTGTCGATTCCTGGATGCGCAATCTACCGCAATGAGTCCGCAATACAACCCTGTCCTGCTGTGCAGCGCATGAATCAGCACGCCGGCAGGGGCGAGCGCTACCTGACGGTTGAGCTGTCCCGGATCCATCTGCTGCGTGGCGGAAAACGGATCTTGCGCGACCTGCGCTGGCGTATCCGGCCCGGACAGCGCTGGATCCTGCGCGGCGACAACGGTGCGGGCAAGACGCAGCTGCTGAAGCTTATTGCGGGCGATGTCTGGCCGCAGCCGCGCGACGGCACGCGGCGCAATTACCGCTGGCGCCATCAGCTCTACACCGAGCCGCAGGGCGTCAAGGAGGAAATCGCCTATGTCGGCGCGGAGCGACAGGATCGCTACGAGCACTACGGATGGGACCTGCGCGTGACCGAAATCGTCGGCACCGGGATCGAGCGCAGCGATGTACCACTGCGCGCGCTGAGCGCAGCCGAGCGCTCGCACGTCGCGCGCCTGCTGCGCCGTGTGGGTATCGAGTCACTCGCCAGGCGACGCTTTCTGACACTTTCCCAGGGCGAGCGGCGCCTGGTGCTGCTGGCGCGCGCGCTGGCCTGGCGACCGGCCCTGCTCCTGCTCGACGAGCCGCTCAACGGCCTGGACCAGCGGCATCGCGGGAGAATGCTGGCGGCCATCGGGAGCCTCCGGCATTGGGCCCTCCCCTGGGTTTACGTGACCCACCGCATTGAAGAACTGCCCGCGGGTGTGACTCACCAGGCGCGATTGCTCGGAGGGCAACTGCGCACCGGTCTTTGGCGGCCGTCGCGGCCGCGGCGCCCCTCAACAGTTGCGGTGCGGAAGACTTCTCTCCTGCCGGGCGCGCGCGCCACGCGGGCGCGCAGGTTGATTGTGCTGCACGGTGCCTCAATCTGGCGCGACGGGGCGCGCGTCCTGCACCGGCTCACGCTGACGATCAGTACGGGTGATTGCTGGATCGTGCATGGCCCTATCGGGAGCGGCAAGTCCACGCTGCTGGCCGCGCTCCATGGCAATCACGGCGTCGCTGCCGGGGGAACGATCTGGCGCCTCGGCCAGGGGAGCGGTGCCGCTCTCAGCGAATTCCAGCGGCGTACGGGCTACGTGGCGCCGGAACTGCAGGCGGCCCTGCCGCGCCAGCTCAGTGCGCTCGAGGCGGTAGTGGCGGGGAGCCGCGGCGCCTTCGGACTCGATGGTGCCGTCCGCAGTCTTGAGCACCGCGTGGCCCTGCGAGCACTGCGTGGGGTTGGGGCCGCGACGCTGGCGTCGCGCCGCTTGAGCGAGCTGTCCTATGGCCAGGCTCGCCGCGTGCTGTTTGCACGCGCGCTGGTGCGGCGCCCTGATATTCTGCTGTTTGACGAACCCTATGTGGGCCTCGATGCGCTGAACCGGGCGCGACTCGGGGCCCTGGTCAATCGTATCGCCACCGATAATCATGCCGTCGTGATCGCCTGCCACCATCGTGACGAATGGCCGCGTTGCGCCACGCACGAGCTCGAGTTGCGGCGCGGCGTCGCCCGCTATTGCGGGCCGCTGCGCGAGCCGCCGGTGCCGGCAGGAGCGCCGCGCCGATGAATCGCAGGACCGCCCTGGTGCTGCTCTCGGCGGCGGCGCTGCTGATCGCCGCGGGCGCCTGGCGATGGCACACGGCACGCGTTCCGGTGCAGGGCGTCGTGACCATTGCCGGGGGCGACGCCGGCGGCCTGCCACGGGCGGATGCGGACGCCGAGGGCTTTGACGCCAAGGCGTTGCAGGCGGCCGTGGAACTGGCGCGCGCACCGCAATCCGGTGGCCTGCTCGTCACGCGCCACGGGCATCTGGTGGTGGAGCGCTATGTTGGCCATGCCGGTGTCGACACCTTCGTTGATGGCGGAGAATTCTCCGACGCGCTGCTGATGGTGGCCGTTGGTATTGCGGTAGCGCAGTACGGGCAGCCCGCGCCCGCGCTGTCCAGCGCCGATCCCGGTCCACTGACTGCGTTCATTGCCAGGACCAGTGGGCTGGCTTACCCGCTGTTCCTGTCGAGGAACGTGTGGCAACCACTGAACGCCGCGTCCGCGCGCTGCGTGGGCATACAGGTATCGGCGCGCGCGGTGGATTGGCTGCGTGTGGCCGAGCTGCTGCTGCACGATGGCCGGTTTGAGGGCACGCAGGTCGCGCCGCCCGGCTGGGTGCTGCGGATGCGCCCGTCGGCCAGTGGCGGTGACCGGCCAGGCACCGGCCTTCATGGCAAGGCGGCGACGCCAGGCGCTGAGTCCTTCGCCAGCGACGATACCTTCTACATGAGCGGGTCCGCCGGGACGCGCCTGTGGCTGGTCCCGCGGCTCGACCTTGCAATCCTGAGCTTTGGCAGTTCCGCGGCCGACAGGGCCGATGAGACGCGACTGCCCAATGCGTTGATTCGTGCGCTGCGCGATCGCCCACCTTCGACGGGCGTCGACCTGCGTGATCTGGTGCCGAATCACTGATGCGGCGCTCCAGCTGAGGGACGATACGTGCGACCGTTGCTGACAATCTTTTTCATCTGCGCGGTCGACGTGCTGGGCTTTGGCGTCATCGTGCCGCTCGTGCCCTACATGGCCGACCGGTTTGGCGCGGCACCGTGGGTGATCACCGCCATTCTCGGCAGTTATTCGCTGTGCCAGCTCATTGCGGCGCCGTTGTGGGGCCGGCTCAGCGATCGCTATGGGCGCCGACCGATACTGATCATTGGCATGGCGGGCGCCTGCCTGTCATACCTGTTGCTGGGCTTCGCGCCCGGATTGTCCTGGCTCCTGCTGTCGCGGATGCTGAGTGGATTCATGGCCGGCAATATTTCCGCGGCCATGGCCTATGCCGCGGATGTGAGCTTGCCCCAACACCGCGCCCGCGCGCTGGGCACGGTCGGGGCCGCGATCGCCGTGGGTTTCATGATCGGTCCCGCCCTTGGGGGCGTACTGGTTGGCAACGACGTGCGCTCGGCGAGCTTCCTGCTTCCGGCGCTGGTGTCGGCCGCCTTGAGCATCGTGGCGATGGTGCTGGTGACGGTGCTGCTGCGCGAGAGCGTAGGTGCCGCGGAGCGCCAGGTGAATCGCAATCGAGCCCGGCCCGCGACGGTGCTGCACACACTGGCCGCGCGTCCGGCCCTGCGCTGGCTGGTGCTTGCCGGAGTGCTCGTCACTTTTTCGCAATCGACGCTGGAATCGATCGTCGCGCTGTGGGGGCTGAAGCGCTTTGGTATCGGCCCACGCTCCGTCGGTCTGATCCTGTTCGGCCTGGCGGCCATCACCGTGGCGATGCAGGGCGGCCTGGTGCGGGTGCTGGCGCCGCGCTTCGGCGAACAGCGCCTCGGCATCGGCGGCATTGCGGCCTATGTCGGTGGCCTGGCTCTTGCCGGTCTGGCACCGACACTGCTCACGGCGATCGGCGGCCTGGCGCTGTGCGGGTTTGGATCGGGCGCCTTCAGTCCGAGCGCTTCCGCGCTCGCTTCGCGACAGGCGGATGCCGGCAATCGCGGCGTCGTCATGGGCACTTACCAGGCGGGCACTTCCCTGGCGCGCGTGCTGGGGCCTTTCAGCTCCGGATTCATTTTCGGGCGCTTCGGGCCGGGCGCGCCGTTCCTGGTCGGCGCCCTGGTGACCCTGCAGGCGTTGTGGTGCATGCTGGCTGCAAGACGCGCCGGCATCCGGGATGCTCAACGGTGATTCACGATTTCGAAGGCAAGCGAGCGGTGATGGCCTCCACCCGTTTTTATATCGCGCCGGGCGCGCAACTCATTGGAGACGTGCGGCTCGGGGATTCGGCCAGCGTCTGGTTCAATGCCGTGCTGCGGGCCGATGATGAATTCATCGAGATTGGCGCGGGCAGCAATGTGCAGGACGGCACGATCATCCACTGTGACAAGGGAATGCCCACGATCGTCGGCCGCAACGTCACCATCGGCCATCGCGTGCTGCTCCACGGCTGCACGATCGGCGATGACAGTCTCGTCGGGAACGGCGCGATCGTACTCGATGGCGTTCGAATCGGGGCACACTGTCTGATCGGCGCCGGCGCGATGCTGACGCCGGGCAAGGAAGTCCCGGACGGCAGCGTCGTCATGGGCGCCCCCGCGCGCGTGGCGCGCCCCGTCGGCGAGCGCGAGCTGGCCCTGATCGAGCGGGGCGCGCGTTCCTATCAGGAGCGCGTGCTGCGCTATCTGGCGGAGCCCGGGTTGAGCCCGGGCGGCTAGCTCCCGCGCGATCCTAGTTATCGCGCAAGGCCGACGCCACGGGAAGCCGCGCTGCGCGCAGCGCGGGATAGAGCCCGCCGATGACGCCAATGGCGAGCGCCCACGTCATTCCCGTCCACAGGAGCGGTGCCGTGACCTTGAAATCAAAACTGAGCTGCCCAACCCCACCGGCGATACTCGAGGCGGTAAAGCCGTTGAAGATGAGCCAGGCCAGCAATCCGCCCAGCGCGCCGCCGAGGAGTGCCAGCAGCATGGTCTCGATCATCACGGCCACGACCACGGCGACGCCGCGGAATCCAATCGCACGCAGGGTGGCGATCTCGCGCGCCCGGGCGGCTACGGCCGCGAACATGGTATTGAGCGCGCCGAAGACCGCGCCAATTGCCATGATGGCGCCCACGACCATCCCGATGATGCGGATCACTTTGGTGATGGTCTCGGACTGCTTGCCGTAGTATTCCGTCGTCGTCGACACGTCGACATTCAGGCGCGGATCGGCGCTCAGCGCCGCCTTGAACTGGCTGAAGGCACCCGGGTCCGTCAGCCGCACGAATACCGAGGACAGCGAGGATCCACGGCGGTAGGCGGCGCCGACGTCGGTGGCATCGGCCCAGATCTCCGACTCCAGCGCGTCGTGCGTCTCAAAAATCCCGACGACCTTCCACCGCTGCACTCCCAGCCTGACTTCGCGGCCGATTTCCAACCCGGCAAACTGGCGCTGTGCGCCCCGGCCCGCGACCAGCTCGCGCAGCCCCGGCCGGAATTTCTCGCCCGCGATGATTCTGGCATTGCCGCGCAGCTGCCAGGCTTCCGGCCCGATGCCGCGCAGCTGCACGCTGCCGAGATCGTCCGGGTCGCGCGACTTCCTGATCGGCAGGTTGGCTGCGACCACCAGTTCCGCCGAGGTGATCGGCTTGCCCGCGGCGTCGCGAGCCACGCCCGGCGCATCCTGAATGACCAGGGCGTTGTCGTGACTGAGCACGGAGTTCACTTCGGCTGAAGAACCGCCACGCAGTACCACCGCGCTGTCCGGACTGCCCGTGCGCCGCAGGGTCTGGTTGTAGCCTTCCGCCATGGCCAGCAGCGCCACCAGCACCGCCACCACTCCACCGATCCCGATGATGATGACGAAGGAGGCTCCCGCCCGCTGCGTCAGCGTGCTCACCCCGATCCCGGTCACCGATGCGGCCTGGCGTCCGATGCGGGTCCACAACAGCCACGCGCCCAGCAGCAGCGTTGCTCCCAGCAGCAGCGGCCACGGCGCGGCGATCAGTACGACTACGGCGGCGATGACCGCCAGCAGGGTGAGCAGATTGCCAAGAAACCTCATTGCCACGGTCCCTCAGTGCGCCGCCAGCGCATCGACGATCTTCAGGCGCACCGCCCGCCAGGCCGGCAGGGCTCCCACCGCCAGTCCGATCAGCAGCATCAATCCCAGTCCCATGGCCCAGCTGCTGGCGCCCACCGTCGGCAGATTGAGCATCCCGCCGCTCCCCTTGACGATCACGGGCACCAGAATGCTGACCAGGCCGAGCCCGACGATGCCGCCCAGCACCAGCAGCAGGAGTGATTCGGCGAGCACGATGCCCAGTACCGCTCCGGGCGGAAAGCCGATGGTTCGCAGCACCGCCAGCTCCGCGGTGCGCTCGCGGACCGATTGCATCATGGTGTTGCCCGTCAGCAGCAGCAGGGTGAAGAACACGGCCCCCATGATCGAGCCGACGATCAGGCCGATGTCGACCAGCTGCTTCATCCAGCTCGCGGTCGCGGCCTGCTCGGTCTGGGTCCTGGTCTCGTGAGCAGAATTTGCCGAGAGTGCATCGATCGCCCGGGCGACGCGGTCGGCCTGGCTGGCGTCCGCGACCCGCGTGACGTACCAGCCAACGCTGCCCTGATTATACGGCGTGGTCTCGTCGAAGTTCTTCCAGTGCAACAGCACCATGCCGTCGTAGAACCCGCCGGTTTTTTTGTCCCGTGCCTTGAGTATGCCGGCCAGGTTGAAGTGCCAGTTCTTGCTGCCCTGGCGGTCGGGGAAGATCTGGGACTGCAGAGGAATGCGGTCGCCGATCTTCCATCCAAAACGCTTGACCAGGGCACTGCCGGCGACGATTGCATTGAGGTCTGAATCGAATTTCTGGCGCTGGTCCGCCGTCAGTTCCATTTCGGGATACAGGTCGATGTAGTTCGGGCTCACTGCGAAGGTGAAGATCTGGTTGTGCGGGTCCTGATACGCGCCGCCAAACCAGTTGGCGAACGCGACTTCCTTGACTCCGGGGACCGCGGCAATCTGGGCGCCGAGACTGGACGGGAGGGTATCGATGAAAGACAGGCGCGCACCGGTCTGCAGGCGCTGCGCACCGGCCGCCGATCGGCCCGCCTGGTCGAAGGACACCCGCACCGCGTCGAGCAGTCCAAACAGCAGGAACGCCGCGGCGATCGACACCAGCGTGAGGATCGTCCGGAGCTTGCGCCGGAACAGCGATGCCCAGATCAGATGCAGATATTTCATGGCTGACTCGCTAGGCCTGCCCGGCGCCCACCAGCGTGCCCTTGTCCAGGCGCAGGGTCTGCCGGGCGAAGTCAGCCGCCTTCGGATCGTGCGTCACGACAATGATGGTCTTGCCGTGTTCCCGATTCAGCACCTGCAGCAGCCCCAGCACTTCCTCGGCCGACTGCCGATCCAGATCGCCCGTGGGTTCGTCGCACACCAGGAGCGTCGGGTCGGAGACGATGGCGCGGGCAATGGCGACACGCTGTTGCTGTCCGCCAGACAGTTCGCCGGGCTTGTGACCCGCGCGGTCGCCGAGGTTCACGAGCCGCAACGCCACCGCGGCGTTCTGCCGGCGCTGCGCGGCACTGAGTTTGGTCAGCAACAGCGGCAGTTCCACATTGCGCTGTGCCGACAGGGTGGGCATCAGGTTGTAGAACTGGAACACGAACCCCACGTGTGAGGCGCGCCATCGCGACAGGGCGCTCTGGCCCAGGTTGTCGATACGCTGCCCGGCCACCGCAATGGTGCCGGTCGTGGGCGTATCCAGGCCGCCGATCAGATTGAGGAGCGTGGTCTTGCCCGATCCGGAAGGACCCATCAGGGCGAGAAAATCACCCTGGGCGATCTCAAGATTGATGCTGTGCAGGACCTCGATCTTCTGCCTGCCGCGCGTATAGACCCTGCTGACATTGCGAACTTCCACTAGCGTAGCCATCAGTCCTTCCTTCGTGAATACATTGCCTGCTACTTCCCCGCTTCTGACCAGTCCACCGTGGCGCCATCGGCCAGGTCAGCCGGCGGTGCAAGCACCACCTGCGCGCCCGCCGCTATGCCCTCAACCTGGCGCATCTCGCCCAGGTCCCCGCGCGGCGTGACGCTGACCATGTGCACCTTGCTGCCGTCGAGCACGAACAGGACGGCGTGGGCGTCACGTTGCAGCACCGCACTCGAAGGCACCAGCACACCGGGTACAGGTGCTGGGGCGGCACCGGCTGCGGCAGGTCGGGCCGATTGGAGAAAGGATACCCTGACGCCCATATCCGGCAAAACGCGCGGGTCGCGGGCATCGAAAGCGACGCGCACCTTGACCGTCGCTTTGCCGCGATCCGCCGTTGGGATTATCGCGATCACGTGCGCGGGAATGGTCCACGCGGGATAGGCGTCGAGGACCGCCTCAGCGCCTTGCCCGCTCGCGATGCGATCGATATAGGATTCATTGACGTCGACCTCGATTTCGAGCGAATTCATGTCGACGATCGTGCCAATACCGGTGCGGGTAAAACCGCCGCCGGCTGAAAAGGGTGAGACGATCTCCCCGACCTGCGCCGACTTGGCAATCACCACGCCGTCGAAGGGCGCACGGACGGTCGCGTAATTGAACTGCACCTGTGCGGCCTGCACCGCCGCGCTGCCGAGTTCCAGCTGCTTGCGCTGGATCTCGACCTGAGCGCTCGCCGTCGCAACCCGGGTCTGGGCCTCCTCCAGCGCCTGCTGCGAGGTCAGCTGATTCGCGATGAGCCCCTCCTGGCGCGTCAGATCGCGCCGCGCCTGGGCGAGCTGCACTTCCGTCTGGGGAAGCGTCGCCTGCGCGCTGAGGTATTGCGCCTGCGCCTGCGCAAGTTGCGCACGCTGCGCCGTGCTGTCGAGGTGCGCCAGCACCTGGCCGGCCTTCACGGTGTCGCCTTCCTCGATGAGCACGTCCGTGACGGTGCCGGTAATCTGCGCGGAGACGGTGGCCTCGCGGCGCGCGGTCACGTAGCCGGTAGCCTGCAGCACGGCCGTATCCTTTCCGCCCGCGCGTGGCGCTGCCGCCGTCGCCACCTTCACCGCAACGTGATGGGCGGGGCGCAGCAGCCATACCGCCACGGCGATCGCCAGCAGGAGCCCCGCCGCTATTCCCGCGGGCAGGAGCCAGCGGCGGGACGGCTGCACGCTGTCGCGCTGGGCACTGTCGAGGTGCAAGGACTTCAACAACAACAGCTTGTCCGCGGCGCCGAGACTCGCCGGAGCCTCGGGCTGCGCACCGTCGCGCTGGCTCATGGCAGGGGTTGCCCTTCAAGAATTCCCGGTGCGATCACTATATCACGGGGCCGGTGGCAGCTCGATGACGGCATCGAACACGATGATGGCATGACCCGCAACTTGTACCGCATGCGTGATCCCGTCTGCGGCAAGCACGGTCACGGTGAGCCAACCGGGCCGGTCCATGTGGTGACCCTGACGGGCGATGAATCGCGCGCCGGAACCTGTCGCCTCGAGCAGGCCCAGCGCGTACAGGTAGGCGCCCAGCATGGCGTGTGCATTGCCGCTGACCGGATCTTCCGGGATGCCGAGCGCGGGACAGAACATGCGCGCCTCGGTCCGGCAATCGGGAACCGCGGGCGCGAGCGTATAGAGGAAGCAGCCGGCAGGCGCGCCTGCGGCCGCCAGGCCGGCCAGCTGCACCATGTCCGGTCGCAGCCTCGCCAGCATTGCCCCGTCGCGCACCGCAATCAGCGCGCGGCTGCCGCCGGCTCCGGCCGCGACCGCAGGACAACGCGGATCGAGTTCGCCGCTTCGCACGCCCAGCGCCGCGAGCAGCGCCGCCAGTGCTGGCGCGTCGAGCACGCGCTGTACCGGCGGCGGCGGCTGCGTGAAGGCGTAGCTCTCGCGCCCGCCATCCGACTGGCGCTCGAACTCGATGATCCCATTGCGCTGTTTCTGGCGCGGGCAGGGCGGAAGTTTCAGCGCCGCGAGCACGGCGTGCGCGGCGATGCTGGCATGGCCGACGAATCCGGTTTCGCCGCGCGGCGTAAAGAAGCGCGCGCGCAGATCGTGGTCAGGACCATCGGCGGGCAGCAGGAAGATCGTATCCCCGTCGTGCAGCTCGCGCGCGATGCGTGGCATTTCTTCCTCGCGTAGCCGCTCCGCGTGCAGCACGACACCCGCCGGATTTCCGGCGAAGGCGCGCGTGGTGAAGGCGTCTACGTGAAAGACCCGGACACGACGGGATTCGCTTTCTGGATCGGTAGCCAGGTGATTTCTTCCGGGTCTGCCGCTTGCAATGGACGGCAAACCCTAGGATAGTCCGGCGCGCAAACCTTGGGGTGGTCCCTTGCGGGACCTGAGATGCCGGCGCGGCCCGGCGAACCCGTTGAACCTGATCCGGTTAGTACCGGCGTAGGGAGCAGGTCG
>Ga0209131_1001068_pt1 | contig 18974 bp, 16 predicted proteins | sample GraSoi_2013_40cm_FD_185826 | JGI IMG/M metagenome (GOLD analysis project Ga0209131, IMG submission 185826) | Grasslands soil microbial communities from the Angelo Coastal Reserve, California, USA - Sample 9_17_2013_40cm (SPAdes) (version 2) | ecosystem: Environmental > Terrestrial > Soil >... | reverse complement strand
CCCGCCGGTTTATCCTGAGCCTCGAAGGGGTCCTTCGGCCGCCGAAGAAATCTGTTTGGGCTCGGACCGTCCTTGCCCGAGTTGTCAACGACCTCTATCTTCAATCCCAACACAAAATAAACTGAAACCGCTCGGTCTCATAATACATCGAAGATATGAGGCAACCAGCCTCGCCAAAGCGGAAGAGGAAGCAACGCGCGCACATCATCGCACATCATCGCAAACAGCGATCGTCCCAGGAGCCTCAGGCGGACTCGCCAGTGCAAGGGGCCCATACAAAGCAGCGGCACTCTCTGCAGGGAAGCCAAGACAAAGTCGAAATGGAGATAGAAAATGGTGACTACGCAAATTCAGGTAGAGCGATTTAGCGTGATTTCGCCCAGAACGTTCCAGGAAGTTGTAGCGGCGCTCGAGAAGGCTATTGGTCATCCGGACATGAACGCCTTCGCGAAGAGCATCCGGGCAGCAAAAACGTACGACGAACTGGAAAAAATCGTCCGTGAAGCAACGGGCCCATCGGAATTGATGGAGTTCACGCGCATGGACCTCGGCGGGGTTTTGCGCAAGCGAAACGGAGCGGCAGCCCCGCAGAGCCTGCGCTTCATCGTGGGCAATCCCGTCATCATGAGCCAGATGGTACAGCACGTCCCGGACGCCGGCTCGTACGCGCCAGTAACGATTCTCGTCGACGAGCGCCCGGACGGAGTTCACCTTTCCTACGACACGATGGCAAGCTTTCTCGCCCCCTACGAAAGCCCCGAAGCTCTGAAAGTCGCCCAGGATCTGGATTCGAAGGTCGAACGATTGTTAGCGGCAGCGGCAGGTTGAGAGGCTTTCAAGGAAACCCGAGGATGATCCAAATAAGCCCGTCGCCGCTCCAATGACTGGAAACGTTAAGGCGTTACAGGTGTTAGCCGATGATATCTATCAGCTTGAACACGCTTTGAAAACGCCACGAAAAATTATTGATCGACTTCGAGATCCGAGGCAGTTTCAAGGCGCTAGAAACGAAATTGCTGTCGCCAGTATTTTTGCACGATGCAGTTTCGATATTGATTTCATTGATAACGCCACAAAACGCAATCCTGAATTTATTGCACAAAAAGGGACCGAACGAATAGCCGTCGAGGCAAAGAGCCGACATCGCCCACGCGTATTAGAGGAACGAGGTGCCATGCAAGGCGATCCCGCCCCGGCCAAAATCAAAGAGCTCTACGAGAACGCTCTCGGACAGAATCCAGGCGGTATGCCATTCATGGTTTTCATCGACGTGAATCTAGCACTCACTCCCGCAGTTCCGCCGATGGAAAAACCGTGGGTGAAAGAAGCCATGAAATGCTTTGACGATAGGCGTCAAGAAGGTAAGGCTACCGATCCAGACACGGGACTGATACTCACAAATTTTGGTTGGCATTACTATCACGATCATGGGGCCACGCCCGGCGAATGTATCCCGGTTCGTAGCGCAAATCCTCAGTTTCCAATTCAAGATGACACGTGGAATTTGCTTGACCGTGCTTTAGGTGAGTATGGCTTCATTGTTGACGAAGAACAGCGCGAAAAAAATGTTCGCGCCCGCTATCCCGAACTCAACCCCCGGTAATACCGCTCCGCAACCCGTTCAATCCACAGCCCTTACTTTCTTACTTGACAAATAGTAACGGATGCGGTAATCTTCGAGCCAAGGTTCTGCTGACAGTGTCCCCGTTCCGTCCCTCCTTCCTTGATCCACTCGCAGTGCACCCCGCGAACCATCGATTTTTTACTCCTTTGTTTTCAATATCTTCTGAGTTGCTTTTTCCGCAACCCCTTTGTTTTCACAACCATCTGCGTTGCCCCCTGTTCTTTCCTGTTGTCTCTCTTTTTCCCACTCCCGATCCTTTGTTTTCAATCGTTTCCTCGCGTGCCGCTCACGCCGTTCACCTGTCACGGCTCACGGCCCCCATGTATTCACCACTCAGTATTCGCAGTCACGAGTTATCCTCCCGATGGGCTATAATCAGCCTCGTTTACCATGTCGAGAGTTCCCAAACGCGTGCGCACCAAGGCCGAGCAGTACAGCATGTTCCCGGACAAGGGCACGACCAAGCCCGGCTACGTCAATCCGCGCGATCAGGAAGTTATCCGCAACACCCGCCAGGCTGGCACCGGTCGCGGTCATTGGATTTACGAACTCAAGTGCCGCGACTGCGGCCATCACTACGGCGCCAATGGCAATTACATCCACAGCCGCAAATGCCCCAAGTGCCAAGGCGGCCAGCCCGGCCCGTCCCTATAGCATTCTCCCCTGTAGCGCAGGGCGGAGTCTTCGCAGCCCTGCGGCTTTTCTCCGACGCCATTGCCCTGCTTTGCTCCGAAAATTATCGCGAGCCTGTCCGCACTGGCGAGTCTTTGTTTTTCCCGGGATTCAGATCCGGCAGGAACGCCGTCAAAATTCCGACCGCAGGCAAGAACGAACACACGTGGTACACAAAACGGATGTTCGTCGCGTCCGCCAATTTTCCCAGCAGCGCCGCGCCGATTCCGCCCAACCCAAACGCCAATCCAAAAAACGTCCCCGAAATCGTTCCCACTTTTGTGGGCACCAGCTCCTGCGCAAAAACCAGAATCGTGGAGAACGCCGACGCCAAAATCAATCCAATCACCACGCTCAAAATTCCCGTCCAAAACAAATTCGCATACGGCAGGACCAGCGTAAATGGCAGCACGCCCAGAATCGAATACCAGATCACCACTTTGCGCCCCATGCGATCGCCCACAGGGCCGCCGAAAAACGTCCCCGCCGCCACCGCGCCCAGAAACGCAAACAAATGAATCTCCGCGCTCCGAACCGAAACGTGAAATTTGTCCATCAAATAAAACGTGTAATACGATCCCAGACTCGCCAAATAAAAATATTTCGAGAACATCAGCGCCACAAGAATCGCCAGCGACCAAAATATCGTTTTCCGCGGCAAATGCGCATGCGGCTCAGCGTCAGCGGCTTCAACAACATGTCCAGCCAGCGGCGGCGGCGCGGCCTGCAATTTCTCCTGCGCAGCTCGACGTCGCTTAGTCCAAGCGCCAATGTCCGCAAGCAAAATAATGCCCAGCAAAGCCACAAACGAAAACCAAGCAATGCTGCGTTGCCCCCGCGGCAGAATAAACGCGGCCAGCAGCGGCCCCATCGCCGATCCCGCGTTTCCCCCAACCTGGAACAACGATTGCGCCATCCCGTGCTGCCCGCCAGAAGCCATCCGCGCAACGCGCGAAGACTCCGGATGAAAAACCGACGACCCCATGCCCACCAGCCCCGCCGCAACCAAAACGGTGCCGTAACTAGGCGCCAGCGACAGCGTCACCAAGCCGATCAGCGTAATCCCCATGCCGATCGCCAAAAACTTTGGTTTGTGATGTTTATCACTGTACAGTCCAACCAAAGGCTGCAAGAGCGATGCAGTGAAAGTAGTAGTGAAAGAGATCAGCCCGATCTGCCCAAAATCGAGACGAAACGTATCGCGCAGCAGCGGATAAATCGCCGGCAGCAACGACTGCACCGTGTCATTAAGCAAATGACAAAAACTAATAGCCAGCAAAACCTTAAAAACAGTTTTCGTCCCCGCCTCCGCGGCAACGTCGCCACGAAGGACGCTTACTTTACTTTCGCTAGACATTTTGCGAAGCCGGCTCCCAAGGAAATTAACCGTCGCAGAGTTACTCGCGAAACGGCGACGCTAAAGTTTATCTCATTGGCGATGCAATTCGGTTTTCCTGGAAGGAGGTGCATCCGGGGAGCATCGTGCTAAAATAGCCGGATTCTAGGCTCGTAGCTCAGTTGGTTAGAGCGCCACCTTGACACGGTGGAGGTCTGGGGTTCGAGTCCCCACGAGCCTACCATCCTCATAAGACCGTCTCGCCGCGACGAATCACAACTAGGTATTTCACGGTATCACTCGCGGCAAACGGTAGACGTAATATTGGGTTCTTATGGCTGAAGCAGAAAAAAAACCAAAATCTCCGTCGCCGAGATCCGACGAGCGAGATCCGCAGAACGCACTCAATACGCAAACTCCGGACCCGGTCGACGAAGCGTCGGAAGAATCGTTTCCGGCCAGCGATCCGCCCGCATGGATTTCTGAATCGCCTAAATCGCGAAAAAAGAAAGCTCCCAATCCGGAACACAAAAAATCGGCGTGACCAATCGGCGGGAACAGATGCCTCAAGCTATATGACTTTCTTGGTAATCGCGCGCACAGAAAGGCTGCACACCTTGAACTGAGTGTGCCACGATGACGGCATGTGGTTGGCTTCTCGCCTCGCGGCGCTCTCCCTGATTCTGGCGACATTCTCGGCCGCACAAATTCGCGCAGCCGATCTGGCAGACTGCACCGGCATAGTCGTCGACGAAGATGGCGTGCCCATCGCCGCCGCGAAAATCACACTGCAAAGCAGCAGCGGCCAGAGCTTTCGCACTGAAACCGATGGCGCCGGACGCTTTCTGCTGCGCAATGTTCCAGCGGGCGATTACAAAGTCGAAGCGCGCAAAGAAGGTTTCTTCGTTCTCACAAATGAATCTCTGAATCTGCGCGCCGGACAAAATGAAATCACCTTGACCCTGAAGCATGCGGAGGAGCTGCACGAACAAGTGCAGGTGACCGCCGCGCCAAATCAAATCGACACGCAAGACACAACGCAGCGCGAAACCATTACCGCGCGCGAAATCCGCGACATTCCCGTCCCTAACTCACACCTTTTGCAAGAGAGCCTGACGGCGATGCCGCAGGTAGTGCGAGACAATTTTGGCGGGTTGCACATCGCGGGCGCGCGCTCCGGAGAAACGCAATACTTGCTCGACGGATTCGAAATCGGCGATCCCGTGAACAACACGTTGAGCGCGCGTTTCAATATCGACGCCACGCGCACCGCGGAAGTGCAAACGGGCCGCATCGGCGCCGGCTACGCTCACTCCGGCGCGAACGTCCTAAATTTGGAAACGCCCGACGGCGATGACAAATGGCGCTTCGGCACGACGAATCCAATCCCGGGCATCGATATTCAGCAAGGAGTGCGCTTGGGAAATTGGTATCCGCGTTTTGCTTTTTCCGGCCCCATTGAGCGCGGCCGCTGTTGGTTTTCGGATGCGATCAGCCTGCAACACACCTTTACGCTGGTCCGAGAGCTGCTCGACGACGCAAACACTTCCACACAATGGGCCGGAGATAATCTGCTGCGGTTGCAATACAACTTCAGCCCAAAGCACATTCTGCACGGCACATTTCTCTACAACCGCACACAGGACATGAGCCTCGGCCTCGATCCGCTTAATCCGGAATCCACAACCGTGGACCTGCATCAGCAGCGCGCGTTCGCTTCGCTGAGAGATCAAATCTGGCTGTATGACACGTTGATCGAACTTGGAGTCGCGGCAGACGGTGAAAACCAGGAGTTTTTCCCGCAAGGCACAGCGCCTTACATTTTGTTGGTCACTGGCGCGAGAGGAAATTTTTTCGAACGCGTCCACGACCACGGCAGCCGCGTGCAAGGCTTATTCAATGTGATCGCGGCTTCGCGTCAGTGGCACGGAACGCACCAGGTCAGCATGGGAGCAAATGTTGCGGAGCTCGAATTCCGCCAAGCGACCACGCGCGGCGAAATCGAGGCGCTGCGTGCGGACGGTACACTCGTGCGACAGTCCACTTTCGCCGGACCCGCGGGTCCGCAGGCTTCCAACACGCAGGCTGGCGGCTATGCGCAAGACAATTGGTCACCCACGAAGCGCCTTGTGCTGCAAGGCGGGGTGCGCACGGACTGGGACCGGTTCACGCAAAGCGCCATGCTCGAGCCGCGGCTTTCCGGAAATGTGCTGCCCTTCGGCGACGACAGCGCCAAATTCTCTGTCGGATGGGGAATCTACAACGCGCCGCTGAATCTCGCCGTGATCGAGCAAGCGCTCGATCAGAGTCAGATCGATATTTTCTTCAACAGCACCGGAACGGTGCCGGTCGGCGGTCCAGTGATTAGCCAGTTTGTGCTGCCCCCGCGCGGACTGCGGCAGCCTCGCTTTACCACTACCAGTGCGGGCTGGCAGCAAAAAATCCACCACAACACCCTTTTTGATATCGAACTACTCGCGCGCAACGGCTATCACGGCTTTGTGTATGTCGATCAAAATCCAGCGCAGGGCGGGGGAAGTTTTCTTCTGCAGGATACGCGCAAAGACCGCTATCGCGCCGCAACCCTTACCGTACGTCACATTTTTTCGGAAGACACGCAGGTGTTCGGCGCCTATACTCGCTCACGCGCGCACACCAACGAAGTCTTGAACCCCGGACTCGGTTCGATTTTCTTCGCCGCGCAGCAATCCGCGCCGCTTGCTTGGGACGCTCCCAATCGTTTTCTGAGTTGGGGCTGGACCCCGACGCACATCTGGAAAATTCAATTTAGTTATTTCTTTGAGTACCGGACGGGATACCCCTACAGCATCGTCAATCTCGAGCAACAACTGGTGGGCCCGCCGAACTCATCGCGCTTTCCCGATTACCTGAATTTGAATGTGGCGCTCGAGAAGAAATTCGCGTTCCGCGGATACCTGTGGGCCGCCCGCATCGAAATGGTCAACGCTTTCGAGCACAAAAATCCGAACGTTGTAGTAAACAACGTCGATGCCCCGAATTTCGGCCAGCTCTCCGGCGGCCAGCGCAGAGCCTTCACCGCCCGCGTCCGCTTCGCGGGGAGAAAATAGGGTTGCTACCGAAAGGGATTTTCTACGCGCAAGTTTCCGAATTGCTGGCCGTGCTGGAAGTCCTCGCTGTATAGGAGTTGAGCTCCTCCCTCAATCGCGGCAGCCACAACCAGGGAGTCATACCAAGACAGGCTATACTTGGAATTGAGTCGAAACGCCCCCACGTACAGAGCGGCTGAGGAGTTGACGGTCATGAGTGGGCGAAATGTAGTTGCCAGATATTGCTCCGCGTCGGCCAAGGTCATAGGATGGGCAAAACGACGAAAAGCAACATTGAAAAATTCCTGAACAATTTGATAGCTGACGATCCCGTTTCGTGATCCAAGGGCTTGACGAATGAGCTCTGAAGCACGTGCAGATTTTGTGGAGGCCCCTTCGTCAAACGAATAAACGAAGATATTCGTGTCCAGAAAAGATCTAACGTTCATTCATCTCGTCCCTAGTAAAGCGTCGACCAGCTTTGACATGCTGCAACCGACGCATAAGGGCGTCATATTCCTGCACGTTACCGGCACGCGCTGTGAACTGCTGTAGCCATTCGCGGAAGGCGGCATTAAGCGTCTTATGCTGCGATTTGGCAACGAGCCGTGCCTGCTCAATCAAGTTCTCATCAGCACTGAGGGTGACGTTTTTCATACGAAAACAGTGTACACTATTATCGTGTATTCTTGCAAACTGGAAAAACTAGCTCGGCACCATGCTACTAACGATCGATGCAATGTTGAAAGCAAGCTGTCCGAGTGTTGCGCTCGGCTGTGTTTCCGCACAGGTTGAGGCGCCAACCTTGCCGCCTGCACTCATCGCGGAGTTGAATACTCGCGAGCAAGCGATCTTGGGGTTGCCGGAACCGCGGAGTGTGTTGGAATCTCCGCAGATTCTGGCAACGCGTGCGGCTTACAAGGCGCTGGGGAAGGATCCGGCGCGGTATCGGGGTTCAGCGGAGGCGCTGCTACGGCGCATAATCGCGGGAAAGGGATTGCCGCGAATCAACGCCGTGGTAGACATCATCAATCTGGTCTCGGTCGAGAGCCGACTGCCAATCGGTTTGTACGATGTCGCGCACGTCAGTGGCGATATCGTGTTTAGAACCGGCCGCGCCGGCGAAAGCTACAAAGGCATCGGCAAATACGACTTGAATCTGGAAGGCTTGCCAGTGTTTTGCGACGCGCTCGGTCCGCATGGCAGCCCCACCAGCGATTCAGAGCGCACGATGGTCACAAGCAAGACAGAAAACGTGCTGGCTGTGATCATCTCGTTTGGCGGCAAAGAGGGGCTGGATCGCTGGACTCAACAAATGAGCGAATTGTTTGCGCTGCACGCTACCGGCAACAATGCCGAAACTCGAATCATAAGTTGAGTTGTCCTTATCGCGAAATGGGTTCGGCCAGCGATTGGCCACCCTCCGCCCTGACACGGCGAGTCAGGAAGCCGCGGGCGGCGAGGAGTTCGGCGTTGAGCAGGGCGGCGCCGGCGGCGCCTCGCACCAGGTTATGCGAGAGCAGCGTCAGCTTTACGTCGAGGAGCGAGCATTCGCGGACGCGGCCGACTACGGCGGCCATGCCGGCGCCGATGTTTACGTCGCGGCGCGGCTGCGGCCGATCCTGCTCTTCGAGCACGATGATGGGATTGCGCAGCGCGGAGGGCAGCGCGGCCAGTTCGGAGCTGACCTCAAAGTCACGCAGGGCTTCGCGGACTTCTTGTAGCGAAGCAATTTTCTTCAAGCTTAGGCTCACACACTCCAAATGGCCGTCGAGCACCGGTACGCGATTACAGTGCGCGCTGATGCCCAGACCAGCGTCCACGAAACGCTCGCCATTCCATTTTCCAAGCAGTTTCTGCGGCTCGGACTCCATCTTTTCTTCTTCGCCGCTGATGAATGGCACTACATTCCCTTGTATGTCCAGGGAAGCGACGCCGGGATAGCCCGCGCCGGACATGGCCTGAAGCGTCACTACGAAAATTTTCTCCAGCCCGAACGCGTCGGCCAGCGGCTTGAGAACCAGCACGAGCCCTGCGGTGGAACAGTTTGGATTGGTGACAATGAAGCCGGTGTCGTAGCCGCGATTTTTCTGCTGCAGCGGAATGGCCTCGAGGTGCGCTGCATTCACTTCCGGAATCAGCAGCGGCACGTCCGAATCCATACGGTGATTTCGTGAGTTGCTGACGACGGGATAGCCGGCACGCGCAAAATCTTCTTCGGCACCGCCCGCCACGGAAGAATCGAGCGCGGAAAAAACAAAGTCGCACCCTAGAGTAGGAGTGAGACTCCGGACCACCAAGTCGCGAGCAGCAGGTGGAATCGGTGCATCTAGATGCCAGCGAACCGCCTCCGCGTATGTTTTGCCAGAAGAGCGCTCGGAGGCGGCGACTTCGGTAAGCTCGAACCAAGGATGGTCCGCAAGCAAACTCACCAACCGCTGACCGACCAGACCGGTCGCGCCGAGCACGCCGGCTCGTAACTTTTTTTCAAAGCGAGAAGACGCCGCGCTCATGCTGGCACCTTGCTCGCTGGGGCGCAGCAATGCTGCGCCCCTACGGGGCCGATGCGGGTGCCGCGCGCTTGCGGCTTAAATGTGTTGCGCACCCAAACAGTCATCTCCGTTTCCTCCGCCAGCGGCAGGACGTGGGGATGCAGAACTTTTGCTCCGCTCAAGGCCAGCGCGTGGGCGTCTTCGTAACTGAGATCATGCAAGAGCTGCGCCTGCGCCGACTCATTGGGATTCGCGGTGTATATTCCGTCGACGTCCGTCCAAATCACCAGCTCGTCCGCATCAACCACGTGAGCGATGATCGCGCCTGAAAAGTCGGAGCTGTTGCGGCCCAGCGTGGTGATGCGTCCGTCCGGGGTGGCTCCGATGAAGCCGGTGACCACCGGCACGATCGCGTTGGCAAGCAAGGGAAGCAAAAGCTCGCGGCCGCGCTGTCTGGTTTGCTCCAGATGCGGCTTGGCATCGCGAAATGTATCGCAAGTCAGGACAAATTCCGAGGAGGAAACAGGAACGGCGGGGACGCTGGAGTGTTCGAGCGCCGCGGCAAACAGCCGAGCGCTGAAGCGTTCGCCGTAAGATGCGAGGCGATCAAAAAGTTCAGCGGGAGCCGGCGCGGCTACTCCGTGCCTGCAAACAGAGACTTCGTGGAGCAGATCGCGACCCAGGGAGTTGAGATCGCGCGCGACGCGATCCTGTTCGTTGGCATCGAGAGACAAATCATGCAGAACGTCCAGATGCAAGCGCAAGACGGCTTCCGCTTCTGAGCGCGCGTGTTGGCTCTTGCCGTCACCAAGCGCTTGCGCGATCCCCAGCAGGCGATCCGTGACGCCCTTCATCGCCGAAACGACCACGACAACCCGCATCCGTTGCGCCACCGGGAGTACGAGACCAGCGGCATGCAGCATACGCTCGGCGCCCAGCAAGGAGCTGCCGCCAAACTTAAAGGCTACTAGCGATTCGCGAACTGCCGCGGTGGAGCGCACGTCGGTGTTGGACACCGCGCACACGCTCGCAACATTTCCTACGGCGACTAAATCGTCTTCTGCGTTCTCCGGGATCATGACTGCCGCTCCTGTTGTGTCCGCGGGGAGCGACTCTGGAGGGGGCTGAATTAAGAAACCCACCGCCAGGTTCGCTTCGGCGGTGGGTTGGAAACTTTTTCTAGCTTTGCTAGTTGTTTCTCCACGCGCCGGAAGCGGTCTTAATCGACTTAGTCGTAGTCGAGGTCATCGACATGGACGGCGTCGCGCTGATAATTCGCTTGGCGGTGGTGGACAAATTCATATCGACAAGCAGCTTAGCATGGGCTGCCTCGCTGGGAAAGCGAAGAAATCTCGAAGCGATCGGTTGATGTGTCTGACCGGTTAACCACCAGGGACCGCGCGTCCAGTATGCGCCACGTCGAACAGCAAACTCGAGCAGGTCAGGCCGGACTCAGCTTTCTGCAGCTCGGAAATGTCGAGCGGCGTAACGTGGAAGCCTAGGGCTTCCAGCCGGGCACGCGTGCGCGGAAAGGATGCCGGAAAAATTATCGTGCCGCTGATGGGCAGCGCGTTGGCTGCGTGCGGCTCTTCCGGCGCGACATCGATCCATTCGAAGCCTGAGAGGGGCTTCGTGTCGAAGGAGGCGCGATTGGCGAGAAGCGTGTTGCGACCTATATAAGTGACGGCCGATTTCAGGTGCAGGCAGCCGGTAACGTCAACACTGACGATTTGGTATCCATATGGCGTGAGAATGGACGCGAGCTGCCGGATGCCTTCGGCATTTGTGCGGCTGGATAGTCCGGCAAAGAGCCGGCGGCCCACGCGAAAAACGTCGCCGCCCTCGACTTGGCCGGGCAAATCCACGCAGGCAAGCTTGCGAAATTTCGCAAGCTCCTGCGCGATAGAAGCGGCCTCGGGGCGCCGGGATTTCGTGCCGAGCGGAAGGATGATCGCCAATTCGTCGAGGACAATTGCAGGATCTTCGACGAACATCGAATCGGGGAGCGCCGGCTCGGCAGGCAGGGAGATGACGCGCGCGCCAAACTTTTCCAGAAGCTGCTGGTATGCGCGATGCTGCTCCTGCGCTTTTGCGAGGTCGATCGGCTGGCGGGTGACAAAGGTCAGCTCGCAGTTGATGATGCCGGGACTGACGGCGCGAGTAATCGCAATGAGCATGGACGAAAAGTGTACATGAAAGCGTTTCAAGCGCAGCTGCCGTCCGGCTTCGCTCTTGCGTGATATATTTCAGCGGCGAATGCGGGAGCGATCTTCCGCGCAGTAAAAGCTTTCATTGCTACGTCGGAGGGTTGGGAAATGGCAGGATGGAGACCAGCGTGGAGCGCGCTCACCGCGGCTTTCTTTTTGCTGAGCAGCGCCGGCGCGGGACACGCGGCAACATCCGATGAAAAGCCGGGCGCAGCGGTCGACGAAGTCTTTAGCGATCTCACCAAGCCCGGCTCTCCGGGCTGCTCGCTCGCCGTGTATCGCGACGGTAAAATAATCTACGCCAAGGGTTATGGGCTGGCGAACATCGAAGAAAACGTGGCCATTACGCCGCAATCGATCTTTGATATTGGCTCGACGTCGAAGCAATTCACAGCCGCGAGCATTCTGCTGCTCGAGAAACAGGGCAAACTTTCGGTCAACGATGATGTCCGCAAGTTCATTCCCGAATTGCCGAGTTATGGACAGCGGGTCACCATTCTGCAGTTGTTGAATCACACTAGCGGCCTCCGCGACTATCTCACGTTGTTTGAGGTCGCCGGAATCAATACTGACAGCGTGACGACGGATGCAGAGGCCCTCGCCTTAATCAACCGGCAGAAAACACTCAACTTCGCTCCAGGCACCGACTGGCTTTACAGCAACACGGGATTTTTCCTGCTCTCCGTGATTGTCCAACGCGCGAGCGGCAAAACGCTGCGCGAATTCGCCGCCGACAATATCTTCGCGCCGCTGGAAATGACGCATACGCAATTTCGCGATAATCACGCCGCGCTCATGGCCAATCGCGCGCTGGCCTACGACGAGCAAGAGAACAAGTCAGGCTACAAGCTCAATGTTTCCTACTTCGAACAAACCGGCGACGGCGCTGTGCACACTTCTGTCGAAGACTTGCAGAAGTGGGACGAAAACTTCTACAGTCCGCGCGTCGGCGGCAAGGAATTCCTCGCCGAAATACAGGAACGCGGGAAGCTGAACAATGGCAAGGTTCTTGAGTACGCCAAAGGTTTGTTTGTTCAGGATTACCGCGGGCTGCACACAGTGAGCCACGGCGGCTCTTGGGGCGGCTATCGCGCGGAGCTGCTGCGCTTTCAGGACCAGCATTTTTCGGTCGCGTGTCTTTGCAACGTGGGAAACGCAAGTCCGGCTACGCGCGCGCGCCAGGTTGCCGATATCTACCTGGGCGGCCTGATGAAGCCGCGCGAAAATAAATCGGAAGAGAGCGAGAACAAAGAAAAAAGCGAGGTTAGCGTCAGTGCAGACGAGCTAAAAAATTACTCCGGCGAGTATTGGAGCGAAGAACTTCGCGTGATTTACCGCCTCGGGGTGAGCGATGGACGAATCAAAGTGCTGTCGGTGGTGGACGCCTCCGGCTCCCCGCGCGTGAACAATTTTTCGGCGGAGGCACTGCGCGCGGTCGGCTCCGACGAATTCGAAGCGGGCAAATCCGGCGTCACGTTTCATTTTCAACGTGACGCAAAGCAAACCGCCTACGCGTTCACTCTGGATGCTGGGCGCACCAAGGGAATCGCTTTCCAGCGCAAGTAGCGTAAGGAATGCGGCCCACAGCAAAGTCGGAGAAGACTTAAAACAACAAGCCGCCCGGCGCGCCCGTGAAGTGGTAAATCCAGAGCTTGGTGATGGCCGCGCCCAGGAGCATGCCTCCCAGGATCAGTCCGATGATACCCAGCGTGATCCACAGATCCATCTTCGACGAACTCGCACTTGCCGTCCGCGGCATTCCGTTGACCGTATTTGGCTGAGCCATAGGGGCAACGGCAACCGGCACCTCCGCGAATTCTGGCTGGACAATCAGGCAATACCCCTTGCGCGGGATGGTTTCGATGTATAGGGGCTTCTCGGAGGAATCCCCTAGGGCCTGGCGCAGCTTATTCACCGTTGTATTGACATTCGCGTCGTAATTGACATGCGTGTCCGCCGGCCACAAGCGCAGACGCAACTCCTCGCGCGTCACAACCTCGCCTTGCTTTTCGATAAGCGCCAGCAAAACTTGATACACCTTGCCCTGCAACTTTAGCCGCACGCCATTCTTGCTCACTTCCTGGCGCTGCTGATCGACCTGGAAAGGTCCAAAGCGGATATACCGCGGCCTTACTGCGGGAGCACGACTGGGCCCTGCTGCCATCTCAGGCTCCAGTGTGGAGGTCACGTTGGGTCCCATACACCCCACCTTTACTTGCAATAGACGTATGAAACGCCAAAGCGTTTTTCTGGAATACGAGAAAACGCGAACGTAAGTTTCCCTTTTTATGTCAGCAATCGGTCTTATACAAATCCGCGAAGCGATATCGTGGAAACTGTATAACTTCTAGGGCTCTATACAGTGTTGACGCGCAACTTCGCTAAAATTTCAGCTTTATCGCAGCACGTCTTGTCTCCAAGTAGCTGAAGGCACAGTCGCTTACTGCTTAACGCGCTCCTGATTCAGAAATAAGACAGAAGTTTTTCGGCTTGGGCATTCGCCTGCCAAATTGGTTGGCACCGTTTTGTTCGGGTTAACAACGCCTAGTCCGTTGTTGGGGTGTGGAAGAGGCCGCCCGGCACAGCGAATCCTTCAAGGAGAGAACTACTTTATGCGCAGATCGACCCAGTTCGCGCTCTTGGTGTTGTTATGCGTCCTCACGGCAGCGGTAGCGCAAGCGCAAAGTCTCGACGGCACACTTCGCGTCACAGTGACCGACTCGAGTGGAGCAAGCATCGAAACCGCTAAAGTCACAATCACGAATGAAGCCACCAATGTTTCCCTCTCATCGACTGTGTCCAGCGCTGGCACGTATGTCTTTCCGAACTTGACGATTGGCAGCTACTCAGTTTCCGTCGAAAGGGACGGTTTCAAAAAGTCCGTCCAGAGGGGCGTGACGGTCGCGTCCAACCAAGTCGCGGAAGCCAAGGTGATTCTAGAGATTGGCTCGGTTTCAGCAGTGGTGGAAGTGCAGGCGGGGTCGGATCTGATAAAGACGACGACCTCGGAATTGAGCACGACGTTTGATGGCCACATCACGAACACGTTGCCCGTAAATACGCTCGGCGGCGACGTTAAGGAATTTGCCGTATTCGCGCCCGGCACAACTACGCAGGTCGGGGGAGTTCTCGGCTCCGGCGGCTCGATCGGAGGCACGCGGCCACGCTTCAACGGATTTACTATTGATGGTGTCGACGACAATAAAATCGATACCAACGGCCCGACGCAGCCTGTCATTCAAGAGTCTGTCGCCGAATTCACACTGCTGACGAACCAATTCAGCGCCGAATACGGCCACTCAGCTGGCGGCCAGTTCAATATCGTCACGAAGTCGGGCGCGAACGCGTGGCACGGGGCGGGTTGGGAATACAACAGAAACCGCAACTACAATGCTGCCGATAACCAGCAGAAAGAAAACCTCGTCACCGGCGCGACAACCACCTTGAAGAGCCGCTTTGATTACAACCGCGCTGGGGCCAGCGTGGGAGGCCCCATCAAGAAAGACAAGCTCTTCATTTACGGGGCTTATGAATTTCAGAACGAAGGCTTGGCCTCATCAGGCACGCAGGTGATTCTGCCCACAGCCAACGGAATGGCACAGATCGCGGCCATGAATCCCGACTCAGCCGTCGCAGCGTATCTCAAAGAGTTTCCCGTGGCCCCGACGGCCAATGAGCATGCTAGTTGCGTTGCACCGATATTGGCATGCGTGAATGGCACTCCAATTGAAGTCGGCGATTTCCAGTCCCTGGCGCCCGCCTTTTCCAATCAGCATGATTTCAGCGTGAATGGCGATGCTAATCTAGGGAAGAACCAGCTTCGCTTGCGCTTCCTCTACGATCGGCTGCGCATTCCCGACTTTAACCAAGTCCAGCCCCAAGCGCAGTTTGCCGGGACGCAGGCCGCTGACGCCCGCAAAGCAATCATTACCGACGCATGGACCATCAACAGCCGCTTGATCAATGAGTTTCGCGCCTCCTATTCGCGACTGATTGGCCCGGTCCTCGCGGTGCCCACTGCTTTCGCAAATTTTCCGAATATCGCAATAGACGAACTGGGCTCCGATACCGGCCCGGAGGAAAATGCCCCGCAGAGTTACGGGCAAAACGTATATCAGCTGGTGGACAGTCTGACTTACATCCGCGGCAGACACACTTTCAAAGGCGGCGTCGAAGGACGCAAGTACATCGCGCCCACCAACGTCTTGCAGCGTTCGCGCGGTGAGTGGGACTACACCACGCTAAATGGATTCATCAACGATTTCGTGCCCACAGGCATCAACGGCGCGCTGCGCGGCGCCGGTTCCGGCAATGTCGCCGACAACTACAATGCTATTTATTGGTTCCTCCAGGATGACATCAAAGTTACGCAACGCCTGACCGTCAATGCCGGCCTCCGTTATGAATACAGCGGCACACCGCGCGCCGAGAGCGATCAAGCGCTCAACGCGATCTCCAACGATCCCGCGCTCGGCTTGATCTTCCGCAAGCCCAGGCCGGATAAAAACAATTTTGCTCCTCGCCTTGGCTTCGCATACGATCCCACCGGTCGTGGCAAGTGGTCCGTACGCGGCGGAGCGGGTTTCGCCTATGACGTGGCTCCCAACAACTTCGCCATTAACAGCTTGCCGCCACAACTTCAGACCGAACAAAGTCCGACGGTTACCTGCGGGCTCTCGAATCCGCCAGCGTGGTGCGCCACTTTTGATCCCAAGAATCCGCGAAACCCCACCGCCGGACGGGGCTTCCTGCAAGGTGGCGGACTGTTGCAAGTGAATGTGCCGCCGACTACGCAAACCGACGCCAGGATTCAAACCTCTAGCATCATCCTGGATCAGGTCTCGCCCAAAGTGATCACCTGGTCGCTTGGCGTGCAGCACGAAATACTGCGCGACACGAGCTTCGAAGTACGCTACGTGGGCACGCGCAGCCTCGAACTGCCGGTGCAAGTACGCCTCAATTCGGCTTCGGCCTTTGATCCGCGCTACAAGAGCCTGGGTGGTGGCCTCGCTCCGTTGCCAACTTACTTCAAGGCGTCGGATGTGCCCGCAACCGTCGCGTCACCCGCGAGCACTCTGGCGCAATTTCAGGCGTTCAACCCCCAGCCTCTCTCAGTCGACGGATTTCTCGGCGCAGTGACTGCCTTCCCGACGTCTGGTTCGGGAATCTATCACGGCGTTTCCGGCGACTTCATGCATCGCTTCGCCAAGGGCATCTATTTCCGCTCGAACTACACGTTCGCAAAGAACATCGACAATGCCACCAACGAGCTGAACAGCAGCAAGGTGAATCCGCGCCGCGCACAGGACGGCTTCGATCTGGCGAATGAGCGCGGCCGCTCAGCTCTGGATATCAACCACAAATTCGCAATGATCTGGGTCTATGACCTTCCGACCCTCCACAGCGGCAATGGTTTCCTCAAGGGCCTTGCGAACGGCTGGGAGTGGAGCGGAACATACCTGGCCCAGTCCGGACAACCCATCACTGTGCTCTCCGGTGTGGACTCCAACTTCAACGGGGATACCGCCGGTGATCGCGCAGTGTTTAATCCGAACGGGTCAGGACTGACGGGCTCCGGTGTCGTGCCGGTTTGCAACGACGGCGCGGGGGGTGCAACGCGAGCGGGTGGTGCCGCCTGCCCGGCCGGAAACGTCGTCGGTTATTTGGCGACTAATTCCGGTGCACGCTGGGTTCAGGCCGGACGCGGAGCATTAGCAACTGTCGGCCGCAACACTGTCAACACTCCGGGACTCAACATTTGGAACATGTCCATCCTCAAGAGCACGCGCCTCACGGAACGCTACGCTGTGGAATTCCGTGCGGAAACATATAACACCTTTAACCATCGCAATTTCAGCCTGGGCTTGCCGACCAACAATGGCGCTTTGGACCAAAACACCAACGGCAATCCGCAGGACTTGGCCTACGCTCTCGTCACGAACGCACAGTTCTTGAAGAACAAATCGTTCAATGGCGGCAGCCGGAACATGCAACTTGGATTGCGATTTGTTTGGTAGCTTTAATCGCTAACAAGCTCTGGAAAAAATCGGCGGGGGGAACTTTTCAGAGTTCCCTCGGCCTTTCGTTTTTGTATGGAGCCCGTCATCGCAGTAGATCTAGTCGCACCCGTTGTCGTGGGCCCCTACGGGGTTCGTTGCAGCGCCCCGGCCCGTTATGAGCTGCTCCCCTCTACGACTTCCTCCTGTCAAAAGGACAAACCTCTAAAGCTTTACATGTATCGCTTCGTAGGCGGATCTTGCGTTAACTGGTGACACGCTGCCCGTCCGCTGAGGCTTGCGATATGGAGATTTTGACGTCGCCCCGAGGAGTTTGCACGTTCTGTCTTTTCTCTTTACTCACCTACAATGCCCAGAGCATTGCCGCTCAATCCGCGCCCACTTCCGGCGGTTCGCAAGAGGCTGCCGCGCCTTCATCCACCGATCCAGCGGGCCCATCCAAACAGACCCCCGCGGCTGAGGCTCCAGCGAAGCCCGCACATCCCCTCTCGCTACGTGATCGTTCTTGGGAAATTCTTCACGCCGGACTGGCCTTCGACGGCACAGAAAAGCGCGTGAAAGTCGTAACCGCCCTCGGCTTGCTGAAGGGTAATGCGGAGGCGGAAAAATTGGCAATCGACGCTCTGAAGGATAGTAAGGGAGACGTGCGCGCGGCAGCCGCAAACGCACTCGGAACGATGCAAGCAAAAGGAGCCAAAGCGCCACTCGAAGCCGCGCTCGATGACACTGAGCCCGCTGTAGTGCTCGCGGCTGCCAATTCCTTGATGCTGCTCAAAGACACGAATTTTGCGTACGACGTTTATTACGGCGTATTAACTGGAACGGTGCGCACCAACAATGGAGTGATCAAAGAGCAGATAAAGGAACAGATGAAAATTTTGCACGACAAAAAGAAAATCGCGGAACTGGGGCTCGAGCAGGGCGTAGGCTTCATCCCATACGGCGGTGTCGGTTATGGCATGGTGAAAACTTTGGTCAAGTCCGACAATTCTCCGGTTCGCGCCGCCGCGGCGAAAAAATTGGCCCAGGATCCCGATCCGGCAACGGCCAAGGCGCTCGTCTCTGCCACCCAGGATAAAAACTGGGTCGTGCGTATGGCCGCATTGGAAGCTATCGCGGAACGTGGCGACCGCTCGCTTATCTCCAAAGTCGCACCGTCGCTGGACGACGATAAAGACGAAGTCCGTTACACAGGAGCAGCTTGCATTGCTCGCCTGAGCTCCTTGTCGGCCAAGCGTCGCATCCCAGCTACGTCTGTAACATCCGCAGCCACCGCGAACTAGCCGCACGGCCCAATTACTTCGTCGCTGTTTGCGTCGCCGCTTTCGGCAGAACGGAAATCTCCACGCTGGAAGGAAAACGCTTCGAACGATAGACCTGCTGCGTCGCCATCTGGAAATCGCTTTCTTTTGCCTCAAAAATATTCGGAACAAATTTCTGCGGATTCCGGTCGTACAGCGGAAACCACGTGCTCTGCACCTGCACCATGATGCGGTGCCCCTTCTTGAAAACGTGATTCGCCGTGTGCAAATCGATCGTGAATGGCGTCACCGCGTTT
>Ga0209131_1001066_pt1 | contig 18977 bp, 13 predicted proteins | sample GraSoi_2013_40cm_FD_185826 | JGI IMG/M metagenome (GOLD analysis project Ga0209131, IMG submission 185826) | Grasslands soil microbial communities from the Angelo Coastal Reserve, California, USA - Sample 9_17_2013_40cm (SPAdes) (version 2) | ecosystem: Environmental > Terrestrial > Soil >... | reverse complement strand
ATTCGTGGACGGGCCGATGGGAAGTCCCGCACTGCTCGCCACGATCTTCAACCAATTGAACATTTCCGATTGGAACAGCGACGCGACGATCCTAAATGCCTTCGCGCGGGGGCCGATCGTCCGCTTGCCCGCCGGAACATTGGACGCGGTGATTGGAGCCGAGCACGAGCGCAGCGGACTTGCCCGTGGAATCGACATCCATCGATCCGCGAGCGCCGTCTTTTCCGAGTTGCGGGCGCCCCTGATGGCGGCGATCGGCGATGACGGCGCGACTCGGGAGCTACTCGCCTTGCAGGGCGCCGCGCGCCATGACAACTACAGCGATTTCGGCGGCGAATCGACATGGCAGGCCGGGATCGAGATCCGTCCTGCTATGACCGTATTGCTGCGCGCAACTTCCGGCACTGCGTTCAAGCCTCCCACGCTCTTCAACCTCGGGGCGCCGTTCTCGAGCAGCGCGCTGCCGGTCACGGATCCGCGCCGGGGCGGCGAAAGTGTCGTCATGCAGTCGACCACGGGGGGTAATCCCAATCTGCAGCCCACGACAGGAAAATCAAGTACCGTCGGCGGCGCGTGGTCTCCGCGGGTCCTCGGCGGATTCAACCTGACGGCCACCTGGTGGACGCTACGCATCGACAACGCGATCATCCTGCCGAATGCGCAGTTCATCATCAACAATGAGAGCGCTTATCCGGGGCGGGTGGTGCGAGCTCCGTCGTCGAACGGCGAGGTTGGGCAGATCGTCTCCGCCGACAGGAGCTACATCAACTTCGGCTCGATGCGCGAAGAGGGGTTCGACGCGAGCGCGGACTGGACCCTCAAGAGCGGCGTGGGAACATTCACGCCCGCGCTTGCCGCCACTTACATGACCAAGTTCAAGGGGGCGAGCGCTCCGGGGGCGGCGGACGTCGATCGCCTTTCGCGTGCCAACAGCGACGGCATTTTTGCCCCACGCGTGAAGGCGACTGCTTCCGTCGGCTGGACTCCGAATGCAGCCGTCAGGATGTCGCTCCTCGGTCGCTATGTGGGCCGCTATCTCGACTACACGCCAACACGAACCCTGGGAGACTTCTGGTACCTGGACGGCGGCTTCGACGTCGCGATCGAGCCGGCACTGCATCTTCGCAAGGGCGCGCTCGGAGGATTGAAGCTCCTCGTAAGCGGCACGAACCTCGCCAACAAGCAGCCCCCATACTCGACGCATTTTCGCGGCTACGACATCTACAACTACGACATCATCGGGCGCACGATACTCGTGCGCCTGCAGGCTCAGTTGTAATGCCGAAAGGCGGATTCAAGGTCGCTTGCGTGCTCGTCGCGTGGAGCGTCCCTGCGTTCGCCCTGGACCCCGCGCTCGACGTCGGTCAATACGCGCATTCATCGTGGAAATACGCGAATGGATTCTCGCCGACGGCCATCACGGCCATCGCGCAGACCGCGGACGGATACTTGTGGCTTGGGACCGAGTCAGGGCTGGTGCGCTTCGACGGCGTGCGAAGCGTGCCGTGGAATCCCCCGCCTGGCCCATCGCTCCCGGGCATTTTCATCCGAAGCCTTCTTGCTACTCGCGACGGGGCGCTTTGGATCGGAACACTCGAGGGGCTGGCGCGATGGAAGGATGGGCGGCTCACCGTCCTGCACCGGCAAGCCGCCTATAACTTCACCGCCCTCGCGGAAGAGGGCGACGGAACAGTATGGGCGGGGGTGCAGTCGATCGGTGAAGGGGGAAGGCTCTGCCAGGTACGCGGTGAAAGCCTGAAGTGCCACGGCGATGATGGCCGCTTCGGCCGCTATATCTCCGCACTGCGAATTGACCGCCGGGGTGCGCTCTGGGTGATCGATTCCAAAGGCTTGTGGCGATGGAAACCCGGGCCGCCGAAGCTTCACGTTCTGCCGTCCCTGCCGCTGTCATCACCGGGAGCTATCGCGGAAGATGTGAGCGGCGCGATGCTCGTCGTCACCCTTGCCGGGGTTTTTCGAGTTGTGGATGGCGATGCCGACCCGCTCCTGGTCGTGGCGCGCAAAGGCGCCTTGTGGCCGTTGAGGATCCTGGTCGATCGCGACGGGAACTTGTGGATCGGGACGTTCGAGGGCGGGCTCTTCCGCAAAGCGGGCGGACACGTCGAGAGTTTCAACACTGCAAACGGTTTGTCGGGAGACGCCATTAGACAGGTGTTCGAGGATCGGGAGGGCAGCCTTTGGGCCGCTACGCAGGACGGAGTCGATCGCTTCCGGGAATACGCGATATCCACCTTCTCGGTGAAGCAGGGTCTCTCCAGCCGGACTCATGCATTGCTCGCGACCCGCGACCGGAGTCTCTGGATCGCGACGCTGGTCGCGCTGGACCGATGGCGCAACGGGGAGAAGAGCATGTTTCGAACCGGGCAAGCGCTGCCGCAGCGGTCGGGTGCGCATGGATCTTTCGGCGTTCGCGAACCGCGCGGCTCAGGACTTCCGGGCCAAGGCTCGACCTTGCTGGAGGACTCGCGCGGTCGCCTCTGGGTCGCGACGACACGCGGAACGGGCTACCTGGAGGAAGGCCGATTCATGGCGATCGCCGCCATTCCCGACGGCTACGTCGACGCGATGTCGGAAGACGGAAGCGGCAACGTCTGGATCGCCCATCGCAGCGCGGGCCTTCTTCGGGTTTCTCCCGATCGGGAAGTCGTGGCGTTGCCCTGGGAGAGACTTGGACGCAAGGACTCCGCCACCCGGGTGATCGCAGATGCGGAGCGCGGCGGCGTGTGGCTCGGCTTCCTGCTCGGAGGCGTGTCGTACCTCGTTGGCAGTGACGTGAAGGAGCGCTATACATCCGAAGAGGGCCTGGCCGCCGGGCGCGTCTCCGATCTGCGCCTCGATCGCGAGGGCGCTGTCTGGGTCGCCGCCGAGGGTGGCCTCAGCCGCATTCGCAACGGACGGGTCGCGACATTGAGTGCCCGCAGCGGCCTGCCTTGCGATTCCGTCGACTGGTCGATCGAGGACGATGCGGACTCCACGTGGCTGCGGACGAGCTGCGGCATCCTGGGGATCCCGAAAGCGGAGCTGGCGGACTGGGCGGCCGCCGTGGATCGCGGTACGGACGCGAGACCCCTGTTTCACAGCACGCTGCTCGACAATGTTGATGGCGCTCGAAGCAGCGGAACGGTGAGCAGCTTCAGCCCGCACGTTACGAAGGCGTGGGACGGGAAGTTATGGTTCGTCACGGTGAACGGTCTCGCGGCTCTCGATCCCCGCCGACTGCGGCGCAATCCGTTGCCGCCTCCAGTCGCGATCGAGGAGGTCATCGCGGACCGCATCTCGTATCCGCGCGCGGGCGCACCGATACGCCTGCCGCCCCTCGTGCGCGATCTGCAGATCAACTACACCGCGCTCAGCCTCGTCGCGCCCGAGAAGAATCGCTTCCGCTACAGGCTCGAAGGCCGCGACGCCGACTGGCAGGACGCGGGCAATCGTCGCCAGGCGTTCTACACCGACCTCGACCCCGGCAACTACCGCTTTCGCGTCATCGCGTCGAACAACAGCGGCGTATGGAACGAGCAAGGCGCGTCGCTCGATTTCTCCATCGCGCCCGCGTACTGGCAAACCAACTGGTTTCGCGCTGCGTGCGTGGCCGCCGTCCTCCTGGTGTTGTGGGCCCTCTATCAGTTGCGCCTGCGCCAGATCGCCCAGAGATTCAATGCACGCCTGGAGGAACGCGTCGGCGAGCGCACTCGCATCGCACGCGATTTGCACGACACGCTGCTGCAGAGCTTCCAGGGACTGCTGCTGCGCTTCCAGACTGTGTACGAGATGCTCCCAGGGCGGCCATCAGCGGCCAGGGTAGTCCTCGGCAGCGCGATCGACCAGACGGCGCACGCCATCACCGAGGGACGCAATGCCGTGCAGGGATTGCGCGCTTCGACGCTCGAGACCAACGATCTCGCGCTCGCCATCACGAACCTGGGAGAGGATCTTGCGGCTGAAGCGCGCGTAGACAAGCCTGTTGCGATGTCCGTCGCCATCGAAGGCTCGCCACGAACGCTGCAGCCGATCGTGCGCGACGAGGCCTACCGCATCGCGGCCGAGGCATTGCGCAACGCGTTCCGGCATGCGGACGCGAAGGAGCTCGAGGTGGAGCTGCGCTATGACGCGCGGCAGCTGCGATTGCGCATTCGCGACAATGGCCGGGGCATCCCGTCTGAATACCTGGCGGCCGAAGGGCGCGCGGGACACTTCGGTCTGCGTGGCATGCGCGAGCGTGCGGAGCTGATGGGCGGCAGGCTCACCATCTGGACCGCGCCCGATTCCGGCACGGAGGTCGAGCTCACCATACCCGCGGCGCACGCGTACACGGAAGCCGCAGCTCGCCGTTCGTAGCTCGGCAGGCTCTCTGGAAAGAGCGCACAGTCCGGCTCATGAGCAGCGACGCGGCTCCGATCCGGATCCTGTCGGTCGACGACCATGCCCTCATCCGGCAGGGGATCGCGGGGCTGCTCGGGGTTCAAACCGACATGAAGCTCATCGCCGAAGCCTCGAACGGGCGCGAGGCGATCCAGCAGTTCCGCCTGCATCGCCCGGACATCACGCTGATGGACCTGCAAATGCCGGAGCTGGGCGGGCTCGATGCGATCATTGCGATTCGCGGGGATTTTCCCGACGCGTGCATCATCGTCCTCACGACCTATGCCGGCGACGCACAGGCGTTGCGTGCCATCAAGGCGGGCGCGCGGGGTTACCTGCTCAAGGACACGCTGCACAAGGAGCTACTCGACACCATCCGGGCCGTCCACGCGGGCAGGAAGTCACTCTCGCCGGAAGTTTCGTTCCGGCTCGCCGAGCATGCCGCCGACGATGCCCTCACCCCGGCGGAGATCGGCATTCTTGTGCTGATTGCCGAGGGCCTTGCGAACAAGCAGATTGCCGACCGGCTCTCGATCACCGAGGACACCGTCAAGGGTCGCGTGAAAAGCATTCTCTCCAAGCTGGGCGCCAACGACCGGACGCACGCCGCGATGATCGGGTTGAAGCGCGGGATCATCGAATTCTAGGTCGCCCGAAAGAGCGTCCGGGCCGCCCCTTCGGGGCTGGCCGCCGGCAGCTGCAACTCCTACAGTCGAGGATGTGCGCCGACTTCTCTCGACATTCGCTCATGGCTCCGCTGGCCTGGGACTCCTCGTCCTGCGGCTGGCCGCGGGCATCGCGCTCATCGTTCAGGGCGCGCAGGGACTGCTAGCCCAACCGCCGCTCATGGCGATCCTCGTGCAGGCCGTCTCCATCGGCATCGGAATGCTCCTGGCCGTGGGCCTGTGGACGCAGTACGCCGGGGTGCTCCTCGTCGTGGACGCGCTGTGCCATATCTACGCGCCCGGACCTTCATTCCGATGGATGCTGCTCGCCGCCATGGGCGCCGCGCTGACGCTGCTCGGCCCGGGCGCGTGGTCGATCGATGCCCACCGCTTTGGCTGGAGGCGCGTCGACATTCGCGATCGAACGCGGAAAGACCCGCCCTTTTGAGCCGTGCCCCAGCGCGAGACGGGGGCAAAAGATCCACCGATATGGTTTCAACAAGCCTCCTTTCGAGGCTATCGCCTCGAAGCCGCGAGTCGCAGGATGGTTCGCGTCAAGACCAGGGGAGGACTCGCGATGACACCGGACGGAATGCTCGAATCGGAATGCTTGTTCGGCGTCTCGATCGCGCATGAATTGAATCAGCCGCTCGCCGCGATCGTCATGAGCGCCGGTGCCTGCTCGCGGTGGCTCTCGGCGCAGCCGCCCAATCTCGCCAAGGCACTGCGCGCGCTTGAACGCGTCGCCAACGAAATCAGGCGCGCAACCGAGATCATCGGACCCGAGGAGATGTGCCTTGTCGCGGACATGGCCGTGATGATCGACGGCATCGCAAGAGAGGCGGGGTCGTCGCCTTAGCGGCGTAGACTTCTCGCATTGCTGACGACACCTTCTCGGCAATGACCTCTCCCGGACCGCTCGAGCGCTATCGCTTCGGACCCTTCGAGCTGCAGCCCGGCAAGCGACGGCTCCTGAAGGACGGCGAAACGATTGCATTGCGCCCGCGCGCCTTCGATTTGATGGTTGCGCTCGTCGACGCAGCCGGGCATCTCCTCACCAAGGACGAATTGCTCGACCGCGTGTGGCCAAAAACCGTGGTCGAGGAAGCCGCGTTGCACGTGCAGGTGTGCGCCCTGCGCAAGGTCCTCGGCGCCGACGCAATCACCACGGTGTCGGGACGAGGCTACCAATTCACGCTGCCGGTGACGAAGGGCGACGGCGAAGCGGATCGCGTATCGACACCGAAGCACAACCTGCCTTTCCAGCTGACGAGCTTCGTCGGTCGCGAGCAGGAGATCGCGCAACTCGAGGCGCTGGTGACGGCGAATCGTCTGGTGACGCTGACCGGTGCCGGTGGTGCGGGCAAGACGCGCCTGGCGACCGAAGTGGCGAGCCGGTTGACCGACGCGTTTCCCGACGGAATCTGGTTGGTGGAGCTCGCCGCGCTCCCGGATTCGCGTCTCGTGCCGCAAGCCGTGGCGCAGGCGCTTGAGGTCAAGGAGCAGCCGGCGCGGCCCGTGATCGAGACGCTCGGCGACTATCTTGCCTCGAAGAAGCTGCTGCTGGTGCTCGACAACGTCGAGCATCTGCTCGAGGCTTGTGTGCACCTGGTCGATGAGATCGTTCGTCGCTGCCCGGATATCGCCGTGCTGGTGACCAGCCGCGAGCGGCTGGGGATGACGGGAGAGCTCACGTATCGCGTGCCGTCGCTGACCGTTCCGGGAACGAACGAGACGTTGATGCCGGAGACCACTTCACGGTACGAAGGTGTGCGCCTCTTCGTGGAGCGCGCGAAGCTCATGCGTCCCGACTTCGACCTGACGAAGGAGAACGCTTCCTGTGTCGCATCGATCTGCGCTCGGCTCGACGGCATGCCGTTGGCGATCGAATTGGCCGCGCCGCGGCTGCGCTCGATGTCGGCCGATGAGCTGAGCCAACGGCTCGATCGGCGCTTCGCATTTCTCACCGACGGTTCGCGCACGGCGGTTCCGCGGCATCGCACGTTACGGTCGACGATCGACTGGAGCTACGACCTGCTCACCGACGTCGAGCAAGCGATGCTGCGCCGAGTGTCGGTATTCGCCGGTGGGTGGACTTTGGCGGCCGCGGAGCACGCCTGCACGGGAGACCGAATCGAGACATCGGACACCATCGACCTGCTCACTTCCCTGGCGGACAAGAATCTCATCATCACCGAAGAGCATGAGAGAGCGACGCGTTATCGAATGCTGGAGACGATACGGCAATACGCGCTTGATCGGTTGCGCGAAAGCGGCCACGAGGCCGAGTGCCGAAGTCGTCACCTGGCGGCCTTCGTTGCCTTTGCCGAGGAAGCGTATCCGCAACTGCGTGGCCCAGGCCAGCGCACTTGGCTCGATCGCCTCGAGGCGGAACACGATAACTTCCGCGCGGCTTTGACCTGGTCGGTTTTGGCCAACGCGGAGGGCGGCTTGCGATTGGCCACTCCGCTGGGCCGCTTCTGGGCTTTCCGCAGTCACTTCGCGGAGGCACGAACCTGGCTTACCCGGCTGCTTGACGCAGCGCCGAGCACGTCCCGGACACTTCATCGCGCCAGCGCTCTGAGTATGGCCGGCTACATGGCGATGTGCCAACGCGATCACGCGGTGGCCGAAGCGTTCTGCCGACAAGCCATCGCACTTGCCCGGGAGCTGAATGACCTCTCGCAGGTTGCGGTCGTAGCGATCAACTTGTCGTATGTGATGATCGAGCAGTCCCGATTTGCGGAGGCCGAGCCCCTCCTCCAGGAATCCGTTGCGGTCTGCCGCGTCATTGGCGAGCGTGAGCGTCTCGCCATGAGCCTTTGCAATCTTGGAGTCGTAGTGCGGGCGCGCGGCGATCGTGTCGCTGCGCTTGCCCTGTTCGAGGAATCCCTGGCGTTGGCGCGGGACACTGGCAGCCGGCATTTGATTGCGACGATACTCGATACCCTTAACCGGGATGATCTGTTGCAAGGCGATCTGGAGGCAGCCGAAGCGCATCTGAGGGAGACGATCACGATCTTCGACGGACTTGGCGACCGGGGCGGTGTGGCGAATGCGCTGGAAGGTTTCGCTCTGCTGGCTTGCGCGAAAGACGCATCGCGACGAGCGGCGCGAATGTGGGGCGCAGTGGAGCGGCTGCGCGACGAAATCGAGGCCCCCATCCGGCTCCACGACCAGGCCGAACACGATCGCTGCGTGTCATCAGCCCGTGCCGCGTGTGGCGACGACGCATTCAACGAGGCGTGGCGCGAGGGTCGAGCGATGTCCCTGGACGATGCCGTGCGCTACGCGTTGGACGAGCAGGCCGGGCGCGACAACTGAGTGCGTCGCGGCCACGGTGTGTCCGCGCAACCTCCATAGGCACCGCCAATCGCCCGAATCGGAATAATCAATTGGACGCTTCCCGTCCAGCGGGCTAGGTTTCAACGATGCCGTGCGCTACGCGCCGGAAGAGCAGGCCGGATGCGATACCTGAAATGCGTGAAATGCTCTCGATCGAACGCTACCGCTTCGGCCCCTTCGAGCTGCAGCCGGACAAGCGACGGTTGCTGAGGGACGGCGAAGCCATTGCGTTGCGCGCGCGCGCCTTCGATTTGCTGGTTGCGCTCGTCGATCGCGCCGGACACCTCGTCACCAAGGACGAATTGCTCACTTGCGTGTGGCCGAAGATGGTGGTCGAGGAAGCCGCGTTGCACGTGCAGATATCAGAGCTCCGCAAAGTGCTTGGAGCCGATGCCGTCACCACGGTGTCGGGACGCGGCTACCAATTCACCCTGCGGGTGACGAAGGGCGACGGCGAAGCGAATCGCGCATCAGGATCGAAGCGCAACCTGCCCTATCAGCTGACGAGCTTCATCGGTCGCGAACAGGAGATCGCGCACCTCGAGGAGCTGGTGATGGCGAATCGGCTGGTGACGTTGACCGGTGCCGGCGGTGCGGGCAAGACGCGCCTGGCGATCGAGGTGGCGAATCGGTTGGTTGACACGTTTGCCGATGGCGTGTGGTTGGTGGAGCTCGCCGCGTTATCCGATCCGCCTCTCGTGCCGCACGCCGTGGCGCAGGCGCTTGGGGTCAAGGAGCGGCCGGCGCGGCCCGTGACCGAGACGCTCGGTGATTATCTTGCTTCGAAGAAGCTGCTGCTGGTGCTCGACAACGTCGAGCACCTGCTCGATGCGTGTGTGCGGCTGGTCGATGAGATTTTTCGTCGTTGTCGCGATGTCGCCGTCCTGGTTACCAGCCGCGAGCGGCTCGCCATGGCGGGCGAGCTCACCTACCGGGTCCCGTCGCTCATGGTGCCTTGCCCGCGCGACAACGTCGCGCCCGACGCCTTGCTTGCCTACGATGGCGTGCGCCTGTTCGTCGACCGCGCGAGACTGCAGCGTCCGGACTTCAGCGTCACGTCCGAGAATGCCGCGTCGCTCGCTTCAATCTGCTACCACCTCGATGGCATGCCCCTGGCCATCGAGCTTGCTGCACCCCGCCTGCGCGCGATGTCCGTGGAGGAATTGAGCAAAGGGCTGGATCATCGCTTCGCATTGCTCACCGGCGGTTCGCGCGCAGCGCTGCCGCGGCATCGCACGTTACGGTCGATGATCGACTGGAGCTACGACCTGCTGCGCGAGCCGGAGAAGTTGTTCTTGCAACGGCTCTCGGTATTCCCCGGCGGGTGGACGTTGGCGGCGGTGGAAGAGGTGTGCGCCGGCGAGGGCATAGAGAACAGGGACGTCCTCGACCTGCTGACTTCGCTCATCGACAAGAGCCTGGTGGTACCGGAGCAAGAGGACGCGCGGACGCGCTGCCGACTACTGGAAACGGTGCGGCAGTATGCCCGCGACCGGTTGGAGGACGCCGGTGGGAGCGAGGCGGTACGAGTACGGCATCGGGACTACTACCTGGCGCTGGCGGAGGAGGCGGACCCGAAATTGAGAGGTGCGGAGCAGGCAGAGTGGCTGCGGCGTCTCGAAGAGGAGCACGAGAACCTGCGGGCGGGTCTGGAGTGGAGCCTCGCGGAGGCAGAAACAGGCGGAGGCCTTCGCCTTTGCGGGGCGTTGCAACGGTTCTGGTGGACGCGGGGACATCTCACTGAGGGGCGACGGTGGTGTACGCGCGTCCTATGCAAGGCCGGAGCAGAGGAGCGAACGCGCGAGCGCGCGTATGTACTCAATGCGGCGGGCGTTCTGTCTTACCATCAGGGCGACTATCCGGCCGCCAGGGCGTTGTACGAGGAGAGTCTCGCGATCCGTCGGGAACTGGGGGATCGGTCCGGCATCGCCGGCTCACTGGGCAACCTGGGGAACGTGGCCGTCAATCAGGGCGACCATCCGGCCGCCAGGGCATTGCAAGAGCGGAGCCTGGCGATCTATCGGGAACTCGGGGATCGGTTCGGCACCGCCAACACGCTGAACAATCTGGGGGTCGTGGCTCTCAACCAGGGCGACTATCCGGCCGCCAGGGCACTGCACGAGGAGAGCCTGGCGATCAGCCGGGAACTGGGGAATCCGCACAGCATTGCACTGTCGCTGAGCAACGTGGGGCACGTGGCCCTCGACCAAGGCGACTATCCGGCCGCCAGGGCACTGCTCGAGGAGAGTCTGGCGATCCGTCGGGAACTGGGGGATCGGTTCGGCAGCGCCAACACGCTGAACAACCTGGGGTACGCGGACCTCGACCAAGGCGACTATCCGGCCGCCAGGGCGCTGCTCGAGGAGAGTCTGGCGATCCGTCGGGAACTGAGGGACCAGTTCGGCATTCCTACTTCGCTGGAGGGACTGGCCGCGGTGGTCGCTTCGCGGCGCGACTCGCTAAGGGCCGCCCGCATCTGGGGTGCCGCAGAGCGATCGCGAGCGGAGACCGGTACGCCGGTGCCGCCAAATGAACGGTCCGGCCATGATCGGCGCGTGGCCGCGGCCCGTATCGCCTCGGGAGATGACGCTGCCTTCGACAGGGCTTGGCAGGAAGGCCGTGCATTGTCGCTCGACCAATCGATAGACCTCGCACTGGCAAAGACTATCGAGGGCGGGTGAGTCTGAGCAGGCCGGGCGCGAAACGAATTAGGAAATATTAGAAACCGACAAGGACTTACCGGGCGTGAGTCCTGACAATTCCCACTGCACTTCCTTATGAGTGCAAAGGAGCAGTGGGTATGGGAACCTCGTTCCGGTCGACGCGCACCGCTGCGCTCGACTTGCGTCCTCGCGGAATGTTCGCCGCCTCGATCGCGCATGAACTGAATCAGCCGCTCGCCGCGATCGTCACGAGCGCCGGTGCCTGCTCGCGATGGCTCTCGGCGCAGCCGCCCAATCTCGACAGGGCCCAGCGCGCGCTTGAACACGTCACCGACGAAATCAGGCGGGCAGGCGAGATCATCGAGGGGCTGTGCGTGCTCCTGAAGGGCCAGGCGCCGCGGAAGGAACGCTGCGACCTCAACGCGGCGATTCTCGCGGTGCTGGCACTCACTCGCGACGAGGCGCAGTGCAACGCGATCTCGCTCGAGACCTCGCTCGCCGAAGACCTACCACTCGTCGAATGCGCGCGCACCCAGGTCCAGCAGGTCGTCCTCAACCTCGTCGTCAACGCCATTCAGGCGATGCGCGCCGCCGAGCGCCCCGGCCGGCTCGTCGTCGCCACCTCGAGGGCGGGCCCAAACACGGTCCGCGTCGAGGTGCGCGACTCCGGACCGGGTGTCGACCCGAGCCAGGCGGACCGGCTGTTCGAGGCCTTCTATACGACCAAGCCGGACGGGATCGGGATGGGACTGTCGATCAGCCGCGCGATCATCGAAGCCCACGACGGACGGCTGTGGGTGGGCCCGAACGAGCCCCGCGGCGCCGCCTTCTGCTTCTCGCTGCCGATCGAAGCGGCGGGAGCGTAGATCAAGGCGATGCAAGATCACGCGCCCGCCGCTTGCCATCCTGCATCCACTGCCTCTTCCAAGGAAATCACACGTGACCAATCCGAAGCTCGAAGTCCTCACCCCGCAGAATTCGCAGATCATCTTCATCGATCACCAGCCGCAGATGGCCTTCGGCGTCCAGTCGATCGATCGCCAGACGCTGAAGAACAACGTCGTCGCACTCGCCAAGGCGGCGAAGGCGTTCAAGGTCCCGGCCACCATCACAACGGTCGAGACGCAGGGCTTCTCCGGCTACACCTACCCCGAGCTGCTCGACGTGTTCCCCGACAAGCCGCTGCTCGAGCGCACGTCGATGAACTCGTGGGACGACCAGAAGGTGCGCGATGCGCTCAAGGCCAACGGGCGCAAGAAGGTAGTGGTCTCGGGCCTGTGGACCGAGGTGTGCAACAACACCTTCGCGCTGTCGGCGATGCTCGAAGGCGGCTACGAGATCTACATGGTCGCCGACGCCTCCGGGGGCACGTCCAAGGAGGCGCAGGACTTCTCGATGCAGCGGATGATCCAGGCCGGCGTCGTGCCGGTGACCTGGCAGCAGGTGCTGCTCGAATGGCAGCGGGACTGGGCGCGCAGGGACACGTACGACGCGGTGATGGCCATCGTGCGCGAGCACTCCGGCGCCTATGGCATGGGCGTCGATTACGCCTATACGATGGTGCACAAGGCGCCGCAGCGCACCTCGAAGCTCCACGAGGCGCTGCCGGCCGTGCGAGCGGCGTAGCACGGCAAGCACGGATGGCGGACATGCGCGTCTATCTTCTGTCGCTGGGCGCCGGCCTCCTCGTCGGCATCATCTACAGCCTGCTCAACGTGCGATCGCCGGCGCCGCCCGTGGTAGCGCTGGTCGGGCTGCTCGGCATCCTCGTCGGCGAGCAGATCATCCCGGTGGCCAAGCACATGGTGGCAGGCTCGCATCTCACCGCCGCGTGGCGCCAGGCCCACTGCACGTCGCACATCTTCGGCCTCCTGCCCGGGGGTCACGCCCCGGGAATGCAAGCCAAGACTGACTTCGAGCCGGAGCGCGCAGATGGCCAAGCCGTCACCAAATCAGGAGAAAACCCATGAACAGGAAAAATGAGCCCGCCACTTCCCGCCGCAATGTTCTTGTCGGCGGCGCCAGTATTGCCGCTGCGGCCGGCTTGTCGGCAATCGCCGGGAAATCCACGCAAGCGAACGCCGCCGGCGTGTCCAATCACCGATCAGGAGATAGCTTCATGAATTCGATCACGACCCAAGACGGGGTTCAAATCTATTACAAGGACTGGGGCAGTGGACAGCCAATCGTCTTCCACCACGGCTGGCCGTTGTCTTCCGATGACTGGGATGCCCAGATGATGTACTTCTTGTCGCACGGCTACCGTGTCATTGCCCACGATCGACGCGGTCACGGTCGTTCGGCTCAAACGGCGACCGGCAACGAAATGGACACGTACGCCGCCGACGTCGCGCAGCTCGCGTCGCACCTTGATCTGCGCGATGCGGTCCACGTCGGGCACTCGACCGGCGGCGGCGAAGTAGCCCGCTACGTCGCAAAGCACGGGAAAGGACGTGTCGCGAAGGCGGTGCTGATCGGCGCGGTGCCACCTATCATGGTCAAGACCGATGGCAACCCGGGCGGTCTGCCGATCGAAGTGTTCGACGGTTTTCGAGCGGCACTCGTCGCAAATCGGGCGCAATTCTTCCGCGACGTTCCCGCCGGGCCGTTTTTTGGCTTCAACCGCCCCGGCGCCAAGGTATCGCAGGGCGTGATCGACAATTGGTGGCGCCAGGGAATGATGGGCGGCGCCAAGGCGCACTACGACTGCATCAAGGCCTTTTCGGAAACGGATTTCACGAAGGACCTCAAGGCGATCAGCGTGCCGGTGCTGATCATGCACGGTGACGATGATCAGATCGTGCCAATCGCCGACTCTGCGCTGTTGTCGGCGAAGCTCGTCAAGAACGGCACCTTGAAAGTCTATCGAGGGCTTCCGCACGGCATGTGCACGACGCACCCGGAGATCATCAATCCGGACCTCCTCGCGTTCATCAAGGGATAGGGAGACCACTCCATGTCCGCGAGGCGCGCATTGGCCTGCATCACCGTGGCGCTTGCCGGCACATGGGGACATGCGAAGGCGGCCGACTCTGGCCGCATCAGCGCGGGTCAAGAAGTTGCGGCGCAGGTGTGTTCGGCGTGCCACGGGTTGGACGGCAACGCGCCGAATGCGCAGTTCCCGAAGCTGGCGGGGCAGGTGAGTGGATTCACCGCGCTGCAGCTGCGCAACTATCGCTCGGGCGAAAGGCCGAACCCGATCATGGCCGCGGTCGCGAAGCCGCTGAGTGACGCGCAAATTGAAGCGGTGGCGGCGTACTACGCCTCGCTGGCGCCGATGAGGCCCGACGCGGCTGCCGATGCCGGGCTCGCGCGCAAGGGAGAGCAGGTCTACCAGGTGGGCAAGCCTGGGGCGCCTGCATGCAGGTACTGCCATGGCGCCACGGGCGAGGGGGTGGCGCCCCTGTTCCCGCGGCTTGCCGGCCAGCACGCCCGCTTCATCTATGCCTCGCTGCAGCCGTACCAACACAACGCGGATTTCAAGAACCCTTATGCCTGGGTGATGAAGGCCGTGGTGGAGAACTGGTCGGACGAGGATCTCAAGGCAGTGGCGGCCTACGTCAGTGGGCTGCGCGCGCGGCCCTGAATTCTCGACTCCGAACCGAAGGTACGCACATGACCAAACCAGCAACGACCGCTGACCTGATCCTGCATCACGGCCTGTTCACTACGCTCGCACGAGGCCAGCCGACCGCGAGCGCTGTCGCCATCCGCGACGGCCGTTTCCTCGCCGTCGGCGCCGACAAGGAGATATTGGCGCTTGCGGGTCCCAAGACCAAGGTCGTCGACCTCGAGGGCCGGCGCGTTCTGCCCGGGCTGATCGACAGCCATCTGCACATCATTCGCGGCGGGCTCAACTTCAACCTGGAGCTGCGCTGGGACGGCGTGCGCAGCCTCGCCGACGCCATGGGCATGCTGAAGCGCCAGGTTGCCGTCACGCCGCCGCCGCAATGGGTGCGCGTGGTCGGCGGCTTCACCGAGCATCAGTTCGTCGAGAAGCGGCTGCCGACCATCACGGAGCTCAACGACGCCGCCCCCGAAACGCCGGTCTTCCTGCTGCACCTCTACGACCGCGCGATCCTGAATGCCGCCGCGTTGCGCGCCGTCGGCTACACCAGGGACACGCCGAACCCGCCCGGCGGCGAGATCGTGCGCGGGCCGGATGGCACGCCGACGGGGCTACTGCTCGCCAAGCCCAATGCGGGCATCCTCTACGCGACGCTGGCCAAGGGCCCGAAGCTGCCGTTCGAGTATCAGCTCAACTCGACGCGGCATTTCATGCGCGAGCTGAACCGGCTCGGTGTCACCGGCGCGATCGATGCCGGCGGCGGGTCGCAGAATTATCCCGAGGACTACGCCGTGATCGAGAAGCTGGCCGCGGCCGGCGAGCTCACCGTGCGCCTCGCCTACAACCTCTTCACCCAGAAACCGAAGGGCGAGAAGGACGACTTCCTGCGCTGGACGAAATCGGTGAAGTACCAGCAGGGCGACGACTATTTCCGCCACAACGGGGCGGGCGAGATGCTGGTGTACTCGGCCGCCGACTTCGAGGATTTCCGCCAGCCGCGTCCCGACATGCCGCCGGAAATGGAGGGCGAGCTCGAAGACGTAGTTCGCATCCTGGTGCAGAACCGATGGCCGTGGAGGCTGCACGCCACCTACGACGAGACGATCAGCCGGGCGCTCGACGTGTACGAGCGGGTGAACCGCGACATGCCGCTCGAGGGCCTGCATTGGTTCTTCGACCACGCCGAGACCATCTCCGAGCGGTCCATCGATCGGATCGCCGCGCTGGGCGGTGGCATCGCCGTGCAGCACCGTATGGCCTACCAGGGCGAATACTTCGTCGAGCGCTACGGCGCACGCGCGGCGGAAGCCACGCCGCCGGTCGCGCGCATGCTGGAGAAGGGCCTCAAGGTCGCCGCCGGCACCGATGCGACGCGGGTCGCGTCCCACAATCCCTGGGTGTCGCTCTCGTGGCTGGTCACCGGCCGCACGGTGGGGGGGCTACGCATCTACCCGCAGCGCAACTGCGTGGACCGCGAGACCGCGCTGCGCCTATGGACCGAGAACGCGACGTGGTTCTCCAACGAGGAAGGCAACAAGGGACGCATCGAGGCTGGCCAGCTCGCCGACCTCATCGTTCCCGACCGCGACTATTTCGCGTGCGCCGAGAACGAGATTGCCGACATCGCCGCCGAGCTGACGATCGTCGGCGGCCGGATCGTTTATGCCGCGGGCCGCTTCGCGAGCCTCGACACCCTGCCGCCGCCGGCGATGCCGGATTGGTCGCCGGTGCGCCGCTTTGGCGGCTCCGCCGTCTCGTCTTTACGCCGCGGCGAGCAAATTCACCGCCGGCAGCTCGATGACGCGTGCGGCTGCGCGAGCGCTTGCCGCGTTCACGGTCACGATCACGGCAGCGCGTGGACCGGCACCGCGCCGGCCGGCGACCTCAAGAGCTTCTGGGGCGCGCTTGGCTGCTCGTGCTTCGCGTTCTGAAACCCATCGAGAACATCCCACCGTCCGGGGCCGAAGGTATAGCGCACGCCCACGCGGATCGTCCGCTCGTGGGTTCCCATAGCCTGCGACTATCGAACGAATAACCACAATCAATTGTACGAACCAATCAGGCAAGGCCAGACTTCGACCTGTCGCCAATCAAACCCGCTCCTCGATTGCGGACGAAAAAGGAGACGATGCAATGACCGACGAGATCAAGTGCCCGTTCAATCACGCCGCCGGCGGCGGCACGTCGAACCGCGACTGGTGGCCGAGCGCGTTGCGGCTCGATCTGCTGAACCAGCATTCCTCCAGGTCGAATCCGCTGGACAAGGAGTTCAACTACGCCAAGGCCTTCAAGAAGCTCGACTACGTCGGGCTGAAGAGGGATCTGCTGAAGCTGATGACGGACTCGCAGGAGTGGTGGCCGGCCGATTTCGGGCATTACGGCCCGCAGTTCATCCGCATGTCCTGGCACGCCGCGGGCACCTATCGCACGGCAGACGGCCGCGGCGGCGGCGGCCGCGGGCAGCAGCGCTTCGCCCCGCTCAACAGTTGGCCCGACAACGTCAACATCGACAAGTCGCGCCGCCTGCTGTGGCCGATCAAGCAGAAGTACGGCCAGGCGATCTCCTGGGCCGACCTGCTGATCCTCGCCGGAAACGTCGCGCTCGAGTCGATGGGCTTCCGCACATTCGGCTTCGGCGGCGGTCGCGAGGACGTCTGGGAACCGGACAACGACGTCAACTGGGGCAGCGAGACCACCTGGCTGGCCACCGACATGCGCTTCACGGGCGATCGCGATCTGGATCAGCCGCTGGCCGCGACGCACATGGGCTTGATCTACGTGAACCCCGAGGGTCCGGACGCCAGCGGCGACTACCTCGCCGCCGCCAAGGACATTCGCGCCACCTTCAACCGCATGGCGATGAACGACGAGGAAATCGTTGCGTTGATCGCAGGCGGTCACACCTTCGGCAAGACGCACGGCGCCGCACCGGAGTCGCACAAGGGTCCTGGGCCCGAGGGCGCGCCGATCGAGGCGCAGGGCCTCGGTTGGGTTAGCAACTTCGGCAGCGGGCACGGCAGGGACACTGTTTCCAGTGGCTTGGAAGTCACGTGGACCACCTCCCCGGCACGCTGGAGCAACGACTTCTTCGAGCACCTGTTCAAGTACGAGTGGGAACTGACCAAGTCGCCCGCCGGCGCCAAGCAGTGGGTCGCCAAGGACGCGCCGGAGATCATCCCCGACGCGCACATCCCCGGCAAGAAGCACAAGCCGACCATGCTGACGACGGACCTCACGCTGCGCTTCGACCCGGCGTTCGAGAAGATCTCGCGCAGGTTCCTCGACGACCCGCAGGCCTTCGCCGACGCCTTCGCGCGCGCGTGGTACAAGCTGACGCACCGCGACATGGGCCCCAAGGCCCGCTACATGGGCCCGGAAGTGCCCAAGGAAGAGCTGATCTGGCAGGACCCCATTCCCGCGGTCGATCACAAGCTGCCTGGAGAGAAGGACATTGCCTCCCTCAAGGGCAAGATCCTTGCCTCGGGACTGTCGATCTCGGAACTCGCTACGACCGCTTGGGCCTCTGCCTCGACCTTCCGTGGCGGCGACAAGCGTGGCGGTGCGAACGGCGCGCGCATACGTCTGGCGCCGCAAAAGGATTGGGAAGTCAACCAGCCGGCCGAACTGGCGAAAGCGCTGAAGGTGCTGGAGGGTATCCAGAGCGAGTACAACAGCGCGGCCTCTGACGGCAGGAAGGTCTCGCTCGCCGACTTGATCGTCCTGGCGGGATGCGCGGGTGTCGAGCTGGCCGCGAAGAAGGCCGGCCACGACGTGAATGTACCGTTCGCCCCGGGCCGCAACGATGCCACCCAGGAGCAGACCGACGTCGAGTCGTTCGGCTACCTGGAGCCGATTGCCGATGGCTTCCGCAACTACCTGGGAGGTGAAATGCGGGGCAAGCCGCCCGTCCCGGCCGAGCACCTGCTGCTCGACAAGGCGCAGCTGCTGACGCTGACCGCGCCCGAGATGACGGTGCTTGTCGGTGGTCTGCGCGTGCTGAATGTCAACGTCGGACAATCCCGGCACGGCGTCTTAACCAGGCGGCCGCAGACGCTGACCAACGATTTCTTCATGAATCTGCTCGACATGGGCACGGAGTGGAAAGCAGTGTCGGACGCCAAGGACATTTTCGAAGGGACCGATCGCAAGACCGGCCAGGTCAAGTGGACCGGCACGCGCGTCGATCTCGTCTTCGGCTCGAGCTCCCAGCTCCGGGCCCTGGCAGAGGTCTATGCAAGCTCGGACGCGAACGCGAAGTTCGTGCAGGACTTCGTGGCGGCGTGGAACAAGGTGATGAACCTGGATCGATTCGATCAAGCCTGACCGTCGGAGCTCAACGCGGTGAACACCTCCACG
>Ga0209131_1001065_pt1 | contig 18983 bp, 18 predicted proteins | sample GraSoi_2013_40cm_FD_185826 | JGI IMG/M metagenome (GOLD analysis project Ga0209131, IMG submission 185826) | Grasslands soil microbial communities from the Angelo Coastal Reserve, California, USA - Sample 9_17_2013_40cm (SPAdes) (version 2) | ecosystem: Environmental > Terrestrial > Soil >... | reverse complement strand
GATTCAACCCTACGACACATCCGGAAATGACTCCGGAAAAGCTGTGCGAGATACGTTATGTTGAACAGGCCAACGCTGCAAAAGTGATCGGGGCAAAGCCGCCTCTTTTCCTCAACCGTGCAGATGGGTATCTCTTTCCAGATCTTGATCTACGCCGGGACGTCGTCCGTATCATCCGCCAACATAAGCCGGACGTGCTCGTCACTTGTGACCCGCAAACTTTGTTCGCAACGTATGGGATCAATCATCCCGATCACCGCGCTTGCGGACAAGTTGTACTGGACGCAGTTTTCCCAGCCGCGGGCAGTCCTGTCTTTTTTCCAGAATTACTAAAAGAGGGCCTTGAACCACATATGCCAAAAGAAGTATGGTGTTCGCTTACCAGCCAACCCAATGCAACGATCGATGTAACCGATACATGGGATATCAGGCTGAACGCTGTCCTTGAGCACAAAACACAAGTACAGGATGTAGATGAGCTCATCAAGCGTTTCAAGGCGCGACGCACTGAGGATAGCACCGACGAAAGCCCGCGCTACGAAGAAAAATTCCGCGTTGTGAAGTACACTTAAATATGTGGCGGTGACGAGTTGCTTTGCAGCGACGCAAATAAGTCATGAACATTGTCAACGTCGGCTATCAATCAACAAATTACTATGCCATTGATATCAAAGGAGGAAAGTTACTGGTTGACTGTGGTTGGCCCGGCACACTGCCTCAATTCTCTGCAGAGCTTAAGCGAAAAGGGATTGCGATCAATCAAATCAAATACCTGCTTATCACGCATTTCCATCCGGATCACGCAGGTCTTGGGCAAGAGCTAAAGAATTCGGGCGCAAAGCTGATACTAATGGAAAAACAGGTCGATTTTATCGTTCCATTTGCCGAATTTTTCAGATCGAAAAATTACCCCTATGTCGAGATCAGACGAGACGACAATCTGATTTTGAAATTCGAAGAAAGTAGAAAGTTCCTCCTAAACCTGGGAATCGACGGCGAAATGATCCATACGCCTGGTCACAGTGATGACAGCGTCACGTTGATCCTTGATGAAGGCTTCGCCTTTACTGGAGACTTGCACCCGGTTTTTGTGCTTCCAGAGGAAGACGCTATTTCCAGGGCAAGCTGGGATAAAATCCATCAACACAAGATTACCCGTATATTCCCCGGGCACGGTGGTTAAATCCTTTAGAGAAAGAGAGAATGTTATGAACAATTTTTTTAACGAAGCAAAAGAGCTTTTTCCCTATACCCAAACACTGCGACGCGATTTCCATATGCATCCGGAACTTGGTTTTCGTGAAATTCGCACGGGCGGCATTGTCGCAAAAGAACTCGAATCCCTTGGCCTTGAAGTAACCAAAGGCGTTGGCAAAACCGGTGTAGTCGGTTTCCTCGAAGGCACAAAACCCGGCCCCACCCTGCTCCTGCGCTTCGATATGGACGCACTTCCCATCGTCGAGGATACCGGCGCGGAATACACCTCACAGAATACAGGTGTTATGCACGCCTGCGGACACGATGGTCACACAGCCATCGGCCTGACCGTCGCAAAGATCCTGCTTGCACATAAAAACGAATTAGCCGGGAATATCAAATTCTGTTTCCAACCATCGGAGGAGGGATTCAATGGCGAAGAGTGCGGTGGTGCCATGATGATGATGCGCGATGGCGTTTTGGATTCTCCGAAAGTGGATAAGACCCTCTCGCTTCATCTCTGGAACGATAAACCTCTTGGCTGGCTAAATGTGGCGGCTGGGCCGGTTATGGCAGGGGCGGAACAATTCAATGTGACTTTAACCGGCAAAGGTGGGCATGGGGCCGCTCCTCACATCACAATTGACCCCGTGACTGCGGCGGCGCAGATCATCAATGCGCTCCAAACGATCGTCTCACGCAATGTCGCCCCTTTACATTCGGCAGTCATCAGCGTCACCAAAGTGGAGATTGGCTCTACCTTCAATGTGATCCCGCAGGAGGCAAAGTTCTCCGGCACGATCCGCAGCTTTGATCTTTCCGTTCGCAAATTAGTCCTGGAACGCTTCGAGCAGATCGTACGCGGCATCGCAGAGGCAATGGGATGTACAGTTGAGATCAAAATCGTTCAGGTAACGCCCGCACTTGCCAACAATGAAACCGTTGCGGCGAAAGTTCAGCAAACTGCGCGAACCATACTTCCCGAGGCTGAATTGGATACGTCCGGGTATCTAACAATGGGCGCAGAGGATATGGCTTTTATGCAGGAAAAAGTGGACGGTTGTTATTTCATGATCGGCTCAAATAATGCGGAGAAACATCTCGATTACGGTCACCATCATCCCAAGTTTGATTTTGATGAAAGAGCTTTAGTCAATGGCGCAGCGTTAATGGCTGCCGCTGCGGCGGATATTCTGAGATAACATGAATAGAAATAGATACATCCCTACGCTTCTTCTTCTGACATTTTTGCTGGGCGCCTGTTCGAGCGGCAATCCGCCCGCTCAGGCATCAACCTCCGAAACAACTGCCCAGCCAGTAGTGACTGAGTCGCAATCCACGACGCGTCAGGCGGTCATATCTGAAGTGCAAAATAATGTTTCTGCACGCCAGACATCCAATAATGAACTCGCACCTGCGTCAAATGGATTGTCCATCTTCCTCTCTGGCAGCATCGAGACCGGTGAGGACGGCCGTGCAAGACTTGACTTGCTTCCTGAGGGGACCATCGTGCGGGTTGGCCCAAATTCTTCCTTTTCGCTTCCCGTGTTGACGGAAGAAAATGGCGCACCTAAAACAAAACTTGAACTTCTATACGGGAAGATATTCATCCTTCTCAAAGGCGGTTCTCTTGACGTGCATACGCCATCCGGCGTGGCGTCGGTACGTGGCAGCTTATTAAGTGTGCAATATGACGCTGATAAAGGGCGCATCGAAGCCGACTGCCTGGAGGGTCATTGTTCTCTTGAAAATGAAAACGGTGATGATGTCGAACTGACAGATGGTCAGGCGTCGTTTATCGAAGGAGATGAACAACCACCTTCAGACCCGGAGGCGATCAACAGAGAAGGTGTTCAGGATTGGCTCGATGAAAACCCAGACCTGCAGGATTACATGAATGAACTCCCTAATCCAGAGGAGTACCCTGAAGATTCCAACCCACCAGATGGGAGCGACCAAAATAACGCAACTGAAGCACCAGCAACAGATGAACCCACAACTGATCAACCTGCAATTGATGAGCCGGCAACCGAAGCACCAAGTTCTTATATACCCATATTTGGTCTTGCCAACATATCTGTAAACTATAGATGAACAAAAGAAGGAATTGGGTAATTGTCCTGGTCATCTCTGTAACAGCTGGCTTTTTCGCGCTGCAAAACGGAATCAAGCCAGGCGCGAATATTCCGATAGATATTACCGATAGCGTCACGCCTACGCCAACTTATGAAGGTTGTGCATTTGTATGGGCGAATCACGACGACCCTGAAGTATCGAAAAAAGTGGATGGAATCGTTCGCGCTTTTGACCCTAAGGCCGATGCAAACGCCAGCCTTTATGGCGAAGATTGTGTCTATGCAGATGGTCATTCCACTTTCAGCACGATGGAAACTGATTTCTATGTGCACGTTCCGGTTGAGGATTTAACAAATAAGGAAGCAATTGGAAATTGGATCAGGCAAGTAATGGATGCATTTCTTGAAATCCCAAAAGATGAGATCCCGGGGAATGACGGCTTCGTGGAGTTTTGGTTTATCAAAAGCAAAACAGAGAATCTGATCATACGCGTGCCTCTTTCTGATTATAGAAATGAAGCACAGGGAAAATCCGGCTCTGAACTGTTCGAGCTATTCTACAAAAATCACTAATAGAATAAAAAATCCGCTCAAATTTGAGCGGATTTTTTATTCTATCGCGATCACACCGGCGCAGCGCGGGCTATCCATACAGCCGTAATATTTCCTGCCGGATTTTGGTCCTTCACGATGCATACGTAAAACCATCATCTTCCCGCAGACCGGGCATTGCGGTACTGAATCAGAAGTACGGTTTACACGCATTGCAGCTGTGCCCCCGATCTTTGTCACCGCGAGTTGGAAGAGGGACACAATGTCAGATGAATCATAGGTTTCACTCGACGGAATATGAATGAGGGGAAGCCCGGCCTCAGTAAAGAGTTCTTGCATAAACTTATCGGTTTCGCGGGTATCGTTCTTTGAGATCGGCTTTACAATCTCGACGCCAAAAGCAGGTGCAAAAGATTGAGGATCGCACAGCAGAAAGTCGACATGCTTGCGGAATATTTTATTGAAGAAGTGTACATTCTCGTTTGGGCGAACAATATAAAAGACGTCGTTGAGTGCCACCTTCGGGCAAATCAAATATCGTCCAGCCACCATCTGCGTTAGCACGCGAAAAAGAGCCAGTTCTGTCGTAGTCATGAACGGCTCTCGCAACCGGTAGGGTAATCGTTGAGCCTCCACCTTTAAATCAGTCATCGTTGTCACCTGAGAATATTATATATTAGGATCAGCAAGCGGTACAGGAAAAAAATTGTTTATAGTAACCTGTTCAACAAATCTTTTTCCTCTTTTTCGTTATGGACATCTCCATCCAGCCAGGCGGCGCGAAGATGAGAAAGGATCTCTTTATAACGCGGACCAGGAGAGATGCCCAATGCTTTCAAATCACTGCCAGTGGTCTTAGTATTTATCCCCCGCCATTTCACAAGAAATTCCTTCAACGCAGTTTGACCTGTAACCAGCCAAACCCCGTAAGTCGCCATCAAAGGGATTTTTTCAAGGCGTGCCGTCCATACACTGGGCCTGGAATCGACGAGCGCAGGCAGTTCGCTTTTTAGTTGCAGTGCGGAGATAATCGTCCGCGTTAATTCGGCGGTGAAGTCAAGGCGTTTGGCTAAATCAACTGCAACTTCTACTTTTGAATCCATAAACCAGAGCAGGTAATCAAGAGAAATTTGGTCGTTCGTCAAATCAAAAACAGCATCCGGATAGGAATTAAACAATGACTGATATTTCTTGTTAAGTTTCGGCAATTCAGGATTGAACACGCTGAAGAGGCCGAGCCCTTCGGCTCGGAGTAATGTGCGCGCAGGGGCTTCTTCTTCAAAAATCAAATCAAATTCATGTCGAATCCGTTCTCCGCTTAACCTTGAAAGAACATCTAGTGATTCCCGATTAATAAGTCTCAATGTGTGCGGGTCGATTTCAAATCCATATCTTTGTTCATAGCGGATTGCACGAAGGATGCGCGTAGGATCGTCAGTAAAAGAAGCTGGATGAAGAACACGGATCAGCCCTTTTTCAAGGTCGTCTTTTCCATTGAGAGGGTCTAGCAATTCTCCAGAATGACTGCCATCCAACCGGACTGCCATCGCGTTTATCGTGAAGTCGCGACGACGTAAATCGTCCTGCATTGTAGAGGGTTTGACTTTCGGCAGTGCGCCGCGAGATTCGTATACTTCAGTACGGGCAGTGGCCAAATCGAGCGAGTCGATTTCAGAGTAAAGCCATATTGCTGTATGAAATTTTTGATGCACGGTAAGTTTTCCCCCGAACTTTTTCACCAATTCATTGCCTAATCTGGTCGCCTCGCCTTCAACAACAATATCAAAATCGTTGACCGGTTTGTTGAGCAGGAGGTCCCTTACGAAGCCGCCGACGATATAGCAAGCCATGTCCATCGCTTCTGCTTGGACAGCAATACGCGTGAGTAGATCCTGCTTTTCGGACGGAAGCAGATTTGAGTCCAGCATGAGGCGCCGCAAATCCGTTTGCATAAAATCAATTTTACCCTTATATGATGCACCACTAAAAAATTGGTAATCCAATTCATAAAAAGTGCAAATTTTTAGCGTTAAGGGTATAATCGCCGCAATGAATTTGACCCCAAACCCGTTCCCGCGAATCCATAAATCTACCAAGTCTGGATAGGTTCGATTCGATGCGCCCCCAACGGCTCCCAGACTCTGGCGAGCCGTTTTTGTTTTTTTAGGATCAAAGTATTATGAAAGTAACCGTATTTGGTGGTGCTCAACCCAAAGAAGGCTCTGCGGCCTATGAAGAAGCCCGTGAACTAGGCAGGCAGCTCGCGCAGCGCGGGCATGCCGTATTAACCGGTGGCTACATGGGCACGATGGAGGCTGTCTCGCGCGGTGCACACGAAGCTGGAGGCCATGTCATCGGTGTAACCTGTGAAGATATTGAGACATGGAGGAAGTCCACTCCAAATCAATGGGTCAAAGAAGAACTGAGAAGGAAGACCCTCTTTGAACGTCTGCAGGGTCTGATTGAAGGTTGTGATGCCGCGATTGCATTATCCGGCGGCGCAGGTACATTGACGGAGGTATCGCTCATGTGGAACTTGATGATCGTGGAGTCTTTGCCCCGCAGGCCGTTAATACTGGTCGGGCGAGGCTGGCGGTCCACGTTCGATCAGTTCTTCAATGATTTTGACTTATATACTGCCGTACATCAACGTGAATTGCTATACTTTGCGCAAGATGTACAAGCCGCTCTAAAAACTTTGGAACAATAACACATTAAACGTTTGAATATGGCATTCTGAAACGAAGAGGAAAAATGGCCGAAGAGAAATTACCAACCCGCGCGGATGATTTTGCAGAATGGTACAACCAACTCGTATTAAGAGCGGACCTTGCCGATTATGCCCCCGTACGCGGATGCATGGTTGTCAAACCTTATGGATGGGCGCTATGGGAAAACATCACTTCCTGGCTCGATAAGGAATTCAAAGCGACCGGTCATGTCAACGCGGCATTTCCTACGCTTATTCCCTTGTCGTTCTTTGAAAAAGAAAAGGAACATGTGGAGGGCTTCTCACCTCAACTCGCAGTTGTCACACATGGTGGCGGCGAAGAACTTGAAGAAAAATTAGTCGTTCGCCCCACATCTGAAACCATCATTGGCTATATGTATTCCAAGTGGATCAAGTCCTGGCGCGACCTTCCCCTTCTCATTGTTCAATGGGGCTCAGTGCTTCGCTGGGAGATCCGTACAAAGCTCTTTCTGCGCACAGCCGAATTCTATTGGCACGAAGGTCATACCGCCCACTCCACAAAAGACGAGGCTCTTGAGGAGACGTATCGCATATTGGATATTTATGAAAAATTTTGTCTGGAGCAGGCAGCAATCCCAGCGCTCAAAGGAACAAAGAGTGAAACCGAAAAATTCCCAGGCGCGCAGATTACCACTTCGATAGAAGCAATGATGTGGGACAAACGCGCCTTGCAATCCGGCACATCCCATTACTTCGGACAGAACTTCGCAAAGGCCTTCGAAATCCAATATCTTGATAACAACAATACGTTGCAGTTCTGCGAAACAACTTCCTGGGCAATCTCATCCCGAATTATCGGTGCGATCATCATGGTGCATGGAGATGATCAAGGGCTTGTTCTGCCTCCCCGCATTGCTCCTGTTCAGGCCGTGATCGTTCCCATTTACAAGAACGATGCTGAAAAAAGTAAAGTGATGGAGGTCGCCGACCGCGTCTTCAAAGAGCTCAAAGCTGCCGGGATTCGTCTCAAAATGGACGACCGCGAAAATGTAAGTTCGGGATTCAAATTCAACGACTGGGAAATGCGTGGTGTTCCTTTGCGTATTGAGATCGGACCCAAGGATGTGGAAAAAAGATCCGTTGCCCTCGCCCGTCGCGATAAACCCGGGAAAGAAGGGAAATCTTTCGTACAACAGACTGGTCTGGACACCGCTGTGAGCAGCTTGCTCGTCGAGATTCAGGATTCACTCCTCAAGCGCGCTACCGAATTCCGCGATGCCAACATTCATGACCCCAAGGATTATGAAGAGTTGAAGAAAGTGGTTCAAGATGGGTGGGCGTTTTCCTATTGGTGCGAATCAAACGAATGTGAGGCCAAGGTAAAGGAAGATGCGAAGGCCACCACGCGCAACATTCCATTCAATCAACTCGAAAAGGAAGGTAAATGTATTGTCTGTGGCAAGCCTTCCAAACGAAAAGTATATTTCGCAAGAGCATATTAGATTATTTAAAAATAGTCTAAATGGTCTGAATGGTCTAATTATTCAGTTCATTCAGACCATTCAGACTAATAAGATATGCTTGACCAAAATAAATGGCTGCAATTGATCTAGCGCGACTTCGCAAGCAAGCTAATCGTTTGGCCGATTTTTTCTTTTTGCCAGACGAGTTCATGAAGCATTTGCGCGAGATGCTGGATTTTTACGTTAATTACACTTTGCGAACAAAAGAGAATGTTGCCCCGGGCTCAAACCTCAAAACTTATCGTACACCGCCGGCAGTATTAACTCATATTGAGAACGAATTACGCGCTGTAGCTGAGGCAAATCCGCACTTTGCGCTTGAACTTGCGGATGTGTTATGGGACGAAGGCGCACTCGAGACGCGTTTATTGGCTTCCTTTCTGCTTGGGCGGATACCTCCTCAGCAGGAGAAGCTTATTCCCCGCCTCACTGCATGGACCCAGCAGATTCGCGACCCGGACGTCCGCTCTGCGTTATTATCGACCAGCCTTACCCGCATGCGGAAGGAGACTCCCGAGCAATTCCTGATGCTTATCCGTGAGTATTTACATCCTGCACGAGTGCGCTCGTGGTCAAATGGCGTGCAAGCTTTATTGCCAATGATCGCAGATACAAACTATACAAATCTGCCCCCTATCCTCGATATTGTCGAACCCGTCATTGAGGAAGCGCCGGCGATTATACAAAATGACCTTGCCGATTTGATCGTGGCTCTCTATCGCGCCTCAGCGAACGAAACGACCTTCATGCTCAAGCATGTCCTCACCAATTCGCAAAACCCAATGACGACCATCACGCTGCGTCGCATTTTATCGTCCCTTCCACCTGCCCTGCAAAACAATCTACGCGAACTTTTGCGCCCACAACCGCTTGCGCGTCCGATTCATGAAGAATCAAAACAAGTTATCGACCAGCCTCGAGTAGAATTAGAGGAGTCGCCATTAGAGAAAATAAAAGTAAAAAATACCAGATCGCAAACCATCGCCTCGCCGAAAGCTAATAAGACTGTCAAGAAAAAGAAACCAGACGAAAAGGAGTGAGCATGTTATTTGTAATCAACTTCATTCTCGGCATTGGTCTGCTTGTTGCAGGCAGAAAGTTGTTTTGGCTGTTCGTCGCCGCAGCTGGGTTTTTTGCAGGGGTCGAATTGACTACCCGCTTTTGGCATGGCTCAGAAGGGCTTTCCATTGTTGTTGGACTTATAATAGGAGTCCTCTTTGCACTTCTTGCCATGGCACTACAATCCATAGCAATTGGCGTCGCAGGGTTTTTGCTCGGAGCTACATCATTGCTCTCACTTGCCAATTCTTTTGGCATCGAGCGCGGTGAATTAATCATATACATTGTGGGTGGAATATTAGGAATTATATTCATCAGCATATTCTTCGATTGGGCGCTGATCAGCATTTCATCGTTTGCAGGCGCGTCCATTCTCGTGAAAACATTGGATCTTGGGAGGCCCCTCGCTGGCCTGACCTTTGTCATCCTGCTGATCATTGGCATTGTCATCCAATCCAGAGATAAACGGCGGGAAAAGAAAGATGATGATTGACAACTCCAAGGTCATCTATCTGCACGGCCTTGAAAGTACGAGCCAGAGCGGAAAAGCACGGCAATTCGCACAAAAATTCCCCGGAATGCTCACGCCTGATTTCAGCGGTTCTTTCGATGAACGTATGAGTCAGCTTTATCCCATTCTTGGTGACAAGAAAGGCTGGACGATTATCGGTTCCTCATACGGTGGGTTGATGGGTGCAGTATTTACAGTCAAACATCCTGAACAAGTGAGAAAACTGATCCTGCTCGCGCCGGCCCTGATGCTGCCAGAATTCACATCTGAACATTTTGGCCCGATCGCTACTCCAACTGTTCTTGTCCACGGAATGCAGGATGATGTTGTACCAGCAGATGCAGTTCACGGGATAGCCCAGGAAGCTTTCACCAATTTGGAATATATCGCAGTGCAGGATGGGCATCGTCTGCATAAGGCATTTGAAGAATTGGACTGGGAAAAAATTCTGATATAACGGAATCAATGTGAAACAACAAATCTATTGGCACACAACGGTCAACATGCCGGACGACTCCAAACTGACCCCCATCCCAGAAAAAGCGGACGTGGCGATCATCGGTGGTGGGTTTACCGGCTTGAGCGCGGCGCGGACCTTGGCAAAGCGGGGTACAAAAGCGGTCGTGCTTGAAGCAAACACCATTGGCTGGGGCGCAAGCTCACGCAACGGCGGTATGGTGTTGACCGGTCTCAAGCAGGGCATGGGCGCAATCTTCAAAAAATATGGACCGGATCTCGCAAGAAGGTTATTCCAATATTCGCTCGATTCAGTAAGCGCTGTTGAGCAGATTATTAAAGAGGAAAATATAGATTGCGGGTTCGCCCGTTACGGCCATCTGCTTACCACCAACAAACCAAAACAATTCGAGGCTCTACAAAGCCAGGTGGACTTCATGCGCAAGGAATTCGATCATGAAGTAAGGCTTGTCCCACCGAATGAATTGAGGCATGAAATCGGTTCGGATATTTATTATGGTGGACTTATCGATGAAATCAGTGGCGGATTGAATCCAGCGCAATATGTCTCAGGTCTCGCGCGCGCCACCGAAAAGGCCGGGGCATTGTTATACGCTCGGGCACGTGTCACCAAACTAGAGCGGAGAGGAAATCGTTTTTTCATTCAAACAGAAAGGGGCGCGGTGGAAGCCGAATCTGTTTTGGTGGCCACTTCTGGTTACACGGGAAATGCCACAAAGAAATTGCAAAAGAAGATCATCCCGATCGGCTCGTTCATTATTGCAACAGAGAGATTGTCTGATCAGTTTGTGAACGACCTAAGCCCGCATAACAGGATGATTTTCGATTACAAACATTATCTGAATTATTTTCGATTATGGGATAACCGCATGATCTTCGGCGGACGCGCCGCGTTCTTCCCTGAAAATGAAAATACAATTGCACGTAGCGCGGAGATTCTGCGACGCGAAATGGTGAATGTATATCCGCAGTTGAAAGATGTAAATGTGGAATATGCCTGGGGCGGCACGCTGGATTTTACATTTGACATGATGACGCATGTTGGCGAAACGGACGGAGTCTATTACTCACTTGGCTATGCCGGCCATGGTGTAGCCATGGCCACACTTTCTGGCAAAACCATTGCCGAGGCCATGCTGGCAGGAAATATCCGTCAACATCCTCTCGCTCAGTTTAATTTTCCCAACGCACCGCTGGGTCTATATGATGGTCGCCCGTGGTTCCTGCCATTTGCCGGTTTGTGGTACAAATTTTTGGATTTGGTGGAGTAAAATTGAAGCATTACATTCCAATTTCGGAGGAGTAGTATATGGCTGTAAAAAAATCTGCAGGGAAAAAGAGCAAGCCAACCAGCCGCAAAGCGGCCCCAGCCAAAAAGGGGATAAAAGCAAGAATCAGCAGCACTTCAAAATCCAAAAATCTATCCGGAGAGGTCTATTATCCCTCCAAAGAGGTGATCGAGCAGGCGCGCCTAAAGGATTGGGATAAACTGGCCGCGAGTGCCCGTAAAGACCTCAAAGGGTTCTGGGAAAAGGAAGCGCTCGAACTGGAATGGTTCGGCAAATGGAACAAGGTGTTGGATGATTCCAAAAAGCCATTCTTTAAATGGTTCACAGGCGCGAAAGTCAATATCGTTCATAATGCGGTTGATCGGCATCTTAAAACTGCTCGCAAAAATAAACTAGCCCTCATTTGGGAAAGCGAAGACGGAAAAGAGCACCGTTCATTTTCATACTATGGGCTGGACCGCCAGGTAACGCGCCTGGCGAATATCATCAAAAGTATGGGCGTGAAGAAGGGTGATCGCGTCACGATTTACATGGGGCGTGTTCCCGAGATCGTGTTTGCCATGCTGGCTTGCGCGAAGATCGGCGCAGTTCACTCGGTCGTATTTGGAGGATTCTCCGTCGACTCTCTTGCGGGCCGCATTGAAGACAGCCAGTCGAACATGGTCATTACCTGTGACGGTTCGTTCCAAAACGGAAAAGTCGTCCAACTCAAATCCATTGTGGATGACTCATTAAAACGCTGTCCTTCTGTGAAAAATGTGATCGTCGTAAAACGAGTGGGAAACGAAGTCAACATGGAATCGGGACGCGATCATTGGTATCACGATCTGCTCGAGCAGCCATTGGCTGAAGGAAAATGCAAAACTGTCGAGATGGACGCGGAAGATCCGTTATTTATCCTATACACCTCCGGTTCAACCGGTAAACCAAAAGCGATCGTACATACACACGGTGGATATATGGTCGGAACATATTCCACTTTGAAATATGCTTTTGATGTACGCGACGATGACCGCTGGTGGTGCACCGCAGACCCTGGCTGGATCACAGGACACTCATATATTGTGTATGGTCCGATGCTCAACGGGGTCACATCATTTCTATTCGAAGGCGGCCCATCATTTCCTGAACCGGATCGATGGTGGAAGTGCGTCGAACGATATGGGATCACTATCTTCTACACCGCGCCTACCGCCATTCGCGGATTAATGCGCTTCGGGGAAACCTGGCCGAACAAACACGATCTCTCTTCCCTGCGCCTGCTCGGCACAGTTGGGGAACCGATCAACCCTGAAGCCTGGAAATGGTATTACCGTGTCGTCGGAAAGGAAAAATGTCCGATCATCGATACCTGGTGGCAAACCGAGACCGGCGCGTTCATGATCACGCCAACACCGGTTGTGCCACTCAAACCAGGCTCCGGCACGCGTCCATTCTTTGGGCAGGAAGCCGAGATCGTTGATGAACAAGGAAAGCCGGTAGCAGACGATACAGAAGGTTATCTTGTTCTCAAAAATCCATGGCCGTCCATGCTGCGCACTATTTATGGTGACGATAACCGCTATGTGAGTCAATATTGGAGCAAGTATCCGGGGAAATACACCACCGGCGATTCGGCCAAGCGTGATCAGGATGGCTATTTCTGGATCATTGGCCGCGTGGACGACGTGATCAAAGTCTCCGGCCATCGTTTGGGAACTGCAGAAGTGGAGTCTGCGCTGGTCAGTCATCCAGCTGTTGCAGAAGCTGCAGCAATCGGATTGCCACATGAAGTAAAAGGACAAGGCATTCACACTTTTGTTATGCTACGCGCTGGCTTTTCTCCTTCACCAGAATTGGCAGAGGAGCTGCGCCAACATGTGGCCAAGCATATCGGCCCGATTGCGCGACCGGAAGAAGTTAAATTTGTGGATAAGCTTCCCAAGACACGCTCCGGCAAGATCATGCGTCGAGTCTTGAAAGCGCGCGCCCAGGGATTGCCTGAAGGCGATATCAGCACTTTAGAAGAATAAGCGCTCATCACAAAAAACTTCCGGGATTTGCAAATCCCGGAAGTTTTTTATTTAAGACTGCGTATGTATAACATAACAAAACAGAAAGGCGAGGCATACAAGCATGCCTCTTTTTGTTGTATAATCCATCCTGATGGCAGCAAAAACATATCGCGAAACAATTATTGCATGGCAAAAGGAACGCGACGAAACGATCCGTCGTGAAAATGGCTGGCTTTCGCTTTCGGGCCTTTTCTGGCTTAAGTTGGGAAAGAATCAATTTGGCTCAGATGCAAAATCTGAGATTCAACTTCCACAAAGAGCACCTGCCGCCGCAGGTTACTTTGAATATAACGGCAAATCTGTCACATTACGAACAAGCACTTCACAAAAGGTAAAGGTGAACGATCAACTGACAGACTTTGCCATCCTGCAACCTGATATCTCTGAAAATCCAAGTTACATTACTTTACAAGATATGCGACTCGTTGTCATCCAACGCGGGAACAAACTCGGCGTACGCATGTGGGATAACCAGCGTGAGGAACGACGTACTTTCCCCGCCCGAACCTGGTATGAGATCGACGAAAAATTTCGCATCCCAGCTACATATACAGCTTACGACAACCCCAAGATGGCATTCTTTCCGGATCTAACAGGTGAAAAATCTGAATTTCCAGTGGAAGGATATCTTGCTTTCGAATTCAATGGCAATCATTACCAACTGGATATCAACAAAGAAGACGACGGCACACTTTTTATCCGCTTTTGGGACCCCACCAGCAAGGACGAGACTTATCCCACGGGCCGGTACTTGATCGCAGACGAAGAACCGGATGGCAAAATATTCATTGATTTCAACAAAGCCTATTGCCCACCCTGCGCCTTCACCGATTTTGCGACTTGTGTTTTTGCTCCGGAACAAAACCATCTCGATTTCAGGGTAACCGCAGGTGAGACGTATCAACGTGAAAAATAATAAACCGCCGCTCTTTCGAGCGGCGGTTTATTATCATCTAACCAATAATCTGGTAAAGAATTCTGGTACAAAAAAACCTCCTATCCCAAACCCCCATTTCAATATACAACAGGTAATAAAAATCGCCACGCCAATTCCCAACACGATGTAGTCACGCGGCGCATATTTCAAATCCTTTAGCCAGGTTCGTCGTCCAGTGCCAAAAGCGCGCAAATCCATTGCATCGATCACTTCTTCGCCAGTGACTGTAGATTGCATCACTACCGGGATGATCAGCGGGGCGAGACGCTGGAGGCGGGCAATAATTCCGCCCTTAAGCTTATCCATTTCGTAACCGCGGGCACGCTGCGCATCCATTGTGATCATAAGGTCGCGGGCAAAGGTTGGCAGGAAGCGAAATGCAAGGTCCATGGTGAACGAGACATTATCTGAAGCGCCCATCCGTTTAAAAGAAGTTCCATAAATATTTGGATCCACGGTATATGGGATTGGTATGGCGAGAATGGCCATACAAAGCATGCGCGACATTTGATTCAGCGCAAACCACGCCTTTGAAACTGTGACTGGTATATCCCATCCGAGTTCCGTAAATGGGATCTTAATCGGCACCTCAAATAACACGGGAGAAGAAATGTCGGTCACCGAGGAAGGACCGCCGCGGCCGGACAACAGGCCATTTAAACCAACGATAAAAAATACCAGAATGAAGATGTAGAGCCAAGCACGCTTCACATCCTTCCACTCAATTCGGGCAAGCAAGTACAGGGTCAGTGAGATGAGTAAAAGTGGAAGGATAATACGGAAGTCCCAGATATCTGGAATGGTCAATGCAAAGATAATGCAGACCATGAAGATCAGTCTGGTGCGAGGATCCAATCGTTGAATAAATGTGTTACGCGGACGATACTTCCAGGTGACCAACATAAGGGGCTAGCGGCCTCTGCGTGCTGCGACAGCAGCAAATGCGATCATCAATATCGGTAGCAGGATCACCGTGACAATCAGGTTGCCGATGAAAGCCGGGGTAAAGTAACCGACCAAGGCAGTTTTAAAGTCAATGCCGCCTACGAACATTTCTGTAAGAGACGCAAACAACATGCCAACTGCGATGCCGGCTGCTCCCCAGCCAACCGCCTTGATGATATCGCTGCGTGCGCGGAAGTCATGGATGGCGGCCATGGCAAGGCCTGCGATCATGCCCATTAATCCGTTGCCGAGGCTCCAGTTCCAATAAAAACCCCAGCCACTCAATGCATCACCAAGTGTGTTGCCAATAAAGCCAGCCAGAAGGCCGACCCACGGACCGTATGCTGCGCCAAAAAAGATCAGCACAGCAACTGCCGGGCGGAATGTAATATTTCCCGCTGCTGGCAGCGGAAAAATATTCGTGGCCCAGGAAAACACACCATACAGGGCTGCACCGATCGCGCCGTACACAACTTGACGAGTTCCAAATTCCCAGGTGCTTTTGTCGTTCATGATTTCTCTCCTTTTTGGTCAAAAATTTTTAGAAACAAAACTGGCCCTATGTAGATAAACCCTGTCAACGCATACACGTTACAGGGGAAATCACTGAGCAAACTCAGCTAGCGATTCGGCAGGCAAAAATCTCTTCGTTTGTGCGAGCAGCGCGAGGTTTAGGCGAAGCAGCGACGTTGGTCGCACGCGGTACTTTAACAAAAGATCAAGATCCTTCAAAACATCTTCAGGTTTTCCATCTGCCACCACGTGTTTATCTCCAAAAAGCAAAACTCGGTTTGCATAAGTCACGGCAAGATCAAGGTCATGTGTGATGAACAAGGTGGATGCAAAATTGGCTGAGAGAATCGACTGAGTGCCATTGAATGGATTGCACAGCGCATCCATGAAATGGGTGTAGTTTGCAAAATCCTGCCCGGCAGTCGGTTCATCCATGATCAGAATCTTCGATTGCATTGCCAGCACCGCAGCAATGGTAGTGCGCTTCTGCTGCCCAAAAGACAGTCCCAAAGGAGGGTATTGATCGAGCCCGATCAGGTTGACGGTGGCTATGCTTTCTGTAACCGATTTATTGATGGCATCCTGTTGAAAATTAAGATTCTTCGGACCAAACTCAAGCTCTTCAATCACCGTGGGCGCAAAAAGCATATGTGTGGGACTTTGAAAGACATAGCCAAGCATGCGCGCAATTTGGGCAATGCTCAGCTTACGCGTATCCTCTCCCTCCACAAGTACACGACCGCGTGTGGGTTTCAACAATCCAATTGCATGTTTGACAAGCGTGGATTTTCCTGCACCGTTCGGGCCAAGCAGGCCAATCAAATCTCCGCGATGGATTTGCAGATTCACATTTTGCAGGATTAATGGACTTTCATCGTTATAACGAAAATCCACATCGTCAAAGACAACGAGTGGCTCACCTTTTTCTTCGACTTTATGCCTGGGCGCCGCGCTGACGACCGTTTGAGTCGCTTTGACTCTTTTCACCACCCATTCCGCAGGCAGTTTTACCTGCTTGTGGTCAATCTCCGTTGGGAGATCAGTGATAGATCCAAGATATTTCACGCGTCCATTCTCCATATAAAGCATGCGATCCGGCCGGGTCTGAATGGCATCCTCGACGCGATGTTCGATCAAGATGACTGTCTTCCCTTCATCGGCGAGGCTGCGAAATACTTCCAAAGCTTCATGGGCCGAAGCAGGATCAAGCGAAGCAAGTGGTTCATCCAGCAACAAAATGGATGGATTCATCGTCAGCAGCCCCGCCAGTGCAACCTTTTGCTTTTCGCCACCGGACAAATTGAACGTCTCACGCTCGCGCAGATAGGTAATGTTCAGGCGCTTCATGACCTGTTCGACACGTGTAACAATCTCGTCGCGCGGCAGCCCAAGATTTTCGGGACCAAAAGCAATTTCATTATATACATTGCTTGCCACGATCTGACGTTCCGGATCCTGCAGCAGAGTCCCAACCATCTGAGCCATTTCAGGAATCTTCATGTCGGCTACATCTTTGCCATAGAGCAAAGCTTTCCCGCTGCGCTCGCCGCGGTAACTACGTGGAATCAAGCCATTGATACAACGTGCCACGGTTGTTTTGCCACAACCACTCGACCCGGCAATTAATAACAGTTCGCCCGGACTGAGCTCGAACGAGATATTCTCGATCGCCATTTCCGGGCGAGTACGGTACTTGAAAGACAAATTTTCAATGATGAGAGGAGAGTTCGACATTGTGCTCTTATTTTACTCTGAAAGAACAATGGACTTCACGATCTGGACAAATCCGTTTTAAAAATTGAAAATGACGTTTAAACAAAATACTCTGCGCGAAGATCCACAGAGTATGAAGAAAACAAAGATTATCTAATTCAAGATCAATCCGGGATCACCTGCCGGAAAATTACTGAAAATTCAGTGCCTTTCCGCGGCTTGGACTTTACATCAATTTCCCCTTTCAATGCATTTGTCACCAGGTTATGAGCAATTGCGAGGCCAAGTCCACTCCCGCCAACAGCACGGCCGGTTGTAAAGAAAGGTTCGAAGATGCGCGGCATGTTTTCCTGAGAAATACCCCTGCCGTGGTCACGAACAATGATGCGATAACGATCGTCCTCAATTAAATCCAGATAGATGCTGACAGTCCCGCCTACATCATGAGGATAGGCATACCGTTCAGCATTGGAAAGGAAATTAATCAGGATCTGTGAGAGAAAGCCGCGATACCCAATCCATTTTTTCTGATCAGGTTTGAGATTGTCGTGCAGTTTTACAAAAATATTGCTTCTTTTCAAACTGACCGAGATCAAGCTGATCGTCTCTTTTACAACTTCGGAGATATCCAGAGTTTCTCTTTCGGCAGTAAGCTGGCTGATTGAAACCTTCTTAAAATCCTGTACAAGCTGGTCGGCTCGTTCGACATTACGACGGATCAACTCAAGCGACTCAGCAATATCTGCTGCACGCTGAGTAGTAATTTCAGTGGGCACCGCCAATTCCCTGGCCATAATACTCACCGCGGTATTGATAATACCCAACGGAGTGTTGATCTCGTGTGCCACACCAGCTACCATTTGCGTGAGAGCCCGTTGCTTTTCCACTTCCATCTGCCCAGCCAATGTTCGACCTGCTAAAACCTGCTGAAAGTCCCGATCGTTCGCTGCCCGCGTCTGTTCGCTCAAAATGGAAAATATTTCCAGGATCTCCTCCGCATTTGACCTGCGGATAATATCCATCATCATGTCGCGGTCGATTGTCAGGAATTCTGTATCATGGGTAGTCGTTACCGTGGCTTGACGGGGCTCTTCACTGAACAGCGCCAACTCGCCAAAAACCCGATGCTCGGATAATTCAACGATATTGATCGTTTCACCCTCGATATCTTCCCTCTCGATTTTCACCCCACCCTTTAAGATCAAATACATGATCTTAGAACGATCACCTTGACGGAATACGATTGTATTCTTCTTCAAAGAAACCTTTGGCGCGGTCGCGGCAATTTCCTCCAATTGCACCTTTGAAAAGGAGGCAAAAAAAGAAAATTTTCGCAATATTTCGGGGTCGAGCGTGTGTTGTTTCTGAACCATAAACATAAGAACCTGTTACAAAGCACACGGAGAACGCAGAGCTTTCTTCCGCTCCGTGTCTCCGTGCAATCGT
>Ga0209131_1001064_pt1 | contig 18989 bp, 15 predicted proteins | sample GraSoi_2013_40cm_FD_185826 | JGI IMG/M metagenome (GOLD analysis project Ga0209131, IMG submission 185826) | Grasslands soil microbial communities from the Angelo Coastal Reserve, California, USA - Sample 9_17_2013_40cm (SPAdes) (version 2) | ecosystem: Environmental > Terrestrial > Soil >... | reverse complement strand
TGCGAGCGAGTCCTGCGCGAGCGCGAGCGCGTTGAACACGTTGCCCCAGCCCATCTTGCCGGTGGGTGGCGTGAACGAAGTGGTGGTCGTCGTGCCGGTGCCGGTGCCGGTGCCTGTGCCTGTGCCTGTGCCAGTGCCAGTGCCCGACCCCGACGTCGTCGTGGTGAGCGTGACCATCGAGCCGTCGCGCAGCGCGCGCACGAGCGTGAGCGCGTTGTCCCGCGAGCCCGCGAGCCTCGTGAAGCTCGATGCGATCTTCGTCGCGACCTGGGTCTGTCCCTTGTTCTCCGCGGTCGTGTTCAGCAGCTGCACCTGCTTGTCCATGTCGCCTGAGGTCGATGAGATCTGCGCCTGCGCCGCAAGCGGCGAGAAGGCGACGATCGTCGCGGCGACCAGCGTCCGAAGCTTCAGGTTCTTCATTGCGACTCCTCCTAGGTGGATCCGACGAGTTTCTCCGTCTGCAGGATCACTTCGGTCGCCGTCGCCCCATCGCGCATCAGGCCGCCATCCTTCGTGGCGGTCACCGACATGCGCGTGGTGCTCGGTGTAAGCGCTTCGAGCTCGACCTCGATCTCGCGATCGCCCGCTCTTGCCTTGATCGTCCGGGTCGACTTGTCGCGCTTCGATTCCACGACCTTGATCTGCATCCGGTTCAATGCGCCCATCGTTGCCTTCTCCACCTGCGCCTGCGGCGTGGTGAATGTCTTGTAGACGATGCCGCTCAACGTGTGCGACACGCCGGTGGCCATTCCCACGCCAAGCGCGGTGAGGCCCACGGCAGCGCATCCGCCGAGGTTCAAAGTTGCGAGCGCCAGCATTACCTTCTTTGTTGTTTGCATCCTCTCCTCCATGAACCAGTATCCGTGCCAACGTGGGGATTCGCCTGGGAAAGCGATCCCAACCCCCTGATCCGCCACGGAATCCGGCCGCGGAAGCGAACCGAAGTGAGCCAGCGCTCACTCGGCCGTTTCCGTCGTGGACTTGAGACACGCGTGGACGGGTTACGTCACGCGCGGAAAATAAGTGAAGCAGGCCGATAAGCGGGATTCTGTTACGGCCCTTGCGGGCTATGACGATCATTCCTCTGGGACGCGCGTTGCCGCGCGCCTCGAGCCACCTACCCGCAGACTCGGTGGGCCACGTCGACGTCTGCCTATTTGATGTTGCTCCGCGTAGAGATTGCCCGTTTCACCCCAGGAGGCGCCAACCGCAAACCTGCCGCGGTGGTCCTCCTGGACTCGTCTCTGTAGCTCTAATCCTCGCCTCACGGCGGACGGGAGTTACCCGCTACGCTGCCCGATGGAGTCCCGACTTTCCTCTGTGCAACGCGAGTGGCACAGCGATCGCCTAGCCTGCTTCACACGCGCATTTTACGCTGCGGGCGCGCTCTTCCCCCGGAAGTGCTTCGCATCGTCGTAGAAGACTTCCGACGAATTGTCCGGATGCCAGCCCGGGACGCCGAGCACCGGCATGGGCGCCATCGCCTTGGGCGAGCGAAAGCGCGATCGATCGGCGAAGTACGCCGCGAGATGGCGGTCGGCCTCGCCCGTATCGTCGACGCGTTCGATGAAAACCGTCTTCGCCACCATGCCGACGTAGGGATCGAGTCCTTTCTCGTAGAGCGCGTGGCCGAAGGCGAAGAAGCGCGCGTGCGATTGGAGCTCGGCGCGCCGGCGCCAGAAGAGCTCCTTCCATTCGAAGTCCACGATGAGCTGCGTGAGCGCGGGATCGTCGGTGGCGACGATCACGCCGCCCTCGTCGAACACGGTGAGCGCATCGCGCGCGGGACTGCGATGCTTCGCCTCCGCCTCGCCGCCCTCCTCGAGGATCGCCGCGTGCTGCGCGTTGATGGTCGCCTTGGCGCGAGGAAACATGATCCACACCAGGGCGTTGAAGAGATCGTGCCAGTTATTCGGGCGCGTCTCGACTTCCCCGGTCTGGGCGATGTGCATCTCGTAGTAGCGCCGCTCGCGATCGGTGTGCTCGCGCGGCGCGATGAAACGCAGCGCCCTGCCCCGCGAGGTCGTGACGCCCTCGGCGAGCGCCGTGAGCTCGGCATGTGTGGGCCAGCGATCAGCGGGCAGCCGGGCGAGCGCGGGGCGCAGCGGGTCGAAAATCGGCGAGGCGAGGCGGTTCAGCAGAAGACGATGAGCGTCTTGGCTCGCACCGACTCGCGCGCGTACCAGTGCAGCAGGCCCCACACGTATGCCGCGGTGGGCCAGCGGTGGTCGGCTACCGCCTGCTCGAAGTGCTTTTCCGAGAGCGAGCCGCGGTCGCCCGGCATCGCCAGCACCAGCGCGAGCTCGTCCAGCTCGTCGAGCAATCCCTCGCTCGAACCGATCGACACGTTCACCGCTTCTTCGTCCGCGCCCGGGAGCTTCAGCGTTCCGCTCACGGTCACCGGCTCGCGCAGCGGCAGCGGAACGTATACGCCGTCGCAGTCGGAGTGGTTCACGAGGTTGAGGAAGCGCGTCGTGAGAGGAGGCTCCGTGTCGTAGAAGCGATCGGTCTCGCCCTGGAGGTCCTCCTCGGTCGCGTCCGCGAGCGCCGCGGTGCCACCGCGTTCGAAGCGCAGGGCGAGCCCGCGCAGCACGTGCAGGTCCGAGTACAGGCCCACGCGGTCGCCCTCGGACATGCGCCCGGAAGGCTGGCCGATGTGCGTGGTGTGCGTCTCGGGCACGTTCTCCTGCAACCACTTCACCATGGCGGCGACCTGGGCGTCGGTCTTCACGTTTTCCTTGATCTCGTCAAGGCCGATCATCACGACGTCGAGTCCCACCGCGCCTTCCTCAACCGGCGATGCGCCAGGCGATCGTCTCGCCCGCGCGCATCGGAACCACCGTGTCCTCGCCGAACGCGTACGACGCCGGCACCTTCCACGCGCGCTTCTCGAGCTTCAGCTTGCCGCCGTTCCTCGGCAGGCCGTAGAAGTCGGCGCCGTTGAATGACGCGAACGCCTCGAGCTTGTCGAGCGCACCCGCCGATTCGAACGCCTCGGCGTACAGCTCGATCGCGGCGTGCGCGGTATACACGCCCGCCGGCCCGCAGCAGCTTTCCTTCATGCCGCGCGGATGCGGGGCCGAGTCCGTGCCGAGGAAGAACTTGGGGCTCGCGGAAGTCGCGGCCTTCAGCAGCGCGCGGCGATGCGGCTCGCGCTTGAGCACCGGCATGCAGTAGTAGTGCGGGTTGATGCCGCCGGCGAAGATCGCATTGCGGTTGAGCAGCAGGTGATGGGCGGTGATCGTGGCGCCCACGTATTCCGAGGCGCGCTCGACGAACGCGGCGGCCTCGTGGGTCGTGATGTGCTCGACCACGATCCTCATCTTCGGGAAACGCTTCACGAGCGGGCCCAGCACGCGATCGAGGAACACCGTCTCGCGATCGAAGATGTCCACCTCGGGGTCGGTGACCTCGCCGTGCAAGAGCAGCGGCAATCCCTCGGCCTGCATCGCCTCGAACACCGCGTCGCAATTGCGGATGTCGGTGACGCCGGAAGCGGAGTTTGTCGTCGCGCCCGCGGGGTAGTACTTGACGGCCTTCACGAAGCCGGACGACTTCGCCCTGGCGATCTCCGCGGGCTTCGTGTCGTCGGTGAGGTAGAGCGTCATCAGGGGCTCGAACCTCGCGCGCTTCGGAAGCGCCGCGAGGATGCGATCGCGATACGCCTTCGCCTTCTTCACGTCCACGACCGGGGGCTTGAGGTTCGGCATCACGATGGCGCGTGCGAATTCGCGCGCCGTCGCGCCGACCACGTCGGCCATCGCGCTCCCGTCGCGCAGGTGCGCGTGCCAGTCGTCGGGACGGGTGATGGTGATGGATTCGGACATTGAATTTGTGCCAGGCACAAATGATGTCTTGTCAGCGCCCGCAGACGCAATTAGACATCATTTGTGCCTGGCACAAATTCAGACACGTTTCTTCATCTGCAGGGCCGCCTGGTAAAGCTCGTTTCGCTTGCCGCCGGTGATTTTCGCCGCGAGGGCAACGGCACTCTTGAGCGGCAGCTCCGCAAGGAGCGCCTCGAGGACCGGCATCGGGTCGTTCGCCGAAGCCGCGGGCTGCTTTCCCTCGATCACGAGGACGAATTCGCCGCGCGTGCGATCCGGGTTCTGCGCGACCCACGCGGCGGCCGTGGCGAGCGGCACGCGCTCGATCGTCTCGAAGCGCTTCGTGATCTCGCGCGCCAGGACCACGTCGCGTTCGCCCAGCGATTGGTGCAGGTCCTCGAGCGTCCCGGCCACGCGATGCGGCGCCTCGAAGAGCACGATCGCCCACGGGCCCGCCGCGAGCGCGGCCAGCTTCTCGCGGCGCGCGGCGCCCTTCACCGGAAGGAAGCCCGCGAACACGCAGCCGTCGAACGACATGCCGGATGCCGAAAGCGCCGCGGTGAGCGCGCTCGCCCCCGGCACGGGGACGACGCGCAGCCCCGCCTCGCGCACGGCCGACACGACGAGCGCTCCGGGATCGCTCACGCCCGGGGTCCCCGCGTCGCTCACCAGCGCCACCGCCTTGCCCTCGCGGATCCATTCGATCACGCGCGATGCGCCCTGGCGCTCGTTGTGCGCGTGAAGCGCGACCAGGCGCGCCGAAATGCCCAGGTGCGTGAGCAGCGCGCGCGTGTTGCGGGTGTCCTCGGCGGCGACCACGTCCGCGGCCTTCAGCGTCTCCACCGCGCGCAGCGTGATGTCGCCCAGATTCCCGATGGGCGTGGCCACCACATATAATCCGGGTTCCAAACCGTTTCCTTCCATGCGCTTCAACGCGCTTCTTCCCTTCCTATTCGCCTTCGCCGCGTCGGCATTCTCGGCTGACCCGCCACCGGGCACAACCTCCAGCGACGACATCGATCCCGCGACGGGCCTTTCGCGTTCGAGCGTCGTGCGACCGCTGACGGGTGTGCCCGCGGTGCCCGACTCGCGCCCCGCGTCCGTGCAGCCGGCGCCGCCGTTGCAACCGGGCCGCCCCCACGTGGCACTCATCCTGCCGACGGCCTCTCCCACGCTCGGGCGTCTCGCGGAAACCGTGCGCCAGGGTTTCGCCGCGGCCGCGGAGGCGGCGGGACGCGAGACCTATCCCGTGAGCGCGACCGCGATCGACAACGAGCAGGCCGCGCTCGTCACGTCATGCGCGACCGCGCAGGCCGCCGGCGCGATCCTCATCGTGGGCGGCTTGACGCGCGACGGCGCCGCCCTCCTCGCGCAGAGCGGGTGCGCGCGCGTGCCGATCCTCGCGTTGAACGAGCCGGCGCCGGGAACCGACCTCCCCGCCAACGTGTTCACCCTCTCGCTCTCGCTCGAGCAGGAGGCGCGCCAGGCCGCCCTCCTCGCGGTCGCCGAGGGCCGCCACACCGCCGTCGTCATCCACTCGCCCTCGCAGCTTTCACGCCGAGTGCAGGAGGCGTTCGAGCGCGAATGGACGCGCGCCGCGGGCGAGGTGCGGGGGCGCCTCGTGTTCAGCGGCTCCGTGGAGGATGCGCCCATCGTGCGCGACCGGCTCGCGGGCGTGAACGCCGACATGGTTTTCCTCGCGCTCGACGCGCCGGAGGCACGCGCGGTACGGCCCTATGTCTCGGGAATGCTGCCGGTGTATGCGACCTCGATGAGCATCAACCCGCGCGCCGAGGCGATCGTCAACGTGGACCTGCAGGGCGTGCGTTATGTCGAGATGCCCTGGTTCATCCAGCCCGACCATCCCGCGGTGATGATCTATCCGCAGCCCAAGGCCGCGCTCTCCGTCGAGCAGGAAAGGCTCTATGCCTTCGGCATCGATGCGTTCCGCATCGGCATGGTGCTGCTCCGGGGCGACCGCAAGGCCCCCCTCGACGGGGTGACGGCCCGCATCCAGCTCGAAGGCAACCATTTCGCGCGCACCCTGAACCCCGCGGAAGTGGACGGGGGCCGCGTCATCCCGCTGCGCCCGCAATGACCTACGCGTTGCGCGCCGGCGCGCAGGCGGAGGAAATCGCCGCGGATTTCCTGGCCGCGAAGGGCATGCATATCGTGGCGCGCAATTTCCGCACCCGCTTCGGCGAGATCGACCTCATCGCGCGCGACGGGGAATCCCTCGTGTTCGTGGAAGTGCGCATGCGCACGAGCGACTACTTCGGCGGCGCCGCGGACAGCGTCGATGTCCCCAAGCGATGCCGCGTCGTCGCGGCCGCGCGCGCCTACCTCGCCCTCGTGCACCCGGAACCGCCGTGCCGCTTCGACGTCGTGACGCTGGATGGCGACAGCCCGCGATGGATCCGCGCGGCATTCGACGTCGTTGGGTAGAATCGAACGCGATGGATCTCGCCGCACACCTGCGTACACACTTCGAGGAAGGCATCGAGCTGCGCCGGCGCATGGCCGAGACGCTGCCCGGCGAAATCGCGCGCGCCGGTGAAGCGCTCGCCGCCGCGCTGAAGTCCGGAAAGAAGGCGCTCGCCTGCGGCAACGGCGGCTCGGCCGCCGATTCGCAGCATTTCGCCGCGGAGCTGGTGGGCCGCTTCGAGCGCGAGCGCCCCGGCCTTCCGGCCGTGTCGCTCACCACGGATACCTCCGCACTCACCGCCATCGCCAACGATTACGACTTCGACCGCGTTTTCTCCAAGCAGGTCGAGGCCCTCGGAGCCGAGGGCGACATCCTCCTCGCCATATCGACGTCCGGCAGCTCGAAGAACGTCGTCGAGGCGATGAAGGCGGCACAGGCGCGCAAGCTCGTCGTCATCGCGCTCACCGGGCGCGACGGCGGCACCATGGGCCGCATGTGCGGCCCGCGTGACTTCCACATCAACGTGGCGCATCAGCGCACGATGCGCGTGCAGGAAGTGCACCTGCTCGTCGTCCACTGTTTGTGCGAGGTCGTGGACAACGTGATTTTCGGAGAGAAGAAATGAATCGCAAGTGGATCTGGATCGCCGGCGCCGCAACCGTCGCCGGGCTGTTGCAGGGCTGTGGTGCGCTGATGGTGACCGGTGCGGCGGCCACCGCCGTGATGGTCTCGGACCGGCGCACCACCGGCACCTACGTCGAGGACGAAAGCATCGAGTGGAAGGTGATCGACCGCCTGCGCGACAAGTTTCCCGGCGCGCACGTGAACTCCACCAGCTACAACCGCCGGGTGCTGCTCACGGGAGAGGTTCCCAGCGAGGAGGCGAAGACAAAGGTCGGGGATCTCGTGCGCGGCATCGCGAACGTGAAGGACGTCGTGAACGAGCTGCAGGTGGGGGGCGCCTCGTCGCTCGCCTCACGCGGAAGCGATTCGCTCACCACCTCCAACGTGAAGGCGCGCATGGTGAACAACGGCGTGTTCTCGCCGACGCACGTGAAGGTCCTCACCGAGGCGGGCACCGTCTACCTCATGGGCCTGGTCACGCAGGCCGAAGGCGAAGCGGCGGGGAACATCGCCCGCAACACCAGCGGCGTGGTGCGCGTGGTGAAGGTCTTCGAGTACGTCGAAAAATAGACGCCGCCGCTCGTCGGCCCGCGCGCGACGCTCGTGCGCCGGCGATTACAGCTGTATTTCGCTCAGTGATCCACATCACTTCGGTGGGGCGCCCATCCCGTGACAATTCCTCTACGTCAAGAACGAAGAGGAAGAGAAATGCGGTGGCGGATGGCAGGTGCGCGCGAGGCGATGCAGTCGCCCATTCCCTGGGTGGCGCTCAGCGCGACGCTGGCCCTGACGGCCGCCGGCTGGTTCGGCATCGAGCATAGCCGCTACGAGGAATCGCGTTCCCAGTTCGAGCGGCGCACCGAGACCGCGGAAGCGACGGTGCGCGCGCGCATGGCCTCCTACGAACAGGTGTTGCGTTCGGCCGTGGCGCTCATCGCCTCCGACACCAACGTGTCGCGCCACGAATGGCACGATTTCATCGGTCACCTGGGCCTCGACGAACGCTTCCCCGGCATCCAGGCCGTGGGCTACGCGGAGCGCGTGAAGCCCGAGGGACTCGCCGTGCACACGCGCCGTGTGCGCGCCGACGGGCCTTCCGACTATGAAGTGCGCCCCGCGGGCGAGCGCGCCGATTTCTTCCCGATCGTCTTCAACGAGCCCTCCAGCGAGCGCAACACGAAGGTGCTCGGCTTCGACATGTATTCGGAGCCGGTGCGACGCGCGGCGATGGATCGCGCGCGCGACTCCGCCGATACCGCGATCAGCGGCAAGCTCGTGCTCGCGGGCGAGTCGTTCCGCGGCGCGGCGCCGGCGCAATCCGGTTTCGTGATGTACGTCCCGGTCTTCCGGCGCGAGGCGCACCTGCTGGGGCCCGCGGCGCGCGACCTGGCGCTCGAAGGCTTTGTCTTCAGCCCGTTCCGCGCGCACGACATGATGCGCGGCGTGCTGGACCCCGGAATGCTCCAGGTCCTCGACATGCAGGTGTTCGACGAGGGCGAGCCGTCGGCGGCGACCTTGATCCTCGACACGCGGACGTTGCGCGGCGCCCCTGTCGATAGCGCGCCGGTCTTCAGCCGCAGCAAACGCTTCCAGATGCCCGGGCGGACGTGGACGCTCCAGTTCGTCTCGCGCCCCGAATTCGACGCCGCGCTCGCCGCCGATCGCCCGTGGCCGGTCGTCGCCACGGGCTCGGTCGCCGCGCTGGTGCTGTTCCTCCTCACGGTGTCGCTCGTCTCCGCCTGGAACCGCGCGCACGAGCTGTCGATGCGCGATCCGCTCACCGGCCTCTACAACCGCCGCTACCTCGAGGAGACGATCGACCGGGAGCTGCCGCGCGCGCGCCGGCTGAACCAGAGCGTGGGCGTGATCGTGCTCGACATCGACCACTTCAAGCTCCTGAACGACACCTACGGCCACGACGCGGGCGACATCGTGCTCGCCAAGACGGGCGAGCTGCTGCGCTCGGCTTCGCGCAAGGGCGACATCGCCTGCCGGTTCGGGGGCGAGGAATTCGCGATCGTGCTGCCGGGCGCCACGCTCGCCATCGCGCGCACCCGCGCGGAGGACATCCGCTCCACGGTCGAGGCGATGCGCTTCCACTTCGAGGGCGAGACCATCGGCCCGCTCACCGTCTCGGCCGGCGTCGCCGCGATGCCGCCGCACGCGCAGGATTGGGGCTTCGTGATGCACCAGGCCGACCGCGCGCTCTACACCGCCAAGCAGGCCGGCCGCAACAAGGTCTTCGCCGCCGTCGACGACTGAATGGTGTCAGACACCATTTTTGAGAGAATGGTGTCTGACACCCTATGTCCTTCGAAGCCAAGATCTCCGATCCCGCGGTTTTCGCGCAGCGCGCCGGCGCATTGGCGCGCCCGCTCGTCTTCACCAACGGTGTCTTCGACATCATCCATCGCGGGCACGTCACGTACCTCGCGCGGGCGCGCGCGCTCGGCGCCTCGCTCGTCGTCGCGCTGAATTCGGACGCCTCCGCGCGGCGCCTGGGCAAGGGCGACGACCGGCCGATCAATACTCTCGCCGACCGCATGGCGGTGATCGCGGCGCTGGAGAGCGTGGCGCTCGTCACCTGGTTCGACGAGGGCACGCCGCTCGCGCGCATCCTGGAGTGCCGGCCCGACCACCTGGTGAAGGGCGGCGACTGGCCCGCGGACGCGATCGTGGGCGCGAAGGAAGTGCAATCCTGGGGCGGCAAGGTGCACTCGATCGCGTTCGAGCACGACCGCTCCACCACGAAGCTCCTGTCGAAGATCCGCGCATGAACGACCTGTCCGCCTCGCCCGCCCTCATCGAGCGGCTGAAATCCGCCGTCGGCGAGCGCAACGTCATCACCGACGATCACGGGCGCGAGCCGTTCGAGAACGACTGGCGCGGGCAATTCCACGGGCGCGCCGCGGCGATCGTGAAACCGGCGAGCACGGACGAGGTCGCGCGCGTCGTGCAGATGCTCGCCAGGGAGCGCGTGGGCATCGTCCCGCAAGGCGGCAACACGAGCCTGTGCGGCGGCTCCGTCCCCGACGGATCGGGCCGGCAGGTCGTGGTGAACCTGTCGCGCATGAACCGCGTGCGCGCCGTGGATCCCGCCAACAACACGATGACGGTCGAAGCCGGCTGCGTGCTCGCCACGCTCCAGCAGGCGGCCGACGAGCACGACCGCCTTTTCCCCCTTTCGCTGGGGGCCGAAGGAAGCTGCGAGATCGGCGGCAACCTCTCCACCAACGCGGGCGGTACCGGCGTGCTTCGCTACGGCAACACGCGCGAGCTGGTGCTGGGTCTCGAAGTCGTATTGCCCGACGGGCGCGTATGGGACGGATTGCGCGCGCTTCGCAAGGACAACACCGGCTACGACCTGAAGCACCTTTTCGTCGGCGCGGAGGGCACGCTCGGCATCATCACGGCGGCGGTGCTGAAGCTCTTTGCGAAGCCCCGCTCGCAGGCGACCGCGCTGGTTGCCGTTCAATCCCCGGGCGCGGCGTTGAAGCTCCTCGCGAAGCTGCGCGAGAGCGTCGGCGAGCGCGTCACGGGATTCGAGCTCATCTCGCGCATCTGCCTCGACCTCGTCTTCAAGCACATTCCGAATACGCGCGATCCGCTGTCGGCTCCATCACCCTGGTACGTGCTGGTCGAGCTTTCGGACAGCACGCAGGGCTCGACGCTCGACAACCTCCTCGAGGAGGCGCTGGGGGAGGCGGCCGAAGCGGGGCTTGCCACCGACGCGATGCTCGCCGCGAGCGACACGCAAAGGAAAGCGCTCTGGGCGCTGCGCGAGCACGTCTCCGAGGCGCAGAAGTTGGACGGCGTCTCCATCAAGCACGACGTGTCGGTGCCCGTGAGCCGCGTCCCCGAGTTCATCGAGCGCGCGAGCGCGGCACTCGTGAAGAAATTCCCCGACATCCGCATCGTCGCCTTCGGCCACATGGGCGACGGAAACGTCCACTACAACTGTGGCAAGCCGCAGGCCGACCAGGCGAGCCGCTTCTACGGTGAATCGCCCGAGGTGAACCACATCGTCTACGAGGTGGTGAACGACCTCAACGGCTCCATCAGCGCCGAGCATGGCCTGGGCGTGCTGAAGGTGGACGAGATCAAGCGCTACAAGAGCGCGCTGGAGCTGGACCTCATGCGCGCCATCAAGCGCACGCTAGATCCCGACGGGATCATGAACCCCGGCAAGGTCCTCTAGGACCCTTCTCACCGCGGGCTCCTGATCCAGTCGGTGATCATCTTCACCGCCTGGCCGCCGAGGACAGCGCGACGAATGCGACGAATGCCAAAAGGAGGCGGCGCATGCCGCCTATTCTGCTACGCCGCGACCCGCTCGTCTCGCCAGCGCATGGCCTGCATCCGGACCACGTCGGGCAGCGACTTGGTCTCCATGTAGCGCTCGCGCAACCACCGGCTGTCGTTCGCCTGGCGCGCGGCCGCGCCGGCGAGCGCGAGCAGCGCCATCGACGAGCCCACCCGCGTGGCCATGGGCCCGAGCCGCTCCAGCGTCTCGATCAGGTCGTCGCGGATGCGCACGTGGCGGTCGTGCTCGGGATCGACGATGACGCCTTCGAAACCGAACCGGCACGCCTGGAAGCGGTTGTAGCCGTATACGCGGTTCATGGGCTCTAGCGCGCGATCGACGCGGTGGCGCAACAGGTCGGCCGAGAGCGTCTGGGCGTAAGCCGCGAGCTGCGCGGCCGTCTCCACCATGAGCGGGGTGTCGCAGATCCGGATCTCCACCGTCCCGTACTCCGGCTTGGGGCGGATGTCCCAGTAGAAATCCTTCATGCTCTCCACGATCCCGTAGTGCTGCATTTCGTCGAAGTAGCCGTTGAATTCGCCCCAGTTGCGCACCGCCGGCATGCGCCCCGAGAGCGGGAACGAGGAAACGGCGTGCAGGCGCGAAGTCTCGAACGACGTGTCCTCGCCCTGCGAGAACGGCGACGAGGCCGACAGCGCGATGAAATGCGGGATGTAGCGCGATAGATGGTGCGTGAGGTACACCGCGTCGTCGCCGTTTTCCACGCCCACGTGGATGTGCTGGCCGAAAACGGTGAATTGCTTGGCGAGGTAGCCGTAGAGCGCCGAGACGCGCTGGAAGCGTTCCGTGGGATAGATGCGGCGTTCATGCCACTTGTGGAACGGATGCGAGCCACCGCCCGCCACCGCGACGTTCAGGCGCTGCGCGGCCACCACGATCGCATCGCGAACGTTCTTCAGCTCGCGGCGCAGGTCGTCGTAGTTCGCGTTCACGGAGGAGTTCACCTCGATCATGCTCTCGGTGATCTCCGGCTTCACTTCGCCGTCGAGCTCCACCTTCTCGAGCCGCGCGAGGAGATCCGGGGCGCCGCGCACGAGATTGTAGTCGTGGGTGTTGAGCACCATCAGCTCCAGCTCGACGCCGAGCGAGAGCGCCGCGGAGGTCTTGAATTCCAGCGGCATCTACCGCGACCCTTCGGCCCCGGGAATGCGAGCCACGTGGCGCCCGGTCGTGGAGCCCACGTCGTCGTCGGGAGCCGTCTCGCCCGCGATCGTGAGCCCCACCTGCACCGCGACCGGCCCGATGAACTCCATCACGAAGATCGCGGCGAGGAACATCGTCGAGACGTCGGCGAAGTCCGGGTACTGGCGGGCCACGTCGTGCTGCAGGAGTAGCGCGAAGGTGGACACGGGCGCGAGCGAGAGCGCGAGCCCGACAGCTTGGCGCAAGCGAAGGCCGCCGAACGGGGCGAGCGCGAGCACCGCGATGAACTTGCCCAGAAAGCGCGCGGCGGCGAGCGCGAGGCCCGCCGTGCCCGCGATCATGAGCGAGGACGGCGGCAGGCTGGCGCCCGTGATCACGAAGAGCACGATGTAGAGCAGCCGCGACGAGGGCGCGAGGTTCACGTTGAGCAGGTCGTGGCTCCTCGCGTCGTTGCGCGAGAAAAGGCCGAAGGCGAGGAGCGCCAGGATCACCGAGAGCTTGAGCATGATGGCAAGCCCGACGGCCCCCACCACCATTCCGGCGATGAGCGTGAAGTGCAGGTCCTTCGTCTTCTCCACCGTGCGCGCAAGCAGGCGCGCTACGCTCGCCACCGCGGCGCCCAGCGCGAGCGAGCCCAGGAACAGATAGGCCGGGTGCAGCAGCGCGATGTCGACGTCCACCTTCGCTTCGAGGTGCGCGGAGGCGAGCAGGATGGTGGTCACGATGGAAGCGAGGAGGCTGTTCAGCGCCACGAGATTCAGCGCCCGCTCCGTGACCTGCCCTTCGGCGCGCGTGTCCTGCACCACGAGCAGGACCACGGCGGGCGAGGTCGCCATCGCGATCGCCGCGGCGATGCCGGCCTTCACCGCGGGAACGTCGAGCCACAGGAGGGTGACGAACACCGCGCCGAACGCGAGCAGGCTTTCCGCGAGTCCGGTGGCCGCGAGCGTCCACTCGCGCTTCATCCACTGCAGGTCCATGCGCCGGCCCAGGTCGAAGAGCACGAGGCCGAGCGCCAGGTCCACGAAGATGCGGCCCGCGTCGATGAGCGGCTCGAAGCTCATCGCGTCCCCGAGCGGCGCGAACACCATGCCGATGATCACGTAGCCCACGATGCGCGGCAGGCGGGCCGCGCGCGCCATCTCGCCGCCCAGCATTCCGGCCACCAGGAGCACCGCGAACAGCAGGGGATAACTGAACTGTAATGGGAGGCTCGGAAGGAACGTGGAACCCATCGCCTATCGCGCAGCCCGTTTTGATTGATATAGTCCTGATGGACATAGGGGAACCGGGGAGGTTCCGGGTGACGACCAAGGCAGCCGAGTACCCGAACGCGCTCGTCGAAGGGGCAATGCTCAACGAGTACCGCATCGTTGAGGTGCTCGGCGTGGGCGGCTTCGGCATCACCTACCTCGCGAGCGACACGCACCTCGAGAAGGACGTCGCGATCAAGGAGTACTTCCCCAGCGGCACCGTGTCGCGCAAGGCGGACACAGGCGCGGTCACCATGTCGGGCCCGCACGTGGAGAACGAATACCGCGCCGGCCTCGACCGATTCCTCAAGGAAGCACGCACGCTCGCATCGTTCAGCCACCCCAACATCGTCCGGGTGCTGCGCTTCTTCCAGGCGAACGACACCGGCTACATGGTGATGGATTACGAGCGTGGCAGGTCGCTGCGCGCCTGGCTGCACAAGAACCCCCAGCCCGACGAGGAGACGCTGCTCACCCTCATCGCGCCGCTCCTCGACGGCATCCAGAAGGTGCACGCGGCGGGGTTCCTGCACCGCGACATCAAGCCGGACAACGTCTTCATCCGCGACGACGGCTCGCCGGTATTGATCGACTTCGGATCGGCGCGCCAGGCGAGCTCCGGTGTCACCAAGACCATGACGGCGATGGTGACGCCCGGCTATGCGCCCTTCGAGCAGTACGGCGCCGGCGCCGACCAGGGCCCGTACACCGACATCTACGCGATGGGCGGGGTGCTCGTCTACGCCATGACGGGGCGCAATCCGCCGGACGCCATCACACGCATGAAGAACGACCGGCTGGGTGACGAGCTTTCGTCGGCGGCGTTGCGCTATAGCCCGCGCGTGATCGACGCGGTGCGCCACGCGATGGCGGTCGACGAGAAGGCGCGCCCGCAGACGATCGCCGACTGGCGCCCCGCGCTGCTGGGCGAGATACCCGCGCCGGCGAGCCGCTTCAGCCAGCCGCTGGGCGATGCGAAAACGCAGCGCGTGTCGACCGCCGATGCCGCGGCTGCGATGGCGGCCGCGCCGCCTGCGGCCAACCCCGATACGCAGGACATGTCGAACCTGCTCGCGCAGCGCGAGGCGCTCGACAAGGCGGTCAAGCAGAAATTCCAGCGCGTGCTCACCGTGATGTTCACGGACCTGAAGGGCTCGACCGCCATTGCCGAATCCGCCGGCGACATCGCGGTGCGCGCGATGCTGAGGAGCCATCACGATCTCGTCACCACCTCGGTGCGCGCCAACGGCGGCACGCTGGTGAAGACCATCGGCGACGGGTCGCTCTCGCACTTCGAGGATGCGCTCGCGGCCTGCCGTGCGGCTGCCGCGATCCAGCGGGGGATGGAGAGAATCAACCTCGAGAAGACGTACAAAGCGCTGCTGCTCGCGCGCATCGGCATGCACACCGGCGAGTGCCTGCTGGAGAAGAACGACGTCTTCGGCGACGTGGTGAACACGGCCTCGCGCTTCGAATCGTCCGCGAATCCCGGCGAGATCTTCATCTCCGAGGACACGTACAACGCCATCAGCGACAAGACCGAGTTCTATGGGCGCTTCGATCGCGAAGTGATGCTGAAGGGGAAGAGCCAGCCCTTCAAGGGCTACATCATCTTCTGGGACCCGAAGGAGATCGAGCGCGATCGCGCGGCGCGCCCGGTCATCGCCAGCAAGCCCTCCACCCCGGCCTGGAAGATCGCGGCATGGATCGGCGTGCCGCTCGCGATCCTGCTGGTCGCCGCCGTCTACATCACATCCGGCGGCAAGTTCGGCGGCGAGGCGACACGCTCCATCAACTACTCGGTGCCGCAGAAATAGGCGTCTATTTCTTGGCCTTCCGCCGGCGCCTGAGTACGAAGTAGATCACCGCGACCAGCGCCAACACCGATCCCACGATCGCGCCGTAGTAGGCGACGGGCCGCGTGTAGAGGAACGATTCCACCGCCGAGTACGAGCCTTCCTTGCCGGTCGCGTAGTGCGCGCCCGCGCTGATCGACGTCACCTTCGGCTCCTTCTCGCCGGGTTCGATCAACACCAGGTCGCCGCGCGTCTGCGACTGCACGGGACCGGTGAGCAGCAGCCGGCTCGCCTGCAAGAGGTCGTCCTGCGTGATCGCGGTGAGCATGACCACGCTGCGCCCGGCCTCGTACGGCGACTCGAACTGCATGAAGAGCGCGCGCCCGGCCCCCAGCGCGCTCTGCTGCCGGCTCGTGGCGGAGACCGCGTCGACGTTCCACCCGCGCACGATCGGATAGGGAACGGTCACGCCGTCCTCGAGGATCTTGAGGGGCGCGGCGGCACGGATGTCGCGGCTCACCGCCGAGGAGACCCCCACCATCACGATCTCGCCCGGCTCGGCGGGCTTGTCGTGCGTGAACGTGAGGCCGAACAGCGGAAAGCCGTTGCGTTGCGTGGCGAGGCCGACGAGGTTCAGCGCCGCGGCGAGCGTGCGCTCGTCCTTGTCCGCGAGCCAGATATAGCCCTCGTGCCCGTCGGGCCATCGCGTGAGCGGGAACCCCGAGTGGACGAAGAGCTCGATCTTCGGCATCTCGACGAAGTGCGGCATCGGCGGGAAGCTGATGGACGAGTTGTCGTAGAGGGTGAAGAAAAGGCCGTCGGGCTGCAGCAGGTCGCAGAGCTGGCCGCCGGAGTTCAGGTGCGCGGCGAACGCGATCGTGTTCGCGCCCGGCTGGAACACGTACGTCGGGATGTTGAGCTCGTAATTCTCGATGAACGTGCCGGTGGCGTTGTCGAGCCTCACCGCGCGCACGCCGCGGCCGTTCACCGAGACGTTGAACGACGAGTCGTTCTTCAGGCCCACGCCGTAGGAGAAGTTCATCAGCAGCTTCGCGTGCTGGTTGGGCCGGATGTGGAAGTCCGGCGGCAGGCGGAAGTTGATCGTGCGCTCGCCGGGATTGAGCCCTACCCAGCTCTGCGTCGGGAAGTTGAGCGTCTTCAGCGAATAGGTCGTGTCCGCGGCGATGGTCTCGCGGCCGCTGTACTGGCTCACCGACGGCAGCGCGAAGTCGAACGCGTTCAGCTCGTCGCTGCCCGGGAAGCGGAAGCTGATGTTGGAGAACGTGATCGCCGCGAGCTTGGTGGCCGAGTCATCCTCGCCGGACAGCAGGAGCAACGCGTGCGTGGCATCGGCGCTGCCGTCGGCCGCGACCATCGGCAGGATCTTGAGGTAGCCGCCCTTGATCGTCGTGGCGAGGTTCGCGCCCTTCGCGCCCGGCACGGTCTGCATGAACGATCGCTTCCCGACGACCACGTTGTCCAGGCCCGGCTTGAGCGTGCGCGATACCGTGAAATTCACGCGGCGGTAGTCGAAGCGCCGCGCAACGCCGGAGGCTACGATGCCCGCGAGCGTGGCGCTTCCCGCCGACATGTCGGGAATCACGATGTTCACGTTGCCCTCGGGCATGAGGCGCGGATCGAACACGTGCGAGGAGATCGCGGACAGCTCGCGCGGCAGCGGTCGCAGGTCGTATTCCATCTCCACGTACGAATCGCGCAGGCTGATGTTGGTCCACAGGTCGGGCGTGCACGGGTTCTCGCACTGGTCCTTCTTCGCGTGCTGCGAAACCGAGATGGCGACCACGTTGTACCCCGGCTCGAGGCGGTCGGCGGGAAGCTCGACGCCCAGCTTCACGTCCGGGGCCTGCGGATTGAGGCGCGCCTGCGCGATGGGCTCGCCGCGCAGCTTGACGACGAGGGTGGAGGTATCCGGAATGAGGTTCGCCGACACCGTGTAGCGCAGGTGCACCACCGCGCGCTTCACCAGCCAGCGCTCGGGCACGGGCACCTGGATCTCGCGCTGGTCGGCGATGCAGCGAAGCTCCATCTTGTTCAGGCCCGTGAGCTGCTCGAAGGGCAGCTTCATGGTCTCCGCCTGCGAGCCCATCGCCACCGCGGCCGCCGCGACCGCAACGCCGGCCTTGCGCGTCCAGCGCCAGCCGCGCTTCACGTGGCTCCAGGCGGCCCGGGCGACGATGCCGCCGCACAGCCACGCGCCGCGCGAGCCCATCTTGCCCAGCGTCCAGAAAAGATCCACGAGCGGGATGCCGCGCGAGCGCAGGTCCCACACCGCGACCCAGCGACGGCTGTCGCCGTACACGAAGCGTACGACGTCGGCATACGACTCTTCAGGGCGCAGGTAGCGCACGCCGCAGAGAATCCGGCCGTCCTTGTCTGCGCGGCTGCGCCTCACCTCGCCCTCGAACTGGTTCACCAGTCCCTCGGCGCCGGAAGTCTCGATGAACACGCGTTCGCGCTCCTTCACCTCGAAGTCGAGTTTCGCCGTGAATCCCATGCCCGTCACGGACAGGTTCACCAGGTCCACCTCCATGCGCTGGTTCACGCGCGGGAACTGCACCATCGCCGTTCCCGCCACCGACATGCGATGGTTCGCACGCACCTGGCGCCGCTCCCACAACGCGCCGATCGACACGATGCACAGGTAGATGTTGTAGACGCTCCAGATGAGCGTCACCGAGATCACGTCGCGGAACTCCACCTGGGTCCAGAAGCGCGTGAAGCCCGAGAGCGCCGAGGCGACGTTCAGGCACAGCAGCCCGAAGAACACGAGCGAGAGCGAGTTGAGCTGCTCGTCGCGCGACCCGATTCCCTTGGGCGTCACCTTGAACGACGGCTTGTGCGGGTGCCGGATGGTCGAGAGCACGGCCGGAGCGAGGAATACCGACTGCACGCTCTCGTAGATCTCGGAGAAGAACGGCCGGCGCATCTTGCCGAAGAGGAAGTCGGTGACGATGAAGGTCGAGAAGACGAACGGCAGCGCGTAGGCCACGATCTGCGGCGCCGACGCGTGGTAGATCGACATGCCGAAGAGGAGGAAGGCGCTCGGGGCGAGGAAGTAGATCACGCGCGCCACGCCGAAGAACCAGAAGAGGCAGCAGTTGAAGTAGCACAGGCGCTGCGCGAGCGACAGGCCCGGCACGAAGAGCGGGTCGTGCAGGATGAAGATCTGCACCATGCCCTGCGCCCAGCGCGTGTGCTGCAGCATGTAGTCGGCGTAGGACTCGGCCGCGAGCCCGCACACCATCGGGTGGTTCACGTACACGCTGTGGTAGCCGCGGCGGTGCAGCTCGAACGCGGTCTCGGCATCCTCCGTGATCGACTGGCCCGACATGCCGCCCACCTCCGCGAGGTAGCTGCGCCGCATGACGGCCGCCGAGCCGCAGAAGTAGCTGGCACCCCAGGAGTCCAGGCCGGGCTGGATGACGCGATAGAACATCTCGCTCTCGTCGGGCACGGGCGCGCCGTTTCCGATCGCCGTCTCGGCGGGCGCCGCGTTCACGAAGAAGTGCGGCGTCTGCACCAGGAACACCTTCGGGTCCACGAGGAAATAGCCGATCGTGCGCTGCAGGATCTCGG
>Ga0209131_1001061_pt1 | contig 19000 bp, 23 predicted proteins | sample GraSoi_2013_40cm_FD_185826 | JGI IMG/M metagenome (GOLD analysis project Ga0209131, IMG submission 185826) | Grasslands soil microbial communities from the Angelo Coastal Reserve, California, USA - Sample 9_17_2013_40cm (SPAdes) (version 2) | ecosystem: Environmental > Terrestrial > Soil >... | reverse complement strand
GGGCATCAACGGCGCCGGCAAATCCAGCCTGCTGCGCGTGCTCGCCGGTCTGCTGCCGGCGGAGGAGGGCAGTGTGCACTGGCGCGGCGTCGACACGCGCCGCGATTCCTATGCCTTTCACTCAGAACTCGCCTGGCTGGGCCACGGCGCCGCGCTCAAGGGTGATCTGTCGGCACGCGAGAACCTGCGCTACTCGGCCGGGCTGCGGCGCGAACTCACGCCTTCGATGATTGATGCCGCGCTCGCGCGCGTTGGATTTGCCCACGCCGATCAGCGCCTCGCACGGCAGATGTCCGCCGGCCAGCAGCGACGCGTCGCCCTGGCGCGGGTGCTGTTGCTCGATGGCACGCTGTGGCTCCTCGATGAGCCGACCTCCAATCTCGACCGCAGCGGCCAGCAGATGTTTACCCAGTTGCTGGAAGCACATCTGGACGAGGGCGGACTCGCCGTGGTCGCGACTCACCAGCCGCTGCCCCTTGCTGCGCACCGCCTGCAGACCCTCGAACTCACATGAAGCCCCCGGCAGCAGGAATCGTGTCCCCGGGGAAGGCTGGATGGCGACTCGTGCAGCGCGATCTGCGTCTGGGTCTGCGCCGTCCCGGGGAGTGGCTGCAACCGCTGGTCTTTTTTCTGGTCGTCACCACGCTGTTTCCGCTGGCCACCAGCCCGGAGCTGTCGCGCCTCAGAGACATGGCGCCCGGTGCGCTGTGGGTCGCTGCACTGTTATCCTCGCTCCTGGCACTGGAATTGCTGTTCCGTGAAGACGGTCAGGACGGGACGCTCGAGCAGCTGGCAGTCTCGGGCTTGCCGCTGCCCTGGCTGCTGCTGGCCAAGACCTGTGTGCATTGGCTCCTGACGGGCCTGCCGCTGGTGCTGGCCGGACCGCTGGTCGCGACGGCACTCGGTGCGCCTTATGCCTCGATTCCAGGCGTGTTCGCGGCACTGCTCCTGGGCAGCGGCGCACTGAGCCTGATCGGCGCGGTGGGCGCGGCGCTCACCCTGGGGCTGCGCCGGGGCGGCGTGTTGCTGGCGCTGCTGGTGCTGCCGCTGGCCGTGCCGGTGCTGATTTTCGGGGCGCGCGCCACTTCGCTGGCGATCGCCCAGGATCCGATGACGGCGCCGATGTATTTGCTGGGCGCGATCGCCGTGCTGAGCGCTACCCTGGCGCCGCTCGCCGCCGCCGCCGCTGTGCGCATCAGCCTGGAGTAAGGATGGACTGGACTTGGTTTCACCGCTTCGGCTCACCGCCGCACTTCTACCGGATTGCGGGCAAGCTGATCCCGTGGTTCGCCTGGCTGGCAGCCCTCACCGGCGTGGCCGGACTGATCGGTGGACTGATCCTCGCGCCACCCGATTACCAGCAGGGCGAGGGGTACCGGATCATCTATGTGCACGTTCCCGCCGCGGTGCTGTCCACGATGGCGTATGCGGTGATGGCCACGGCCGCCGGCGTCGGACTCATCTGGCGCATGAACGTCGCGCACGCGGTCGCGGCCAGCTGCGCTGCGATAGGCGCTTCCTTTACCTTCCTGGCGCTCGTCACCGGGAGCCTGTGGGGACGGCCGATGTGGGGCACCTACTGGCAATGGGATCCGCGCCTGACTTCCGAACTGGTGATGCTGTTTTTGTATCTGGGCTACATGGGACTGCGGGGCGCCATCGATGATACGGCACGTGCCGACCGTGCCAGTGCCGTGCTGGCGCTCGTCGGTGTCATCAACCTGCCCATCATTCATTATTCGGTGGACTGGTGGAATTCGCTCCACCAGGGCCACACGCTGCTCAAATTCTCCAAGCCCTCCATGCCACCGAGCATGCTGGTCCCCCTGTTGCTGCTGATGCTGGGCTTTGTGCTGTACTTTGCCGCGATCGTGCTCGTGCGCTCACGTGGTGAGGTGCTGCGCCGCGAACGCAATGCGCGCTGGATCGCCGAACTATTGGGAGCGCCGTCATGATGCAGTGGCTGAGCATGGGCGGGTATTGGATGTACCTCTGGCCCTCCTACCTGCTGACATTCCTGGTCCTGGTGCTCAATGTCGGCTACGCGCGGCGCAGCGCGCGGCTCGCGCGGCTGGAAGCGTTGCGCCGGGTGCAGGGCGCCGCGGCGCAGCAGGGCCGATCATGACCGCGCGCCAGCGCCGTATGACCCTTGTGGCCGTGATCATCGCGGGCGTCGCCATTGCCGGCACACTGGCACTGCGTGCCTTCCGCGAGAACGTGATGTTCTATTTCGACCCGAGCAAAGTCGCCGCCGGCCAGGTCAGGCAGGGCGAGCACTTTCGTCTCGGCGGCATGGTCGTCAAGGGCAGCGTGCAGCGCGCCGCGGGCTCACTGGATGTGAAATTCGTCGTCACTGATTTCGCCCACAACGTGCCGGTGACCTATGACAAGGTGCTGCCGGATCTGTTCAAGGAAGGGGCGGGCGTCGTGGCGCTGGGCCGCCTGGATGCGCAGGGGACCTTCGTCGCCGATGAAGTGCTCGCCAAGCACGATGAGAAGTACATGCCGCCCGAAGTGGCCCGTTCCCTGAAGCAGGGGCAGGCGGCTGCGGCTCTCAAGGCAGGAGCGCCCAACTGATGCTGATCGAGATCGGTCATTTCGCCATGATCCTGGCGCTGCTGCTCAGCGCGGCGCAGGCCTTCTTTGGCCTTGCGGGCGCGGCACTCAAGCGCGAGCGCTGGCTGGCGGTGGTACCGTCGGCAGTCGCCGGTCAGTTCCTCTTTCTCGCCCTGGGCACCGGTACGCTCGTGCACGCCTTCGTCGTGAACGATTTTTCGGTCAAATACGTCGCCGAGCATTCCAACTCGGCGCTGCCGCTCTTCTATCGGATCTCGGCGCTGTGGGGTGCACACGAAGGCTCGCTCCTGCTGTGGATCTGTGTGCTGGGCTTGTGGACGGTCGCCGTGGCGCTGCGCTCCGATCATCTGCCGCGGGCCTACGCGGCGCGTGTGCTGGGCGTGCTGGGCGTCGTCAGCTTCGGCTTCCTGCTGTTTCTGCTCTCCACCTCGAGCCCCTTCGAGCGCCTCGTTCCGGCCGCCGTCGACGGCAACGATCTGAACCCGCTGCTGCAGGATTTCGCGATGGCGATCCATCCGCCGATCCTGTACACCGGGTACGTCGGCATGAGCGTCAGCTTCGCCTTCGCCTGCGCGGCCATGCTGGAAGGGCGGACCGATAACGCCTGGGCGCGCTGGCAGCGGCCCTGGACCATCATCGCCTGGGCGTTCCTGAGCTGTGGCATCGCGCTGGGCAGCTGGTGGGCCTATTACGAGCTGGGCTGGGGCGGCTGGTGGTTCTGGGATCCGGTCGAGAACGCTTCCTTCATGCCCTGGTTGGTGGGCACGGCCCTCATTCACTCACTCGCGGTCACCGACAAACGGGGCCTGTTCAAGAGCTGGACGCTGCTGTTGTCCGTGGGGGTGTTTTCCTTAAGCCTGCTGGGCACCTTCCTGGTGCGCTCGGGCGTGCTGGTGTCCGTGCATTCCTTTGCCTCCGACCCGGCACGCGGGATTTTCATTCTCAGTTTCCTGGCATTGATGATCGGGGGCGCGCTCACGCTATTCGCCTGGCGTGCGCCGAAGCTGGGCTCCTCCGCGGGCTTCGCGATCGTCTCGCGGGAATCCTTCCTGCTGTTCAACAACATCCTGCTCGTGGTGGCGGCGGCCGTCGTCTTTGGCGGCACTCTGGCACCATTGATCGCGGACACGCTCAGGCTCGGGACCTTGTCGGTGGGACCGCCGTACTTCAATCCCAGTTTCCTGGTGCCCACGCTCCCGCTGGTCATGCTGGTCTCGATCGGCATCCATTCGCGCTGGCGGCGCGGCGCGCTCGGAGAATCGAAGCGCCGTATCCTGGGCGCGCTGGCCGCGGCGCTGCTGATCGGCCTGGCGGTCACCTATGGTTTCTATGGCGGCGGCATGCTGTTGACACCCGTTGGCGCCGTGGTGGGCTTCTGGATCATCCTGTCTTCCCTCATCGATCCGATCGATCGGCTCCGACGGCGCCTGACGTTGCCGGCCAGCGTGCTGGGCATGACCATCGCGCACATCGGCCTGGGGTGTTTCGTCCTGGGCATCACCTTCGTCAAAGCCAATACGATTGAGCTGGACGTGGCGCTGGCGCGTGGCGCCAGCCATCAGGTGGGCGACTACATGTTCCGCTACAACGGCGGGGAGACCATCGAGGGCCCGAATTTCGATGGCTTCCGGGGCCACGTGACCGCGTTCCGCAACGGCAAGGTCGTCGCCGAAATGAGCCCGGAAAAACGCCACTATTTCGTGCAGGGATCGGTCATGACCGAGGCGGCGATTGCCGCGAAGTGGAACCGCGATCTGCTGGCCGCGCTGGGTGAGGACGTGGGCAACGATTCCTGGAGCCTGCGGCTGCAGTACCGGCCGATGATCCGCTTCATCTGGCTGGGCGCCGCGATCATGGCGCTCGGGGGCCTCACCACCTTGTTCGACCGGCGCTACCGGTTCGCCGCCATGGTCGAAGGCGGTCCGCAGGTGAAGCCATGAAGCGCTTTCTGCTGCCGCTGGGCGTCTTTACGCTGCTCGTGATCGTGCTGGCCGTCGGCATCTACAACGCGCCGAAAAACGGCTCGAAGGAAATCGTCTCGCCTCTGCTGGGCAAATCGGCGCCGCAGTTCCGGCTGCCGCAGCTGGCCAATAGCGCAGCGCAGTTCGAAAACACGGCGCTCCTCGGTGGCTGGCATCTGGTAAACGTGTGGGGCACCTGGTGCCCGCAATGCCGCGTCGAGCACGACACGCTCCTGCAGATCAAGGCTGAGGGGAGGGTGCCCATCATCGGCATCGACTGGAAGGATGAGGACTCCGTGGCAATGGACTGGCTGTCGCAACTCGGCAATCCCTACTCCGTGGTCGCCACCGATCATGACGGCCGGGTCGCCATCGACTGGGGCGTGTACGGCGCGCCGGAAAGTTTTCTCGTCAACCCGCAGGGCATCGTCGTGGAAAAACTGATCGGGGCCATGACGATGGAAGACTGGAACAACCGCTTTCTGCCGCATCTGGCGGCCGGAACGCCGGCGAGCGCCAAGGCGGGCACGTGAAGGGGGCTAAGCAACTGGCGGCTCTGGCGGCTCTCAGTGCTGCCTTGTGGAGCACGGCGCTGCTCGCCGTGGACAACACGCCACCGCTCCCCGATCCGGTCATGCAGCAGCGCTATCTGGACCTGACCCACGAGCTGCGCTGCGTGCAGTGCCAGAACGAGGCCCTGGCCGATTCCAACGTCCCTCTGGCGGCCGATCTGCGCCTCGAGATTCACGACATGCTGCTCGCGGGCAAGAGCGATGAGGAGATTCGCAATTACCTCGTGGCCCGCTATGGCGAATTCATCCTGTTCCGCCCGCGCATGAACTGGCACAACGCCTGGCTGTGGGCCGCTCCCGCCCTCATGCTGCTCGCCGGATTCGGCATCGCCGTCAGGGTCATGCGAAAACGCGCCAGCCTGCCCATCACGGACGACGACGAAGCAACCCCCGCGGCATGATTGGTTTTGTCATCTGCGCGGCCCTGTGCGCCGCTGGCGCGGCGCTGTTCGTCGCCGCACCGCTACTGCGCGCCCGCCGCGGCGCCGCCCCCGCGGAGCGTCCCGCCGGGGCAGTGGCCGGCCTGCTCGTCATCGTCGCGGCATTCCTGCTCTATCCGCTGTGGAGCCACTATCCGTGGGGCGACGTGCCGGCCGCGGAGAACGAATCCGTCGGGCCGCTGCTCAAGGCCACCGTGGACAACCCTGAGGATCTGCCGGCCTGGCTGAACCTCGGCGGCGCCTATCTGAAAATCCAGCAGTGGCCGCTGGCGCGCCGCAGTTTTCAGCACGCGGACCACTTGAGCCATGGCAGCAGCGCGGCCGCCCTGAGCGGCCTGGGGGAAACGATCCTGTTCGAGAATGGCGGCAACGAGACACCACAAACCACTGAGCTGTTCAATCGCGCGCTGCAGCTCGATCCGCATTCACCGCAGGCGCTGTTTTACACCGGGATCGCGCTGCTCAATGCCGGGGATCTGCAGAACGCGCGCGCGCGTTTTGCCAGCCTGCGCGATCTGTCGCCGCCCCCTGCGGTAATGGATGCTCTCGACAAGCAGATTGCCGGCATCGATGTCGAGATCGCCAAGCACCGGCCCGATCCGGCCACGGCCATTCATCTGCAGGTGCTACTCGCCGCGTCCCTGGCGGGCCACGTGCCCGCCGGCACCTCGATGTTCGTGTTTGTGCGCTCACCCCAGGGTGGCCCGCCGCTGGCCGTCAAGCGGCTCTCCGCCACGTTCCCGCAGCAGGTCGAGCTCTCCTCCACCGACTCGGTGCTCGCCGGCCATGGCATGAGCGCTGGCCAAACCGTGCAGGTGATCGCGCGCATTTCCGCGGCCGGCACGCCCACGGCCAGCCCCGGTGATCTGTATGGCGAAATCAGCGCCATCGCGGGCAAATCGGAGCCGCGCAGGCTGGTAATCGATAAGCACAGTCCGTAAAGGTGGGACCGCCTCCGGCGCCGCTTGGGCCTGCGAGGGCAGGGCGCCGCTCCCGGCCGCTATCGTCCCTTCACAAGCCCGATGAACTCGGGATCCTCGCGGAGGGGATCCAGATCGGGATCATGCTTCATCCAGGTGAAATTAACGACGACGCCGGCGTTGACCGCTTCGCGGAGTGTGTCGATGGCCTTCCTCGTTTCACCGAGCTGCGCGTACAGACAGGCGCCATTGTAGATCATCAGGGAATCTCCCGGACTCTGCTCAAGCGCCGTGGCACCCTCGGCAATGGCACGCTCCCTTTGCCCGGCCTGAAGGAGCGCGATCCCGTAGAACATCCGCGCACGTGAGTCGTCGGGGTTCTGCAGGAGGTAGTTGGGCATCATCTCCAGCAGCCGGACTGACGCGGCCTGTTTCTTCTCCATATTCCCGAGCTTGGCGTAAGACTGGCTCAGATCGGCGTGCCCCATGTAGAACCCGGGCTTGAGATCTATGACTCGCTGGAACAGCTTGACCGCCTCGGAGAAATTGCCGGAAGTGAATTGAATCCGGCCGAGCATCCAGTAGGCGATGAAATTGTCCGGATCAAGCTCGATTGCCTTCCTGCCTGATGCCTCGGCCTCGTCGTACTTTCCCCAGGTGAAGTACGACAAACCCATCGCAGCATAGGCTTCGGGGAGATTGCTGTCGTACATCAACGCCTTGAAGCTGAATTCCTGCGCCTTTTGCCGATACTGCTCCTCGCGTGAGAAATTTTGGTACATCCAGCCGTAGGCGCTGGAACAGGCTGCGTACGCGGCCGCGTAGCGCGGGTCGAGTTCGATGGCTTTCTCGAACAGCTGGATCGCGTACTCGATGCTGCGCTTGGTCATGCGGTACAGGTAGTCCTGCCCGCGCAGGTAAAGGTCGTAGGCCTGGACGTTGACCGTCTGGCGCTTGGTCAGCGACAGTTTCTCCGAAAAGCTCAGCTTCAGCTTCAGCGCCTCGACGATCTGCTTGGCAACCGTTTCCTGGATATCAAAAATATCGTCGAGTTTGCCCTTGTAGGTGTCGCCCCAGATCTGGCGGTTGGTCCCGGCGTCGACGAGTTGCACGGTGATGCGGACCGAATCCTGGAACTTGCGCACACTGCCACCGACGATGTAGCGCGCGCCCAGCTCACGCCCGATGGCTTTGAGGTCCTTTTTGGCGTCCTTGAACTGCATCGACGCCCAGCGCGAGACCAGTTCGATCTCGCTGACCAACGAAAGTCTCGCGATTAGTTCCTCGGTCAACCCATCGCTGAAGTAGCTGGCGTCGCTGTCAGAACTGATGTTGTCGAACGGCAGCACCGCGAGAGCGCCGGACTCGATCGCGGGTTCAGAGCCTTTGCCAGCCTGCGCAGGCGCCGTGGCGCCCGCCGGTCCGGCACCCACGGTCGTGGTCGGTTCGCTGCGCGGTTTGGTGATCGTCACCCCGAGGCGTTCGAGCGCACGGAGAATAGCCTGCAGGTGCTCGTCGGGATTGCCGTGGTAGTACTCGATATGCTGGATGCCCGCGAGCGGATACTTGAGGCCGGGCGGAATCTGCGTGAGTTCGAGATCGACGGGCAGGATATGACCCTTGCGCTCGCTCGCCAGCAGGACCTCCTTGGTGACGTTGTGCGAGTGGACGGCCGATTCCGACACCATCAGCAGCAGGACCTTGGCCTTGTCCAGGGCATTGACGATTTCCTCGCCCCACATGGCGGCTCCGTCGATGCTGCGCACGTCCATCCACAGCGGAACGCCGGCGGCACGGAGTTTTGCCGTCAGGGCGAGGACCTTGTCGTTGTCTTCGCGGGAATAGCTAACGAATACTTCTTCTTGGGGCATGCGCATCCTCAGGTAGCCGTGCAGGCTAGCTTATCGCCAGCCCCCTGAGAAGAACGGGTAATACCTGCCAGGCGCACGAGTCCGCGGATCGAACTCGAAGGGCGGAAGGGGAAGTCAGGCGGCTGGGCGCCGCAAGGCAGAGATTCAGCTATTGCAGGGCGATATCAATGTATAATTTAACATAATATACATTATGCGAAGTAGGCCGTGTGGTTGGCCCGCCTCACGGCCCTCGCCAACGATTGTTGGAGCGCGCTTCTAGAACTTCCAGGTTACTCCGATCGACAGGAGCTCCGGGTCACTTCCACTGGTGCTGATCCGTTCGTATTCAAGCCGAACGGCAAGTGCCGAAAACTTCAGTTGCGCGCCCGCACCGTACGCAAATTTGGTGGTCGATTCGCTCAGGGCAAAATCCGGAAACGGAAAGTTCGGGGAACCGGCGGTGTTGATGCCGTTTGCGGTGCAGACCACACTTGCGTGCACATCGGTCCGCAGGTGTGATAAGCCGACCTTCCCGTAAAGGTCGAGAAGCGGTAAAGGAAGGGGCGCGCAGAGCAATCCAGAGAGTATCGTTGCTCTCGGCACGCGAGCGCTCGCTGCGGTAGTTTAGTTTTTTCAGGCACGCCCCCGTGGCGCTTCCGGCCGCTCAGGGGCTCTCCGTAGGGGCTTGCGCCATATACATCATGCGAAGTCCTATGATACTCGCCAAAGGTTCTGGACTGACCTCGGCCCCTCCCCTTTGTCGGAGGTTCCGTGCGTCGGTTGCGCCGTTGTACGATCGCAGTCGTTAGCCCGTGGGGGGGATCATGCGGATACCGACAATCTTGCTAGGGTTCTTCTTGCTAAGTGGATGCGCTGCTCCGATCCCGGGACCGTCTGTGTTCGGCGCGCCCCTGGAGCGCGGCGTGCACAGCGGCGAGAAAGACCAGATCGATTACTACGAATCTCTGTATCCGAATTGCGAAAGCGAAGGGTTTCCGGAGGTTACGGTCATCAAGGCGGCGAGCCACGGCACAGTCTCAAGCGCCCCGGGTGAAGATTATCCAAATTTCGTAAAAGATAACGTGCGGTACGACTGCAATCGGAAGCGGGTCCCGAGTACGCAGGTCTTCTATCAGTCAAACGCCAATTACCACGGGAAGGACTCGTTCACTATTGAGGTCCGATTCCCGGGCAGCCATCTCAGGACAGCGGTCTACGTCGTAGAGGTGCGGTAGCGGGAGCCTGCAGTCCCAATGCGAAATTAAGGGCGGCTGGGACGCTGCGGCTTCTTGGGGGCCGCCTCGGCCTCCCCTTCGAGCATCCGCAGCCAGGACTTCAGGTCCTCTTCGCCGATCGTGTCGGCAACGTCACGCTCCGCCAGGCGACCGAGCGTCTCACGGTAGCGGCGTTCCTGCGAACGCCCGCCGATCCGATCGAGCGCAGTCCGCCACCAGGGCGTACGCACCAGGCGTGCGGCGATCAGATCGTTTTTGTTCCGGTGGTCCATCAGCTGTTTTGATCCTCCGGGCCCGACGAAGTTCAGGCTCAGGGTAGCGCAGTCAGTGGCGCCGAACAGCTACATTTGACGTCGGCCGAGTCTTACGTGGCAACCCAGTAAATGAGCCACAATTCGTAGCCAACCAGCGACAGATACAGAAGCGCGGTGGCGACCAGAACGGGACCGGCGATGTAGCGCCTGAACACCGGTACGCGCGCCAATACCACCAGAACGGCGACGCCCCAGGAAGTCAGGGCCAGCTTGACGAAGGCGAACTGACGGCCATCGTCATTCACAAACACCTGCATCAACGGATTGATCTCGATCGCGCCGTGATCGACCAGCACGAGGGTCAGAAAGGTGTCGATGAGGGACAGCAGCAGCACCAGGAGCGCGGCGGCAAACCACTGGGGCGCGTGCCAGTCCACGAAGCCCAGGCTCCCTTGCTCCCCACGGCGCAGGTCGCGGCGGCGGGCGCGCCAGGCGCCGGCAAGCAACGCGTGCCAGGGTCGGGTCCGCCGCTCCTGGCCGGCCCGGCGTTCGCCGTCCGGGCGATCAAGGGCGCCGGGAAAATCTGCCACGGGAACGTCTGGGCAGCGGATTAACCCGCTGCGGCTTGCTCAGGTTTGGAATCGAAGCTCTCGAGCGCGGCCGGCATGCTGGTCGCGAAGCCCTGGACGAAATCCACGCCGAGGGCGCTCATCAGGGCCTGGCCCTCCTCGCACTCCACCAGTTTGGCCACGACGTGCACTCCGGCGACGCGGGCGGCCTGGGCGATGGCCGCGACCCGTGCCTGGCGGCCGCGATCGGCCACCAGATCCCGCGTCAGCGCGGGATCGAGCTTGACCAGGCGCACACCGGGCTGGAGCAGCAAGTCGATGCCCGCCTCGCTCAATGCAAAATTGTCGATGACCAGTCCGGTGCCAGAGTGCTCAAGCTGTGCGGCGAACTTGGCGAACTGGCGCATGTCGCGCAGGCAGGCTTCGTGCTGCACCTCAAGGGCCAGCAGGCCCTGCGGCAGACCTGCCGAGGCAATCGATTGGGCCACGAAGGCGGGGAACTTGCGATCGCTCATGGATGCGGCGGTGAGGTTGACCGAGAATTGCGTCGGCTCGCCGGACCAGATTTCACTGTGCTTGGCCAGCCAGCTCGCAAGCTCGCCCAGCACACGCCGATCGAGCGTTGCCCCCAGGCCATGGGCTTCGGCACTGCGGATCAGTTCCTGCGGGGCCACGGCTGAATCCGGCTGACCCGCGTCACGCAGCAGGATTTCGTGGCGGCGGATGCGGATTCCAGGCTGGATGGGCGTCAGACTCTGGCTGTGCAACTCGAGCTCAAAGGAGCGTACCCGGGCAGCGACTCGTTCGGTGTCGGCCGCATCGATCGCACCGCCTTCGAGAAGCGCCACCACCTGGAGGGCCTTGATCTCGGCCGTGGACGCGGACAATTCCAGCGCCGCAGGCTGCACGCCCGTGGCGAGGGTGAGGCCCCATTCGCGCACCGCACGCACCACCGGAACCGGCAGGTCGGGCGCCGAAGTCCCGTTGCCCTTCAGCCAGCGGTCATCGACCACCAGCATGGCGAATCCCAGGAACTCGTGACTCTCATCGCCGGTACGCAGCAGCACCGCCGTGCGATCACGCTGGAGCGGATGGTTCACCCGGCTGGGGGCGCCCGGACCCGCGAAGCTTTCCAGCGCCAAGCGCATCGCCTCGCGCTCCGGGGGGCCGAGGACTTCGCCGCGATGCCAGTGAATCCGGCCGGCGGCATCGTGCAGGGACACCAGCTTGGCCCACAGGAGCGGGAGCGCTGCAACAATGCGCTGGCCGCAGGTGCCGGCTTGAAGCGGCGCCCGCGCCGCCCGCGGTGCTGGGGTAACGGCAGACAGGAACATGGAGAGGAAAGTAGCGCGTCGCGGCCTGTCCGGTCTGTGACCGGGGTCTACAGATGCTTAGGAAAATGAGCTGCCGCAGCCGAAAAACAGCCATTATTGCCATTCAAAGCGGTTCAGGGCCGGGTTTTTCCGCACCCGGTCAGCCGGGAAAACGGTCCCATTTGCGACCACGTAGACGCCCGGCGGGCACAGCTGGACGGCCCCGAAAGCGAGCCCCAGATTGAAGGCCGCGTCGCTGTCGGCGAAGCGCCCGGGCTGCAGGGCGCCGGTCAGTACGATGGTCTTGCCGGGGAGCCCTACCAGCTCGCGCGCGGTTTCAACGATCGTGTCGGTGCCATGGGTGATCAGGATCTGCGTCGCCTCACAGGCCGCGACCGCTGTGCGGATCGCCTGGCGGTCCACCGCGGTCATCTCCAGGCTGTCTTTACGGAGCAGCTCCGTGACCTGGGGAAGAGTCGGCAAGCGGGCGTGGCGGAGCAACTCGAGCACCATCGGCGCACCGACCTGGTAGCCACCCTTGGCGTCGAAGTACACCTTGTCGATGGTGCCACCGGTGGTGAAGACCGCAATGCTCATGGCCTATCCGGTGCCGGTATCCACCAGTGTTTCCTCGGACGCGCCGAGATAACGCACCACCAGGTCATCCACGTTGTCATCGGTACGCGCCAGTCGCTCATCGAGCTGATCGATCACGGCCTCCGCCGTCATGTTGCCGACGCGCCCGTCCAGTTCTTCCACGGCGACGCGCAGCAGGCTGACGATCCGCACGGCGCCGATCGCGCCAAACGCATGCTGTGCCTGTGCGAGCTTCGGGTGCGAATCAGGGAGCAAATGGTTCTGCAGGGTTCCATGTGCGGCGGCGGCCCAGAATTCCACCACGATGAGCAGGACCTGCTCACGCTCGGTCAACGCCCCGGCAGGCCCGGAATCACGCTTGCGTCCGAGGGCCTCCAGCACAAAGCTGGTGATGGGGTAGATGCCGCGCCAGGTCTCAGCCATGTTTCTGTCCGATACAGGTAAAGCGAATACTATCAGAGTACTTAAGGTCGACTCTTAATGTTAAATTCATGAGCGGACGCGTCTACCCTACTGCGTCTCCCGCAGGCCCACCGGTCTTTTCCACCCGGACCCCCGCCCGTAGAGTAAAAAGTACGTTGATCATTGCATGCAGCACGCGATATTCTCGCTCTAGGTGTATGAGGCGGAAGCCTTTAGAACGGAATAACAACTAGGGCGGCAGTGCGAGGGACGCCAGGAACGTACCGCATCAGCTCGCCGATGCCGCCGGGACCAAAGCCATGGACATTACTCTTTCTCACCGACTTGAAGCGGCCGTCACGCTGCTCGCTGGCGATGGCACGCTCAAGGAAAGACTCGCTGCCGCGTATCGCGAACACCTCGATGACATCGACGAACTCGAATTGCCCAACGAGGTGCAGCTGGAGTATTCGCAGATGTCGCGGACCATGCACCTGGCGCGCGCCCTGCCCGGCGATAACGTCGTGCGTGCCTCGGTGCGCAAGCTGTCCAACGAAGAAGCGCAGCGCTTTGCCGCACTGATCGTGCGCATGTACTCGCTGCGGATGCAGAGTCTGACGTCGGGAACCAAGCCGCCAGCACGTATCAGCGCCGCGCCGCGCAGCACGACCTCGCTCGTTTCGCTGCTGGCGATTGAAGGCGGCGGCAGCGGCGGCGGATCGCGCACGGGCGTGGCAAACACTCCGTAAGCGCGTGGTGGCGGCTGCAAGCGCGGCGGTCAATCAATCTTGAATTCGATGGAGTCCCAGCGCGTCGTCTCTTCATGGCGCGCCTGGTGACGGATGGCATCGACCAGCGCACGCTCATCCCACTTCGCCCGTTCATCGGACATCCCGATCACCGCGGGCGGGAGCAGCACTTCACGCCCGAAGCCGGGCAGCAGGACCACGGGTTTCTCGCTGGCCTTGGCATAGTTGAGCTGGAACAGCAGCAGGTCGCGCTGCGTGACGTAAAGGGCGGATAACGCCACCACGACTTCGGTCGTCGCCATCTGCTGGCGCAACGCCTCGTGCAGTCCTTCCACCGAAGTGTTCACTGGACGCTGTTCCGGGCCGCCGCAATTGCGATAATAGAAATTACGGGCGCTCTCGAGAAACTCGAATACGCGCAGGTACTCATCGTTCAGCTCGAACGCGTGGGTCACGAATACCCGTATAGGATCGCGCTGTGACATGGCTTTAAGTGTACTGTGACAACCCTGATGAGGGAATCCGTTGCGATTGCTCGTTTATAACATCCGTTATGCAACCGGTGCGGGCCCCGCGTTTCACCTGCCGGTCCCGGGCGCCGGGTACCTGCGCAGCAGCCGGGCGGTGCTGGAGGAGATCACCCAGTTCATCCGCGAGCAAAGCCCTGACCTGGTCGGGCTCATCGAGGTCGACACGGGCTCGATTCGCAGCGGCATGGTCAATCAGGCCGAGCACATTGCCGCCTCGCTGGGCCACTACACGGCCTACGAATGCAAGTACGGTTCGCGCTCGTTCAATAATCTGGTGCCGATCGTGCGCAAGCAGGCCAATGCGCTGCTGGCCGCTCCCAGCGTGACGGGCCAGCGCTTCCACTATTTCGACACCGGTATCAAACGCCTGATCATCGAGCTGGAACTGGACCAGGTCTGCGTGTTCCTCGTGCACCTGTCCCTGAAGTACCGCCATCGTCAATACCAGTTGCGCACCCTCTATGACCTGATCGCCGGTTCGCGCAAACCGGTGATCGTGGCCGGAGACTTCAATACCTTCTGGGGCACGCACGAAATCTACCTCTTTATGCGTGCCGCGGGTCTGCAGAGCGCCAATACGCTGGGCCTCCTGTCCTATCCGGCGCGTCATCCGCGCGTGGAACTGGACTTCGTGCTGGTCAGTGCCGGCATTGAGGTTACAGGGTTCCGCATTCCGGAAGTACGTTACAGCGATCATCGCCCACTGATCTGTGATTTTGAGATCGGCAGGGCCTGAAGGGGTGAATCATGAGCAGTGACACAGCTTGGCGCCTGGACCGCGAGGCCAACGGCCTCGCCTGCCTCACCCTTGACCGGCCTGGCACTTCCGCCAATTCCCTGTCTCGCGCCGTGCTCGTCGAGCTGGGCGGATTGCTGCGCGCGCTGCACAAGGAACCCCTGCGCGGCCTGGTCGTGCGCTCAGGCAAGCCTTCCGGTTTCATCGCGGGCGCGGACGTCCGTGAATTCACGCGATTCCGGAGCGAGGCCGACGCGCTGGAGACGATCACCACCGGCCAGCGCGTGTTCGACCAGCTCGAGGCCCTGCCCTTCCCCACCGTCGCCGCCATCCAGGGCTTCGCGCTGGGCGGTGGGCTCGAGCTGGCGCTGGCCTGCCGTTACCGCGTCGCCGTTGACGACCCCAGGCTGTCTCTCGGCCTGCCCGAGGTGCAGCTGGGCATCCATCCGGGCTTTGGCGGCACGGTGCGCGCCGTGCGGCTGCTCGGCGTGCGTGCGGCCATGGAGCTCATGCTGAGCGGAAAGCCGGTGCGCGCCGATCGTGCGCGCGCCATCGGCCTCGTCGATCAGCTCGTGAGCGCGGCGGATCTCGAGCGCGCGGCCCGGCAGATCCTGGGCGATGGCCCGCCCCGGAGAGTCGCCCCGCTCCTGGATCGCCTCCTCAACCTGCCTGGCATCCGCTCGTTCCTGCGCTCCTCACTGGAGGCGCGGGTGGCGAGGCAGGCCCGTCGCGAACATTATCCAGCGCCTTACGCCATCATCGACCTGTGGGTCCGCTACGGTGCGCGCGGACGCGCCGCCTATGAGGCAGAAGCGCACTCGATCGCGCGGCTCTTCTCTTCGGAGACCGCGCGGAGCCTGGTGCGCATGTTCCTGCTGCAGGACCGCCTCAAGTCCCTCGGCGGCAAGCCCGCGACGCCCCTCAAGCGCGTACACGTGATCGGTGCAGGGGTCATGGGCGGCGATATCGCCGCCTGGTGTGCGCTGCGCGGCCTGGAAGTCACGCTCCAGGACCGCGAACAGCAGTTCGTCGATCCGGCGCTCAAGCGCGCCGCGGACCTTTTTGCAAAACGGTTGCGCGATCCGGCCGAGCGCTCGGCGGCTCAGGCGCGGTTGCGCTCCGACGTGGCGGGCGCCGGGGTCAGCGACGCCGACATCCTGATCGAAGCGATCTTCGAGAACCTCGAGGCCAAGCGTGCACTCTATGCGCAGGCCGAACCGCGCCTCGGCGCCGCCGCGGTCCTCGCCAGCAACACCTCGAGCATCACGCTGGAACGGCTGGCCGAGCAGCTCCAGGATCCCGGGCGGCTCGTCGGCCTGCATTTTTTCAACCCCGTGGCGCAGATGCCGCTGGTCGAAGTGATTCACTCGGCGCAGACCAAACCCGAGCCGCTCGCGGCGGCCATGGCCTTTGCCCGCCGCATCGACAAGCTCCCCCTGCCCTGCCGCAGCGGACCAGGTTTCCTCGTCAATCGAGTGCTGTTCCCCTACCTGCACGAAGCGCTGTATGCCGCCGGTGAAGGCGTGCCGCTGAGTGTGATCGATCGCGCCGCGGTGGATTTCGGCATGCCGATGGGTCCGATTGAGCTGTCCGACGTGGTGGGGCTCGACGTCATCGTGCACGTCGGGGAAATCATCACCCGGGAACTGGGACGCGAGATGCCGCCCTACACGCAACGGCTCCGTGAACTGGTCGCGGCACGCAAGCTCGGACGCAAGAGCGGCGAGGGATTCTATCGCTGGCAGGAGGGCAAGCCCGTGCGCCCGCCCGCGGGCGCCGCGCCGCCGGAGGATCTTGCCGATCGCCTGATCCTCGCGCTCCTCAACGAGTGCGCGGCCTGCCTGCGCGAGCAGGTGGTGGCTGATGCTGACCTGCTCGATGCCGGCGTAGTGTTCGGCACCGGCTTCGCGCCCTTTCGTGGCGGCCCGCTGAACTACGCGCGCACGCGCGGCATCGGCGCGGTCGTGGCGCGGCTGACTGAACTCGAGCAACGCCATGGCAAGCGCTTCCACCCCGACGCGGGTTGGGGCAATTCGCTGTGATAACATCGCTCGATTGCCTGATTCCCATGGGGTTCGCATGAGTGAAGGTCGTCCCGTCGAAGTGGCGCAGTTGCGCAAGCTCTCGCCGCTGGGCGGAATGAAAAACGAGAATATTGCCGCTCTGGCGCGCAAGGTGCGTATCAGCGAGCTCGCCGCCAACCGCACCCTGTTCAAGGAAGGCGATTCCGAGCGACGCTGCTACTGGCTGGTCTCCGGCATGCTGGAGATGCGCGAGGGCGATCGGACCGTGGCGATGATCCGGGGCGGCAGCCCCGAGGCCAAGAATCAGCTGTCTCCGAAGCTCCCGCGGCGCGCCACGGCGCGGGCCGTCGACACCGTTGAATACCTCGTCGTCGATGCCGACCTGCTCGACATGATGATCACCTGGGACCAGACCGGCACTTATGAAGTGAGCGAACTGCAGGCCCAGTTCGGCACCGGCGGGAGCGATGACTGGATGACGACGCTCCTGCAGACCAAGGCCTTTCACCGTATTCCACCCGCGAACATTCAGGCGATTTTCATGCGCATGCAGCGGGTGGCCTGCCGCACCGGGGAAGTCATCATCAGGCAGGGCACCGAGGGAGACTTTTTTTACGCCATCGTGAGCGGCAAGTGCGTCGTCACGCGCGAGACGCCACTGAATCGCGAGGGCATCCGCCTCGCGGAACTCACGGTCGGCGAGACCTTTGGCGAGGAAGCCCTGATTTCTGAGGCCAAGCGCAATGCGACGGTGGCCATGCTCACCGACGGGGTGCTGATGCGGCTGAGCAAGGAGGATTTCCGTGAACTGATGAATGAGCCGCTGCAGCAATGGGTGAGCTACGAGGAGGCACGCGCCGTGATCGAACGCGGCGGCCGCTGGCTCGATGTGCGCCTGCCCTCGGAGTTCCAGAACCTCGCGATCGAGGGCGCGCTCAATATTCCGCTGTACTTCATCCGCCTGAAGCTGGCGACGCTCGATCGGAATGTCCCCTATGTCGTCTACTGCGACACGGGCCGGCGCAGTTCCGCCGGCGCATTTATCCTGCTGGAGCGCGGCTTCGATGCCTACGTGCTGAAGGGGGGGCTGTCGAGCGCCGAACCGGAGTTGCGCCGGCCGGGCTGAGCGCTACTGTGGCCGGGGACGCGTCGTGTTAGGCTTGGAATGCTCGACTTTCCGCACCCTCATACGAGGAGTCCCGACATGAGCAACTCTATTCTGGACGACCATGAGCTGACGATCGACTGCCCCGAATGCCACCAAGAGCTTACGGAAAAGCTTGGTCGGCTCAGGGAGGATCCGGTGGTGGTCTGCCCCAGCTGCAGAGCCTCGCTTGCGATCGACACTTCGAACCTCAACCAGGCCCTTGCGTCCGTCGATCAAAGCCTGGCGGAGTTGCAGAAAAGCCTTGGCGGCACGCTGCATCTGACGGTGAGAATCTGAAGATCCGGGCGCTCGCCCGATCGGTGACGGATATGCGAAGCGCGGCCGAACGGGTCCGCGCTTACATCGTGTGCGTGGCTTTGTCGCCCGAGAGAGCGCCCGCCAGATAGTTCTCGATCTTGTGCCGTGTCTGGCCACGATCCTGTTCGCTGAACTGCACGCCGATGCCGGCGGTGCGCTTGCCCTGCGCGCCCTTGGGCGTCACCCAGATCACGCGGCCCGCCACGGGCAATTTCTCGTCCTCGCCCATCAGGTTCAGCAGCATGAACACTTCATCGCCGATCCGATAGTTGCTGTTGGTCGGAATGAACAGTCCGCCGTTGGCAACGAAGGGCATATAGGCGAGGTACAGGGCGCTCTTGTCCTTGATGGTCAGGGTCAGCAGACCAGGCTTGGCGGCGCCGCTACGCCCCAGATCGGAGCGTGGCAGGCCGTCATTGCGGCCGGCGCCATCAATGCTTCGGGCCTGGTTGTCCTTTACCATCGCACCTGCTCTTCCTGTACGTTCAGCCTCAGCCCTGACCAACCTGGAGTGTACGCGCTGCGCGCACCTGCCACAGGAACTGCTCGACGGCCAGGGCCTTGTTGATCGAAGTCGCCGCCAGCCGGCGCAGCTCGTGCAGTGTATCCGCCAGGCGGATCAGATTGCGCATATTCATAGAGGAATTGGCCGCTGGCAAGTGCGCGCCACTGTGCAATTCTGTCACATGGCCTCCAGGCCCCAGGCGCTCTTGCATGCAGCGTGTGATCCAGGTCTCAGCGCACTGCAGCCGCAGTTCGAAGGCATCGCGCGCCCATGCCGCAGCGGCAGCGGGCATATCCAG
>Ga0209131_1001060_pt1 | contig 19003 bp, 11 predicted proteins | sample GraSoi_2013_40cm_FD_185826 | JGI IMG/M metagenome (GOLD analysis project Ga0209131, IMG submission 185826) | Grasslands soil microbial communities from the Angelo Coastal Reserve, California, USA - Sample 9_17_2013_40cm (SPAdes) (version 2) | ecosystem: Environmental > Terrestrial > Soil >... | reverse complement strand
CCCACTGTAAATGGTGCGATTCTATACGATCAAGGATATACATCCAATCCATTGGTCTTTTGCGGCTGCGTCGGGATCGCGCCAAAAGGAAAACATGTTCGTACGCCGCTTGAAAATGATCGGGTAATCGTACTTGGTGGTCCAACCGGACGCGATGGGTTACGCGGCGCAACTTTTTCGTCCATGACTATGGATGCACAAACCGGTGAAGTGGCAGGTGCTTCTGTACAAATCGGTGACCCGATCACCGAAAAGGGATTGATCGATGTCATCGTGCGTGCGCGCGACCTGGGTTTATATAATGCCATTACAGATTGCGGCGCGGGTGGGCTGTCCTCGGCGGTTGGAGAAATGGCTGCCTCCGTCGGTGTGAATATAGAACTGTGCAAAGTGAAACTTAAATACTCAGGGCTCTCTCCATGGGAGATCTGGCTTTCTGAAGCACAGGAACGCATGGTGCTCGCGGTTCCATCTAAAAATGTTGAGGCGCTGCTGGAACTTTGCGATACCTTCGATACGGAACTAACGGATATTGGAGCGTTCACCAATTCAGGTCGTTTGATCGTGCGTTATGACGATCAAATCGTACTTGATTTGGAAAATGAGTTTTTGCATGAAGGGATTCCTCAAAGACAGTTAATGGCAGTGATCAAAGAGCAAAGAGTAGAGGGAAGTGACGCCGTCAAGGAATCGTCGCCTGTCGCCAATATCAAAGAAACCCTGCTCAGACATCTCTCCTGCCCCAACATTGCATCCAAGGCCTCCGTTATTCGCATCTATGACCACGAAGTACAAGGCGGTACAGTGGTAAAGCCCCTTACTGGAGTCGAAGCCGATGCACCCTCAGATGCTGCAGTGATTAAACCGATCGGCACGCGCGGTATCAAAGGGATTGTGCTTTCGAACGGGATCAATCCTGAGTTTGGCAAACGCGATCCGTACAAAATGGCATGGTCAGTGATCGATGAGGCGATCCGCAACGCGGTTGCTGTTGGTGCAGACCCTGAAAGAATTGCCATCCTCGATAATTTTTGCTGGGGTGATCCGCTTCGCCCCGAAACAATGGGTTCATTAGTAGAGGCCTGCCGCGGCTGTCACGATGCGGCACTTTTTTACGGCACTCCATTTATCAGCGGCAAAGACTCCCTCAATAACGAATATCTCGGCACCGATGGTCAGCGTCACGCCATTCCTCCCACCTTGCTGATCTCGGCCATCGGAATCATCCATGATGTCAATACTGCCGTGACCATGGATCTGAAAAACGCGGGCAATCTGCCTTATCTCATCGGCGATTTTAAAACTGAATACACAAATGTTCCCGGCGTGCCTGAAACGGCTCTACAGGTTTATCGTGCGTTGCATCAAGCCATTACACAAGGGTTGGTCAAGTCCGCGCACGACTTAAGCGAGGGCGGATTGGCTGTTGCAGCTGCAGAAATGTGCATTGGTGGACGCCTCGGGATGAATATCCATTTTGAATTATCTGCCATCTTTAATGAGGTCAACGGATGTTTGCTGGTCGAAGTAGCCCGGACAGATGCAGCCGCTTTTGAAAAACAATTTGAAGGTTTGCCATTCAACAAAATCGGCGTTGTTACGCCTGACCCAATCCTCAAAATTTCTGATATTGAGATTCCCGTGGAAGAACTCGTCCACGCATTCAACCATCCCACACACTCATGAAACCCAAAGCTCTTGTCCTTCAGGCGCACGGCTCCAATCGCGATTTTGACGTCATGGATGCGTTGACTCTCGGCGGTGCAGACACGACAGGCGTTCCATTAAATGAACTAAGGACACACAAATCGCTTCTCAAGGATTTTCAACTGCTCGTTGTTCCTGGCGGCTTTTCCTACGCGGATGCATTGGGAGCAGGCAAACTTCTCGCGCTGGACATGGCTTCTTATTTTTCAGATGAAATCACTACATTCGTTAAATCTGGCAAACCTGTTATTGGCATTTGTAATGGGTTTCAGGCACTCGTCAAATCAGGTATTTTGCCGGGCTCTTCACCTTCCCCCTTTCAGGGAGAAGGCCGGGAGGAGGGTCAAGCCACATTAACCTTCAACCAGCAAGGGCATTTTGAATGTCGCTGGGTAACTCTTAAATCTGCATCCAAAAATTGTATTTGGACAAAGGACCTGAATGAAATGATTACCTGCCCGATTGCACACGGGGAGGGTAATTTTCAAGCGACTACGACAATCTCACAGGAACATATCGCGCTTACTTATACTTACACGGATGGTTCTTCAGCACATGGAACGTATCCTGCCAATCCGAATGGTTCCGCTATGGATATCGCTGGGATTTGCAATCCTCAAGGCAATGTGTTGGGATTGATGCCCCATCCAGAGAATCATATTTACTCATGGCAACACCCACGGCATACACGCGGGGAGCATGCTGGAAGTGGACTGAAATTATTTGAAAACGGCGTGAAATATTCCGCGCAATTATGAAAAGGAGTCGACATGATCTTACAAAATAATTTATTGGACTTGATCCCACAGGCATTGGACGAGACGAACCTGCCACTCCCGGGAAAAGAATCTGGAAAGGTACGCGATTGGTATGCCCTGCCGAAAGGTGAACGACTCATTGTCACCACAGACCGCCTCTCTGCGTTTGACATTATTCTGGCAAAAGTTCCCTATAAGGGACAGGTACTAAATCAACTCTCTGCGTGGTGGTTCGAACAAACAAAAGATATTATTCAAAATCATATTGTCTCGATTCCCGACCCAAATGCCGCGATTGTGAAAGTGGCAGAACCGATCCTGGTCGAAGTGATTGTCCGCGGATATATCACTGGCGTAACTTCCACAGCCTTGTGGTATCGCTATTCATTAGGCGAGCGCGATATCTATGGATACACATTTCCTGATGGATTACAAAAGAATGCCTTGCTGCCTGAACCGATCATCACCCCAACAACAAAAGGCGGCCTGACGGGCCATGATGAACGCCTGACATGTGCTGAAGTGGTAGAAAAAGCTCTATTGGATCAAAGGACATGGGACCAGGTACAGTCTGCAGCTTTAGCCATCTTCAAACGCGGACAGGAAATTGCAAATAAGGCTGGTCTAATTCTTGTGGATACAAAATATGAGTTCGGACGCGCTTCCGATGGAAGCATCGTGCTGATCGACGAAGTGCACACGCCAGATTCATCGCGTTTTTGGAAAGCCGATACCTACGAGGCGCGCTTTAAAGCAGGTGAAGACCCGGAGAACTTTGATAAGGAATTCGTGCGCATCGCTTATGCTGATAAGGGATATCGCGGAGACGGTGAAATCCCTGAAATGCCAGCAGATTTGTGGGTTTCAGCCAGTGAACGGTACATCAGGATATATGAATTACTAACGGGTGAAAAATTCGAGCCGGGCAGTTATGCGGTTGAACCGCGACTCGTTGAAAATTTGAAGAAGGCCGGAGTGATCTAATTCATGTCCAAACCATTGGTGGTTATCTTAATGGGCTCGAAGGCGGATAGTGAACATTGCGGAAAGATCGCCGAGGCTTGCAAATCGTTTGGCCTGGAGACAGTCTTACGCATTGGGTCTGCACATAAAACCGCGGAACACGCGTTGTCCATCTTACGCGAATACGAATCAGATCCGCGTCCGAAGGTTTACATCACGGTGGCAGGACGAAGCAACGCGTTGAGCGGATTTACTGATGGCGCAGTCAGTGCGCCGGTCATTGCCTGTCCCCCGCCTTCCGAATCGTTCGGAGGAGTGGATATTTATTCTTCGTTGAGAATGCCGTCGGGGATCGCGCCCGCGGTCGTGCTGGAACCCGTCAATGCCGCGTTGTTGGCCGCAAAAATTCTCGGGCTGGTGGATGAATCGGTACACGAGCAGGTCAAGGCGAGTCAGAAGCGGGCCGCAGATAGGGTCATTGAAGATGACAAATCCATCCAATAATCAAGAGGCAAAAAGCATGTACGATGATGATCATCCGCACGAAGAATGTGGCGTGATCGGCGTGTTCGCGCCAAATGAAGATGTGGCGCGCATGGCGTTCTTTGGATTGTTCGCGTTGCAACATCGTGGGCAGGAAGCTGCAGGGATCGCTGTTGCCGATGGACAGAGCATGTCTATTTATAAAAACGTCGGGTTGATCTCTCAGATCTTTGGCCCGCATACGTTGGATGGATTAAAGGGACATTATGCGATCGGGCACACACGCTATTCGACGACCGGCTCCTCGATTGCGCGGAACGTTCAGCCATTCATGATCGAGACGATGTATGGGCCCCTGGCTCTCGGACACAATGGGAACCTGGTGAATTCTGCAGAACTGCGACAACGCTTGCTTGAAGATGGTGTAGGTCTCTCATCATCATCCGATAGCGAAGTAATGACCATGATGTTGGCGCGCGCGCAGGGAAATACCTGGAGCGAGCGTATTCAATCCTGCATGAAAGAATGGATTGGTGCATATTCACTGGTGATCCTGACGCGCGATTGTGTCTATATCGCGCGTGACCCATGGGGCTTCCGCCCGTTGTGTGTAGGCCCATTACCAAATGGCGGATACGCAGCCGCGTCTGAAACGGGTGCCTTACACACATTAGGCTGTGAAGCGATCCGCGAAGTGAACCCTGGAGAGATCGTCACGCTTTCAGATAATGCGTTGGTAGTACATCAGGCATTGCGGCCGCACAATCCACTGGCACGCTGTGTATTCGAGAATGTTTACTTTGCGCGGCCGGATCATGTGTGGGACAACCAAAGTGTACATCATGTTCGCCAGAGATTGGGGGAAGAACTCACACGTGAAATGAATGTGGAAGCGGACGTGGTCGTGCCTGTACCGGATTCATCCGTACCTGCTGCAATAGGTTTTTCGCGAGTAAGCGGAATCCCATACAACGATGGTTTCGTCAAGAATCGTTTCGTTGGGCGGACGTTCATCGAGCCGACCGATTCGCTTCGCAAACGTGGCGTGGCAATGAAATACAATGTGATCAATGAGAATGTGTTGAACAAGCGCGTGATCATGATCGACGACAGCATCGTACGCGGCAACACAACAGGTCCGCTTATTAAATTGTTACGCAACGCCGGGGCAAAAGAAGTGCATGTTGCCATCACCTGTCCGCCCATTAAACATCCATGTTACATGGGCGTGGATATGGGAGGGCATGAAGGGCTGATTGCACACAAACGTACCGTGGATGAAATTCGTCAAATCGTTGACGCAGATTCCCTGACATATCTATCCCTTGAAGGTATGATGCGCGCAGTAGGACGAACTGAAGGATATTGTCACGCCTGCTTTACCGGGCAGTATCCTATTGAGGTGAATACTGAAACCGTGAAGACAGGTTTTGAACGGAGCTTTAAATAAGGATGAATGTCCTGATCATCGGTTCAGGAGGGCGTGAACATGCTTTGGCATGGAAAGTTGCACAATCACCGCGATTAACAAAACTTTATATCGCGCCGGGCAATGCCGGGACTGCGAGCTGCGGGGAAAATGTTCAACTCAAAGTGAGTGAGCATAAGGAAGTTGTAAAATTTTGCAGGGCAAAAAAGATCGATATGGTGATCGTCGGGCCGGAGATCCCTTTGGCCAATGGAATAGCAGATTCACTCTCAGCGAGTGGAATTCTGTGTTTTGGGCCAAAGCAGGCGGCAGCGCAGATCGAATCGTCAAAAGTCTTTGCAAAAAATTTCATGGCGCGCCATCGTATCCCCACGTCACATTACGCCACTTTCAATAATGTCTCTGACGCGATCAATCATCTCGATCATATTAATTATCCAATTGTGATCAAGGCTTCGGGTCTTGCCGCAGGCAAAGGCGTGATCCTGCCCGCTACATTGGAGGATGCCAAGGCAACGCTCAAATCCATCCTGGTTGAAAAAACATTTGGGGACGCGGGAAGTGAAGTGGTGATCGAAGAAAGATTGACCGGGCCGGAGGTTTCGCTCATGGCATTTTCAGATGGTGAAACCATCATCCCAATGCTTGCCGCGCAAGATCACAAACGCTTATTGGATGAAGATCGTGGCCCGAATACCGGTGGTATGGGCGCGTATGCCCCTGCCCCGATCTTCAGCGAAAGTTTGATGAATGAAGCTGTGGAAAGGATTTTAAAACCAGCGATACAAGGATTACGCCTTGAGGGGACACCGTTCGTCGGCGTGCTATATGCCGGTCTGATCTTAACCTCTAACGGACTCAGCACCCTGGAATTTAACTGCCGCTTCGGCGACCCTGAGACTCAGGCAGTACTTCCATTACTTGAAACGGATTTGCTCGATATCATTGAGGCTTGTATCAACGGCCATCTTAAAGATTTGAACATTTGTTGGAAAGATGGTGCAGCAGTTTGTGTTGTGATGGCCGGTAAAGGATATCCGGAAAAGGCAGAAAGTGGAAAAGAGATAAAGTTCGAGACATTTCCATCAAACACGATCTGCTTTCATGCGGGGACAAAAATAGATAATGATCGTGTCCTTACGTCCGGTGGACGCGTGCTTGGGTTGACAGCTTATGCAGACGATATTGAATCCGCAGTCAAACAAGTGTATGCGGACATCGATAAAGTTTCATTCGCTGGAATGCAATATCGAAAGGATATTGCGCATCGTGCACTAAAAAAATCCGCCTACTCTGATGCGGGTGTATCCATCGACGCCGGGAATCGCGCAACGAACTTGATAAAAGACGCAATCAAATCTACCTATACCCCTGCTGTACTTTCAGGGATCGGTTCTTTTGGCGGATTATTCGATGCTTCGATTTTAAAAGAAATGAGATCTCCTGTCCTTGTCGCTTCCACTGATGGAGTCGGCACAAAAGTAAAACTGGCCGCATCAGTTGGAAGGTATCGCGGCATCGGTCACGATATAGTCAATCATTGCATCAACGATATCCTTGTACAAGGCGCGCGTCCGCTTTTCTTCATGGATTATTTCGCCACGTCAAAGCTTGATCCCCAACAAACTGCTGAAGTTGTCACTGGAATGGCGCAGGCATGTAAAGAAGCGGGCGTGGCTCTGCTCGGCGGCGAAACTGCGGAGATGCCGGGGGTGTATCAGCCCAATGAATTCGATGTAGCCGGAACGATCATTGGTGCCGTCGAGCGCGATCATATTCTCCCGCGCAAGGATATCCAAACCGGTGATGTGTTGATCGGCCTCGCATCTAATGGCCCACATACGAACGGATATTCGCTCATACGTAAAATTTTTGCTGATATTCCGCTCGATACTTTTTTTCCTGAACTTGATTGCTCTCTCGCAGATGCTTTGCTCACACCTCATCGCTCTTATCTCTCTCTTCTCCATCCTGTGCTTGCTCACATTAAGGCACTGGTACACATCACGGGAGGCGGGTTCATCGAAAACATCCCACGCGTGTTGCCAGAGCGTGTGAACGCGCAAATCCAGTTGGGTTCCTGGCCAATTTCAACTTTATGGACTCTGATTCAAAATAAAGGTCAGATCGAATTAATGGAAATGTATCGCGTCTTCAATATGGGGGTGGGTATGCTCGCGATTGTAGATAAAGGATCAGTCACAGAAATCCAAAAAAATGTACCCGAACCAACTTTTATCATCGGTAACCTCGTTGAAGGCAATCAGAAAGTTGAATTTATCACTTAAAGGAATCTTCATGCCATCCTCCCTTCCCCTCCGTTATGGAACCAACCCTCAGCAAGCGCCTGCGCGCGTCTTCATGAAAGACAGTTCTGAATTGCCGATCACCGTACTTGGTGGTTCGCCCGGCTATATAAACCTGCTCGATGCAATGAACTCCTGGCAGCTTGTACGCGAGTTGAAGTCCGCGCTCAACCTGCCCGCAGCCGCATCCTTCAAACATGTCAGCCCATCCGGAGTCGCAGTAGCAACCCCGCTATCCGATACTCTCAAGAAAATCTATTTTGTAGATGATATCGAGCTTTCCCCCCTTGCGACGGCTTATGCGCGCGCCCGTGGAGCGGATCGGTTGTGTTCCTTTGGCGATTTCATTGCTCTTTCAGATGCAGTGGATGTATCCACTGCCAAACTGATCGCACGCGAAGTTTCGGATGGTGTTATTGCACCGGGTTATGAACCGGCTGCGTTAGAAATCCTCAAGAAGAAAAAGCAAGGGAAGTATGCGATTATTCAAATTGATCCTGCCTATGAATCCCCAGCTCTTGAAACACGTGAGGTTTTTGGGATCACATTTGAACAGGGTCATCATGACCGAACGGTATCCCCGGCGGATTTTACGAATATTGTCACTACAAAACGCGACCTCCCTCCGGAAGCGATCCGCGACATGACGATTGCATGGATCGCGCTCAAGTACACGCAATCCAATTCAGTTTGCTTTGTGACGGATGGACAAACCATCGGTGTAGGCGCGGGACAGCAATCGCGCATTCATTGCGTGCGGCTTGCAGGTCAGAAAGCGGATCTGTGGCGACTCCGTCAGCACCCGGATGTATTGAATCTGCCGTTCAAACCAAATATCAAACGCCCGGACCGTGATAATGCCATTGACCAGTTCCTGCGCGATGATATCACTCCAAATGAAAAAGCAAACTGGGGCGATATCTTCTCCTATATACCGCGGCAACTGACGGCGGACGAAAAGCATGAGTGGCTCTCCAAAATGGATTCAGTGACCCTTGGCTCTGATGCCTTCTTCCCTTTCCGCGACAGCATCGACCGTGCCGCGGTCAGCGGTGTGAAATATGTGCTTGAACCCGGCGGTTCGGCCCGCGACGATTCGGTGATCCAGGCAGCGAACGAATACGGCATCACGATGGTCTTTTCTGGTGTAAGATTGTTCCATCATTGATCATGCCCACTCGCCTTGTTGTTCTTATCTCCGGTAACGGCTCCAACCTGCAAGCCATCCTTGACGCATGTGCGAGCAAGGAACTGCCTGCGTCAGTAGTTGCAGTGTTTTCGAACAACGCGGATGCGTACGGACTCGTGCGCGCATATGAAGCTGGGGTGAAAGCCATTCATTTTCCAAAACTGGAAAGCGAATCACGCCGTGACTATGACGCCCGGCTCGCAGAAGATATATTGACCTACGCACCCAATTATGTCGTATTGGCCGGTTGGATGCGCATCCTTACGTCTGCATTTCTTGATCACTTTCCGAACCACGTCGTCAATCTGCATCCGGCGTTGCCTGGCATGTTTCCCGGCATGAACGCAATCGAACGCGCCTTTGAAGCATTTAAACAAAATCAAATCAGCCAAACAGGGGTGATGGTTCATCTCGTACCAGACGAAACTGTGGATGATGGCCCTGTAATTGCCAGTGAGATCGTCTCCATTCAACAAAATGATACATTGGAATCATTGGAAGCCCGCATACACAAAGTGGAGCATGTGTTATTGATTAATGCTCTCAAAACCATTCTCACCGCAAAGGACACAAAGTAATAGAAGGGAAAACCTTAGTGTCCCAAGGGGTCGTAGTTAAAAAGGAATCTTTCATGCCGACAGCCATCCTCTCTGTTCATGATAAAACTGGAATTATTGAATTTGCCAAGGGACTCGCCTCCCTCGGCTGGACTCTGCTTGCGTCCGGTGGCACGGCCAAGTTATTGCGCGAGAATAATATCAATGTCACTGAAGTAGCCGATTACACAAAATCACCGGAAATCCTCGGCGGACGAGTCAAAACATTGCATCCCGCGATTCACGGAGGTTTGCTGGCGCGCCCAACAGATGAAGATCACAAACAACTGCTCGATCTTGGCTGGGATTACATTGACCTTGTTGCGGTGAACCTGTATCCTTTTGAGCAAACCATCGCGCGAGCGGGCATCTCTTATGAAGATGTCATTGAAAATATCGATATCGGAGGGGTAACACTCATCCGCGCCGCAGCGAAGAATCACGAACGTGTGACTCTCGTTTGCGACCCCGCCGATTATGCCCATATTCTGGAAGTCCTTCGCAAAGGAGATATCCCGTCTCCAATGCGCAAGCATCTCGCCATAAAGGGCTTCAAGGCAACCGCTCATTACGATACGGTCATCTCGGAGCACCTCAACAAAGTATGAACGACTTGAACGCCCTCTCCCCTTTGGATGGCCGCTATGCTGAATTGACCGCACCGCTAAGCATACATTTTTCCGAATTCGCTTTTCTGCGTGATCGCGTGCGCGTCGAACTGAATTATCTGGCTGCTCTTTCGAAGACGGGTCTCTTCCGCGCTTTGACGGAAACCGAGTCTGCTCAACTCGAATCGATCCAATCGAATTTCTCCTCAGACGATGCGGAATCCATCCGTGCACATGAGCTGAAGACACGCCATGATGTAAAAGCGATTGAATATTTTTTACAAGACAAACTGCAGGGCGTATCCGATCTATTGCCCTGGCTGCATTTTGGCCTGACATCTGAAGACGTGAACAATATCGCGCAAGTCATTGAATTGCGCGACTCGCGTGACTCGATCCTGCTGCCTGCTTTGGACGCCCTGCTGAACTCCCTCGGCCACTTCGCCAAAGAGACGCGTGCACTTCCCATGTTGGCGCGCACCCACGGACAGCTCGCGGTCCCGACGACTTTGGGGAAAGAGATCGCAGTCTATCTTGCGAGACTAAAAAAAACTCGTGACCAGATCACTGCGCATCGCTTCGAAGCGAAGCTGACCGGCGCCGTAGGCAATCTCAATGCCCTGCAAGCCGCCGCGCCAAAAATGGACTGGTTTACATTCAGTAAAAATTTCATTTCGCAATTCGACCTCGAACCTAACCTCACTACGACCCAAATCCTCCCTTACGATAATTGGATCCAATACTTCGATGCTTTGCGATTGACCAATTCCATCCTGATCGATTTTTCGCAGGACATCTGGCGCTATATCAGCGATGGGGATCTCAAGCAGGCCGTCATTGAAGGCGAGGTTGGCTCTTCGACCATGCCACAAAAAGTTAATCCGATTGATTTTGAAAATGCAGAAGGCAATCTCGGTGTTGCGAATTCTCTGTTCATTCATTACGCTCAAAAATTGACTGTCTCGCGTTTACAGCGCGATTTATCCGATTCGACAGTACGCCGTACGTTCGGTACTGCGCTTGGGCACACCCTCATTGGCTGGGTCAATCTCACGCGCGGCATGGGCCGCGTGGCTGCTGATGAAGAAAAGATCAAATCCGATTTGAACGCGCATTGGGAAGTCATCTCTGAAGGTGCACAGACGATCCTGCGCGCGGCCGGCCGCGCCGACGCGTATGAGTCACTCAAAGACCAGACGCGCGGCCGCGTTTTAACAGAAGCAGAATACAAGTCCTGGTGCGAAGCGATTAACATAGATGAGGAAACGCGTAAGCGTCTGAAAAGCCTGTCGCCGGAATCCTATATCGGCCTCGCCATCCAATTGACGGACCACATCCTTGGGGAATTGAAAATATAAGAGGGCGACTTAATTCCTTAACCTCAAATCATCTATTGACTTAAGACCACCCGACCTGTAAACTCACCCGATCAAATCAGAGTACTGAGGAGCACGGGCATGGTGAAAAAGACATCGTCCGTAAGTAAAGTTAAAAAAGGAAAAGCGGGGAAACAAAGGCCAACGACTGCAGGCAGACCCGTTAAGGCAAAACAGCCAAAAATTCAACAGGGCGCGAAGAAGAAGTCTGCAGCCACGAACATAGATACGAAAGCATCTCAAATCGATGCAAAGCACCAATTAAAGATCCAGAAGGTTTTGTATGAGATCGCGGATGCGGCCAGCGCAGTACGTGATATTCAGTCATTCTATAGGAAACTGCACAAGATCGTTGGGAAGTTGATGTATGCCGAGAACTTTTTGATTGTCCTGTACGATGCGGCAACCAATACGAGCAGTTTCCCTTATTACGTAGATCGTGCAGGCGATGTCGCTCCGCCTCCCGGGCCCGTTCCACCACAGTCTTTGCTTGCTGAGGTGCTTCAACATCCCCGCACGCTCCACTTTAATCGGCAGCAAAATGAAGAAGCAGTGCATGCGGGCAAAATGTCAGGTACCCCCTCCGAAGATTTCGTCGGTGTGCCCCTTGTAGTGGGCGATCAGTTCATTGGTGGAATTATCGTTCAAAGTTACATCAAGGGGATCGGCTATTCGGACGAAGATGTGCGCGTGCTTGAATTCATTGCTCAACATATCGCCACGGCATTGACGCGCGCTCGCGCCATCGAAGAGACCCAACGGCTGCTAAAGATCACGGAAGACCGCGCCGCTGAATTGGCAGTGATCAACAGCATTCAAGAAGGGATCGCCGCTGAATTGAACTTTCAGGCTATTATTGATCTGGTTGGTGATAAACTGCGTCAGGTTTTCAGTACAGGTGAGCTCGGCATCCGCTGGTTCGACACCGAAACGAAACACATTCAGTACCTGTATGAATACGAACATGGGGAACGGATCACGGTCCCATCCCAGATACCAAATCCAAAGAGTGCCTGGTCTAAACTGGTTGCCACTCGTCAACCGATCATTTTTAATACAGTTGCCGAATATGGAGAAACACCCAATGTACCCGGGACAGATCAGGGCAGGTCGATGGTCAACGTTCCGATTATCGGAAGTGACCGCGTGCTTGGTTCCATCATCCTGGAGAACTACCAAAATGAATATGCCTACGGTGAATCTGAAGTGCGCTTATTAACCACCGTTGCCGCATCGATGGGTGTCGCACTCGAGAATGCGCGTCTGTTTAATGAGACTCAGCAGCGCAATGCTGAGCTCGCCATCATCACCAGCGTGCAAGAAGGGCTTGCCTCCAAACTGGACATGCAAGCCATCTACGAACTGGTAGGCGACAAGATCCGCGACATCTTCGACGCGCAGGTTGTGGCAATCGTTCTAAACAACAAGGAAGATGGTCTGACTCATTTCCCGTATGCAATTGAAAAAGGAGAACGACTTTACATTGATCCCCGGCCGCCTGCAGGAATATCAGGACTCATTTTCAAGACAGGCCAGCACGTCATGATCAATGAGAACCTGCTTCAAAGAGAAGCAGAACTTCTGGGAACACCATCTGAAGTCGTTGCCGGGGAGGAAATCAAATCCCGACTTGATGTGCCGTTGATGGTGGGCAAAGAGGTCAAAGGCACCCTTTCGCTCCAGAACAATGACCGTGAAAATGCCTTCACAGAATCAGATCTGCGCCTGCTGCAAACGCTCGCCAATAGCATGAGTGTGGCCCTCGAGAACGCGCGCCTCTTCGACGAGACTCAGCGCTTGTTGAAAATCACCGAAGACCGCGCTGCGGAGCTTGCCATCATCAACAGCGTGCAAGCCGCGCTCGCCGCCGAACTCAATATTCAAGGCATCTATGACGTGGTCGGCGACAAGATCCGCGAGATATTCCATCAAGCAAATGTTGGCATCCGCATTTACGACCCGCAGACAGACATGGTGCATTATCCGTATTATTACGAAAGCGGTCAGCGCATCTCGTTTGAATCTGAACCTTTACCCAAAGGAGGGTTTGGTCAGCATGTGATCCGTACGCGTGAGACATTCGTCATCAACGAGAACATGGCGCAAGAGATGGAAAAGTTCGGCAGCTACAACCTACCTGGCACGGGTATGTCGAAATCCATTGCGATGGTGCCGCTCGTGGTGGGCGATCAGGCGCGCGGAATAATTAACTTGGTGGACAATGAACGTGAACATGCGTTCAACGAATCAGATGTACGTCTTTTACAAACGCTCGCCAACAGCATGAGTGTGGCGCTCGAGAACGCGCGTCTCTTCGATGAGACGCAGCGCCTGCTCAAAGAGACGGAACAGCGCGCGCAGGAACTTGCCATTATCAATAGCGTGCAGGAGGCACTGGCCTCCAAACTGGATATGCAAGCCATCTATGATCTGGTGGGCGACAAGATCCAGAGTATGTTCAATGCGCAATCGGTCATCATCAGTTCCTTCGACCATGAAAAGCAGGTTTCACGTTTGGATTATGGCTTTGAAAATGGAGAGCATTTATCTGATGATGAATTGCTTCCATTCAACCCCATGAACAAACATCTGATTACAACCCGCCAACCGGTGGTAATCAATCAGAATGCTGTTGAAGCAACAAGAGAATATGGCTTGAAGACCGTCGAGGGAACGCAGGCGCCCAAGTCTTTGATTTATGTCCCATTTGGGACAGGCATTCAAGTCAACGGCTATTTCAGCCTGCAAAACTTTGACCGTGAGAATGCTTTTGCGGAATCGGACGTGCGTCTCTTGCAGACCCTGGCCGGCAGCATGGGCATCGCCCTGGAGAATGCGCGCCTATTCAATGCCGAGCAGCAACGCGCACACGAACTCGCCGCCATTAGCAAAGTGAGCCAGGCCCTTGTGGCGGAAACTGAACTCGACAGCACGATCCAGTTGATCGGGAGCCAGATGCAGGAGATCTTTGACGCGGATATCGTCTATGTGGCCCTGCTCGATCGGCAGACGAATCTGATCCACTTCCCATATCAAATAGGCGAAATTTTTGATACGCTCAAATTGGGCGAAGGGCTCACGAGCAAGATCATCCAAACTGGCGAGCCGCTCCTGATCAATAAAGACATTAAGCAGCGCCGCGCACAGATTGGTACGAAGTTGGTGGGCAGGGAATCGCTTTCATATCTGGGCGTGCCGATCAAAACCGGCAAAGGCACCATCGGAGTACTGAGCGTGCAAAGCACAACACAGGAAGGCGTGTTCAATGAAGATTCGCTGCGCCTGCTCACCACCATTGCATCCAATGCAGGAGCAGCCATCAACACCGCACAATTGCATGCCGAGACACAGCGCCGCGAACATGAGACCTCCGCGTTGCTGGATATCAGCCGCGATATTTCCTCTTCGCTCGATACAGAGACGGTGCTCCAGGGAATCGCCACCCATGCAAAGGAATTACTGCGCGGTAACCTGAGCGCGCTCTTCCTACCCGAAGAAGGTGGCAGGACTTTCCGAGCCATTGCCGCAGTTGGAGAGGAAGCTGATCAACTTCGCAATGACATCATCAATCTGGGTGAGGGCCTTTTGGGAGATGTCGCGCTCAATAAAGTGGGCGAGATCGTGAATGACACCAACGCAGACCCGCGCACGATGCTCATCAAAGGCACCGAAGAATTCCCCGACGAACATTTACTGGCGGTGCCGCTTTTGGCAAATGGTGAATTGAAAGGCCTGATGGCAGTCTGGCGTACAGGCAGGGGCACTGAATTCATGCAGTCTGAATTGGAATTCTTGAACGGCCTTTCACGTCATGCGGTAATCGCGGTTCAAAACACACAACTCTTTGCTGAAGTCACTGAAACACTTGAACAGCAGACTGCAACCAGCGATATTTTGCGTGTGATCGCCAGCTCGCCAACAGATGTGCAACCAGTCTTGGAAGTTGTCGCGCAGAATGCGGCGCGCTTGTGTGAAGCCAACGATGTCCAAATCTATAAAGTAGATGGCGATCAACTGCGCCAAGTCTCACACTTTGGTCCGCTCCCTGCGCTTCAAGATGGTGAAGGCTTGCCACTTGTTCGCGGTCTAGTCGCGGCCCGAGCGGTTCTTGAACATCGCACCATACATATTGAAGATTTTCAAAAAGTGGATGCGTCCGAATATCCAGATAGCGTCGCTTTGCAAAAACGCCTCAATCACCGCACGGCTATCGCGACGCCTTTATTGCGCGAAGGAAACGCAATTGGCGTAATCGTTGTCCGCCGCAACGAGGTGCATCCATTTACGGAGAAGCAAGTCTCATTGTTAGCAACTTTCGCTGATCAAGCCGCCATTGCAATCGAGAATGTTCGTCTCTTCAACGAGACACAACATTTGCTCAAAGAAACCGAGCAACGCGCCGCAGAGCTTGCGATCATCAACAGCGTGCAGCAAAGGCTTGCGGCAAAACTCGATATCCAAGACATCTACGATCTCGTCGGTGAAAAAATCCGCGAGGTGTTTAACGCGCCAACAGTGACGCTCGAAACGTTTGACCAACAGACTGAGATGGCATACGTTCGTTATGGGATAGACATTGGCGAACGCTTTACTGCCGAACCGTACCAGTATGGCAATATCACACGCAAAATGATTCGTACCCGACAGCCTGTGTTGGTTCGCACCGCCGCTGAGTTTGATGCATACGGTGTAGGCAATTTACACGGTACCGGAACCGTAGGGTCCGGAGTCTTTGTTCCCCTTCTCATTGGCGACCAAGTCAAAGGCAAATTATCATTGCAAAGCGAGCCCGAGAACGCTTTTGGTGAATCCGATGCACGGGTCTTGCAAACGCTGGCGAGCAGCATGAGCGTCGCCCTCGAAAATGTGCGTCTCTTCAACGAGGCGCAGGAAGCGCGTGCTGCGGCAGAGCAAGCCAACGAAGCCAAGAGCTCCTTCCTCGCCACGATGAGCCATGAAATTCGTACGCCCATGAACGCGGTGATCGGCATGAGCGGCCTCTTGATGGATACGAATCTCGACAAGGAACAACGCGATTACGCCGAGACCATCCGCAATTCCGGAGACGCCCTGTTGGCCATCATCAACGACATATTGGATTTCTCGAAGATCGAAGCGGGCAAGATGGACATCGAATCGCAGCCCTTCGATCTGCGCGGCTGTGTCGAATCCGCGCTGGACCTGGTGGCTGGCCGCGCCGTTGAAAAGGATCTGGACCTCGCCTATCTATTCGACGATGATCTTCCTTTTGCCATCAAGGGAGATGTCACCCGACTGCGGCAGATTCTGCTCAACCTGCTTAGCAACGCGGTCAAGTTCACAGACAGCGGCGAAGTGGTTGTCAGTGTAAGCAAAGGCAAAGCGAAGAACGAATATCTGTTCACAGTCCGTGATACAGGCATTGGCATTCCCAAAGACCGCATGGACAAATTGTTCCAATCGTTCAGCCAGGCAGATTCGTCCACAACGCGCAAATACGGCGGAACCGGGCTGGGTCTTGCCATCAGCAAACGTCTCGCTGAAATGATGGGCGGTAGTATGTGGGCCGAGTCGCAGGGTCTGAAAGGCAAGGGCTCTACATTTACGTTCAGCATTTTCGCGGAGGCTGTGAAATCGCTGCCCCATAAATCAGTGCGCGATTTGCGAGGGGCACAACCCGAATTAAAAGGCAAACGCCTTCTGATTGTCGATGACAATGCCACTAACCGCAAGATCCTGATGTTACAGACCGAAAAATGGGGCATGCAGCCGCGCGAGACCGAATCCGGCAGGCAGGCGCTGGATTGGTTGAAGGCAGGCGAGGAATTCGATCTGGTTATTCTCGACATGCACATGCCTGAAATGGATGGGATCGCATTAGCCGGGCATATTCGCAAATTGCCAAAGGGTGATCTATTACCGTTGGTGCTGCTGACGTCATTGGGCAGGCGCGAACTGGAAGCGGATGCATTGAATTTCGCCGTGCACCTTGTCAAGCCGATCAAGCCATCCGCATTGTTCGATGCACTGGCAAGTGTATTTGTCAAAGAGGAACAGAGCGCATCGAAGGCCGCGCCAGCCAAGATAACATTGGATCCGGAAATGGCGAAGCGACATCCGCTCAAGATCCTGCTTGCAGAAGATAATGCCGTAAATCAGAAAGTCGCTTTGCGTATCCTCGAGCAAATGGGATATCGCGCCGATGTGGCTTCCAATGGAATCGAAGCGATCGAATCGGTCGAACGCCAGCCCTACGATGTGCTTCTGATGGACATGCAGATGCCCGAAATGGACGGACTGGAAGCGACGCGCCAAATTGTGGAACGCTGGCCGAAAGACAAACGACCACGCATCATCGGCCTCACAGCCAATGCCTTGCAGGAGGACCGCGAAAGCGGCCTGAAAGCCGGCATGGACGATTACATTACCAAACCCATTCAAGTGCCCGAATTGATCGGCGCCCTCGAGAAGGTAAGGAAATAAAATGAACTTGCACCGGGAGACGCCATGCCAAAATCCATAATCGATCAATCAGTTTTCAACACCCTGAAAGACTCCGTCGGCGCGGATTTTATCGTTGAGCTGGTGAATACTTTCCTTGGTGAGGCACCGAATATGATCTCTGATATGCGCACCTCTCTTTCAGCATCCGATGTGGATACGTTCCGCCTCGCCGCGCACTCGCTGAAATCCAATGCCAATACTTTTGGCGCGCTCGAACTGGCCGACCTCGCCAGGGAATTGGAAATGTTGGCGCGCCAACATCAACTTCGAAACGTTGGAAACAAGGTCGATCCATTGAGCAGCGAATATGAAAAAGTAGCCTCGGCCCTGAAGAAACTAATTCAATGAACAATAAAAACAGTCAAGCTGCACAACTGCTTGTAGTGGACGATAACAAGGTAAATCGCCTGCTATTGACCCACGGTCTCGAACAAAACGGGCACACCGTCAGTGCAGCCGAAAACGGCCGGCGCGCACTCGACATGCTGCGCGCGCATCCGTTCGATCTGGTGCTGCTCGACATTGAAATGCCCGAAATGGACGGCTTCCAGGTGCTCGAGGAATGTCTGCACGATCCGCAACTTCGTCACATCCCCATCATCATGACCTCGTCGCTCGATGAACTGGATAGCGTTGTCAAATGCATCGAACTGGGTGCGGAAGATTACCTCACCAAACCGTTGAATCCCATTTTGCTACGCGCCCGCGTCAATGCCAGCCTCGAGAAAAAGCGGCTGCGCGATCAGCAGCGTAAACTTTTCGAGACCTTCGCCACCAGTCAGGTAGCGGATGAATTGCTTGAAAAAGGTTTTTCATTGGGTGGGATGCAAATAGATGCGACTGCCATGTTTGCTGATATCCGTTCTTTTACGACGATCGCCGAGAGCCAGAATCCCAGCGAGACAATCGAATTATTGAATAATTACTTTGCCTTGATGTTCGATGCGATCACCAGCAATGGCGGCACAGTCAATCAAATGATCGGCGACGGTTTGATGGCGGTATTTGGTGCCCCGCTCCATCGGGATAATCATTGCGAACAGGCGGTACGCGCCGCTCTGGAAATGACGGATCTGTTGGCGGCCTTCAATCACGATCAGGCTGC
>Ga0209131_1001059_pt1 | contig 19012 bp, 12 predicted proteins | sample GraSoi_2013_40cm_FD_185826 | JGI IMG/M metagenome (GOLD analysis project Ga0209131, IMG submission 185826) | Grasslands soil microbial communities from the Angelo Coastal Reserve, California, USA - Sample 9_17_2013_40cm (SPAdes) (version 2) | ecosystem: Environmental > Terrestrial > Soil >... | reverse complement strand
AGGGGATTATTGCCTTGGGATTCCTGTTGTTGATCCCCTATCATTCGTATCGGAAAACAAAACATCAAATTGAAAAATAAAAGATCATCTTGCGATGATCTCCTAATACTTCTGTGCCCCCACGGGGGTATTATCTCTTTCAGTGTTATTCAAGGATTGAATCGGATATGCATACCAGACACGAGCTTTGCCATATCCAAGTTCGATCTTCTTCACAAATCGCCTCAGTACATTTTGCTGGCCCCGAATGTCGTTGACTTGTCGGGCGCTTTCAATCTCTCCGCGCCATACATCGAACGTATACTGCAAAGCTTCATGGGAAATCTCCAAACGGCCCGCCTCTCGTTGAGCCTGAATTACAGCAATTTCATTCAACATCCGTACTCGTTCGGTTTCCCTCAATTTTAGACGTTCTTTAGCAGTCTGCGAATCGGTTTCCTCTATTGCGTCCAGTAATTTATTTATGGATTTCTCGATACTTGCTAGAGCCGATTCGATCTCCTGCCTCCGGCGATCCAGATCGACAGCATTGGAAAACTGTGATTTCATTTCTTCAATTATTTCACTAACAAACTTAGGTGTGAGGATCTTCGAAAGAGTTGTATCGAGGATGATTTGATCTGCTTTCGAAGCCTTGACCTGCCGTCCTTTGCAAGAGTCGTACCTGGCTCGTGCTTTCTTGCCGCACATGTAGTGATGCCATTTGTTATTGCCAGATCTGCTTTTGACCATGGCTGATCCGCAATGAATGCAGACTGCCAGACCAGATAGTAGGGAAGGGGAGGCGAGTCGGCGCGGATGCAAAGGATTACCCGGCACATTCAATCCTGCTTTTTGGTTGATTTCCTGCACAGATTTAAAGGTTGCTGGATCAACCAGTGCCGGATGGTGATCGGGGACCTCTAAATTTCCACATTTTCCTATGCCGAGATACGCGCGGTTTCTAAAGAATGTGGTCCAGCTATTGTTGTTCTGATATAAGCTCTCCTGGGTTGCTTTGGTTATCTCTCTCAGGCTTTTTCCTTCTAATCGCAATCTAAATGCTAACGAAGCGAGCGGACCCAGGTCCGGGTCGACTACCCAACGAGAGCCAATTCTAGGCTGGTTGTTGCGCTTGGTTCCAAGTATTTCTTGTTTGGCAAGATAGCCGCGTGGAGGAAAGCCGCCTGAAGAAAACCCGGCTCGTACTCGTTCGGCAAGCGCTCGCTTTACATCACGCGAGTTTTGACGACGCTTTTCTTCATTTGCATAATCTATTAGGGATTCAATTACCTTACTAAACTCTCCAGCGGGAATGGGATCGGTAAGTGAATGAACCACCATTCCATTTTTTCGTAACAAGGCCCGATAATAAGCAGAATCGTCCATGTCTCGCGCAAAGCGAGCGTAGTTCCAAATTAAGAGCCCACTTGGTCGTTCAGAAGAACTGCTTTGGTTGATCATTTCGAGGAACTCGAGCCTGTCGCTTAATTTACCACCTGATCGGGCAATGTCCTCGAAGACGTGAATTAAGCTGAGTCCGAAATTTTTGCAAAATGCTTTGATCTCACTTCGCTGCTGCGAAGTGCTTTGTTCCTGCGACTCGCCCCCGGAGTCCCGAAGATATGCCCATACTTTGGATCCGGCAGGCAGGGTAGTGGGTGGAGGAATATGACTCATTAGCGTGGTTTCCTTGAATTCGTGATAATGCGTCCGTTAGAACTTATCAATTCACCGGAAGAGATCAAGGCTCGAAGTGTAGCTACTAAACTGGATGCGAATGGTTTCAAGACCTGAGATTGAACGGAACCTAGATCAGAATATTGATTGCCACTTATTTCCTGGATTTCGAACTTTGGGCGTGTACGCATTTCTGATTATAGTATTGCTTACATACAATATTATAATTAAGTCTTGAACATTGTCAATTGGCAATATCAATGTAAAATATTTGCATGATAGAAACCAATTATGAGTGGTGGCCACTTCAAGAAGCAGCCAAGCATTTCAAGTATACCCATCTTGAAAGCCTGCGAAATCGTCTTAGAGTACTAAGGCAACTGGGGAAAGTTGTTGATTTAGGTACGCCACCTGCTGAGTATAAAGTAGGCGTAGGCAACACGAGTGGTAAAGTAGTTTTATATTGGCCCAATCCCAACACAGCTCTATTGCGGAGTGATGCGCCTACAACACTATTAAATGGTCGGCGAGGAAAACGATCTATTATTCGATAATCCCACTGGAGATACATCTTTCCGTAGCTACCTTTCTTGAGGTATAGTGTCTACAAATTACCGGGGGATACTTTCATGCCTGAACGAACTCTATATTCAAGTCAAAGAGTTTCCGATTTAGATATCACCGAGCGTCCACGTGAGCGCTTGGCCTCGCTCGGTCCGCAAGCTCTTTCGAATGCCGAGTTACTTGCCATATTGCTTCGGAGCGGAGTTCAAGGCGAAAACTCCATTCAAGTAGGTCAGCGTTTGCTACAGACATTTGGCGGCTTGCGCGGGTTGCAAAATATCAGCTTCGAGGAATTGGTGAACCAACATGGAATGGGTGATGCCAAGGCTGCTCAAATCAAAGCGGCCATCGAATTGGGTCGCAGGCTGACCATCGAATCGCCTCAAGAACGTCCAACGATCAACAGTCCGGCGGATGCTGCTGCCTTGGTGCAGTATGAGATGTCATCGCTGGAGCAAGAACATTTACGCGTCCTGTTACTTGATACTCGTAATCATGTTCTGGACATTGTGGAAGTCTATAAAGGCTCGGTCAACTCGTCGCAAGTCAGAGTAGGTGAAATATTCAAAGCTGCTATACGGCGAAATGCTACAGCCATTGTAGTAACCCATAATCATCCATCAGGTGCGCCAAGAAGCATGTAGGTAGAAAGTTCCAAACGGAACCCTGCACGGAGTGTGCAGAGTGGCTAGAGGGACAGGGACGAAGATCCGAAGCAGAATCGTTTCTGAAGCTCCCTCGACAATGTGGCAAGGGAAACCCTAATCTTCCCGAGGCTGCTAGCCAGAGTATCGCCACGGTTACGAAAGAAATGGTTGTTTGAAGCGCCGCAGGTTGGAACACCCGCTTTACGTTAGGGCGAGGGTGTAGTCATCGGATTGTCCATCTCTGATGGAAGGACAAAATCTCGCTAGGATAGGAAACCAGCACTCCAAAGTAATCTGGTCTTCCCCGATGACGAGCGAGGCAATGAGCCGAGCAAGGCGTACAGACCAAACCTACCGCGATACGACAACGCTATCTACATGAACTTGGGAACCATGTGCGGCTCTCCAGCGATGGAGTAGGCCAGCTTGCGACCACATGCCGCACATGGGACGGAGCCTTCGTAGTAGTCTGAGACAGGGAAAGCCTGTTACATGGCGAAGGAAGGCAGTTGAATTTACATAGGCCAATGCAAACTAAGACGGAGAGAGGACGTATGTACCAATCCAAGATGTCCCAAAAGCAAATGAGCCTGGCACTGACAGCACAAAAGAATTCTCAACATCGTTTCACCAATCTGTATAGTCTCATGCATTGGGACTACTGGATTCGATGTGCAGCCGAAGCGGTTCTGGCACGGCCTGGAAGCTCAACGGCAGGTATCGATGGCACAACACGGGATACCTTCAAGAAGAACTACGAGAAAGAAATACGAATACTTGTGGAGTCTCTCAAGAAGAAAACCTATGAGCCAGAAGCAGTCCGAAGAGTATACATTCCGAAGGCGAACGGGAAGAAAAGACCGTTGGGGATACCGGTTCTCAGAGATCGTATCGTACAAGAAGCATTGAGAGCCATTCTCGACCCCATCTATGAAGCGGACTTCCAACCCTACTCCTTTGGGTTTCGCAAAGGTCGTTGCACAATGGATGCCGTTGCGGTCATTATGTCTCTGACCGGGCCAACACAAAAGTATTACTACGTGATTGAAGGTGACATAAAGGGCTACTTCGATACGGTTCATCATCGGAAGTTGCTCAGCATCCTAAAACAGCGCATCGCAGACAAAGACATCCTTGACCTAATCTGGAAGTTTCTCAAAGCAGGCGTTATGGAAGATGGACTCTTTGCACGCACGGAAACGGGCGTCCCACAAGGAGGCGTTATCTCCCCACTGCTTGCCAATGTCTATTTGAACGAGTTTGATAAGTGGGCAGAAGCAAAGTGGAACCTTAGCGCCAATGAAAAACGCAAGAGACGGTATGCAGGAAACGGGAACTATCGTCTCGTCCGTTATGCGGACGATTTTGTTGTATTGAGTAATGATGGTATCACCGGAGTACAGCAAGCCAAGCAGGAAATTAGTGACTTCCTAAAGACGCAGCTCCACCTCGAACTGTCGGAAGAAAAGACGCTGCTCACCCATGTCAATGATGGGTTTGACTTTCTTGGACTTCATATCCAGAGAGCCAGACCCGAAGGACGCTGGGTGGTGCATCTCCGACCGGCAGAAAGGAACAAAGAGCGAGTCAAGAAGAAACTCAAAGACCTGACTTCCAGAAGCTGGACATGGATGGACGAATACAGCAGGCTGACCACCCTGAATGCAATTGTGAAGGGCTGGGCAGAGTATTACAAGTACACCAGTCTGCTCGTTGACATCGAAGAAATCACCAGACACACGTGGTTCAGATACCTCGGTTGGCTTCTAAAGAAACATAAAGGCAGCAGGAAACACGCTCTGATTGCCACGAAGACCAAAGCCATTCAGAACAGAACACGTTGGACAGCCAGCATACGTGAAGGGGAGAAAGTCCTCGAAGCGTATCAGTGGTTAGCTACCCCAAAGGAATTGCACAGAAGGCGATACTACCAAAAGGGAAAGGATGGAATTCCTCATCCCTATCTGATGGAAGAAGAGCCAAACTTGCAGGATTATCCAATGGGTGAAATTGGGCCAGAGGAAGCCATCTACACGGCGACCATCGGGGCAACCAGCAATCGAGCCTCACGTGATGAACCGCTAGAAATGGCGGAACTCAAGTTGCGGGCAAAGATGCGGGACAACTTTAAGTGTGTACGATGTGGCTCTTCTGAGAGTCTGCGCGTGCATCATAAGAAGGGCACGAAATCCCATAGCCTCGAAAATCTTGAAACACTGTGCCTAATATGCCACAAAGCTGAACACGGCTATCGCCAGACAAATTAATAATTCAATGGAAAGCCGGATGAGGCGAAAGTCTCAAGTCCGGTTTGGGGAGAGGGGTGGGGAAAACCGCACAGAGCAATTTGTGTATGGCGTCCCTGCCCCTACTCTACGCGACCCAACGCCGAGTCCTGATGATGTTGCTGTAACGCGGGCAATCGTTCAAGCTGGCAAACTGATTGACATTAACGTGCTCGATCATTTGGTTATTGGAGAGGGACGATATGTATCTTTGAAGGAAAGGGGATTAGGATTTACCTGAATTTCGATAAAAGATGTTCGTCAAACCACCAAAACTGCGCCCATTCTTATGAGAACGCGCGCGCCGATGTGACTGCACTGCATGGGCGACAAATCTGTGGTTTGACGAACATGATTCTTGGATGCTAGAATGATTCTGCATGGGGGATATTTCACTCAGCCGGGCCCTTGAGGAATATAAAGAGGTTTATCTGGCTTCTCGCAATTATTCTCAAAGGACAAGGGTAGAGTATTTGAATGATATTGAAGACCTAATTCATTTTCTACAACAACTTGGTCTGAAAGACGCAAAAGACATTGGCTTACCACAACTTGAACGATACTTGGCGGAACTAGACCACCGGGGAAATGCTGGATCTACACGTAAACGTAAGGTTATATCGATACGCTCCTTCTTATGGTACCTTTGCCAGGAGCGATATATAAGAGTCGATCTTGCAAAAAAGCTCATTCCGCCGTTTTCAGAAACTCGGTCTATAAGATATCTGACCGGGGTGGAATATGAACGCTTGCTAGGAGCGGCTTCGTGTAATCATAGAGATTATGCTTTACTTCAACTCCTCCTTCAAACGGGAATTAAACTTTTAGAGCTTACACGTTTGACGACAAATGATGTAGACCTCTCGCCTTCGCAGTCAATATCTGATTCCGGTTTTCTAAGAATATCAAGAAGTGAATCAAAAGGAGCAAGGACCATATCACTGAATTTTATAGCTAGTAACGCACTCAGAAACTTTTTAAAAGAACGAAGCATCACAAAAAACATGTCGTTGTTTGCTAACAGATTCGGCGAGCCATTAGGCTCAAGGGGGGTAGAGAAGATCTTGAAAAAATATCTTGATAGAGTCGGAATCATGAAGGCAAACATTCAGAGCCTTCGTCACACATTTGGAGTCTATCAAATAGCTAATGGGGTTGACCCAGCTACCATTCAAGAAATTATGGGCAATAAATCTCCCCAATCTATCCTGCCTTACATTGCTGTTGTTCGCGAAATGAAATATGAGCTGCTCGATATTCGTTTGCCCAATATTTCTCGCGAAGAGTAGACGAACCTCCATTCCACAGTGCTAAAAATGATAAAGCTTACAAATAGGCAAAATAGCGCCAGATTTCACTCAAAGGGCTCCGAACTCTTGACTCCCGCCAATGCAAATAGGATCGGATTTGCTATAACGAGAAGCTCCATAACAGCATTTGGAGTCATAGTTGCCTGCTCATTGTTTCTTTCGCCCTATGAGATAGATTATGCCAATAACCATACCAAGTGTAATTGCTAATATCTGAAAGCCAGTAATGATATATATATGGAATATTGGCATTTGCAACATTGTGTGACCCAAAATATACGATCCTAACACGTCTACAGATTCTAATATTGCATATGTGATAACAAGCGCCACCCATGAGCGATTCTTCATTCTATTCTCCTTGCCTTGCCGCTGGTCTTTATCGAGCCAATGGATCAGCGATAGATTAGGAGTTCGCCTTTGTTCGCAAAGTTAGAATCTCAGTTAATGTTGCCGCGAGGAGAATATAGAGCTACTTCGGCGCAATGCTTCGCGCATTCTCCCCGAAGTGGGAAGTCCCGAGCCGAGCAAGCTTAGTAAATCAAACCTGTTATTAAAATTAGGCTGTGTGAGAATACCTATAACTGAATAATGTGAGGAATAAGTATTATTGGATGATACTCAATTTTTATCTCGATCCCGACTACGGCTTGCAAGTGTGCGACCACCAAAATAAGCAACGGTAGCCATTACTAGAGACCAAAAGAAACTTTCGACTGTGTAATTTAACATTTTTGATATTGGTCTTAGTAATATACTTGTTATCATCAACGATACAAACCCAAATACTCCTGTACCGATTCCGAAAACACGGGGCCACATCTCTGGCTTCAATTTTCCTCGTTTAATAAGAATCTGCATAATAGTTACTAAAAACAACAAAACTATGAGTTGGATGATGCTAATCAAATCTATTAGTTTCATAATTTCCTCATTTCTTTAGCCATATTAGCTTGGGCGCCCTGTCAAAGTGAAAAGGAAGTTACCCAATGATAACCCCAACCCGAACGGGCCTGGAATTGCGCCTAGTGCCCCTGTAATATTTAAGGCATATTGACTTACTTGGGTAATTTTTCCTTGATCGTAAGCGGCATTAGTACGGCCTATTGCAATAAGTGTGACTCCTATATCAAGACCAAGCGAAGGAAGATAAATTTCAGGCGGCATGCCCGGAAAGGTGCCGAGCGAAAATACAACACTTGCAAAAGATAAGGCGCAATCTATCCATTCACACGCAAATAGGGATGGCGGAAAAGTTGGTATTGAGGGTTTATAGAGAGCACTTATTCCTGCGTTGAGATATGTCAAACTAACGTTGGTCGTACTACTATTTGGGCTAGACGTAGGTGTATTTGTAGCTGTCGGGGTTCCACCATCGCCTCCGCCACTACTAGTGCTCTTAGTTACACTAGTTGTGCCTGAAGTACTGCCACTGCTGCTGGTTGTTGTACAAGTACTATAACAGCTTCCACTTCCACCTTCACCTTGCCAAAGCCAATGTCCAGTGGGGTCAGTATATCGTAATGGATTATTGTTGACATAACTATAACGATTGAGACTTTGCGGGTTGTAAAGTTGTGGCACAATCGAATCTGCGCTTAAGAAGCGTCCCAGTTTAGGCGAATAGAATCTTGCTCCAAACTGATAGATTCCCAATCCCGCCATTTGGCGTTGACTAGTGAACAGACGATCGGTGAACATGTTGCCCGTTGAAAGCCTCGTTTCGCCAGTGGCATAATAACGCATTTCACCCACCACGTTACCGCTGGCATCGGTCGCTGCGTTGGCCGAGCCGAGATGATCTTTGAGGATGTAATACAGCGTGCTGTTGATGCGCATCGCATTTCCAGCAGGGTAATAGGTAACGGTACGCGAAACTGCACCGCCGGAGGTTTTATCAACTTCGTAGACATTGCCCACGTAAATCGTCTTGCTTCCATCCGGCTTGACCTTCTTCACCAGATTGCCGTCGCCATCATAAATGAACTGTGTGGTCTGCCCGCCAACTGTTACTGAAACCAAGCGGTTTTCGGCATCGAAAGTTTGAGTATAAGTCAGCCCACCCTCTAGGCGCGCGGTCATATTACCATCGGCATCATACGTATAGGTTTCACCGGAACTTAGCGCGGTCACTGCGTGGCCATCATAAGAATAGCCGTTCAGCGTACTAAAGTTTGTGTCAACTGCCGTTGTGCTATTCACCGTTGTCCCATTCCCAAATTCGCCATCAGCATTGTAACCCCAGCACTTGACTCCTCCGCTAATTGTTAGTGCGCAGGTATGATCGAGTCCTCCTGTAATCCGTGCTATCCCACTTGTCAATCCGCTGACATCTGTCGGGGTTGAGTGTTGGGTGGTTGTACCATCACCCAATCTACCATAAGTGTTATCGCCCCAGCACTTTGCTCCGCCGTTCGTCGTCACGGCACAAGTAAAGTTGCCCGGCGGTGCAACAATCATCGCCACTCCGCTCGTCAACCCAGTAACATTCACTGGAGAGTACTGATCAGTTGTTGTCCCGTTTCCAACTTGTCCACTGCCATTCCCACCCCAGCACTTTGCTCCGCCGCTCGTCGTTACCGCACAAGTGTGAAAATAACCTGCTGATATTGATGCTACGCCACTTGTCAGGCCACTGACATTAACTGGAGTTTTCCTAAGTTGTGAGGTGCCATCTCCCACTTGTCCATTATGGTTATTTCCCCAGCACTTTGCTCCACTACTTACCATAACTACACAGGTGTGAACATCCCCGGTTGATATTGATGCTACGCCACTTGTCAGGCCGCTGACATTCACCGGTGTGCTTCTGTCTTTGCTTGTTCCATCACCCAATTGGAAACTGCCATTCCCACCCCAGCACTTCGCGGCTCCGCCTGTGGTTACCGCACAAGTATCGTAAAAGCCTGCTGCTAGTGTTGCCACGCCGGTCGTCAATCCGCTCACATCCACCGGTGTTAGGCTGTCGATAGTGGTATTGTTTCCCAGTTGCCCCCAAAAATTGTAACCCCAACATTTAACTCCTCCGCTAGAGGTCAAAGCACATGTATGCCAACCGCCAACAGCAATAGCTACAACCCCGCTGGTCAATCCGCTCACATCCACCGGGGTCAATCGATTAGTTGTTGTCCCATCGCCAAGCTGGCCGTGATCGTTACGACCCCAGCACTTGACCCCTCCACTGGCTGTCAATCCACATGAATGATATTGTCCTAGGCTAACAGCGGTTAAGGTAGGTGTAGTGACTACGTTGTCAATGTTTCCGTTGGTGTTGTAACCATAGTTCTTGTTGTTGGCCCCACTTGCGCTTAGCAGACGGTCCAACTCATCATACGTGTAGTGGATTGTTTCATTCTGAGTCGAGTCCATGATCTGGCTGATATTTCCATTCGGTTGATAGGTATAAGCGAGATTCAACTTTGGAGCAGATGGGTTTGTCCCGCAGCTTTGGAGCGTTCCAGAATATACGCGTATTGCAGAGATGCGCAGAGTATTTGTGTCATAACAATCTTGTTGGATCAAGCCGTTGCCCAACTGCTGATCGGTTGTCTGCCCACTGGCACTGTAATGGATTTGCGAAACATACGTGTTGGTTCCACTCAGGCTCGAGAGCGCGCCCATGGCGTTGTAGCCATAGTTAAGCGTTTCTCCGCTGGGCAGGTTCTGAGTGATGGCCCGGTTGAAGGCATCAAAAGTAAAGTCCAATTGATAATTGGTGCTGTCGATATTGCGCTTCTCGCTCGTCGCCTGGCCAAGCACATTGTAGGTCCAGTTTGTCGAGCCGCTGCCATCCGTCATTCCGGTTCGGCGGCCAACGCCTTCGTTGCCCGCTGTTATTGAATCATAAGTATAGGTAACGGATGGAGTGGTTGCGCAAGCACCCGGTCCACTGTAGGTCTTTTGAGTGGGTCTGTTAAGATCATCATATGTGACAGCAGTACCGCAGCCGCGTGCATCCGCCTGGTTCGTGAGATTCCCCAAGACGTCGTATGTATAACTCCATGCACCCATGTCCGGGTCGTTCATGGAGTCTTTACGTCCAAACCCGTTGTAGCCAATGATGGTCTGATTACTTTGTGCGTCGGTTATTTTTGTAAGCAGGTCGCGCGGGTCATATTCATAGGTTGTTGTGGCATAGAGAGTATACGTCCCACTGCCGGTGTATTCCTCGACCTTTACCAACCGTCCAAAAGCGTCCTTTTCCTGCACCTTCTGATGACTGTTGCGGTCTATGGCCGTTGTGCGCAGCCCGAAGTAACTATATGTCTCAGTACTGGTATCTGCGTAGCCGACCGAAGTGCCGCGTCCCAACGCATCGTAACTGCTCGTCGTATGGAGAACGCTTCCCCAATTGGGAATGAAATAACTACCGCCAGTACCCGTTAACGCACGGGGTAAGCCCTGATAAAAGGCCAGACCTTGCGCGTTGTAGGATGTATCGGAGAGGACCAACATACCGGCAGTTTCATACGGACCCTGGGTTTGAATAACGCGACCCAAACCATCCTGCATTTGCCAGGCGGCGCGATAGGCGCTGATGGTCTCATCCCACACTTCCGCTTTCATTGCAAACGGTGCGCTAACGGGCGGTGTTGCATAGGTATATTTGATATTTGGTTGGCCAAAGCCAGGATATTTCACCTGCGTAATCCTTCCCAAACCATCGTACACCGTTGTAGTGGTGTTATTGTTCGGATCGGTGACAGACGTCGGCAATCCAAGGCCGAAGTCATAATCCTCCTGTGCTGCTTGATTCAATGGATTCGTCACGGAGGTGGGATATGTTTGTAGATTTGTATCGTAACCGATTAGATAAGTTAGATACGCGCCGCTGGGCTGGCTGGCAGTTGAGCCATAATTTTTGTATTGGCGTGTATCGGTCACATTTCCGTAGGCATCGTACACATACTTGGTATCGATGGTCTGAGTGCCGCTTACAGCACGACTGAGAGTCAATTCACCCACGGTAGGTGACCCGCTTGCAGGTAAGCTACCATCGTAGCCATACTCCTGTATCGCAAGAGTCGTTCCACCGGCGTCTTTTAGAGTCTTCCGTGCGAGGGTGTTTAGGATCCAAACAGAAGCAGATGTATTCGTCACATAGTCATAGTCGGTTTCGCGATAGAGCGTCGGTGTTCCATCGGATTGTTTTTCACTCGTCTGGTTGCCCGTTGTTGTATCATAGGTATATTCTGTACGATAAACATGTGTCAAACTACCTGTAAGCAAGTATTCGTCCACCGCGCTGGCAAAAGTGAAGTATCCGCCGTTTGGTAATCCGCTGGTAGAGACTGTGAATGTCGTACTGGTCTGGCTAAGCGTGGTGCCGGATCCGTTTTGATTCTGAACCTCATATTCACGCCCAGCTTTTTGTTCATCGCTGTAGAATTTATGAACGGCAATCCCTAAAGCGGTTGTGCCGTTGAAATCCATAGTGGTTAAAGTCGTTTGTCCGTAGCCAACCAACTCACCAACATTCGTTCCATTGCACCAACCAGCAGAAGGATCCTTGTAGCATGGGGTGCTATAGGCAAACGTGCTCTTCATTGGGTTAGCGTTGACGCCGTCGGCGACATCGAGAGTCTCCACGCGCCAGTTGTACCAGGAGGTATTCGGCCTGCCATCGTTGCCGTAGGTATAAGTAGCGACGCCACCCCAGCCATTCGAAATCGTAGCCAGGCGCGGATAGGCCCATTCCTGACAACCCGATCCGCAGTTGGCGCGGTTGTCTTTATCTATATAAGTAAATGTTGTTGTCGGATCATTCGTGCTTCCACCGGAAATTGCCACAGACGATAAGACTGTGGTATCCCAAGACTTCCCATCGTCAGCATAAGAACGCAAGTCATAGCTCAGATCATAGCTGCGAACGACAGTCGAGCCGTACTTAGCCTCGATGCGATCCAGCCGATATGTATCCCAGTTGTCCCAGTCATTTGGTGAAGCAGGGACTTCGCTTGCTCCTCGTGACTCGCGCACAAAAACAACCGAATATCCTGGGGCTGGATTACCCGATGTATGGCTTGTATATGTGATAGTATCCAGATAACTAGCCCGATCATAATTAGTGCTTGTCCCTGCTACGGGTCGATTCTCTTCAAAGTACCCAATAATCATGCGGTTGCCATGCGTGTCGGTTACACGATCTGCCCGCCAACGTAAGGCAACTACATCCGTGGCATGACCGGCGTATCCGAGGCTGACCCACGAGCCAGTCGCAGCACCGGGATAGCCGCTCATTGCGGCGAGTTGTTCCGAGTCAGCATTCGAACCAAGACGCCAACGTTTGCCGTCCCGCTCGACGATTTCCCACCATTCACCGCTGCTGTTTGTTGCGGCCGGGCTATTATTTCCCAAAGCGTCATTATGCAATTGAATATAGAGGAAGCTTTCCGTTTTTGTGTGATAACGTCCCGGGGTTGTCCCATCCGTGATCAATTCATAGCCCGTGCCATTGATGAGTAATAGAAAATTATTTTCATAGCCGTAGGACCCATTACCACACGGCGCACAATTGCCATTGGTGATCTTGCGGGCAATCTCAATCAAATCTACGTTCCAACCCATTCCCACCCAGGGAGCCTGCACATCACCCAATATTCCATTGGCGATATTGCTCGAGTAGGACAGGGCAAGCGCTGGGGCCATTCCGTTACGGCCGGGAGGCGTCCAGATAGGAAGTGAAAAATGAGCTCGACCGGTAAAGAGGTCGGGGTAAGGATTATCGTAAAGCAGGACATTTGCACCAGTTTGTGGAGTCGCAGATCCTACGCCTGCTCCCCAGATTGAGAAATGCGTTACTTCGGCTGTGATGGTGTTGGCTTCACGATCAACATTCTTCAAGGGCACGCGTATCCAAGTCCCAGACTTTTCATCCAAAGTCGCCAGAAACGGAGCAGAGTCTGCACCGAGTGTCGCAAGGTCTGCAAGGCCATCGAAGGAAACGGTTACTTCGACCGGCTTTTCGAATTTTGCCTCCACGGCTTGAAATGGAATAATTCTGTCCGTCTCTTGCGAGATAGATTCTTCATTAGGAGTCAAGACCGGGGTCTTTGTTGGAGTCAATAACTGAGCTTCTTCAGGCCGCGGCTCGCTGAGGCCAAGTTTGAATACCAACAATGGTTGCTGCTGGTCGGATGTGGAAGATAACGCCTGTTCCTGGCTTAAATCTTGAATTGCCAACCCTGCTTCGGTATCAACGCTTTTTGCAGGCAACTCAACTGTAACGCGCCCACCCAGCCCCAGCGCAGCTCCGCCTTTTGTATCGATCATAGTCAGGGAATTATCTGTGCCAGGCAGTGTTAATGTAGTCTCGGCAGTTAGGGGCTGATCAAGTCCATTTGCAGTTAAGTTCACAGTATCCACGATCTGTGCGTCGGAAACTTGTGACCCGACTTGAACTGTATATTCAAATGTGATACTTTTACCTGATTCTAAGACTGCACCATCTTTATTCCCGTTATTCCATACTAATTCACGAGTTTGCGAATCAAAGCTTACACCCTTTGACTTTGTATCTATATAGCTGAATATTTCTGGAAGAGTATTTGAAAATTGAATCCCATCAACGGCCGATTGGCCGGTATTCACTACCGAAACTGAAAAAACAACTTCCTGTCCGGGTTGCGCCTGTTCGGGGTTCGTTGAAAACTTTAATGAGAGATTCGGGGCTACGGCTGGTGTATTCGGGGTTTGAGTTTCAGTAGGGATTGGTGTGGCAGTTGATGTTGCTTCCGTTGTCACTGAAGGAGTTACGATCTCTTCTATATTTTGTTCTGTGATTTCAATAGTGGGTGTGGGAGTGGTGGAAAGTTCAGATGTTGGGGCCCCGGTGGGTGTAGGCGTATTTTCTTGTAGATCAGCTCTTGAGGAGAAAAAATGCCTCAATAACTTGACGCCTGATCCTTTAAAGCCCGGGGAAGAGGCTGCATCAGGCGCGCTAAATGATTGCGCCTGCGCTCCGGCGGGTACGAGAGAATAAGCAACAAACACAACAAGCAACGTGATTCGAACGAAGACTTCGAACTTGCGCATTATGCCAGCCATACTGCCTCCCAGACTTATGCAAGATATTCAATTGTTTATTTGGGGGAGAGGAACTCTTGCCCCCGTAGGATACTCAAAGGATATTCACGCCCCGCAAATTTGTCAAGACAAGAATCCCTAAAAAATCCCAAAAAATGTGATCATCTTATTCAATTTCGCGTGAATCGGGTTGACTTTTTACGGAGTAGAGAATAGGTAGGGTGCGGTTTCTTCAAATGCTAATGTCAATGTATGATTCTGTTGCTACTTATAAGAATGTGCGACTTCGTTGGCTTTCACTTGACGCATTGCCCTACTAGAATATATATTTAATTTTGCTAGCGCAAAATTCGTATTTAAATTTCTGCTGCTAAAATGTTGAGTTAGCTTGAAACTTAAACTACAATATTATTCATAAACGACGCCTTGGATTTTCCGAGGCGTTTTTATTGCCTCAAATCCGGGCCGGTCATTCTTCTCCGGCGGCTTCGACCAAACAGCTATTCGGTACAGCTTCAAATTCCTTCGTTGCTTAGGTCGTAGTGGTTATTTGCCACTCATCTCTTGCGAGATGGATTTTGCAGACGACATCTCTTACTCACTGCTTGGATTTCAGGTGATTTAACTCACCCTTATATGAATTTATATTAATGAAAAAGCCCATGGTCAAGGACTAAAATGCACCATGGCATCGTGGTTACTTGATACCATGATATCGTGGTTGCATGGTATCACCGTATCTTAGCCACAAAAATGGAGATTACTCATTCAGGGCTTTTAAAACCCTATCGAGAATGCTAGTTTGGCCGTTCTGCTTGTAATCCTCAAGTATGTAGTTGATGGCTATTCTTGCGACTTCATTCTCGCTTGTCTTGATGTCCAAAGCCTTGTAGGAATAAATTATGTCTAATACGGCTCTTTTTTCAGTATTAGTAAAGCGATGTGTTGCCGCTTCCTTCCCAAATTCCTTTACGGCCTTACGAATGGTTTCTATAACGGTATCATGGTTTCGTGGTGTCACGGTATCATGGTGTCGTGATACTGTGGTATCACGGTGGCTTGGTAGCGCAGCAGTTGAAGACTTACTAGCCTGGGGTGAAGATACAACCTTCTCTTGAACCTTTTCTTCAGATTGCCGTTCAGCTTGAGGAACCTTTTCCATAACAGGGCTAGGTTTTGGGGTGGAGAAGAATGGGCTATCGGCTAAGCCGGATTTAGTCATCTTGCAAGCACCTCCTTTACCAAGGCTTTATAAGCATTTGCGCCTGCGCTCGTAGGGGAGTAATTAAAAACCGTCGTGTAATTAGAATGAGCCTCCTCAAGGCTAATATTTCTTGGAATTGTTGTCGCAAAAACCTTATCACCAAAATGCTTTCTAAGCTGTTTTTCAACATCCCGGGACACGTTTGTATGATCTGAGAATGTGCAAAGCACACCAATGATGTCAAGCTTGGGATTGAGCTGATTTTGCTTGATCATTTCGATGGTTTCTTGTAATTGAACAATACCGGTGAGGGCAAAAAATCCTGTAGAGACAGGCACAAGCAATTTATCGCTGGCTGTGAACGCATTTATTGTCAATATTCCGAGAGAAGGCGGAGTATCAATAATTATGTAATCATATTGATCCTTTACTCTTTCCAAGGCTCGTCTCAAACGCTCACTACGATTATCGAATACCTGGGCGAGCTCCAAATCAATACTAGATAGGCGAATGTGAGCGGGAACAATGTGAAGGTTTGGAAATTTAGTCTTTCTGATAACGCTTGAAATCGGAGTGAATTTGACGATTACGTTATACAGAGAGGTCTCTAATGAAACTTCAACTTCTGGGTGGATGAATACCCGTGAGGTATTCGCTTGTGGATCTGTATCAATCAATAACACTTTATATCCTTCCTGAGCAAGTCCGGCTGCAAGATTGATCGCAGTCGTACTCTTTGCTACTCCTCCCTTTTGATTGGAAACTGAAATTATCATGTTTGTACGGTTCGCTTTACATACTCTGACGAAATCAATCTAAGTAGTGCAGAAAGCGCGATATTTCTTTCTGCGGCGCGTTCTAGTAGAGCCGACTTTAACGTTTCAGGCGCTAGAAACTTAATGAGCGCGTCATTTTGATTTTTGAAATTATTCTTTTGGGACATATATGGGACATATATGGGACATGTTTGGGACTGGTTCGGTACTGTAAGATCAGTAAAACATAGGTGCCAGAGCCATGTCAACACCTAAATTAGGAGAGGACATGGTCAAGAGAGAATCCGCTTGCAACAGTCATCAGCGTAATAACGAGTAAAATTGTGTCCAGGTCGCTTCACGCTGGAGCAACAAGGAGTTTGCACTGTGGGTTACGTATATTCGCAAATTGACAAGAGAAACTTGAATTGGTTTTCTCGTGACATCACAAGGGCTACGTTATTGGCCCTTCGGATTCGAGTTGGTGCGATCAGAGGGCTTGCATCTGTGCAGATTGACTTTCAATATCCCATAACTGCATTGGCTGGTAGGAATAGATCGGGCAAAACCACGGTACTTGCTCTGGCAGCCTGCGCGTTTCACAATCGTCGTACAGGCTTTAAGTTACCTGGAAGAAAGTATCCATACTACACGATGTCAGATTTCTTTATTCAAACCCAAGGTGAAATTCCCCTCGAGGGTCTTACAGTTCATTATCGAATCCTCCATGATCGTTGGACACCATCTCCCGTAGTACCTGATGGAAGAGGACCGGCGTGGCAAGTACGTCGCAAACCACAAGGTGGTCGATGGTCGAATTATGAAAGAAGGGTTGGACGAACTGTCGTTTATCTTGGGATTGATCGGATAGTACCCCATGCGGAAAAGAGCGTATTAAGAGGGTACCGAACTCTATACCGGGCTGTAAAAGCGCAAGGATGGGAGAAGGAGGTTCGCGATACTGTGGGGCGCATACTTGGTGTGCAATATCAATCATATGAGAACCGAGAGCATTCACGATATCGCCTACCGGTCGTTACACACGAGGGCAATCTCTATTCAGGATTTAATATGGGGGCTGGCGAGGATGTACTTTTTAGCATGTTGTCTGTTATACGAGAGTGCCCTGACGGTGCGTTAATTCTTATTGATGAAATCGAGCTTGGTCTACATGAGGAGGCTCAGCAGAGGTTGGTGATGGAGTTGAAAGGTATCTCTGAACGACGCCATATACAAATTATCTGCACTACGCATTCACCAATAATACTTGATGCTTTGCCCCCGGAAGCAAGAATTTTCATTGAGCGCGTTCACCAAGAAACGCGAATATATCCACAGATTACCGCTCCCTACGCAGCAGGAAAGCTTAGGGGCCGTCCCAATCCGGAATTGGACATTCTTGTTGAAGACGATGTGGCACGAATGATTGTTGAGGCGGTGCTGCCTGCGGCTCTGCGCCCGCGCGTAAATGTTATGGCACTTGGATCAGCGACGACTTTAATGCGCCATCTCGCCGTTCGCTATAAGGAAGCCAAGCCTCCAAACGTCTGCGTGCTATTGGACGGAGACAAAACGAGAGAACTTGCGAATCAACTTCGAGTCGTGCTTACGCTTGTGGAGGACCAGAAGCTGCACGAAGATGCGCGACAATGGGCTACCGCAAGAGTTGGCTTTCTTCCAGGACCGGAGTGGCCTGAAGCTTGGGTGATCAAAGAAATTACGGAGATTACTTACAGAAGACTCAAACAGGCATTCGATATTGATGTCCCAGAAGTAAATGTCGCGTTTGAGGAAGCGCGATTAGCTGGAAAGCACAATGAATTTCGTCGACTTGGTGAGGCTGTAAATTATGAAGAACAGATTGTCGCCCACGAGGTCGTGAAAGCGGCTCTCGAATCTCATCAAGCTGAATCCCAATCTATTGTGGATTTTGTCAAATTACAGCTAGGCTTGTGATGTGTGTTATTCGAGCACATAGGGGATGACGGAGAACTAAGTAGTGCCTATCAAGCAGAGTGATACGATCCAAAAATCCTGCTTAGATGTTACTCTGCTGACTTATGAATGAGAGTTTGGGGTAGATCATTCTCGTGCTGTCCTAAGCTCAATACCCAGGCTACTAGGTTCAGTGGCTTGTAGAACTGGGTTTGGTCGCTTATTGTTGAATAGGCGACCACAACTTACTTGTAAATTTGCCTTTACTACAGCAACTTTATAGTAATCAGAACCAAATCTATCGAAAACATAGACACGGAACTGTCGAATTCTTAATCACTAGATTTAGGATTCAAATCTGTGATTGGCTAGGTTCGAAAATTAATAATACTAAAAGGTGTCTGCATGTTTTTCGCAGACGCCTTTTAGTTACCTGAGTATATTATTTACTCCAGGTTATCTCCAACAGCTTGAGTGGTGATGTTACACGGAGTGGGTCAGGTGCCCCCACGGGGATTCGAACCCCGGTCGTGGCCTTGAAAGGGCCGCGTCCTAGTCCACTAGACGATGGGGGCGGGCTGCTCTTTATTTTGAGCGGGCGGATTGTATCATTCCACCTTTTGTCGGT
>Ga0209131_1001057_pt1 | contig 19031 bp, 16 predicted proteins | sample GraSoi_2013_40cm_FD_185826 | JGI IMG/M metagenome (GOLD analysis project Ga0209131, IMG submission 185826) | Grasslands soil microbial communities from the Angelo Coastal Reserve, California, USA - Sample 9_17_2013_40cm (SPAdes) (version 2) | ecosystem: Environmental > Terrestrial > Soil >... | reverse complement strand
TGCTGGCGGCGATGGGGAAGTTTAACGAAGAGATGGCGAAGGCTGGGGTTCTGCTCGCGGCCGAGGGGCTACAGCCGACTTCTCGGGGCGCGCGCGTCAAGTTCTCTGGGACGAAGCGCACCGTGGTTGACGGACCGTTCGCTGAGTCCAAGGAGCTGATCGGGGGGTTCTGGCTTCTTCAGGTGAGGTCGAAGGAAGAGGCGATTGAATGGATCAAGCGCAGCCCCGCGCCATTTGAAGGTGAATCCGAGATCGAGATTCGCCAGGTGTTCGAGGCTTCCGATTTCCCCGCGGAGATCTTTCCTCCTGAGGATGCCGCGAGAGAGCAATCGCTGCGCGACGAGCTACAGAGGAAGTCGGCGAAGCCGTGATGGTGATGCATTCTTGCCTCATGCACTGTGGTGAGGAAAAAAATATGTCTCGGTCGTGTCGATTTCACGTGGCTTCGTTCGTCGTTGAGTTAGAGCGGGAATTCACGCCCGTTCTTTAAGTGTGCGAGCTGATTATTAAAATTGAAAAAAGCGAATACAAGGAGATAGCGATGAAATTTCTGAGCATGTACAAGTCGGTGGAAAGAAATGTTCCCCCATCACAAGAGGCAATGAACAAAATGGGGAAGTTGGTCGAAGAGGGGATGAAGGCCGGTTGGCTGGTGGCCACTGAGGGCTGCCTGCCAAGCGCGCTCGGCGCGCGCGTTCGCTCCACTAACGGGAAGGTGAGCGTGACGGACGGACCTTTCACGGAGTCCAAAGAGGTAGTCGGCGGCTTCGCCATCCTCCGGGCGAACTCCAAGGAGGAGGCAATCCAGTTGGCGAAGGATTTCCTCCAGGTGGTGGGTGATGGTGAATGTGAGCTTCGCCAAATTTATGAAGCCGGCGCGGACGCGGCTGCAGGACACTAATCACGCGTGGCCTCGAGGTTGCCGCTCTCGCGTTCCGCGAAGGCTTTGGTGCGGAAAAGAGTGTAGGGATGGCAAGCGCGAGGCGTCGGTTTCCCTGTTCGGCGGAGCCGTGCGGTGACCGAGCTCAGAACCAAAAATAAAGGAGATGTGACGATGAAATTCATGATGATAGTTAAGTTGAATGAGAAGTCAGGCCGTCCGCCCCAGGCGTTAATGGACGCCATAGACAAGCTTGGCAAAGAGGCCGGTAACACGATGATTGGGGGCGGTGGACTCGGCCCAACGGCGGCGGGAGCCCGTGTCCGGCTTTCCGGCGGGAAGGTTACGGTGATCGACGGACCTTTTACCGAGGCCAAGGAGATTATCGGCGGCTACGCGCAGTTTGAATTGAAGTCGAAGCAAGAGGCGATCGACTCCGCGGTGCAGTTCATGGAACTGCACAAAAAATACTGGCCTGGCTGGGAGGGTGAGACCGAGATTCGCACGATGGTCGGGCCGGAAGACTTCCGCGTGAGCAGGGAATATTGTTCAGAACCAACGGAGGTAGGGCACAAACCGTAGCAGTGTTCCTCCCACAGGCAGCGAAGAAAATGCCGTGAATTCACGGCCTTGCGTCGGCTTGCGCGAACGATTTGAAGGTGGTGTGATGGGTGGCCGTGACGGCTACCGATACGCATCGCGCCATCGACGCAGTTTGGAGGATCGAGTCAGCCAGGCTCATCGCCGGGCTCGCTCGTATCGTCCGCGATGTCGGTGTGGCCGAAGAGCTTGCGCAGGATGCTCTCGTTGTTGCGCTCGAGCGGTGGCCGGAGTCGGGCGTTCCCGACAATCCTGGCGCTTGGCTGATGGCCACCGCGAAGCATCGGGCCATCGATTACTTTCGGCGCAACAAACTCCTCGAACGAAAGCATGAAGAACTGGGTCGCGAGCTTAAGACACGGCAAGACGTGGCCATGGCGAATTTCGACATCGCGAATGACGATGACATCGGGGACGATCTGCTTCGCCTCGTTTTCGTCTCCTGCCATCCGGTTCTTTCCACCGAAGCACGCGTTGCCCTCACGCTTCGCTTGCTCGGTGGTTTGACTACCCAGGAAATCGCGCGGGCTTTTCTGGCTCCGGAGCCAACCATCGCGCAACGTATTGTGAGGGCTAAGCGCACGCTCAGCGAGGCGCGCGTTCCATTCGAGGTTCCTCGCGGGCGCGACCTTGCGGCGCGGTTGACGTCGGTCTTGGAAGTGATCTATCTCGTCTTCAACGAAGGCTATTCGGCGACGTCCGGCGAGGACTGGATGCGCCCTGCGCTCTGCGAAGATGCGCTGCGTCTCGGGCGAATCTTGGCCGAACTCGTTCCGTACGAGCCGGAGGTGCATGGCCTTGTCGCGCTGATGGAGATTCAGGCGTCGCGTTCGCGTGCGCGCGTCGGCCCCACGGGCGCGCCCATTCTGCTTTTGGATCAAGACCGCGGGCGATGGGATCAGCTCCTCATCCGACGCGGTCTCGCTGCGCTTCAGCGCGCCGAAGAACTCAGAGGCGCCCTCGGTCCCTATGCGCTGCAGGCCGCCATCGCAGCGTGCCACGCTCGGGCGCGTACGGCTTCGGAAACGAATTGGGGGCAGATTGCCGCGCTGTATGACGCTCTTGCCCAACTCACGCCGTCGCCAATCGTGGAGCTGAATCGTGCGGTCGCGGTCGCGATGGCCTTCGGGCCGGCAGCGGGTCTGGAGCTTATCGACAGGCTCACGTCGGAGCCGTCTCTCAAGGCCTATCATCTCTTGCCCAGCGTGCGCGGCGACTTTCTGTTCAAGATGGGCCGCCTCGCCGAGGCGCAGCAGGAGTTCCAGCGCGCGGCGACGCTAACGCAAAATGCGCGCGAGCGTGAGCTGCTTCTTGATCGCGCCCGAGGATGCGCAGCCGCGTCAACACGGTCAGAACCAGAGTGAAGAAGGGCAGGACAGCTGATCGGCTATTTGTAGATGTTTCCGATGCGATGCGGATCGTACGAGATGGCGGAGAATTTCACGACGACACCCGCACCTGCGGGCGACTGCGACTCGAAGCCGACGCGCACGGGGAGCGGCGTGTCGAGGCTAAAGGTGCGAAGAATCTGCCAACTTTCTCCGTCCGCAGAAAAGTAGAAGACGTACGTATTACTACTTTTCGCGATTCGCAGATAGACCGAATCTCCCGGAAGGGGCAGGGAATTGCAGTCGTCAGAAAGCCCGCGCGTTACCACTGTGACCAGTGTGGGCTTTCCGTCTGGAGACAACTCAAACGAAAGTTTAGCCCAGTGATGATCGTCGGCCCATAGCATCAGCGCGCCCGCGTCCCACTTGCTTGCGAACTTCACGGTGACCCGCGAACTCAGAACGTAGTCTGAACCTGGAGTGAACAGGAGGATCGGGGCGGTTTTCGCGACGGTGCCGTCAAAAGGATCGACGAACCAATCCGTCTTCGCGTCGGAGGAGATGGTGAGCACATTCTTGCTGTCCAAGTTCCAAGTGCGAGGCGTGTTCTGCCAGTTGAACGTGCCTGGAATACCCGGGATGGGCGGCGTCGCCTGCGCAACCGCCAATGCCGACGCGAGGCAGAAAAAAAGAAGACCAGCCATCGCGGTAATTGTCGCGTTACGTGATTTCATTTTTCTGTTCTCCGAGCTCACTCTGGTGATCGCGTCCGGAGTACGTATCTGGACGGCGAGCCGATTAATTTGACTTACGATTTGGCTTATCCCAGCTCCCGAGCTTGAAGGCCATTGCCATGCACGCGTCGCGCAGTTCATCGGCAAGAGCGGCGTCGGCCAGCGACCGGGCGGCAACCATTCCGCCTACGCACAAAGCAGCGATGGCCCGCGCTTTCGTGCGACGCGACGGATTTTTCTCTGCGACGCTGCGTTCCAATACATTGACCATCGCCTTGAACACGGTCTCATAGGCGCGCTTCACGTCTTTGCCGCTGCGCGCGACATCGCTCGGTAGCGCCACCATCGGGCAGGAATTCTCCACGTCGTCAAAATGCTGTCGAGACAGATACGCGCGCACGACTTGCGGGCCCACGTCCGTCGAAGAAAGATCGACATGGACGCCTTCCCAGCAGCTCTTCCATTCCGGGTCGGTGAGAAAGCATCCTAAAACTTCGGTATAGAGATCGCTCTTACTTTTGAAATAGCTGTAGAAGCCGCCGTGCGTGAGCCCCGCTCTAGCCATGATCTGCTGCACGGAGACGTTGTCAAAGCCGTGTCGATTGAAAAGCCTGCGCGCACTCTGAACGATGTTCTTTCGCACTTCCGTGCGGTGACCAGCGGGATAGGGCATAGGGTCTCCTGGGGTCGTTAGGTGCGCAAGTATGGCTCGAATGCCGCTCGCCTGCCTACGCAAAATATTACTTTGAACATATTTTGATTCCGTGTTTCCATGCCGACGCAAGGGAAGTTTGACGTACCCGACGGCGAAACACATGGAGGGATCATGAGCGATAGAAAAGATGTGCGTCTTACTTTCAACGCGGCCACGCGGAGGCAGATGATCGCCGGGGCAGCGGTCGCGCTTGGCGGAATTGCGGTAGGTTCGATCGATGCATGGGCTGGCGCCGAGGACGGAATCTCTCACACGGCGGAGTCGATTCATCAAGAGCCTGTTTTCAAGGCGAGCCGAAAGCACGTTTATGAGGCGCTCACGGATGCCAAGCAATTCGATAAAGTCGTACGGCTCGGTGTCGCAATGCAGGGGATGTCTACCGGGGCCAAGCCGACGCAAGTCAGCGGAGAAGCGGGTGCGGCATTCTCTCTTTTCGGCGGATATGTGACGGGGCGAAACGTTGAGCTGGTGCCGAACGAGCGAATTGTGCAGGCGTGGCGCGCAGGAGGCTGGGATCCAGGCATCTACTCGATTGTAAAATTCGAGCTGACCGAGCAAGGCTCGGGCACAAAAATCGTCTTTGATCATACGGGTTTCCCCGAAGGGAAAGCGCAGCACCTGGCGGACGGATGGAAAGGGAATTACTGGGAGCCCTAGAAAAATATTTGGCCCAGGCGCAAGAGAGTTGACGACGTTACCTCGGCGAGCGGAACGCTTCGAGAGTCCACACGTCCTGCGCTTCTTCGCGGCGCAGGACGTAGCGTTCGCCGTTCGCGAGCAGCACGCGAAAATAGGTCGCACCGGGCGAGTACCAGCGGTCTTCTACTTCGGCGATGTCCACCATCTGGTCGCCGATCTCCAGCTTGACCGGACGTTCGTCGCCTTTGTACCCGGAATAGCACTCGACGCGCACAACTAGGTCACCCGATCGCCCGCGCGCTTCTCCGGCTTTCCGCAAGCTCCGCGTTCCAGGCTGCGCCCAAGAAAATAATCACGGTGGAGAGCTCCATCCAGATCATTAATCCGATCACCGCGGCCAGCCCGCCGTAAATAATTCCATACGGCACCTTGCGCACATAAAATCCAAATCCCAGGTCCGCCACCCACCACAGCAGCGTTGCGATCAACGCCCCAGGCAGAACAGTTCGCAGGTTGTGCTGCCGTGGGCGTCCCCATCTATAAATTACCGTGACCGCGACCATGGCCAGCAAAATCGAAGTTGCATGAAAAAAAACGACCCACCAAGTTTGCACGGCTGCGCCTTTGCCAGATTCCGAACCCAGCCACTGCCGTAGGGGCCGTCCGAACACGCCTAGAATCGCGGCGATCAGCAGTGGGGCAAACGTCAGGATCAGTAACGCCAGCGCGCGCAATTGCCGCGCGACAAATCCCGGTCGCTCGCGATCTCCGTAAATTGTCTGGATTCCCTCCATGAGCAGTCTCATCACCTGCGTGCCGGCAAGCAGAGTTCCGCCTAGCCCGACTAATGCCCACTTCCACCCTTCCGGGCCGCGCTTCACTAGAAACTCCGAAACAATTTGCTGGCTGCCTGGTGGCAGGAAGCTCGTCAAGTCCGAAATCAAGTCGAATAAGGCCGTGCGCCCGCCGATGGGGCTGGTGGCCAGGCCCACGGCAATCAGCAGTGTAGGGAAGAACGCGAGGAAAAGATTGAACGCGATGGCCTGTGAAATCATGCTGCAACGTGGAAATACTCGCCCGAACATGCTTAGCGCGCGCTTGGAGAGGGCCGCGGATGCGATCATCGCTGGGCATTATACCTGCGCAGCGCATTTTCCCCACGCGCCATCGCCATGGTCTCCCCATAACGATATGTGACGATATCGTCTGGCTCAAGCCCAGCAAGTAGCGCGACGATGTAGGTTTGTCGCCGCTCTGTGGGTCGAGGAGATTCCGTTTTCGCAAACCTCATCCCAAAAACGGTCACCCTGCCGCCTAGGAAACGCCGCGCCTATTTAGGTCAAACCCTTTCGTAGCAATACCTTCCATGTTTCAAGAAAATCGGCGGTTCACATGCAGACCTTTTCAGGATGTAGACGTCCTACATGCCAAGGTGTAGAATTCCTACTCCCCGGCCGAGGTGGAAATGGCCCCGCGTTATCAGAACCGCATCGAGCTCCTGCAAGGAACTCTGGACCTGCTAATCCTGCAGACCCTTCAGTGGGGACCGCAGCACGGCTACGGCATCAGTCAGCAGATCCGCGCCAATTCCGGTGAAATCCTCCAGGTCGATACGGGTTCGCTCTACCCCGCGCTGCATCGGCTCGAGCGCCAAAAATGGATCTCGGCGGACTGGAAAGTTTCCGAAAACAAGCAGCGGGTCCGGGTCTATCGCCTGACTGCGACCGGCAAAAGGCAGCTTCTATCCGAGCGCTCGCGTTGGGAGCAACTGTCGGATGCCATCGCCGGAGTGCTCAGCCCCGCTAAGCGCGAGGGGCAAGCATGAAATTCCCGTGGGAGCGCGATCGCAAGCAAGAAGAGTTGCACCAGGAGCTGCAATCTCACCTGCAGATGGCGGCAAGCGATCGCATCGACCGTGGCGAATCCGCTGAGCGCGCGCAGCAAGCCGCCCGCCGCGAATTCGGCAACGTCGCGCTCGTCGAGCAAGTAACCCGTGACCAGTTGAGCTGGCGCTGGCTCGACGAATTTCTACAAGACCTGCGTTATGCCGCTAGAACGATGCTCAAGTCTCCCGGATTCACGATTGCCGCGGTCTTGACCCTTGCGCTCGGCCTCGGGGTAAACGCCGCCATTTTGGGACTGGTAGATTCAGCCATTCTGCGCAGCCTGCCATTTCAGGAACCCGAACGCCTGGTTCATGTCTGGACGACTGACGCAGGAGGCGATCTGCACACGCCCTTGCCACAGCAATATTTAGCATTGCGAAAATACAGCCAGGCCTTTGAGCAAGTCGCAGCGGTTGGATGGGTCGACAATTTCTATGACACCGGCGAGTCTGCCTCGCAGAACCTGCCGGGGATCGTCGTCAGTTCAAGCTGGCTTCCTACGATTGGAGTTCAGCCGTTGATCGGTAGGAACTTCCTAGACGAGGAACAAACCATGGGGCGAGACATGGTTGTGATTCTCTCCTACGCGTGCTGGCGAACCCGCTTTCACGCGGACCGCTCTATTCTCGGAAAGCAAATTATTCTGAATCGTCGGCCAGTAACCGTTGTAGGAGTGCTGCCGCAGTCGCTAGGCGCCTACTACGAATACGAAAATATCGACATCATTGCGCCCCTCGTCCTGGAATCGTACTTCAACAATGGCCGGGCGAGAGTTGCGGGATCCGTTCGGGTGCGGATCGAAGCCCGTTTGAAGCCCGGAATAACCCTGAACCAAGCTCGTTCGGAAACGGAAGCGATTGCGCAGGGGTTAAGAACTCCAACTGCCCCGGCCGATCGAAGTGGTCACTTAGTTGTTGAGGGACTTGCGGAAATGCTCCGCCATTCCGGGCCCACAATGCAGAACGCGCGCCGTGGTCTGTGGTTAATGACGGGCGCAGCCGGAGTGGTGCTCCTAATCGCTTGCGCGAACGTGGCGAGCTTACTGCTTGCGCGAGGCGTGAAGCGCCGGAAGGAAGTCGCTTTGCGCTCGGCACTAGGCTGTTCGCGCACACGAATGATTCGGCAGCTTCTGACGGAAAGCACGCTTTTGTTTCTTTGTGGCGCAAGCCTGGGCCTCATCATGGCGCGGTGGTCGGAGGAGATCATCACCAAGGTCGCGTCTGGAATTGTTTCGAACACAGCCTACCTGGAGGTGAATGCTCGCGTTTTATTGGTGAGTCTGGCAGTTTCGCTTGTGAGCGCCCTGTTTTTCGGCTTAATTCCGGCAATGCACACAACCCGCGTGAGCCTGAACGACACTTTGAAGGATGCGATCCCAAACGCCACGAGCGGCCCCCGCGCTCGGCGGCCGCGAAACTTGTTTGTGGTTTTCCAGATTGCTCTCGGTATGGTTCTGCTCGTAGGTTTTGGCCTGTTGTTCCGAAGCATGCTGCACGTTGAATCTGCACCGTTCGGATTCGACTCGCATAATGTATTGACGGCCACGGCGAGTTTGCCGGTTGCGCGTTATGCCGATCCCTCAGCCAGAGCGCGCTTGCTGCATGCTGCAGTCCAGCGCGTGCGAGCAATGCCGCGTGTCGAGTCCGCAGGCATCACAGACTCTCTTCCGATGGAAGGCGCCGACAGCGCGCGAATCAGCCTCGAAACGCCTTCATCGGCGGCAACGCGAATTGAAGAAGAAATATATTTTGTTTCGGTGAGTCCTGATTATTTTTCGACCTTGAAAATTAGGATGCTTGGCGGACGCTCTTTTGCGGAAAGCGATGCTCAAGGGACAAAGTCCGTTGCCATTATCAATCGGACTTTCGCGAATATGTATTTTCCGGGAGCCAACCCGATCGGTCATCGCCTTGCCTTTGCTGATTCGCCCACCAACTGGAGAGAGATCGTGGGCATCGTTTCAGATTTCCGGCAGCGCAATCCGGAGGAGGACTTGCGGCCTCTTGTGTACTTACCAATCGCGCAAACGCTCCCGAGCCGGGTGAGCATGGCCATCCACGTTCGCCCGTCCACCGAAATTGCCAACATGGCCCGGCAAATTAGTAGCTGGCTCCAACCGGTGGATCCGCAGCTTTATTGGGAAATGAGCAGCCTGCAGTCGGAGATCCACAATTCGGAATCCTTGACGTTGCGCCGGCCAATAATCACATTGCTGGCTTGTTTTGGTAGCCTCGCCCTCGTTCTCGTTGTCGTTGGTGTCTTTGGTGTGACATCGTATTCCGTCGCCGAGCGCACACGAGAGATCGGGATTCGCATCGCGCTCGGAGCGCCTCGCCCAAAAATCGCGCGGCTGGTGTTATGGGAATCGCTTGGCGTGACGCTTGCAGGCCTCTCAGTAGGCGCGCTGGGAGCATTCGGGTTGACGCGCTTTCTCCCGGCAGGGCCCATCGGCTGGAGCGGATCGGGAATCTTTCTGTACGGTGTGTCGCGAACTGACGTGGCGTCTTGGGCGCCCGCCCGCCGCGCCATGCGCGTCGATCCTATCGTTGCCTTGCGTTACGAATAAGGAGGTGGATTGTGCCAATCCCGTTCTGGCCAAGATCCCAGAAGCAAACGCAACTCGAGCAAGAGATCCAGTCCCACCTCCAAATGGCCGCCAGCGAACGCGTCGATCGCGGCGAATCCGCCGAGCGTGCGCAGCAAGCTGTCCACCGCGAATTCGGCAACGTCGCTCTCGTGGAACAAGTAACGCGTGATCAGTGGAGTTGGCGTTGGCTCGAGGAATTGCTACAGGACCTGCGCTACGCCGCCCGCATGCTGCGCAAGAATCCCGGTTTCACCATTGTCGCCGTCCTCACGCTCGCCCTCGGCATCGGCGCCAACACCGCCATCTTCGGTGTCGTGAACGCCGTGCTGCTCCGCCCACTGCCTTTTAAACAGCCGTCACGGCTCATGATGCTCTTCGAGGGCATCCCGAAACTGGGTTTTCCGAAGATGGGATTTTCGGCGCCGGACTTTTTGGTCTTTGCGCGCGCGCAGAAATCGTTCGAGAGCGTCGGTGTGTATCAGAATAAATATTTCAACATTTCTGGCGACAGAGAACCTGAGCGGTTGATGGCGGCACGCATCTCGTCTTCAGTTTTCCCCATGCTGGGTGCTGAGCCTATGCTAGGCCGCACGTTCACCGGCGGAGAGGACGCTCCGGGACAGAACGTTGTAATCCTCAGCTATGGGCTTTGGCAGCGCCGCTTTGGCGCTGACCCAGGGATTATCGGACGCAACCTTGAACTCAATCGGAATCCTTACACCGTCATTGGCGTGATGCCGAAAACTTTCAATTTTCCGTTGCGTGGGCCCCAAGGCAGCGAGCCAGCGGAGCTCTGGGTGCCCATGGCTTTTACGGCCACGGAATTAGAAGGTTGGGGCACGAATTACATGAACGTCGTCCTGGCGCGGCTGCGCCCCGGCTTGGCGTTCGAGCAAGCGTCCGCCGAGGCCGAGTCACTTTCGCACTCAATCGGATCGAATTACCCGCCAGAGTTGACGAAGGCTTTCCAGGGTGCAGAACTTAAAGTCGGCATGAATTCCTATCACGAAGAAGTTGTGAAGTCAGTGCGGACTTTACTTCTTATTCTGATGGCGGCGGTGGTCCTGGTGTTGCTGATTGCCTGCGCCAACGTTGCGACGCTCTTGGTTTCACGCGCTGCATCGCGGCAGAAAGAGGTTGCGCTGCGTACCACGCTCGGCGCCACGCGCGTCCGGTTATTGCGGCAGATGCTGACCGAAAGCCTTTTGCTCGCGCTCACCGGCGGTTCCTTAGGGCTCGCGTTCGCCTCCTGGGTCAAGACCTACCTGCTCTCGCTCGTGCCTGAAAGCGTCCCTCTGCCGCGCGATATCCCCACTGGCGGCAGCGTGATCGTTTTTGTGCTCGCCGCCTCCTTACTAACGACTGTTCTCTTCGGATTGGTCCCGGCGTTCCAGGTATCTGCGATGGCTCTTCATGGCCCACTTCAGGAGGGCGGGCGCAGTGGCACTCCCGGCCGGTTAGGGCATCGCCTCCAAGGTTTTCTCGTTACTGTTGAATTTGCCCTGGCGCTGGTCTTGCTGATCGGGTCCGGATTGCTCATTCGGAGCTTTGCGAAACTCCTGGAAACCGATCCTGGGTTCCGTCCCGACCATGTGCTCACGCTGAAAATTCCTATTCCCTCTGAGCGATACACCAAAGCCCCAAAAGTCCGCCAGTTCTACGAGCAATTGCTCGACCGCACTGGGAACATACCGGGCGTGAAAGCGGTTGGACTGACGAGTGACTTGCCTCTGAACGGTTGTGGCACGATTGCGATTCAGATCGAAGGTAGGACAAACGCCGGGGGCGAGACGCCACAGGCGATTTGTCAGACCTGGCAAGTCGGGAACTATTTTCAGACGCTCGGCATCCCGCCGCTTAGGGGCCGCTACTTTACGCTTCAAGACCGCATTGATGCGCAACCCGTCGCAATCGTAAGCGAGACGGCGGGGCGGCAGCTCTGGCCGGGCCAAGATCCCGTCGGAAAGCGCATACGGTGGGGTGTTTACACTCCTTGGCAAACGATCGTTGGAATCGTCGGCGATGTGAACGACGAGCCGCTCGGCCATCCGGCCCAACTGCACGTCTACAGACCGTATTTGCAAATGGCCGATCTATTCTTCGAAGACAGCAGATTCGGTGAAGTGCGTTCGATGAATCTTGCTCTGCGCTCGCAGACGGATCCGGCTTCGCTGACTTCCGCAGTCATCGGCCAAATTCATTCGCTCGATCCCGATCTGACTGTGACGCACATCCGCACGATGGCGCAAGTTATCAGTTCTTCCGTTGCCGGACCCAGGTTCAACACGCTTATTCTGGGCGTTTTTGCTGCAGCGGCCCTGTTCCTCGCGGCGATCGGAATTTATGGCGTGATGGCATATGCGATCACGCAGCAGACACACGAAATCGGCATCCGGCTGGCGCTGGGGGCGCAGCCAAGGAATGTTCTGTACCTTGTTCTGCGACGAGGAGTGCGTTTGGCGGGAGTGGGCGCCACGTTCGGTGTGGCGGCCGCATTGGCTCTTACACGATTGATGGCTGGCCTCCTTTATGACGTCAGCGCGACCGATCCGGTCACGTTTTCCTGTGTGGTGATTCTGCTGCTCGCTATTGCGCTCCTGGCTTGTTACGTGCCCGCGCGACGCGCCATGCGCGTCGATCCTATCGTCGCGCTCCGTTACGAATAAGGCACAACCAGCCCCGCTGCGGCACAACCGGCTCGAAAACCCCACGCATCCTATCTCCAACCTGGCCGGCATTCTAAAAAACAGGGGGAGTCCATGCGCATTTTCGCGCCAATCTGCACTCTTGTTTTCGCCACATTCCTGTTCGCTGCAACCTCGCAAGGTCAAAGCATTGAGCTTTTTGGCGGCTATTCGTTTGTCCGCGCGCCGGTCACTTTTACGCAAACGGCCAGCACCTGTCCCATTACTGGTTGTCCGGTCACTACCACCACTCAAAATATAAATTTAAATGGTTGGGAAGCCGGCGGCGCCTACAAAGTCGTCGGCCCGCTTGCTCTCGCTGCGGACTTCAGTGGAACGTTCGGCTCATTTCAGGGTGCGCACACTCATTTGCAAACCTATCTTGCCGGTCCGCAGCTTCGTTTTCCCGGACCGATTTCTCCCTTCGCGCATTTCCTCGTCGGCGTGGCCCATGAATCGATCGGTACGAGCATCAGCCTGGCGGCGACTACCACAGGCCCTACACAGAACGCATTCGCTAGCGCCATCGGCGGCGGGCTCGACCTGAAGGTTCTGCCGTTCATCTCTTTACGTGCAATCCAGTTCGACTATTTGCTTACGCACTTCAATTCCAAAACGCAAAATCAGCCGCGCATCTCCACAGGCATTGTGTTGCGCTTTTAAAATATTGGGACCGTTGTTTTCGGAAATGGCGGCCAAGGTCTAAGGAAAGCGGAAGAAGAAAAGCGGAAGAAGAAAAGCCCCGGCGATTAGCGCCGGGGCTACAAGTCCAAATCTTGAAGTTCGAGCCGCAGCGCGGCACTAGCCTCACTGTCGCCCAGGATCTCTCTTGCTTCACACTGGGTCAGCACGCCTTTGCGCAGTAATACGTGCACCAGCCGCAGCATGCAGTCTCCACCCGCGCGGCGTGCCGGATTTGCAGCGGGTAACGCATTACCAAATACTCCGAGCGGTACAAATCTCAGTTCGCCAAGCCAACTTTCCAGCACCGCCTTCTGTGCTTCCGTGATTTCTCCGAATTCCAGACCCATTCCCGAACCTATATGCCGTGAGGTAACGTTTGCAAGGACGTCGAGCACCAAACCCGCGCGGTGAATCTGCAGGCGCACGGCCGCACCCACCGCAAGCGGGTTTAGCGTATCCACATAGCAGCCTTGCGGACTCAAATCCGATGTGCGCGCCCGAATGCGCGAACCGGTTTGCATCTCTACCATCTCTACCGGAGCGATAAACGGTGATCGCGTCGCGCAGCGGCGCTCAGTCGGCAACGTGCGCGTTTCTCTGCCTGCGCGCGGGTTCGCAGGAGACACCGTTGCGCTTGATTCCACGGATGACGTCTCCGAGGGCTGCACACCGGTCAACAGCAGCACAGCCACTCCGTACCCGTCCGCCCTCTTGTGTACGCGCGCCACTTCCCCGATTTGCTCCAGATTCACCGCCCCCTCTTCGGGGTTGTATGGCGATGTCACCCGGACGCGCATTCCTTTGTAGTAGCGGTTCAGCTCCGTGAAAAAATAGATCGCTTTTCGCGAAGCGCTTTGCGTCATCCGTACTTCATCGAAATTTCCGTCGTTGAAGTCCGCACTACGAATTCGCACCTGCAAGGATATTCCCGCTCGCCGCATTTGCCGGCGCTCCGTTCGCGTTTGCGTTACAGGGGCGGATGCGTTCGGCGCTACCGGACGAGCCTCTATACGAGACCCAGCCGCGTTCTCCCCTTCTGTCAGCATTTTCGCTATGAGCCTGTGAAACACCCATAGAGCAGGAGTACCGCTATGGGAGTACTAAGGGAGGAGCAGCGTAACGGGCCTGAAAGTTTGCTGCCTCAAATTGAGATCTTTCACCCAGGCGCTTAGGTGCTATGTCGCCAGAGAGCCGCGCTCACTTCTTTGTCGCCGGATTGAAGACGCGATTCGGCATGAGCAGGCAGCACCGTTGCGGTCGCCAATCGCGGCGCATTGGCTGGCTCCCCGTTAGGCGTGCTGTCGCCCTTCCTCTCCACCTTCGACTCCGATTTGGAGAATATTTTCGCTGTCAGCAGCATCGCCGCAAGAGTCGCCGCCAACAAAGCGATCTGTTGCCACGCGCTGAGCATCGTCGCATTTCCCAGCAACGTCAGCCCGGCAAACGTGAAGAGCAAATGCACGCAGAAAACTTGCAGGGAAGCTTGCCCCAGCATCACCAAAGGTCGCACCGCCAGCGGCTTCAGTATCGATTGAAATCGAATCAGCAACGCCGCTACAGCCGCGAAATTAATCAGGCGAATAACGCCGAAGTGCCACTTGTCGAACATCGGTTCGAACGGTCCCAATGCGACGCCCCGGCCCACCGCGTACCGAAAAGGCAAAAGTACCGCGCAAGTCAACGCTGCGGGCACCAAAACGCGCTGCGCCCACTTTTCAATCGGCAAATTTCCCTGCGCCCACCGCACTCCAAACCACAAACCCAGAATCCACAAAAATTGCCAGGCCCATAAATCAAAAGATCCCATTTCATTCAGGGGGATTGGCACGCGCAGGACCCGATTTACGAATGCAAGTTCTGCCTGGCGCAAACCGAGGTGTGCTAGAAACCAGAGGGTGGCGCTTCCCGCCAGGATGGAACTCCAGCCGACGCGGCGCGAAATTGTGAGGGCGAGCGGCGTGAACAGCAGAAACAAAATGTACATCGGGAGAATGTCCAGAAGAGGCGGGCGATAAATCAGCAAAAAAGCTTCCGTGATGGCTTGCTTCGGGCCGACGGCGAAATAATAATCGAGCAAATTATGGAGCTGCGGGCGGTTGCCGCGCGCGGCAATCGGCACGGCTACTAAGAACGCGAATGCGAGCAGCAGCGCGTGATAGCCGTAAAGACGCAGAGTGCGTAGCAGAAGCTTGCGGCGCATTGCCGGGTAGCCCTCGCGTTCGGCCAGGCGAAAATAGATGCGGCCGGTGAAGAGCGCGGACAGAAAAATGAATCCCTCGGACGCGGAGACAAAACCGAACGGCTGGTTCGTATACGTCGGCAAGAAGGTGGGGAGGTGCGTCAGAACCATCCAGACCAGCATTAGTCCGCGTACTGCGTCGATTTCCAGGCGGCGACCCATGGCGCTTAAAGGTTAGATTCGCCGCAGCGCCAGATGGTTGAGTGGGAAAAGGATTACCGGCAGGCGCACAACCCTGTATCAACAATCCTGTTGTCATCCTGGCGGAATGTCGACAGCGAAGGTTCTCCATTATTCTCCATTAATCGTTTGCCTTTCACTGCCGCGCCGCGGCGAGGAGTGTTTAGCTAGGGTGTTTAGCGTCGGCGACGGCACGTTCGCCTCGCGTGGTTCAGGATTTTCTCGCGCCGCGCTTTTATTTTCCGCTTGCGCAGATAGGTTACGCCGCAGCGATACATTTTTTGCTCCCGCAGCTCTTGCACGTAGGCGATCTGCGCGGGCACAAAAATGGCCTGGTCTCCCGGCGAATACGGCACGGCCACGTCGATTAGCGTCTTCTCGAAGTACTTTCTGGTGCTTTTGAAACGCAGGCCGCCGCGGGACAGGTCTTCGCACGCGACCACATCGTCGGGCAAGCCTGGACGGCGCACGCAGGCCTTTAAGCTGATGCGGGTGCGCGCATGTCTTCGGCGATTCTCCTGCTCCTTTACTGAAATGCGAGTACCCGGGGGAGGCGAACTGGACGACTCTGCCGTTGGCACATCGGACGGTTCGCTCGCCGGCGCGATGCCGGCATTGCGATTCCCGGCAGCACGCGTAATCGGGTCGAGCGGAGCCTCAGGTGGTTCCGGTTGCGTCCATGCAGCTTTCGTCCACGCAGCCCCAGCGAATGTAGGCGACCGCTCTGCGGCGCCGCTCGGCCGTTGGCCCTCGCGCCACGAGGCGGGCGCGACTGGCGGCTCGGCACGTGACGATAAATCGGGCGCGTCTTCCCCGGACGGCCCAAGTCCAGACGGTCCAGCGTGTTCTCCCGGCACGTTCTTGGGTGGCGGGGTGTCCGTGGCTGCGAAGGCCGGTGCTCCGGGCAGGCCCACCTTGGCGGGCAGGCTGTCTGCGACAGGCTGTCTCCACAGTGTTGACGACCCGCATTTTTGGCAGTAGCGCACGATGCTTTTGTTGATGGCCAATACGTCGGATGCCAGGTCGCTGTGATCGGCGGTTTCGCGTGCGTGGCAACTGCTGCATTCCAGTAGCGTCTGGCTGGCGCGCTTTTCCGTTTCCGACAAATCGGGGAAGTCGATATCCCCAAAATTGGTGCCGCCGTCCAGAAACGCGATGCCATAGATGTAGGTGTTGCCGTCCGCGCCGATCTGGCCGACGACGCGGGCCTCGATTTCTTGGTGCGAAGCTTCGTTGCGAATGACGAGTTCCTGCTCGGGGTAGAGCTTGTACGAGGAGATAATTCCGGCGCCGTGGCGGCTGAGCACAACAGTTTTGCGGAGCTCGGAAAAGACGCGGCCTTCCATGTCGCTTCCGATGAGAGTGATAGCGGTTTGTTTGGGAATGCGTCCACTGCGACGTGTGCCGTCTTGAGGCATAAGTCTGTGCCGCTTGTGGAAGGGGATGAGTCTTGGGCCGAACCGGGACCGAACTTGAGGCTGATAGTAGCACGGGAAGGGAAAAGCGTGAGCGGTGACCGCTGAATTGTGACCCGTGAAAAGCATGAGGTGGTAACGTTTGCCCCACCCCCACCCCCGGTGTTTTTGAAAAAGAGGCTGCAAACTCTTGAAAACAAAGGGAACGAACGCGGAAAAGAGAGCCAAGAGAAACCAAGAGGCGGCAAGCTGCTGAAAAGATAGGGTTTGCCGCAGAGGCACAGAGACACAGAGGGGAACGTGTCGAACGGAATTGGCTTGAGGGTGACACCCCTAGGGTTTCGTATGGATGTGAAAGCAAGGGAGTTGCAGGAAAAGGGATTTGTAAGCTTGTGAAAACAAAGGGCGGGATAAAACACGCAGCGGGTGTCGATAGAGAAAGACCGGGCAAACGAGGAACGACCTCGAGAGATTGCGCGGGGATCCTCGGAAGCATGGTGAACGCTAGCACCTGAAGAGTGAAATTAGCAAGAGATATACATTGAACGGCGGAATTCCGGGTTGAATGGGGATGTAGGGAATTAAATGGCTTAGACGATTTAAAGTAATGCCACGCGACTGTGCCTAGGCGACGCTCAGTGACTGCGGCAACTCGGTTCGTCGTCGAAAGCTATACGTGACATTTAACAGTTGCCAGGGGCCGCGAGGATTCGTTGATACAAGCAGTCCTAGCTTTTCGCACCTCGATTACTTCCGGTTTACCCGTCATCCGCTCAGAACTGCATCAATTCCGGTAAGCGGATTTCGGCGGCGCTTCACGGAAGCCATTGCTTAAGACCGGTGCCAGATGCGCAGTCACTCACCGATGCTGAGGCTCGCCATTCGATGTCGTGCTTATTAGCGATACGATCAAATAGCATTTGACCGATTACTGACTGACTCCAGGGGCAGAGCGCCTGGCGAGCGGAGAGTCCGAATATCCCGCTTTGGCGGCTGGCCGAAGAAGCGGCTGTATTCGCGATTGAATTGGGTGGCGCTCTCGTATCCGACCTCAAAAGCCGCACTGGCGGCGTCCACACCATCCACGAGCATGCGTTCCCGCGCTGCATGCAACCGAAATTGCTTTTGATACTGAAGAGGACTCATGGCAGTCAGCGACCGGAAATGGTGGTGCAACGTGGAGACGCCCATGCCCGCGATTTTTGCTAGATCTTCCACTCTTAGCGGCTTCGCGTAGTTGGCCCTGACCCACGCGATCGCCTTTGCCGTCCGGTGGCTCTGATCTCCGAGCGTTGCAATCGCTCGAAGGCGTGCCCCCTCAGTTCCCCGGAGGATTCGGTAGATGATCTCGCGTTGAATCAGGCCGCTAAGATACGCAATGTCCTGCGGGGTGTTCAGCAGGTCGATGAGCCGACAGCATGCATCGAGAAACTCCGACGTGGTCTCACCAGTAGCCATGGCAGGTGTGTCAGACGGCGCCTCAGGCGCCTGAATCTCCTCTCGGCTCAGAACCTCTCGGACTATGGGCATTTCGAGCTTGAGCATGAAGCCGAGATAGGGCGCCTCCTCACTTGCCTCAATCACCTGGCTGATGACTGGCAAATCGAGCGACGTCAGCAGGAATCGGGACTCGTCGAAGATGAAAGTGGTCCGGCCAAGGTCTACTCGCTTTCGCCCCTGCGCGACTACGGCCAGGCTCGGCTCGTACGCGACCGAAGTCGGAGCCGTGGGGGCGGTCCGCCGGCTAAGCACCAAGCCGGGGATGTCGGTTATCAGTTTCTCTGCGGACCCAATGAAGGAGGCAATTTTTCGAAAGAGCTCCGGCCTTAATTCGCGTGTTCGATCTGGCGAGGGAGTTGCATTTTTATTGGTGTTTTTCACTGCAGTGGCTTCCTTGTCCTTTGTCCTAAGATAGCCGCTCGGATACGGATACAGCAATAATTTCTCACGTACCGAGAGAAATAGGCAATAAATCGGAAGGATCGGGCTACCGCTCCCGCGGCGTTTGATCCTAACCTCGGGATGAGAGAAGCAGTTCGGAAGGAGAAGCAATGAAGAAGCGCAAACTTGGAAATAGCAACCTGGAAGTATCGGCTCTTGGCCTCGGCTGCATGGGGATGAGCTTCTCGTACGGCGTGGCTCACGACAAACAGGAGATGATTGCCCTTCTGCGGACAGCCGTGGATCGGGGTATCACGTTCTTCGATACGGCTGAGGTCTACGGCCCGTTTACAAACGAAGAACTCGTGGGCGAAGCGCTGGCTCCACTTCGTGACCAGGTGGTGATCGCCACCAAGTTCGGGTGGAAGCCTGATCCCAATGGTGGACCGCGTTGGAGTGGCCTGGACAGTCGTCCAGAACACATCAAGGAGGTCGCCGAGGCATCGCTCAAGCGCCTCAAGACCGATGTCATCGACTTGTTCTATCAGCACCGCGTAGATCCCAACGTGCCGATCGAAG
>Ga0209131_1001054_pt1 | contig 19047 bp, 17 predicted proteins | sample GraSoi_2013_40cm_FD_185826 | JGI IMG/M metagenome (GOLD analysis project Ga0209131, IMG submission 185826) | Grasslands soil microbial communities from the Angelo Coastal Reserve, California, USA - Sample 9_17_2013_40cm (SPAdes) (version 2) | ecosystem: Environmental > Terrestrial > Soil >... | reverse complement strand
GAGACTCGAACTCTTACGGGTTGCCCCACTGGCTCCTAAGGCCAGCGCGTCTACCAATTCCGCCACTTTCGCCCCGCGGCAGACCGGACACCGAAAAGCCGGGCCAGCCCGCGATTATAGCGGAGCGCCCGGAGAAAACGGCGGAGTAAGGGTCAGGCGGCCCACAGTGGCATAGTGGCCCGCATGGAACGTTCCCAGACCCGCCGGGCTTGCGCGGCTGCCGTGGCCGCGCTCCTGTTCGCCGGCCGCCCGACGCCCGCGCTGGCCGCAGACTTGCAGCCTCCCCCGACAGACCCGCCGCAGAAAGAAGACACCGCTTCCGCGCAGGCCCGCCAGCTGCTGCGCGAGCGCGGGATTGCAGAGGCTGGCCTGCAGCTGGTCTCACGCGAACCTCTCACCTGGAGCGATTCGAGTCTTGGCTGCCCCATGCCACGCCTCCAGTACGCCGAGGCCCAGGTCAGCGGACAGCGCTTGCGCTTTGCCGACGCGACCCACAGCTACGAGGTGCACGTCGCCGGCCCGCGCGCCGTACTGTGCCCGTCGATCCTCCTGAATCCGAAGGGCTCGTCGCGCTTCCCGGTACCGCTGCGGACCCTGGAAACGATGCGGGAAACCGCCCGCACCGATCTCGCCGCGCGCTTAAAGGTGACGGCCGCGGACATCACCGTGCAGGGCATGGCGCCGGCGAGCTGGGCCGATGCCGCTCTGGGCTGCAACGATGGCACCGCGCTCAGCGCCGGCCCGATCCACGGCTACCGGATCGTCCTGCGCGCCCACGATCGCGAGTACATCTACCACACGGATTTCCAGCGCGTCATGGTCTGCCCGCCGATCGAAGCGCAATAAAGGACAGGGCCACTCACGTGGCCCTGTCCCTTAGCTCTCCGGCTGCCTCAAGGCGCTCCGGTCAGTGCTGCGCCCCGCCGATCGACACCGTGCCGTCCTGGCGACGCGTCGTATTGGTCGGGAACAGCCACAGCATCCGGCCGCGGCCGCCACTGACGTTGATGTGCGCTGCCTGGCCCCCGAAAATGGCAAAGCTGTTGAGGTCCGGCTTCAGCTCCCTGGCAAGATCGATGGTCCCGGTCTGCGTGTCCGACACACCCTGGCGATTGGTGACGACCAGCCGGTAGTTGAAGCTGGCCGGTACCAGACCCCCGCTCGTGGTGTCGGTGAACGGCAGAATGGCGACACGGTCATTGTAGTCCCAGCCACCGACGATCCAGTCCAGAAACCCGGCGCCCGTGCTGTCAAACTGGCCCGTGACGTAGGTGCCCAGCGTGCCGTTGGTCGGGTCGAGTGTTTTCCAGTCCGCCGCCACCAATTGCACGTCATCGGCGCCATCCTTGTTGGTATCCAGGAACAGTTCGATGACCAGGTTGGAGATGTGCTGGTAGGTCTTGCTAAGCGAGACGCCGAATTCGACGACCGTGAAACCGAAGTAGAAGTTCGGGTCCGCCCGGCGTACGCCCAAACGCGCGATCAGGCAGTTGCCCGCGCCGGACTGGAGCGTGTCGCAGTGTGACTCGCCCTCATCGGTCGCTGTCAGCGTAAAGCCTTCCGCAAAACCCGGCGCCGGGCCCTGATTGGAGATGTTGATCGCGCCCGGGTTGGCGGCATTCGCGACCAGCATGCCCGAGGCCGGATCGACCACCGCCAGGTACCCGACGCGCAGGGAATCGCGGCCATCGTTCAACACGCACCAACCGTCGACTTCCGTCTGGCTGACCGATCCGTTATCGAACGCCCCGGCCGCCACCGCGGCGGCCGGATCAAAGCGCAGCCTCACCGAGAAGTCCTGGCTGCCGCGCCCACCGACCGATACGCTCCCTGGGCAGCTCACGCTCACACCCGGATAGGTGTTATGCGGCACGTGAGTCCCGGTGAAGGTGCGTGAAGAGCCTGCCATGTTGGACAGGGTCACCAGCCGCGACTTGGTATCGACGACGCGCGGATTGATGCGACCAAAGGAGATGCCGCCCGGGGAGGCATAGCTCGTCAGCGCCGCGGCGGCGTCGACCCGCACGGCGCCCACCCCGTTGCGGGAAAGATCCGTGCTGGCGGAGGGATTGGCATCCACCGTCGAGTTCTGCAGCAGCGCCTTGATGCCGGCAGGGCTCAGGTGCCGATGTTCCTGGCGCAACAGCGCCGCGGAACCCGCGACATGCGGAGTGGCCATCGACGTGCCCTGGAACGTCGCACTGCCCGTGCCGGTGCCCGCGCCCGTGGAGACGATTGCCACACCCGGTGCCGCGATATCCGGCTTAAAGGATGATGCGTCGTCGGAGGCGGGACCGCGCGAGCTGAACGCCGCCACCTGATCTTCGCGAGTCGGATCGGGCGCCACATCCAGCGTCACCATGACCGGGCTGCCAGCCGTCGTCGTGGCCACGGCGGCGATGGCGAAGCCGTCCGTCGAGCTGATCATGACCCCGGGAATGCTCACCGTGCTATCGAGACCACCCATCACGATCGGACCGACACGCGAGGGGCTGGCGCCATCGTTGAAGACCACAATCGCGCTGGCGCCGGCGGCCTGCGCCGCCGTGTACTTGACCAGGAAGGTACACGTACCGCGTTCGATGAGCGCAATCTTGCCGGCGATCGCAGCGCCGTTGGTCAGCGGCGCGCAGCCGTTGATGGGGTCCGCTGCCACGACGCCGGCGGAAATCGGCCCGACGACCTTCAATAACACCGGTCCCGCGCCTTCCTGATTGGATTTGAAACCCGCGATGCTGGCAGGCGCTGTCACATTCACGCGGGCATAGACGCGGCCTCCCGGCGTGTTTGCCGCCACCGATATCGCCTCCGCGCCCACGGCCGGAGCGCTGGTGACATAGGGAATGTCGCCGGCATTGCCGGCCGCGGCGACGACGATCATGCCCACCCTGACGGCATTGTTGGACGCAATCGCGGACGGGTCGTCCGGCTCGCCGAAGTCGGAGCCCAGACTCATGTTGATCACATCCAGGTGATCCGACATATCACCGTCATGGTTCGGATCCATCGCCCACTCGATCGCATCTGAGGTGAGGTCGGTCGACCCGCCGACGTCGCTGAATACCTTCAGCGCGTAAAGCAGGGCATCGGGCGCCACGCCCTGACCGATGGCGCCGGGAACGCCAAAGCCAGCGGCCGTGCCCGCCACGTGCGAGCCATGCCCTACCCCGTCCAGGGGATCCGGATCGGGGACCGGCAGGTCGTTGGTCGGATCAGCGTCCGGTCGCGCGTCGTAGGTCGCGCCGGCAAAGTCCCAACCGCCGACCACCTTGGCGGTTGGAAACGTGCCAGGCTCGATGATGCTCTTGTCATTGCCAGCGTAATCGCCCGGCACACCATCCTTGCGAAAATTGGCGTGTAGGTAATCGATGCCGGTGTCGATGATGCCGATCGTCACCCCTTTGCCGGTCAGCCCATATTTCTGTGCCGCCCGCAGCGCGCCGATCCAGGGCACGCTGTCGATATTGCTGATCTTGTGAATTTCGACGCGCCCGACCGAGCGTACGCCGGGCAAGGCCTTCAGGTTTTCCAGCTGGTTGGCAGGAACGCGGATGCGAATCCCATTCGCACCGACCCGCAGCGCGGAAAGTTCCTGCGCGCCCAGGCCGATCAACTGCCCGCGGATCGCGGCCTGCTCAGCGCCGACCTTCGCCGCCTGCGCGCGCTGCGCCTCGCCGCTGGCCATCTGGCCCGTTGCGGCGATCGATTGCGCGTTGAGTTCCGAAACGGCGGGCGTCGAGAGCCGGACGAATACTTCCACGCGCCGCGAGCCTTCGGGAAGGGGTGCCCGGTGCAGACTCTGCGCGCCCATCGCTGCAGTGGAAAGCAAGCCCAGGCTGAGGCCCGCGGCCAGTGCAGTCGCGCGCAAACCAAATGCACAGTGAGCGAATTTCATGGTCTTGCCCCCTTGATGACTGGACCGGAGTTTGAATTAGTCTGGCAAACCTAACTCTGAGGCGCGACTTAATCAATCCATGGTTTGCCGCGGATACTTGACATAAGCGAGCGGCGATACCTGCGCTACAGCGTCGCCCTGCCTGTGCCCCGCGGATCGCACCATCTGCACTAGCGCACTCCGGCAACGCGTCGCAAATACGCCCGGTGCAGGCCGCGCCACCAGGGCTCACGCCCGCCCGTCCGCTGCCGCCACGCCAACAGCGCTTCGAGCGCCTCCTCGGGGCTGATCAGGCCGGCACCATCGCGACCGAGGTACAGCGGATAAGCGATCAGCGCGCCGGCGACCAGATCGTCGAGCTTCAGGTGGCGGTTGCGCCGCGCGTGCGGCAGGTACTCATGCGTCAGGCCCCACCCCGCGTAGAACGGCTGGCCATGGCAGCTCACGGGCTTGCCGCGGAGGAGCGCCTCAAAGCCGGCCAGCGATGTGAGCACGTGCATTTCGTCTACATCCGAGATAAGCGCTGACATCACCGCATCGGTCACGACTTCGTTGCACCAGCGAAGGGCTTCGTGCTCATCGCGTCCGGGCAGCCGCAAGCCCGCGACTACATCCGGGTGGGGCTTGTAGACGATATAGGCGTCGCGCTGCAGGTTGCGTACCGTGCGCAGGAGTTCCATGTTGGTCTTTTCGGCCGTGCAGCCGAAGACAATCGAAGCGTCAGATTCCACCTGGCCCGGCACGAGGATGACGCGACGGCCGTTCTGCGGCCGCTGCCAGCGCTTAGCGCCGAGGTTGTACTTGGTAAGCCCGCCCGCGACGACGTTCTCGCGCAAGTGCGCCGCCCTCTGTCGCTCCTCCCGTGTGAACTTGTGCGTCGCGAGAAATGATTCAAGTTCACTCGGCCGCGTGGCGTCATAGTAAATGCCCTGGCGATCCGCGACCCAGGAAAGCGGTAAGACGCGATCGGCGCTGAGACCCACCGAGCACAGGAACCCGTCATCCAGCCTGATGACGCTGCTCTCCGCCGCTGCGCCCGGAGGCAGCGGCGACAGGCCCCACAGGATCAGCGCGGCCTCCGCAGGAGTGGCCCGGCCTTTCGGCACAAAGACGACGCGGTGGCCGGGAAAGCACTGCCGAACGAGCGGATGCTTCCAGCGTGGGAAACCGCAGGCATAGAGAACCGCGGGCAAGTCGCTGTAGCGTTTCTCGATCTCCACAGCCTTACAGACTCCCGCCGATGCGGCCTGTCAGATTTCCGACGCTCTTGAGAGGACCCGCCCGGTTCGGCGCCTCAGAGCCCATGATGCGCCCCCATCGTCCGCTTCGCATCCTGGCACTGGGATTCGAACCTGCGGGCGCGCGGAGAAACGCCTGGACACAGGGAACGTGGGAGTTGCCGCTCTTGTGAAGGTACAATCCCGGCAGTTCTCGCCAGCCCTGGATGTACGATGACCCGACCCGCGGCGCATTCCTTGTGATCCGTAAAGGCATCATCCTCGCGGGCGGTTCGGGTACCCGATTGCACCCCGTCACGATCGGCACCAGCAAACAGCTGCTGCCGGTCTACGACAAGCCGATGATCTATTACCCCTTGTCTACGCTCCTGCTGGCCGGCATCCGCGACCTGCTGGTGATCAGCACGCCCACCGATCTGCCCTCATTCCAGCGGCTGCTCGGTGATGGCAGCCAGTGGGGCATTTCGATCTCCTATGCCGCGCAGCCCAAACCCGAGGGCCTGGCGCAGGCTTTCATCATTGGGCGTCAATTCATGGGCAACGGGCCCGGTGCGCTGGTGCTTGGCGATAACATTTACTACGGACATGGCTTGCCGGAGCAATTGCGCGCGGCCACGGCGCGATCCAGCGGTGCCACGGTGTTTGCCTACCGCGTGCGCGACCCGGAGCGCTATGGCGTCGTGGAGTTTGATGGATCCGGTCGCGCGGTGAGCATCGAGGAAAAGCCGGCCCACCCCAAGTCGAATTATGCTGTTACCGGGCTGTATTTCTACGACAGCGAGGTGCTTGAAATCGCCGCGAGCCTGAAACCGTCCGTGCGTGGCGAGCTCGAGATAAGCGACATCAACCGCGCCTACCTGGAGCGAGGCGCCCTGCACGTGGAGCTGCTCGGTCGCGGTATAGCCTGGCTCGATACCGGCACTTACGAATCACTGCTGCAGGCAGCGAACTTCATCGAAATCATTGAGGCACGTCAGGGCCTCAAAGTTTCCTGCCCCGAGGAAATCGCGTACCGCGCCGGCTACATATCGGCCGCTCAGCTCGAGGCGCTGGCCCGGCCGCTGGCGAAGTCAGGGTACGGGGATTATTTGTTGGAGTTGCTGCGGGAAGGGCGCTAGACGATGGAAGTCGTGCCGACTCGCCTGCCTGAAGTCCTTCTCATCAAACCGCAGGTGTTTGGCGACGAGCGCGGCTACTTTCTGGAGACCTGGCAGGAGGCCAAGTTTGCCAAAGCCGGGATTCCCGCGCACTTCGTGCAGGACAATCACAGCCACTCCGTGCGCCACACGCTGCGGGGCCTGCACTTCCAGATCCAGCAGCCGCAGGGAAAGCTGGTGCGCGTGACCGCGGGTAGCGTATTTGATGTCGCCGTGGACCTGCGCCGCAGTTCACCGCGTTTCGGCCAGTGGGCAGGCGTCGAACTGTCCGCCGATAACCGCCACATGCTGTGGGTGCCACCGGGCTTTGGCCACGGGTATCTGACGCTCAGCGAGCACGCCGACTTTCTTTACAAGTGCACCGACTATTACGCGCCCGCGCATGAGCGCGCCGTGCATTGGCAGGATCCTGACCTGGCCATCGCCTGGCCGCTGCCGCCGGGCGTCGCGCCGCTGCTCGCCGCCAAGGATGCCGAAGCGCCCCGGTTTCGGGCAGCGCAGGTCTTTGAATGAGAGTGCTGATCACCGGGGGTGGCGGACAGGTGGGGCGCGAGCTGGTGCGCACGGCACCGCCGGATGCCGAGGTCTGTGCCCTGAACCGCGGTGAGCTGGACATCAGCGACGAGACCGCAGTGCGCGCGAGGGTTAAGGAATTCGCACCCGCGCTGATCATCAACGCCGCGGCCTACACGGCCGTCGACCGAGCCGAGACGGAACGCGACCTGGCGTGGCAAGTCAATGCCATCGCGCCGCGCCTGCTCGCCGAGGCGGCTGCAGGTCGGGGCAACTGCCGGTTGATTCACATCTCCAGCGACTATGTCTTCAGCGGTGTGAAATCGCAGCCTTTCACCACGGACGATGAACCGAGTCCGATCAATGAATATGGGCGCAGCAAGCTCGGCGGCGAGCGCGCAGTAATGCACTCGCTGGGCGCCGGAGCGCTGATCGTGCGCAGCTCATGGGTCTATAGCGCCCACGACCGCAACTTTCTGCACACCATGCTGCGTTTGATGCGCGAGGGCCGGTCCGTCCGAGTGGTGGCCGACCAGATCGGTACCCCGACGTCCGCCGCCTCCCTGGCGACAGCGCTGTGGGCATTCGCCGTTCGGCCAGGACTGTCGGGCCTGTACCATTGGACTGACGCCGGAGTCGCCAGCTGGTATGACTTTGCCGTCTCCATTGCCGATCAAGCCCTGCTGGCCGACCTGATACCGGTTCGCATTGAGGTAACACCCATTGCCACGGCGGATTACCCCACGGCCGCGCGCCGACCTGCCTGCAGCCTGCTCGACAAACGCCCGACCGTCGCCGCGTTAGGTGCGGGCCCGGAACACTGGGCGCGATCACTCAAGGCCACCCTGCTCTCGATACCGCCGATGCCGGGTCCATGAGCAGGCTGCTGGTCACCGGCGGCGCGGGATTCATCGGTGCAAACTTCGTGCACCACTGGCTGCACCACCACCCAGGCGATCGGGTCGTGGTCTTGGACGCGCTCACCTACGCTGGAAATCTCGCGAATTTCGCGCCGATTCGGGAACGCGCTGAATTCCGCTTCGTGCATGCCGACATTCGCGATACGGATGCGTTGCAGGCTCTATTGCGCGAGGAGCGGCTCGATACGATCGTCCATTTTGCGGCCGAGTCGCACGTCGATCGGTCGATCAGCGGGCCGGACGCGTTCATCCAGACCAACGTCATGGGTACGCACTCCTTGCTCAAGGCGGCCCGCACGGCCTGGCTCGAGGAGCGGAGCGTGCCACAGCACCGCTTCCATCACGTCTCGACCGATGAAGTCTACGGGTCGCTCGGCCCCAACGATCCGCCGTTTACAGAACGCACGCCATACGCTCCCAATTCACCCTATTCGGCCAGCAAGGCCGCCTCCGATCACCTGGTGCGCGCGTATCACCATACCTATGGCCTGCAAGTCACCACCAGCAACTGCTCCAACAACTATGGTCCCTATCACTTCCCCGAGAAGCTGATTCCGCTGACCATCGTCAACATCCTGGACGGCAAGGCCCTGCCGGTGTACGGCGATGGGCGCAATGTGCGCGACTGGCTTCACGTCGCCGATCATTGTCGGGGGATTGAGCTGGTATTGCAGAAGGGCGAAGCCGGCGAGGTGTACAACATCGGCGGCCGGGCGGAACGCGAGAACATCGCCTTGGTGCAGGATCTTTGCCGGATTGCGGATGAAGCGTTGGCCGCAGACCCTGCGCTGCGCCGGCGCTTTCCGCGCTCGCCCGCGGCGCAGGGCCGCGCCAGCGAGGCAATGATCCGCTTCGTCACCGACAGGCCTGGGCACGACCGTCGTTACGCCATAGATTGCAGTAAATCAGAGCGGAATCTCGGCTTTGCGCCGAGCAGGAGCCTGCGTGTCGGCCTGGCCGAGACGGTTCAGTGGTACGTCGAAAACGAATCGTGGTGGAGGTCGATACTGGATGGCGCCCACCATGCGTCGCCCGTGAAATGAGACGCTTCAAGAGGCCAAGTCAATGACCCCTGGGCAGACCGCCAAGCCAGTCTGGAAGGATCCCCTGACCATACTGATCACGGGTGCGACCGGCGGCATCGGCGCTGCGCTGGCGCGCCGCTACGCCCGTCCCGGTCGAACCCTGATTTTGCACGGCCGCGACTCGGGACGCCTGGGAGTCCTCGCCCGTGAGTGCGAAGCCAGCGGCGCGCACGTCGTTTCTGTCATTTTCGACTTGCGCAATGCCGCGGAAGCGACGCGCACGCTGCGCACGGCCACCAGCGGCCGTGCCATCGACCTTGCCATTGTCAGCGCCGGCGTAACTCATGCGATCGGTGACGGCGAAGAAGTCGAGAGTTGGGAGGTCGCACGCGAAGTGCTCGCCGTCAATCTTGATGGCGCGATCGTGACCATCGCCGCCGTGCTCGCCGACATGCGACGCCGCGCGGCGGGACAGATTGCGATCATGAGCTCACTGTCGGCCTACTACGGCCTACCGATTACGCCGACGTACTGCGCCAGTAAGGCGGCACTCAAGGCCTATGGCGAAGCATTGCGCGGCTGGCTGGCTCCCCAAGGCATCGGCGTGAGTGTCGTGCTCGCGGGCTTCGTGCACACCGGGATGATGGCGCGCTTTCCAGGCGCAACGCCCGGGGCGCTGACTGCTGGCCAGGCAGCCCTGCGGATCGAGCGAGGACTGGCCGCGAACTCAGCCCGCATCGCATTTCCACCCGCCCTTGCCTGGGGCGCGTGGTGGCTCGCCGTACTGCCCGCGGCGCTTTCGCAGCGTCTCGTGCGTGCCTTTGGGTACGGCGCGTGAAATCCCTGGAACGGGTCAACGACGGCGTGCTCAGCGGCATCGAAAGGCCAGCACTGGCGTGGCTGGCGCGGCATCTTCCCGTGTGGGTTCTGCCTGATCATCTCACGGCCCTGGGTCTAGTTGGAGCCTTGCTCACAGCGGCCGGCTTCGTGCTCTCGCGCGTTTCGCTCTCCTGGCTCTGGCTCGCCAGCTTTGGACTGATCGTCAACTGGGCCGGCGATTCCCTCGACGGAACCCTGGCGCGGTTCCGCCACATCGAGCGGCCGCGCTATGGCTTCCTCGTGGATCATGCGACGGATCTCTTTTGTCAGGTGATCACGTTCCTGTCCCTGGGCTTGTCGCCGCTCACCCACTTTGCGATCGCCTGCCTGGGGCTGATTGTGTTCCTGATGGCATTTGTATTCTCACTGATCCACGCGCACGCGCACGGCACCATGCGCATCACCTATTTCTACTTTGGTCCCACTGAGATTCGAGCGCTGCTGCTGGGCGGCAATCTTCTGGTGCTCGCCCTAGGGGTTGTCGACCTGCGGACTTGGCTCGCACCGGCGGCGCAATGGGGCGCAATCTCCATCCATGACCTGGTCATCGCCTTATTGTCTCTGGCAGGCGCCGTGCTGATCGCGGGTCTCGCGATCCGCGACGTACGGACGCTCGCTACGCTGGACCCCCCGCCGCCGCCCTGATGCGGATTACTTCACGCGGTACCCGTACGCTTGTTAAGATGCGACGCACGTCAACCGGAACCTTTTTCAAGGAAATCATGCACTCAGCGACAAAATCGGCCGGCCTGGCGCTGACCGGGATGCTACTGGCGGGGTGCGCGAGTTTCTTTTCGGCGATGGGTCCTAACAGCCGCGAAATCCGGGCTGCCCCGAACGCGCGGGTGCTGCCCAAGATCCAAGTGGTCGACGTGACCGACGAGGTCACCCGGCGACTGCTCGCACGGCGCTCACAACGCCTGTTTTCAGAGACTTTGGGGAACCACCCCAACCAGCTGCAGACCATCGGCGCGGGGGATATTCTGACGGTGACGATCTGGGAGGCCAGTCCCGCCACCCTGTTCGGCAGCATAGAACTGGACTCGCAAGGCATCCCCTCGCCTGCGCATTCGACAACCCTGCCTGAGCAGCCCGTGGACGGCGACGGGTGCATCACGGTGCCCTACGCAGGCCGGGTTCCGGCCGCCGGCAAGACGTTACCCGAAATTTCCGCCGAGATCACGCGGCGACTCACCGGTAAGGCCAATCAGCCCGAAGTCCTCGTGCTCCAGACGCGCAATCTCTCGTCCGCCGTCACCGTGGTTGGGGAAGTTACGACCAGCACCCGCGTGCCCCTGACCGCTGCCCATGAGCGCTTGCTCGACGCCCTCGCGATCGCGGCGGGCGTGCGCCAACCGGTCAACAAGACGACGATCCAGATCACCCGCGGCGAGAACGTATTTTCGCTCCCCCTCGAAACCATCATCGAGGATCCGAAACAAAATATCTCCTTGCAGCCCGGCGATGTGGTGACCGCGCTGTTTCAGCCGCTCAGCTTCACGGCGCTGGGAGCGACGGGCAAGAACGACGAGATCCCCTTCGAGACGCAGGGTATATCGCTTGCACAGGCCCTGGCACGCTCGGGAGGTCTGATTGATCAACGCTCCAATGCGCGCGGCGTGTTCATCTTTCGCCTGGAACCGAAGGACGCACTGGAGTCACCGCCAGATTCCGTGCCGGCCACAATTGGAGGTCTGGTGCCGGTCGTCTACCGCGTCGATCTCGGTGACCCGCGCGGACTGTTTCTGATTCAGAGTTTCCCGATTCAGGACCGGGACGTGCTGTATGTGTCCAACGCCCCGGTCGCCGAGATGCAGAAGTTCCTGAACCTCCTGGTCGCCGTGTCTTACCCGTTGTTGACGGGCAAGCAGCTGGGTTTGTAGGCCATGCGCCTTATTTCCTGGCTCAAGCGCAATGTCGTCCTTGTGGCGACCGTGATCGTACCGACATTGGGAGCAATCATTTACTTCGGCGTCATCGCCTCGGATGTCTATATCTCGGAATCCCGGTTCCTCGTCCGAAGTCCTCAGCAAAAGATGGAAGGCGCTGGGCTATTCGGCAATCTGTTGCAGGGCACAGGGCTCTCGCGTGCGCAGGATGATACCTATTCCGTACACGACTTCATGCTGTCCCGTGACGCGCTGCGCGCGCTCGATGCCAGCATCGGCATTCGCAACGCATTTTCAGCTGGTGGAGTCGACCCATTCAATCGCTTTCCGGGTCTGTTCCGAGACCGCAGCTTCGAGGAACTGTACCGCTACTACGGCAACCACATCGAAGTGGAATATGATTCAACATCATCGATATCGACGCTGACAGTGCGCGCCTTCAGTGCTGCGGACGCGCAGAGAATCAATGACGCGCTGCTACACTTGAGCGAGGGTCTGGTCAACGGCCTGAACGAACGCAGCCGTCAGGATCTGGTCCGTTTTGCTGAAGCCGATGTCAAAGTCGCGACAGACAAGGCCGCTGCCGCTGCCGTTGCGTTGTTTGCGTATCGAAGCAAAAATGCGGTGTTCGAACCCGACAAGCAGGCCGAAATCCAGCTCGAGAGCGTCGCCAAGATTCAGCAGGACCTGGTGGCGACCGAGGCCCAGCTTGCGCAGCTCCGCAAGCTCTCTCCGACCAATCCACAGATTGCGGGCCTTGAAAGCCGCGCCGAAACGTTGCGCGGTGCTATCGAAACCGAGGCCGGAAAGGTCACGAGCGCCAACGGCTCATTCAGCGCCAGAGCCCAGACTTTTGAGCGCCTCACGGTGGATTCGATGTTCGCGGACAAACAACTTGGGGCCACACTTGCGGACCTCGAGGCCGCGCGCAGCGAAGCATTGCGCAAGCAGCTGTACCTGGAGCGGCTGGTACAGCCCAGTCTGCCAGATAAAGCAATGGAACCGCGGCGGATCCGCTCCGTTTTCACGGTGTTCCTGATGGGACTTATCGTCTGGGGAGTCGCCAGCCTCGTAATCGCCGCGATTCGCGAGCATTCCGACTGAATTATTGGCCTCGCATGGACATCGCTGACGAACCGCCGCTGTTGCAATGCCTGAGAATCCAGGGTCGTGTTATGCACGCGCTGTTGCTGCGCGAAATCATCACGCGATTCGGGCGAGAGAATCTTGGCGTGATTTGGCTGGTTGGGGAGCCGATGTTATTTACGTCGGGAATCGTGACCCTATGGAGCATGGTGACACTGCATCACGGCTCTGCGATTCCCATAGTTGCGTTTGCCGTTACCGGATACTCCTCGGTGCTCTTGTGGCGGAATTGCGCGACCCACGCGGCTGGGGCGATCGCACAAAATAAATCGCTCTTGTTCCATCGGAACGTGCGCATTGTCGATGTGCTCTTGACCCGTATCGTCGTTGAAATTGGCGGGGCGACGGGCTCCTTCATAGTATTGTCTCTGTTGTTCATTTACATCGGTTGGATGCCGATGCCGGACAACCTACTCAAAGTTTTATTCGGCTGGACTATGCTGGCCTGGTTTGGCACAAGTCTTGCGCTGCTGATCGGTGCGGCGACGGCGTTCTCTGAACTCGTGCCACGCTTGTGGAATCCGGTTTCCTATTTAATGTTTCCCATATCCGGCGCGGCCTTTATGGTTGACTGGCTGCCAGAGCGCCTGCAGAACATCGTACTGCTCCTGCCGATGGTGCACGGCGTAGAGATTCTACGCGAAGGATATTTTCACAACGCCGTCGCTGCGCATTACAACCTTGGATACATGGCCAGTTGTTGCCTCATTCTGTCCCTAAGCGGTCTCTACGTTGTGCATCAGGCTAGTCGCCACGTGGACTTTTAGTGCTCTCCGTAGAGCAAGTCTCCAAAATGTACGCGACCCGACACGGATTGCGTCAGGTTTTAAAGGACATCACGTTTCGACTCGAACGCGGCGAGAATCTCGGTATTCTCGGCCGCAATGGTGCCGGGAAATCCACGTTGATCCGGTTGATCAGCGGGGCTGAGCCCCCTACTTCCGGGCGGATCCGCCGCGGCATGAGTGTCTCCTGGCCGCTTGCCTTCAGTGGTGCGTTCCAACCTCACCTTACTGGTCTCGACAATCTGAAGTTTGTATGCCGCGTATATGGCGTTGACTACAAACCATTGGTGCCGTTCGTCGAGGATTTCACGGAACTCGGGATATATTTTCGCGAACCAGTAATGCATTACTCGCACGGCATGGCGACACGCCTCGCGTTTGCTCTGTCGATGGCGATTGAATTTGACTGTTTTCTGATAGACGAGGCGATGGTGGTCGGAGATGTGCGTTTTCATGAGCGCTGTCACTTTGAACTATTTCACAAACGCAGGGATCGCGCATTTATTTTGGTCACGCATGACGCCAATGTCATAAAGTTGTACTGCAAGAATGCGTGCGTATTGCACGACGGACATCTCCTGCCCTTTTCGAGTGTAGACGCCGCCTATGACTACTATGGCCGCTTGATGGCCGAGCGGCCCGAGGCCGTAGAGCAGTAGCGGTACGTGAATTCTCTATGACACCAGATCCGAAGTTGCCCCTACGAGTACTGGTCGAGCTACGTCCGGCACTCGGCGGACATGCCGGCATCCCGCAGGCAACCCGCTTGCTTTTCCGAAGTCTCTCGCTCCTCGAGGATGTCCGTGTCGACGGCTTGCTGCAAAGTGCCGAGCGCTCCCTGACCCCCGGGCTATCGCCGCGCCGCTTCGGTTCTCTCCGGCCCTTATCCGCTGATCAACAGTTGAACCGGCTCAGCCGAACTGTGATATCCATCGAGACGGGCCGCTGGGACTCGTATGTGTACGCCGCCCTACATACCATCGCCATGGTGCTTAAGCATCTCCTCGGCGGCAAGCAGCAACTGACGAGTTTCGACGCACAGCATTTTCGGGATTTCCTCTGGCGCCGGTTCTTCGCACAGACCCTGCCCCCGGATGACTTCGACATTGTCACGAGTGCAGCGTTTAGGATCGCCCGCGTTCCCTGGACGGCAATGCACCTCTGCGCGCTGGTAACGCGCAAGCTTGGCTACGCGCTTTACCCTCGGCTGAATACCTCCGATTTCGACGTTATGATTTGCGAGACGCCGTATCCCGCTACCGTCACCCGGAATACCCGGTTGGTCATTCATTATCACGATGCGATTCCGCTCATGATGCCGCACACGATATCTGACCGCAGCCTCCACCAGGCGTTTCACTACCGCGCGTTACGTAACAACGTGGAACATGGCGCGTGGTTCGCTTGCGTATCGGACGCGACGCGCAGAGATCTGGTGTCGATCTTTCCGCAGGCGGAGGCACGATCCATTACAATCCACAACGTCGTATCGCACCTCTATCACGACGGCCCGTCGGAATCGAATCGCGTTCCAGAGATTATTCGTACACGGCTGAATATGCGCATTAAGCCCCCTCTGGACCCGGCATTCAGACGTGCTCTCCTCGCGGATAGCGCAAATCTGGCAAGCCTGGATTACTTGCTAATAGTGTCTACGATTGAGCCCCGCAAGAATCATCTGACCCTGCTGTCCGCCTGGGAGAACCTGCGGGCCGAGCGATTTCCGACCCTCAAGCTCATCATCGTCGGCACTTTGGGTTGGCGTCAGAAGCGCATCGTGCGGAAGTTCAGACCCTGGCTCGAGCGCGGAGACGCCTTCCTCCTGGAAGATGTATTGGCTCCAGAATTGCGTGTGCTGTATGCACAGGCAAGGGCGACCGTCTGCCCAAGTTTTGGTGAGGGTTTTGATTTTTCAGGTGTCGAGGCAATGAAGTCGGGCAGCCCCGTCGTCGCTTCCGACATTCCCGTTCATCGCGAAATTTTTGCCGACGCGGCGGAATATTTTAATCCTTATTCGGTCGACGCGCTGTCGCGGGCGATCCACACAGTCATCAATCCGGAGGGGAGCGGACGTCGGGATGAACTCATCGCAAGGGGTGCAATTGTCTCGACACGTTATTCTCTTGAGAATATCTTGCCCCAGTGGCGGGCCTTTCTGCAGTTGCCGGAACCGGCCGCCCCTTGAGCACCGAGCCTCTCGATTTAAGTACCGACCTGGCATGGGAAGAATGGGGTCGTCGTGATCCCTATTTCGCAGTCATTACTGACCCCCGCTATCGCGGATCCGGCATTACTGACGAGCTAAAGCGGGAGTTTTTCGAGTCGGGCCGAATATACGTTGAGAACTTGTTTGCGACGATCAGGAAGCACATTCACCCCGATTTCAGACCGAGAAGCGTCCTGGACTTTGGCTGCGGTGTCGGCCGATTGCTCGCCCCATTTGCCGCAATCGCCGAAGATGTAGTGGGAGTGGATGTATCGCCCTCAATGGTGTCAGAGGCCAGACGCAATTGTGATGAACGACAGCTGCAGAATGTCAGGCTGCTCATCTCCGACGACGAACTTTCGGTGTTGACGGGCACCTATGACCTGATTCATTCGTATATTGTTTTTCAGCACATCCCAGTGCAGCGTGGGCGGATGTTGTTCGCCAGACTCCTGGAGCATCTTCGTCCAGGTGGAGTGGGTGCGGTGCATTTTACGTATTCGAAGGCCCACTTTGCCCCGACACATGGCCTCGCCCCGTTGGCGGAGCATTCGCTGGAATCCCCGGTTGCGCCCCCTCCAATCAGCGCGGATCCTGAGATGCAGATGAACCCCTACAATATCAACGAGATTCTGTTCTTGATGCAGCGATTAGGAATCACTCGGTTTCACATTGAATTTACGGATCATGGCGGGGAACTGGGCGTATTCCTATTTTTCGCGGTGGCCGGATCGAACTTACATTCGAATGTGTACTAGGTTCGCTCCCATCCGAAAGACATCTGCCATGGATTTACAGATGCGGCCAGATTAAGCCTCCAAGCGTCAATTCGGATCCGCGCGCAAATAGTCAGCCAATCAATAATTTGTTACCCCACAGTGACTGCTCCACTTTGTGTCTACCGTGGGAGAGAGCAACACGAAATTTCTCACTCTCCGGCTCCGCTTGATCCGCAACAATTGATTGTTCTATTTGTTGCATGTATTTCGTAGCAACCGACCGATGGGCAACGAACAACTTATTTGAAATGTATGCCACCGGTACGACAAGTCGGGGAAACGCGAAGAACTTGTGGACAGCTTCATTTACCCCTAACGCTACTGGGTTCAGAAAATCATCAATGGCGATGATCCCTTTGGTGGAGAGAATTTGCTCGCACAGGACAAGATCGAGGTAAACGTCGTCGCATTCGTGCGAGCCATCTATGCTAATAAAGCGGGCTCGATCGCCTAAAAGCCCCAGTAGCTCGCTGGGTGAGCATTCACTCGAGAGGGCCTGCAGCAGACATACATCGACACTATTTGTCTCAGAAGACATTGCGAGGGTCTCGCGGACCCGCGACTCCGGGTTCCACTGAAACGTGTCAATACCTAGAAGCCTACAGTTGGTGGCTTGCGCTGATCGAGCCAGGACTGAAAAGTATTTGCCGCATAACACCCCTATCTCCATAATCGATCCGGTTATCTGGGTATCCTCCTGATAACGCAGAATTTCCATCGTGCGGATCGACGTGACGCGACGCAGCCAGCCGTGGACCTTGTCAACGACGGCCGCCTGAAACTGCAAGTTATCCATGCTCTTCTATTCTCACGACGTCCCTACTTTGTGAAAACCACAATTCCCTCTAATAAGAACAATCGCTTTAGCGACGATGTAATGCCTTGGTCGAACTGATCAATTATCGACTGTGCATTGGATTTAATTCTCAAATTGGATTGGCCTAGCGCCGATAGCAATCCGAGAATATTCTCATTGAAATACCTTTCGCAATCATTGCTCAATGGGAAAACACGTGGGCCCTTTAGACCAAGCTGCAGTCCTAGAGTTCTTAGATAATTAAGGTTGAAGTACCACTTGTCGTCAAGAGCCGCGGTCCATGGTTTTACACTTGGCACGCCAAGGCGCGCGTGAATGTCATCCTTGAAGGCGTTAAACGCGCTTACGCACATCTGATCGTTTGCGTCCGTACTTTCCGCTAACTCGTCTACTAGTAATTGGAACAATGTAGCGAAAATGTGCGCTCCATAATCGAGCGGCTCGTAGAGGACAATATGTCCGCCACGCCGTATCCACTTCGCAATATTTCGTAGTGCGGCCGCCGGATCGAGCATGTGGTGGAGGACGGCCCCGCCAATTACAAGGTCGAAGCTCTGCGCGTCGAAAGCGTCCTTCTGAAGGTCGAAACAGTAAAGAGAGACATCTCTCGCCGAATGCTGGCTGTTAAATAGATGCCGGCGAAGTATAGCCAATAGCTGCGGTGATATGTCCGATGCTACGATGCTAGCGTTCGGTAAAAACTCCAGGGCCGGCATAACAGTATTTCCGCTCCCAGAGCCCACGTCCAAAACTCGCGTGATCGACGGCCTGTCGACTCCCGCCATCGATAGACCGCGCTCGACGAGGTAAGTCCAATATGACGATTTGAAATATCTGTGATCGTATAGTTCGGCATTATCTAAAAACTGCGCAGTGACACCGAGCCCTTCCCATTCCGAATCAATGTTGATGCCGTCGACATTCGTGAACCGAACGCTTGAGGATTCCAAGGTGCCTCCGCAATATTACGAGCGACCAATCATCAGATCTTCAGGACAACAGAGGGTCGCACCAGGAGCCCCAGGGTTTGGACCACTTCGGCGACGCAACCCTGTCTACCAAAGTCAGACGTCGGCCATAAAACTCCGGCGAAATCGTCGAGGCCGATAACCATGCTGATTGAACTAAGCCCGGAGTGAATCAGTCCTCTGTGGCACTCCCGAACACTCTCTGCTGGTGCGCCAATATCATAGCAAGCGATCGCCGCTCGCAGGGCCATAACCTTGGGCGCCACTCACAAATACGTCTCAGGACAGCTGCTTCGCATCTCGACTACATTGACATCTATTCGCTCCAGTGCATCCAGCAATTTGCTAGCGGTTGTATCGACCGATCACAGAGACACTCACCATAGGCCTCTCCAATTTCCCAATCTCTGTAATTTAGACAGCTAACGCCTACTCAAAGTTGCAGCACAACAAAGCCTCGACCACACCACTGAAGTTGACCCAGGTTTGTGGACACCTCAACGTACGGCATTGTGCGGCGCTATTGGACGTCGACGTGTCACTTTGCCTTCCATCCACGTCCCTCCCGCTTTCCGTAAGTCACGTAATGAAGAAATGGCTTGACGTCCGAAACCCATAGGTCGCCGTTACGCAGCAGGTAGCCAATCGGATCGAAGTCGTCCGGAATTGCCGGATTACCTCTATTTTCCCAATCAATACTTAATAGGCGATTGGTTATGTGATGCATTGCTGTCTTTCTGCTTGTCGCAAGGCAGGTTACAAGGACGTCGAAGGCGACTTTGTAAGCATGCGCGCTTACCAGAGTTTGGTCGTCGTCCGAAGACATTGAC
>Ga0209131_1001053_pt1 | contig 19064 bp, 16 predicted proteins | sample GraSoi_2013_40cm_FD_185826 | JGI IMG/M metagenome (GOLD analysis project Ga0209131, IMG submission 185826) | Grasslands soil microbial communities from the Angelo Coastal Reserve, California, USA - Sample 9_17_2013_40cm (SPAdes) (version 2) | ecosystem: Environmental > Terrestrial > Soil >... | reverse complement strand
GGCGGGCGCGTCCACGCCGGGGAGGTTTTGTGGCCGACGGCGCGCGGGCCGCAGGGCGAGCGCGGCTTCCTGCCGATGCCGGTAGTAGGTGTTGAGCCGTTCCTGGGCCTCAGCGGGCGGGAGGACCAGCTCGTCGCCGCCGAAGAACTCCACGAACGCAGCCCTGTCCTCCCGCATCAGCGTCCAGGCTCGCTCGATTTTCTCGGGATTACGATAGACCAGTTCGGGCTGTTTCGTCGCCACCGCGAGCGCGGCCTGCGCGATCTGCGCAGCGCCAGACTTGCGGTAAGCCGACATCGAGCCGGAGACCAGCCAGGCGCCTGGGACCGGGCAGATGGGCACGAGGCGGACGTGCACGAATCCGCCTTTGGGCAGCTGACGGAAAGCGGCCGGGCCCATGTTGGAGTACACGCGGTACTCCAGGTCATCGAGCAGGTTCAGCAGGACGAGCGAGTCGCGGTTCTTATGGTGGATCTCGAAGATCCCCTCCACCGGGTCGCGCCAGCCGCGCAGCATCTCCCGATCAGCCGCGGTCAGATCCGGCCGGCCGGCCAGGAACTGGTCCAGCATGGTCTTGCCGTTCGGCAGGCGGTGCTGAAGCACGAACCGGTCGATGACGCCGATCGCTTCGCCCTCGCTCAGCTCCTGGTAGGGATCGGCGGCCTCGAGCATGAACTGCTCCAGATGCCGTTCGAACCGCGGGCTGAGCGCGAAATCGACCAGGGTCCGCTTCAGTTCCGCGCTGCGCTCGACGAGAGAGGCGACCGACGGCTCGCCGCCACCGTGGTTCATGGCCCGAGGTGCCACCTCACTCCTCCGCCTCGCCGAGCGCGGCCAGCTTGCGGTTGACCTCGGCCAGGTCGAACCGCTCGGGTTCTTCGGGGTCGTCCTCGCACCAGTACTCCACCGGGGAGTCACCTTTGTACGCCACGCAGAAAGGGTAGTCCTGGCCCCGGTCGCGCGGGAGCGTCTGCTCCAGCGTGATCTCGTGCTCCCAGCATGCCCCGAGGTCATAGGTGTAGCTGATCTTGCCATCATTGCGTGCCATGGCATCCCGCAGCCGGATTGCCTCTTCGTTGCGGGTCCCGTCGAGGTTCATGAGCCGGTCACTGTGCTGTTTCTTCCCCGCCTGGAACACGTGCAGGTGGTCGCCGTCCCAGCCGAACAGCACCTGGATGACGTCGTGCAGGTCGCCGAGGGTGGCCATGACCGGCAGCCGCACCCGGCGCCAGATCGGCGGACGGGAGCCGGACAGCGAGACCTTCAGCTCGGCCACCTGGTCGATGCTGCACGGCAAGCCGGAGGCGGCGAACTCCGCCACCTCCTGCGAGAGTTCCGCGGCATCCGGGTGACCCGTAGCCCGCACCTCCGCGAGGCACGTATCCAGGTCCGTCCCCGGCATGCTCTCCCAGACGCGGCTGAGCGCCTCATCCGGGCCCTTGTCCCGCAGCGCGGCAGCTGCGGCCTCCACCGCCAGCCAATCCCAGTCAGCGTCGGTGGGTTCGGGTCCCTGGTCCCAGGCGGCCAGCACCGCGCGGGCGTGCGGGCCGACGCGCGGCACGACCGTCAGCTCCCGCCAGGTCGGCAACGCGTCTTCGCCGAGCCGCTGGACCACGCCGACTGCCATGACGCGCAGCAGCGGCGACATCCCCTCGGCGGCGGTGAGGATCTCCCGTGCCGCTTCGGCGGGCTGGCGTTCGGCCAGCCATCCCCATGCCACATGGTCCTGCTGTTCCTCATCGCCGAACCGGGCCACTTCGGCGATCATCTCGCTCGCGGACAGGCTCGGGTCCGCCAGCCCGGGCAGGCCAGCCGCCAGATGCCCGGCCGCCCAGCAGCCCAGCGGGGTGATCAGCGGCTTGCCCCGATCGCGGACTACCGCGCCGAACTCGGCCAGCAGCGCCAGCAGCCCGGCAAGCGGCGTTCTGGTTTCGCGGCCGTCATACCTGTCGGCCGCGTGCAACGGCTCCCAGGACGACTTGTCATATCTGTCGCACAGGTCATGCAGCGCCGCATGCACCGGCCCCCACAGGCCGCCGGTGCGATGCTCGCTCTTGCGAAGGACCGCGAGCAGCGCCATCGCCAGCAGGCGCACGCTGTCTTCGTCCTGCGGGTACGACTCCGCCGCGCACACTGCGCGCAAGGCCGTCAGCCATGCGGCAAGCAGGTCTGCATCGCCCGGCGGCCAGCGCTCGAGCGCGGGACCGCCGCTCACCCACCCGCCGCCGACTCGCAGCAGACCCGTCGCGACCGCGAGGCACCAGGGCCGGTGCAGCGCCCGGATGTCGGCCATCGTGCGCAGCCGCGGTGGCAGGTCCACGCCGAGAGCGGCGCACGCCACAGGCACGTCGGCCTTGCGCAGCACCTGCCCGGCGGTTACCGGGCGGCGGCCCGTGCCGATGGCCATCGTGCGCAGCCGCGGTGGCAGGTCCACGCCGAGAGCGGCGCACGCCACAGGCACGTCGGCCTTGCGCAGCACCTGCCCGGCGGTTACCGGACGGCGGCCCGTCCCGATCCAGCGAGCCAGTGTGACGGCCCGGCCCACGACAACGCTTTCACGCGCAAGCCGCGCCGCGTCGCGAAGCTCATCCCCGGAAACCGCCATGTCCACATTGGGACCCTACTGCCGCCCGGCGGCGTGGTCGGCAACGAACTGCTGTGTCCCCGACTGAATTGTGCCCAGTGCTCTGTCGCCGGCCGGCTCCAGTGACATGACCAAAGACGTCGGCTAGCGGCCCAGGAGGTCCATGGCGAGCATGTGCATGTCGCTCGCCGCGAGCTCGGTAAAGCCCAGGTGCCGGTAGAACCCGGCCGCGGGCAGGTTGGCGAGGCCGGACGCGAGGTGCACTCCCGGGGAGCCCTGCTCGCTGAGCCTGGCGAGCAGCGTCGCGATCAGGCGCCGGCCAACCCCGCGGCCCTGCAGCGGCGGCAACAAGTTGATGTGCAGGTGCGACGGATAGCCGCCGGGCACGTGCTGACCGGGCTTCCAGCAGCGATGGATGTTGCTGAGCGCGTTGCGCTCCTGGACCGACAGCCCCAGCGCGAGATCCGGTGGCGGTTCGGGGTGCCGGACGCGCATCGCGGGCCACCAGTCGCTTTCCAGGCGCCGGCCGAACTCCCGGCTATCCAGGGTCGCCACTATGTAGCCGCCTACCCCGCCCGCGTCTTCGGCGACGAGCGTCAGCGACGGCTCGAAGATCACGTAAGGCACAGCATAGACGTCCCCCGGCAACCTAGGATCGCGGAAGATCGCCGTGCCGTCGCCGCCATTGTTAGCTGTCTGCAGGCAGACACGGTACACATCGTCGCGGTCGCCGGGCTGGTAGCCGCGGATCCGTATCTGCTCGCGGTCCATGCAACCGTTCTAGCGCACCGCGATTCTCGCGCACCGGCACAGGGTATGCCTCGACGCAAATCTCCCGGCGGGAGCGGTCCGGTGCTGTCGGCCGGGCCAGCGCGGGACATCAGCCGACACGTCTGTGCCAGGCCTTTTGATCTCCTTTCCGTTTGCCGGCACGTCAGGATCTGCGGGCGTTCGGTCGGCCCGGCGCTGACCGACAACGGCCGGCTTGAGCACCCCCTCGCACCACTGGCGGAAGCTCGTCGGGGTTGTCGACTCAGGTGTGCGGGGTTCGGCGTTATCGAGGCCGCTGGCTTTGGCGACCCACATGTCGATGACGCCCTGGGCCATGGCGTCCGAGGTTCCGGCCTCGAGCAACCGCTGCTTCAGCGCCTGGCCGGGGATCTGCTGGAAACGCACGGGCTTGCCGAGGACCTCGGAGATGACCCCGGCCATGTCGTGGAAGGAGATGTCCTCAGGACCGAGCACGGCTACATGGCCGACGCCGTTCCAGGAGTTTTCGAGCAGGAGCCTGGCCGCGGCTGCTGCGATGTCGCGGCTTGCGCAGCTCGGCAGCTTGCGGTCGCCGGCGATGGGCGCGAAGAAGACTCCATCGTTCCTGATCGGCTCGGCGAAACGCAGGATGTTGTCCATGAACGAAGGCATCGTCAGCGCTCGGTAGCTGACGCCCGTGGTCGCGATCAGGTCGTCCATGGCGAGCGACCCGGTGACGTAGCCGGCGTGCGCTGCCCAGGGAGTGCCACGGCCGAGAGCCGAGATCCCGACGACACGCCTGACTGAATGCCGCTTGAAAGCTTCGGCCGCCGGCCGGGTGAAACCGACATAGGCGGCCTCGACGCTCTCAGCCCGCGGATCCGGCGGCGCGAGCCAGAAGACTGCGTCGGCGCCTGCGAAAGCCGCGTCGACGACGGCGGGGTCGCCATGAGAGCCCTCTATGACCTGGACGCGCTCGCGGGCGCTGGCCGGGATGCCGCACGGGTCGCGGCTGATGACGCGCAGCGCCTCGCTGCTGTCGAGCAGGTTTTCAAGGACCTGGTGGCCGATCAGGCCGCTGGGTGTGGTGATGACGATCATCGCTCCTCCTGCGTGTTTTCATCTCGTGTATAGCGATGATACATATGTAACTTTACTAGCGCTATAGAGAGTGCTAGCCTCGGGCCCATGACCGTCAGAACCGGCATCCTCGAAGCCGCCGCTGGCCTCCTCGCCCAGTCCGCCGACGCAGACGCCTCCACGCGGGCTATATGCGATGCAGCCGGCGTTACCGCGCCGACCCTCTACCACCACTTCGGCGACAAGGAGGGGCTGCTCGCCGCCGTGGTCGACTTCGGCTGGGCCACATTCCTGGAGACCAAGCGCGCCGTCGCAGCCGTCGTCCACGACCACGTCGCTGACGACGTCCGGGCGGGCTGGGACAACCACCTGGAGTTCGCGCGCGAGAACCCGGGCTTCTACAAGCTGATGTGGTCGCCGACGGTCGCCGCCAACAGCAGGGCGGTACGCGAGGGGTACCAGATGCTCTACGACCGGCTGGAGCTCGGTGCCGGCCGCGGCCAGCTGCGCATGTCGGCGGAGACTGCCGCGCGCATAGTCCTGTCCGCGACCACCGGCGCCGCGCTGTCGCTGATCTCACAGCCTGACCTGTACGGCGACGGCGCGTTCGCCACCCAGCTGCGCGAGGCGGTGATCGCATCGATCACCGTCCCGCAAGATGCCGCGTCCACGTCTCGCCAGCGCGAGCGCGGAGCTGAGCCGACGATCGCGACTGCAGCGGCGACGCTCAGCAGCAGGCTCGCCGCCGAGGACGCACCGCTCACCGGGCCCGAGATGGCGCTGATGCAGCAGTGGCTCACCACACTGGCCGACGCTCCCGCCGCCGCGCTTCCCGCGCCGCCGCGCCGACCGCAACGCTCTGGAGAGGAGAGCTCGCAATGACCACAGCCCTGGAACCCGAGCTGACGACCTACCCGTGATCGTCCCATAACATGGCCGACCGGTTCCGGGTCGAGGACCCGGCGACTGGCGAGGTCATCACCCTCGTCCAGGGGGGCGGGACCGCGGAGGTGAACGCCGCCGTCGAAGCGGCCCACCGCGCGTTCCAGACCGACTGGCGCTGGCGTCCGCCGGCCGCGCGGGTGCCTGATTGTGCGGGCACTGGCTCCGTCCAGCACCTGGCACTACCCAGGTATGACTGTGGTAGAACGCTGGTATGACTACTAAGCTGGCTTGAGCCTGCCGGACGAACTGGCTGAGCAGGCGCGGCAGGCCGTGCGCGAAGGCCGGGCTGCCTCGGTCTCTGCCTACATTGCCGATGCCATGGCGCAGTCCGCGCGGACCAGGTCAATCACCGGCCTAGTCGCTGACATGCGGGCTGAGGATGGGCAGCCGAGCGAGGAAGACTACGCGTGGGCTCGCCGGGCGCTCGGAGTCGAGTGACCAGCGCGATCACCTTCGATGCCGGCGCTCTCATCGCGATCGAGCGCCGCAGCAGGCGGATGCAGGCTCTGCTTGAGGAGATCGACCGGCGCGACTGGCAAGTCGCGGACTGGCAAGTCGCGGTGCCCACGGCTGCCATTGCTCAGGCGTGGCGCGGCGTGCCCGCCTCTGGCTATTCCCTGTGATTCCCGGACTGTGGCGGCTGTCTGCGAAACCACGGCGAAACACGTTTCAGCCGGTTGCGCCATCGAGGAGCGCCTCGTCTATCCGGTTGTTCCAGATCTGCTCGTGGCCGTCGATGCATCCGGCGTAGACCCGCAGCAGCACCGCCACGCCGTGACCGGCCCGCTGGGCTACTTCAGGAGCGGGGACACCGGCGTTGGCTGAGGGTGATGCCGCTGTGCCGCAGATCGTATGGACGAGCTGCCAGAGGTGACGCCGCTTGTGTCTTGGTGAGCGCGCCGGCCCGGGCCCGTTGCCAGGTCCGGGAGCAGATGCTCTCGCTGACCATCGCGCCGTGGCGGCCGTGGAACGGGCGCCCGTCCGGGGCCGTGCCGTACTTGTTGAGATGCTCGCGGGGCAGGGTGACCAGCTCGGGCCGGGATCGGCACCGGCCGGGTGATCTTCTTGGCCCGGTGTTTGAGGTGCCGCTCGTCGTGGGCGGTGCCGGAATCTGTCCAGGCCGAGCCCGCCCGCGGGGCGTTGCCGGTCAATAGCAACGGGCCACAACCTGACTCAGGCAGGTTCACGCAGTCGGCCTGCCGGAGCGCGACGGCTTCGCCGGGCGCATGGTGGCGTAATACAGGCAGCCGAAGAACGCGGTCAGATCGGACCGGATGCTGCTGACTGCGGCCAGGACCTGGAGGACCTGCCTTGGGCTCGCGACGACGCGGCGGTCGATTTCCTCTGCGACCTCGGGTGCCTTCCAGGTGACCTTGCTGATCGGATTCGCCGGCAGGATGTCCAGCTCGACGGCGTAGTTCAGGACGCCGTGAAACACCGCGCGCTTGCCGGCGATAGTGGTCGCAGCCGCGGGCCGCCCGTCGAGCGTCAGCGCGAGGGCGGCTCAGAGCCTGGCGATCGCGCAGCGCGAGACTGGTCAAGACAGCTCACAAGTTGGGTCTCCGGCCCAGCATGATCGCTATGCGATTACGTGCAATTGGCGAGGGCGGCCAGAGGTCAACTGCGGGGCACCGCGGATACGCAAACTCTCTGGTCAGGCCGGATACTCCGTCCAACTCGACAACTTCCCAAGCTGACAGTGCGACCAGGGGGTCGGCAAAGTCGTGCTGGGCTGAGGACTGGCGACACGCCGGTGTGAGCGGGCCGAGATCGGCCTGTAGCCACACGTGCCGCCGGGCCAGTGAGGGCAGCCCCTGTAACTGCATAGGCAACGCTGGCCGCACGGTGCGTGGCGGCGGTGCCCTGCCTGCCGCGCAACTCAGGTGCCTCGGTGTCACGCACGAGATGCTCGTCGCGCCCGCAGAGCAGGTCTGGGATGACCCGGTCTTCCGTTCTCATCGCGACTGATCGAGCGCAGCTGATTCACGCCTGAAGCAGCAATCAGCCGGCCGGCTGGCTGGTGCCGCTTTGGTGGCCGAGCAGAAGAGCGCCGATCGCAGCTGCGAGCTTCTGCGATTCGTGCAAGCGGGCTCGGGGTCGGCTGCCACGGTGGCTCCCGTTCGCCGGTGGGGGAAGCGCGCGCCACCGGCGCTCCCTCTGCGAGTTAGCGGTCGCGAGATGAGCGAGGCCCCAGCTTTACAGTACGTACAGTTGATGTAAACTAGTGCTATGTCGTCAATATCGTCGCCCTCGGTCAGCGCGCGGGAGGAGCGAATTCTCGCCGCGGCTCTGCCAGTGTTCGGGCGCTACGGGTTTCGCAAGGCCTCGATGGACGAGATTGCACGGTCTGCGGACATTTCCCGGCAGGGCCTCTACTTGCGCTTCGCCAGCAAGGACGCGTTGTTCCGTGCCGCGGTCCGCCACGAACTCGACACCGCGCTCGGCGAGGTTTCCCGCTGCTTGGACGAGGAAGGCGTTGGGCTGGAGCGACGTGTCGTCGCCGCGCTCGACGCTTGGCTGGGGCGTTACGTGGGGTCGATGCTGACCCTCGATCTCGGGAGCCTGCTCCAGAACCCGGCCATGCGGCTCGGCGACGTGGTCAACCCGGCCGTCGGCAGCTTCGACGACCGGCTCGCTGCGGCGATCGCCGCAGCGATGTCAGAGAACGACGTCAAGCGGCTTGGTGTGACCCCGGAGGAGATCGGGGCGGCGCTGCTTACGGTGGCTCAAGGCGCCAGGTACCTATCGAACGCCCTGGCGGAGTCCCGGGAGGAGTTCGTCGGCCGGTTGACCGCCGCCGTCCACGTGCTCCTCGCAGGCCTTGGTAACGCCGCGAAGGCAAAGAGATGACCACCACCCGGGACCGCGAGCGGCCCGGCGCGGACGCCATGAACACGCAACGCATGGACAACGCAGTCGCACCGGTCACCGGCGCCAGCCGCGACGGCGGCGCTGCCGGTCGAGTGTTCCTCGCCACCGACGACGCCCGCTACATCACCGGCCAGACCCTCGGCGTGGACGGAGGGAGCTTTCTACACGCCTGACGAGGCGTCCACTGAGAGCAACGTCCGTATCCGTCAACAACGGAAAACAGCGAGAGAGAGAGGATTGAGGTCCATGAAGCTACTTGGGTTGGATCACATCGGAATCGTCGTGCGCGATATCAACGAAACCATCGCTCGGGCGGGCGACACCGTTGATGGCAGAGCTCTTGGCGAGCGTATTCTCGCCGGCGACATCGACCTGCAATTTCTGCTATGCGGTGAAACGCGCTTGGAGTTGATTGAGGTCCGCGCTGCCGGTTTCGGCATGCCAAAGCTCAAGGATGGCGAGACTGCGGTCATCGGCCATCTCGGATATGAAGTTGACGACCTCGAAGACACCAAAGCCGAACTGACACGCCGAGGGGTCGTCTTGCAGGGCGAATTCAAGACCGACGAGGTCCACATGATCTTCACGGCGCCGCAGACGACGTTCGGGGTGACCCTGCAGCTCATGGAGCACAAGGGCCGCGGGAAGGGCGCGTAAGCGCCGATGGGTCTAACGCCGGCGGGCGTCGAGCACAAGGGCCGCGGGAAGGGCGCGTAAGCGCCGATGGGTCTAACGCCGGCGGGCGTCAGCGCGGACGTCGGCCTCACGGACAGACGATCCTGCGCGGCCGCTACGACGGCGAGTTTGACAGGACCAACCTGCCAGGGGGCGGCAAAGTCGTGCTGGGCTGAGGACTGGCGACACGCCGGTGTGAGCGGGTAGTGGTACGGGCATGGCCCAGGAGCTGATCATGGCGGTTCTCACACCTGCCTGATCACTTCGAGGGACCACGCCCGCCGCGTCATCATCGCCGGTTGACCCCGTGTTCTGCCACCTGTTCGCTGCCGCGGATGGTCTGGACGGGGACCGGGCCACGGTTCTGTCGGTGCTGGCTGCGGTGGCGGATCCGCGGGCGCGGCGTGGGGTGCGGCATCGCCTGGCGGTGATCCTGGCGCTGGCGGTGTGCGCGGTGCTAGCGGGAGCCCGGTCGTTCACGGCGATCGCGGAGTGGGCTGCCGATACCGATGAGGCGACCCGGGCCGGCCTCGGGATCGGAGGTGCGGTGCCGTGTGAGTCCACGATCCGGCGGACCTTGCAGCGCCTGGATGCTGATGCCTTTGATGATCTGGCGGGCGCATCTGCTCAGCAGCGCACTGCGCCGTCGGCGGGCCGGCGCCGGGTGGTCGCGGTGGACGGCAAGACGTTACGCGGGTCAGCCACCGGCACACGTCCCGGCCGGCACCCGCTGGCCGCCCTCGATCACGACCGCGGCGTGGTCCTGGGCCAGGTCGATGTCGAGGTGAAGACGAACGAGATCCCGATGCTGCCCGTGCTCCTGGACAAGATCAGCCTCCGTGGCGCCATCGTGACCGCAGATGCGATGCATGCTCAGCGCGAGCACGCCCGCTATCTGGTGGATCAGCGCGGCGCGCACTACATCCTGACCGTGAAGGACAACCAGCCGAAGCTGCGCGCCCAGCTCGCGGCCCTGCCCTGGCGCGACGTCCCGGCCACAGCCGACACCCGCGAGCGCGGTCACGGCCGGCACGAGCGGCGCATCCTCAAGGTCACTGCCGTGGCCGCCGGGCTGCGCTTCCCGCACGCCGCCCAGGCCATCCAGATCGTGCGCCGTCGCAAGCCCCTCGGCAGCAGGAAATGGTCAACCGAGACGGTCTATGCCGTCACCTCGCTGACCGCCGCGCAGGCCCGGCCAGATCAGCTGGCCGCCGCGCTACGCGGCCACTGGGCAATCGAGGATCGTCTGCACTGGGTCCGCGACGTCACCTACGGCGAAGACCTTTCCCAGGTTCGGACCGGCAGCGGTCCCCGCGTCATGGCCACATTGCGTAATCTCGCCCTGGCCATCCTGCGTCTCGCCGGAGCCACCAGCATCGCCGCCGCCCTGCGCCACCACAGCCGACGACCCGACCGGCCCCTTCAGACCCTCATATCCGCCTGATCGATGAAGGCCGGACTTTGCCGGGGCCCTGACAGTGCGACCTCGATGGCGGCGGCAGGAATATGCCGGCGCTACCCGTTCGTCCATCCGAGGGGGGCGCCGTCGATGTTGTGCCAGGCCTGGACCTGGCCAGCGTGGGTTAGTACGTCGGTGAGCCAGTAGGTCTGATCGGGATTCCATCCGGCGAGCATGGTGCGCGCTGTCCCGACAGGCAGCGGAGAGCCAGCGGTGGAGAGGTAGCCGGCGATGGTGAGGTGAACCCCGTCCCAGTCCCGGGCGACCGCAGACCAGCGGGGCGCGAGCCAGTCTCCGTTCCAGCCGGTCCACGCCCACGTGTGCCGGTAACTGGCCGTCGCAGGCCGGGGGTAAGCCGAGACGAGCTCCTGCCAGGCGCGGGGACTATCGACCTCGAAGATCCGGGCTGTGTCCGCAACCGCGAGTGGCCACACGACAGCCTCGGTGTCGCCGAAGCCGTCTTCCTGCCCGGCCAGTAGCAGCGCGCCCAGGCGGCCGACCCGCCGGGTGGTCGAGATCGCGCCGGGAAATGGATGAGTCCACCATTCGCCATGCGGACCTTTGCCGGCCGGCCGGCGCAGGTACTTGTTCATGCGCTTCTGGCGCTCGTCGTCCTCCAGTCCGACGTTCCGCAGCGTGTCAGCTGCCTGGCCCAGGACCGGGGCTGGCTCATCGCGCGCGGTCCACTGCACATATTTCTGAGCGGGCCGGTCAATGTCTGACCACCACCAGCGGCACCCCTCAGCCCGGGCCAGCCGGGCAGCCATCGCGCGTATCGCCGGTCTCAGCACCGGATCGTCCAGCGGATCAGCACCTGCCGGGAAGCCGCCCCAGTAGCCGGCGCCTTGGGCAACCTCGGCGAGTTCCCTGACGCCGAACAGCTCATCGCCGGGATCCACAGCGACGACGGCTGGCTCATCGCTCTCGCTGACAGGTTCCTCCTCGGCGGCAGGCCCCTGGCTGGCAGCAGCCGGATCAGCGACAAGCGCCGCCCAAGACTGCGGCGGCCCGGGCTGCTCGTAAAGTGCTTCGACGTCAATCCCTGCCAGCCTGGCGCACAACTCGCGGCCACGAAGACCGGCAAGCAGATCAGCCTCCCGGATATCCTGCTCAGCCATCCGCTCATACTGGCCCATCCCGCCGGGCCGCGTCGACGCCCAGACCCCGCGTCCACCCAGCCACGCCATACCAGCCAGCTACCTGCGGGATATATGCGGGAGGGCACGCCATCGGGCGAAGCCTCAGCGGATTCCGGCCGAGGTCAATGCCACCCCGACGGCGACGGTAGCGATCGTGTTGAGCAACGCCGCTGACTTCACAAGCTGACAGTTCGGGCTCAGTATGAGTGCTGCGCTATTGATGTTGTCAGGGCATACCAGGCCGCTGCCAGGGGAACTAGGATTCCCGCCGAGAGCGTCGCAGCTCGGCGCCACGCGGGATTGCGCAGACCCAGAACCAAAATCGCCACTGCCGCTGCGAGCAGGAACCACTGCCCGATCCCGCCTGTCCAGACCCACAAGTGCGCGGCAGCACACGGGCTACAGGACCCTGATCCGCAACTGAACTTGTCCGTACAGTCCGACCCGATCCCGAACGCGTTAAGGAACCAACCAAACGTGCCGAGTGCAGACACTACAGCGAGCGCTACCGAGCTGGCGACGACCAGAACCCACCGGGGCCAGTCTCTTCGCCCCGAGACCGATGCCGCGCTCATGCAGTCCACTATCACAGGTCCGCAGCCACTGCGAAACAGTCGCAGTGTCGGAGGACAGCCCGAACTTTGACGACGGCCCTGGTCAGGAATAGGTACACGCAGAGTCGGGGCCATTTCGCTCCGCCATGTCGTCACCTCCGCCGCTCGCATGACCAGGGCCAGCCGTTAGCGCAGGCAGTCAAGTGCCAGGCACTGGGGGCACCGACTCGCCGAGGCAACAGAATATTCTCTTCGATACGGAACGGTCGGCCGCGCCGACCAGGCGGCGCCATATCGAGTCGTACGGGTGCCTGGCCTGCCGGACAGGTGAGCAGGAGGTTACTGGAAACCGAGCGGAGTGCTGCCCAGCGGTCCGGTAACCACAGTTCGCCAAGTGCCCTGGGCCGCCTGGCTACGGGTTGGTCCACCATGCGTCGATGATCACCTCGTGGGCGAGTCGTCAGTGATGTGGTGGCGCAGGCTGAGGCTGACGATGCGGTCATCGTGCGGATGGAATGGCTGTGTTGCGTCTTCGCACAGGACCCGGCCGAAGGCGTCGATGAGCGGCTTCCAAAGGTTCGCCCAGTTGCGGCCAGGCCGAAGGCGTCGATGAGCGGCTTCCAAAGGTTCGCCCAGTTGCGGCCAGGGCCGGTGCGGGTCGCGATCTCCATCGCGACCCGACCTGGCTCCGCCGCGTCGACGCGTGACTGCAGCAGCTGGCCGCGCAGTAGCCGCTTCCAGGCCGGCCGTTCGTACGACCCGGACAGCCGGGCCGAGAACCGCGGCGCCGTGGGCAGCGCCGGGCCCCACCGCCAGCGTCGACGGCCCGCCACCTTGCGGCCGAACATCGCCGCGACCAGCCCGGGTCCCAGCCGCTGCGCAACGGGGAACAAGTAGTTGTCCTTGCAGGTCCAAGCATGCCCGGAGGCCGCGAACCGATCACGCTGGTGTGGCGCGCTGCTCGGCGATCGAGTTGCCGCCGTCCACGACCAGGTATTGCCCGGTGATGTAGGACGCACCGGGGCTGGCTAGCCAGGCAACGGCGGCGGCGACCTCGTCGGGTGAGCCGCTCCGGCCGGCCGGGGTGGCCTGCCCTTCGCCGTGCTCTTCCGGGATCTGGGATCCGGTCGCTATCCAGCCTGGGGCGACGGCATTGACGGTGATTCCGTGCCCTGCGGCGTCGACCGCGGCCGCGCGGGTGAGGCCGATCATGCCCGCCTTGGCGGCGGCGTAACCGACGTCTGCGCGGATTGCCATCACCGGGCCGGTCACGCTGGCCACCATGATGATCCGCCCCCAGCCGCGGCTGGTCATGGCCGGCAGCGCCGCCTGGGTGACCAGGAACGCGGTGGTCAGATTGCGGGCGAGCGCAGCCTGCCAGGTTGCCAGGTCCGTGGATTCCACCGTGCCGGACTCGGGCACGGGGTCAGCGGCGGAGATCATGCCGGCGTTGTTGACCAGGATGTCCAGCCGCCTCCATTGCTCCAGCGCAGTCGACACAAGCTTGGACGCGGCGCGGGCATCGGTGAGATCGCCGGCGATCCCGGCCGCGTCGAAGCCAGCGGTGCGCAGTTCGGTGACCCTGTCCTGGATCCGGGCCGTGGTGGCGCTGATCATCACGGCGGCACCGAGTCCGGCGAGCAGCCTGGCGGTGGCGAAACCGATGCCGTCGGGACTGCCCGCCCCGGTGACTATCGCCACCCTGCCGGACAGGTCAAAGGCCGCTGGGATGGGCATTGTCTGATCCTAGTAGAGCTGGATACCAGATTCCTCGGCCCGCGGGGATGCGGCAGCGCGGCCGGGCGGTGGCCGGCCGGTGGGCCGCAAGATAGCCTTCGGGCCTATGGTGAAGCGCCCTGACCCCTTGGAGAGCACGCCGCCTGCCTTCGGCGAGGAGGCAGCCCGGCAGATCCTGCGGGAAGGCTTCGGCGTCGAATCGTCGTCCATCAAGCCCCTCGCGGGCGAACGGGACCAGAACTTCCGGGTGGATACGGCGGGCGGCCAGCGCTTCTTGTTCAAGATCTCTAATCCGGTAGATGACCGGCCCGTCCTGGCGATGCAGGCCGCCGCTCTTCGCCACGTCGAGCGGGTGGATCCGGGCCTGCCGGTGATGCGTGCCCTGCCGACCGCGGCGGGGGAATCGTGGGTCGAGGTGCCGGGGCCCGACAGCCGGACCTACCCCGCTCGGCTTTTCACGTTCCTGCCCGGGCAGGTGACCGCGAACACGGCGCTCACCAGCGATGCGATCTGGGCCCATGGGCAGATCACGGCCCGGCTGGGGCGAGCGTTGCGTGGCTTTTTCCACCCCGCGGCCGACTACGAGATCCTGTGGGATATCACCCGCTTGCGCAAGCTCCGCCCGCTGCTCACCTATGTCTCCGACGGCCAGCGCCGGGCTCAGGTGGAATGGGTTCTGGACCGGTTCGAGACCCGGGTCGCGCCGGCGTTGCCCGGGTTGCGCGCACAGGTGATCCACGGCGACATGAGCCTGGACAACGTGCTGTTCGACGACGACCGTCGGGTCAGCGGGATCGTGGACTTCGGGGACATGACCCATGCGCCGCTGGTCTGCGATCTCGCTATCGCCGTCGCCGATGTGCTCCACGGCCGTGACGATGCCATCGATGCCGGCGACGCGATAATCGGCGGCTACGTCTCGGTGACGCCACTCGAGGACGAGGAGGCCGAGCTGCTAGCGGATCTGGTGGCGGCCAGGCTTGCCACTGAGGTCACGGTCACCGCCTGGCGGCGGGGGCTCTACCCGGACAACGCCGCGTACGCCGCGAGCGGCGAGCCGGGGGCCCGCGCCTTCCTCGATGCCATCGAGGCGATGGGGATAGACGCTGTCACGCGGCGTTTCCGCGAGGCCTGCCGTCGGCTGCCCTACCGAAGGTCTGCCACCAGTGGTCTGCTGGAGCGCCGCCGTCGGGTGCTGCCCCGCTCGCCGCTGTTCTACTCCCGCCCGGTGCACCTGGTCCGCGGCGAGGGTGTCTGGCTGTTCGACCCCGACGACCGGCGGTACCTCGACTGCTACAACAACGTGCCCGTGGTCGGGCACAGCCACCCACGGGTTGTGCAGGCGGTGGCGCAGCAGCAGCGGCTGCTGGCGACCCACAGCCGCTATCTGCACGAAGCGATCGTCGAACTCGCCGAGCGGCTCCAAGCCACCCTGCCGCCGGAGCTGAACGCCGTCATGGTCGTGAACTCCGGCAGCGAGGCCAACGACCTCGCCTGGCGGATCGCCCGCGCGGCCACCGGGCGGGACGGCGCGGTCGTGACCGCCTGCGCCTACCACGGGCTGACCGAGGCCACCCATGCCCTGTCCCCCGAGGAGTGGGCCAAAGGGGAGCAGCCTGCCCACGTCGCCACGATCCCCGCGCCTGACGGGTACCGCGGCCCGTACCGGCGGGAAGAGGACAGGTGGGTGCAGCGGTACGCCGCCCACATCGATGACGCCGCCCGAGGGCTCGGCGAGCGCGGCTTCGCCGCCATATACCTGGATCCGGCCTTCACCGCCGATGGCATCCTGTGGCCCCCTTCCACCTACCTGCGGGAAGCAGCCCGGCGGGCGCTGGCGCTGGGAGGGCTCGTGGTGGCCGACGAAGTGCAAGCCGGTCACGGCCGGTCCGGGACGCACCTGTGGAGCTTCCAGGCCTCAGGAATCGCGCCCGACATGGTGGTGATGGGCAAGCCGATGGGCAACGGCTTCCCGGTCGCCGCCCTGGTAGTGAGGTCCCAGCTGCTCGCAGCCGTTCCCGAAGAGGTCGAGCTGTTCAGCACCTTCGGCGGTAACCCGGTAGCCTGCGCGGCCGCGCTCGCGGTCCTGGCGGTCATAGAGGATGAGGGCCTGGTGGCCAACGCCGCGAAAGTCGGCTCCTACCTCCGGCAGGGCCTGCTGACACTCGCCGAACGCCACCCCCTGATCGGGGACGTCCGCGGCGAAGGCCTCCTGCTCGGCGTCGAACTGGTCGATGAGGCGCGCGGGCCAGCGGCCGGGAACGCCCGCAAAGTGACCGAGGCAATGCGCGAGCGGGGGATACTGCTCAGCGCAACCGGCCCGGCCGGGAACGTGCTCAAGATCCGGCCGCCCCTGGTATTCCAGCACGAACACGCCGACCTCCTCCTCCAAGCCCTCGACGAGGTTCTCGCGTCTTCATGACCCTGGCGTGCCTGTGGGCGCGGGACCGCTTCAGCCAGGTGGCTGTGTTCTATCGCGAGAGCCGAATGGGGCACAGAGGTGCTGAGTCCATTGCTCGAGTTGCCGTGTATCGCAATGGCCGACGGGTACCTCAAGCGAGTGAAGCCCAGCGTTCGAACGCGGCGTGCGGCGAGGAGACCGGGACTCAGCTAGCACACACCCGGCAAGGAGGCACCTATGGCAGGGAGGCCCGAGCCGGTCGCGGTGCTAGGCATCGGGGCGATGGGGCACGGGATGGCGGCTAGTGCTTTGCGCGCGGGCATCCCGACGATCGTCTGGGACCGCAGAATGGAGGCGGCCAGGGACCTGGCCGAGGGCGGGGCGGAGGTCGCCGAGACCGCCGCCGACGCGGCGCGGCGGGCGGCGGTCGTGGTCACGATGGTGACCGACGCCGATGCGGTCATGTCGGTCGCCCGGGATCAGGGCATGCTCGCTGCTCTGGCGCCGGGCGCGATCTGGGTCCAGATGAGCACGATCGGCGTGGCGGGGACCGGCCGGGTCGTGGCCATGGCCGGTACCGAGCGCCCGGACGTGACGCTGGTTGACGCGCCGGTGTCGGGCAGCAAGGACCCGGCCGAACGCGGCCAGCTGACGATCTTCGCCTCCGGGCCCGGCGACGCGCGTCCGCGGGTCGCTCCGCTTTTCGACGCCCTCGGCCAGCACACGATCTGGGTCGGCGAGGCCGGGGCCGGGACGCGGCTAAAGCTGGTGAACAACACCTGGCTGGCGTTCGCGACCGAAGCGGTCGCCGCGTCCGTGGCCCTGGCACGCCAGCTAGGCCTGGACACCGCGACGGTGGCGGACGCGCTGGCCGGCAGCCCGCTCGTGTCGGCCTGGCAGGAAGCCAAGCTGCAGCGCATCGCCGGCGGCGAGTTCTCGGCCCAGTTCGCGCTCTCGCTCGCGGTCAAGGACGTGCACCTCGCCCTGGAAGCGGCCGGCGCCGACCGGTTCGCCGTCCTTGCCTGCCTGGCCGACGAATGGCAACAGGCCGTCGACCAGGGCCTCGGTGACCAGGACCTGACCATCGTCACCCGCGCGCTCGAACAGCAGGCAGGATCGCCGCACCCGAGCTAGGCAGTGCGCAAAGCTAGCACCAGGACTTCGCCCCAACGGAGAATAGATGCTCCTCGGGCAAGCCGGCGCGGTCGGCTCAAGGACCCTGGCGGACGACGCCGCGATCGCGGAGTGAAACGCTCGCCAGGGCATAGCCTGACGAGCCGCGCAGTTATCTGGGTGGGGGAGGCGCGCCGATGTACGGGGTGAGCGCATGACCGGGGTTCTGGTGGTGGAGGACGAGCCGGTGCTGGCTTCGGTCCTTGAGGTGCCGATCCGAACCGAGCCCGACGTGGATTGCGTGCGCGCCGCGGGAACGGTGGGTGAGGCGCTCGAGAAGATGGCCAGGCACGTCCCCGATGTCGTCCTGATGGACATCGAGCTCCCTGACGCCGACGGAATCGAAGGAATCAGGCGGATCAAGGCGACCTACCCCGAGGTCAGCGTTCTCATCCTCACGGTGGGCGCCACCCCGCGCCGTCTTGTGGTGGCAGCCACGGCCGGGGCGGCCGGCTTCCTCAGCAAGGACAGCTCATTCCCCGACATCCTGGCGGCGATCAGGAACCCCGGCGAGAAGATGGTGATCGACGGCAGCACGCTCAGGGCGCTCATCGATGAATGTCTCGGCGGACAGCCGCAGGGCGCCGCGCCGGCTGCATGGCCAGGGTCCGAGCCTGGCTGGGCCCGGCTCACCGCCCGGGAGCGGGAAGTACTCGGCCTGAGGGGGAAGGGCTCGACCCCCGGGCGATCGCGGACCAGCTCGTCGTAAGCCTGCATACCGCCCGCGGCCACGTCAAGAACGTCCTGACAATGCTCGGTGCGCACAGCCAGCTTCAGGCGGTCGTTGTGGCGGCCCCGTCCGGGCTCCTGCCGGCCGATATGCGGCCAGCTCAGCGCCCCGCTCGCTGACCTGTCCGATCCGCCCCGAGCGGTGACTGCACATTCCTCTCAGCCGGGTGTAGCCGGCCGCCAGCGGGGCACGGTGACTTTGGACCCGGAGGCGGGCCGGCCCGCGTAACCGACAGGGCCTGGGTGCGCCGAGAAGGATGCAGAAGCCCTGGTAGCTGGCAGCTGTCGTCGGCGAGCCAAGCGCTTGCTGCCCGGGGGCACGCAAGCGTGTCGCCTGGCTGACCCGTGTGTCCGGTGCAAACGCAGCGGCAAGGGAGGAACACCATGCCCGGGAAGCTCGAAGGTAAGGTCGCCCTGGTCACGGGCGGCAGCTCCGGCATCGGCCTGGCCACGGCCAGGCAGCTCGCCAACGACGGTGCCCACGTGTACATCACCGGCCGCCGGCAACGCGAGCTAGACACAGCGGCGGCCTCCATCGGCTCCAGCGCCACCGCCATCCAAGGAGACGTCGCCAACCTCGCCGACCTGGACCGGATCTACACGCAAATCGGGCAGGAGGAAGGACGCGTCGACATCGTCTTCGCCAACGCGGGCATCGGCGAACTCGTCCCCTTCGGCTCGATCAGCGAGGAGCACTTCGACAACCTCTTCGACGTCAACGTCAAGGGCGTCGTGTTCACCGCGCAGAAGGCTCTGCCGCTGATGCCCGACGGCGGCACGATCATCTTGAACGGCTCCATCGCGTCCGTCAGGGGTACACCGGCCGCCAGCGTCTACTCCGCCACTAAGGCAGCCATCCGCTCGTTCGCGCGCACATGGACGACGGACCTCAAGGACCGCGGCATCAGGGTCAACGTCGTCAGCCCCGGCCCGATCGACACGCCGGGGGTGCACGAGGCGCTCGTCC
>Ga0209131_1001052_pt1 | contig 19075 bp, 12 predicted proteins | sample GraSoi_2013_40cm_FD_185826 | JGI IMG/M metagenome (GOLD analysis project Ga0209131, IMG submission 185826) | Grasslands soil microbial communities from the Angelo Coastal Reserve, California, USA - Sample 9_17_2013_40cm (SPAdes) (version 2) | ecosystem: Environmental > Terrestrial > Soil >... | reverse complement strand
CGCCTCACTCGGGCTTCCCGACCTCACGGCTCTCGGCTAGTTCAACCCGCCGAACCGCCGGATGCGGACCCGCATGTCCGGTCGTGTGGCAGGGGAGAGTGGGCGACCACTCCCCCTATGCCGATCAGACCTGACGTTGCTGTGGGCCGATTTTTGGTTAGCCATAACAGGCCCCCCTTTGATGAACCAAAACCCAAAGGGATGAGGTACCCAGGCCCCAACTTTCGCGCCGCGCGAAAAATGGGCCAGCCGAATTCTTCTCGGTGCATGATGGGGCGGCCACCCGGCACTCTCCATTCGAACTGCCCACCCCAGGCCACTTTTCTCCTCCAATCGGCGTCAGAGTTTCCAGTAAGATTGGTCTCTGAGAGCCATCCTATGCCGAGAAGGTTGCTGGTCGTGATGCTGGCTGCTTGCTCCATACTTGTCCAAGCCCAGCAATCGTCCACGCAGGAGACTTCACCCACCCAAACGCGGGCGCAACAAAACGCCGCTCAGCAAAGCGAGGCGAGAGCCAAAATCAGCGTCAATTCCGCCCTCGTCGTCCTCCCTGTCACCGTCAAAGATCGCTACGGCAATCTCGTCCCCGATCTGCAAAGGGAAGAGTTCCGCATTTTCGACGACAACGTCGAGCAGTCCATTGAAGTTTTCACGGCCGAGGCCTTTCCGCTCTCGCTGGTTGTGCTCATAGACGATGATTTGAAATCCAATGACTCGGAACAGATGGCCGCAAGCCTGCGCGCCGTTGCAGCGGGAATCAGCGCCAGCGACGAGACCCTTATCTGCCGCTTCGACCTGAAGTTTCATCCAGGCGAGTGGGTTGCGGGAGATGCGGACCGCTTGCTGGCGGATTTAAAGAAAGCGCAAGATGCCAGCGGGCCTTCGACAGCCGGACCTGTCTCCTTTGTTGACGGTCCGTCGTCGCATGCGCCAGGAGTTGGCGAGCCTCTTAGTTTGCCGCCAACGAACGCTGGGAGCAGGCCGACCATAGCTCTCGACGACGCCATCCATTCCGCCGCCGGGTTACTTCATGATCGTGGAACAAGTCGCCGCAAAGTCATCCTCCTGATCTCCGATGGCGTGAATGGTCCCCAGTTCAACCGCTACAGCTACGCCGACTCCCTCGATGCCCTCCTTCACGACAACATCTCCGTCTACAGCCTGGCGGTCGGCAGCAGCCTTTCCACGCGCAAGTTTTCCCGCCTTATCAATTACGCGAGGGACTCCGGCGGCGACATCTACTACGCCTCCCGAAGCCCTGCCATGGAAAGGCTCTATTCCCAAATCACGGAACAGGCCCGCCACGAGTACACCCTGGCCTACGTGCCCCGAGGCAACAACCGCAACTCTGCTTACCACAGGGTAGAAGTTCGCACCACACGAGGAGCCGTCACCATCAAGACCCGCCGGGGCTACTACACAGGTCCTCTCGTCGATCTCCCTGAGCTTTGACTCTGTCAAACCATGCGGCACCCGCGTCATGCCGACTCCCTGAGGGTCGCCCACCGGCCCTGGCGTTCTTTTGAGGGTGAGGTCTTCAACCGGCTCCGCGTCTCCTCTCCGCGATATACTTTCGCGCATGCCTTTTCGGAATCAGTTCCACAGAATTTCTTTATGCTGCGTTTTTTGCGCCTTTTCTGCGGCAGCGGCGGCGGCGCAATCCACTCGCTACTCCGTGAAACTGGCGCCGGATTTCGACCGGAAACTCTTGCGGGGCGACGAGACGATCGAATTTCAGGCCGATGCGGGTATAGTTGAATGGGAGAAGCAAGCGGGCTTGCGCGTTGAAAGCGCGGACGTTGCAGATGGAGAGGTAACGGTGGCCGAGCAAGCGGTGCGCGTCCGCTTGCGTTCGGGTGGCAGGCACAGTTTGAAGCTCAAATACACGGCGGCTGCGGGGCGAGGCATTGTGTGGTTTGCGGACAACGCGGGGCTGGCGACGGCATTTTACTGCGAGGCTTGGATGGTCTGCGGCAATTCACCAGGCAAGCGAGCCACGCTTCGACTCGAGATTGCAGTTCCTTTCAGGCCGCTGACCCAGGGTACGAGTGGATTCCGGGCGGTGGGACCCGGGCGCCCGGGAAAGGAGTGGAGCAGCCGCGATGGCGACCACTTTGTCTTTGAGCAGAGCGATCCGGTGCAAACGTATTTGTTCAGCTTTGGCGTTGCGCGGCTTGCCGTTGGGGTCGATGGCATGTTTTCGATCTACGCGCAGAAAATGGACGCAAATAAGGCGGCATTTGCCAAAACGGCAGATGCCTATGCGTTTCTGCGAGCTGCAGCTTCGGTCGATCCGATGAATGCGCACTATACACAAGCGTTTTTGCCGGGCCCCAGGATGGGACAAGAGGCCGCGGGCATGACGCTCATGTCGCAGGACGACCTTGCCAATCTCGCGGCCAAGGATAACGTGCAGTTGATGGCCCATGAGTTGGCTCATCAATGGTGGGGCGTGACGCTGGGGATCCGCTCCTGGTCTGATTTCTGGCTGAACGAAGGGTTTGCGGAATTCATGTCCGATGTCTATATCGAAAAGCACCAGGGGCGCGCCGCGTACGACAAGCAAATCGCGGAATTGCGGGACCGGCTGAAGAAATTGCGCGAAGAAGGGAAGGATCGCCCGCTGCATTGGGAAAAGTGGAAGGACGCACATGAGGCGCTGGGGCCAATCCCGTACGTAAAAGGGGCGTTATTTTTGGCCCGGCTGAGGACGGAGCTGGGCGACGAGATTTTCTGGCGGGGGATCGGTTTGTACACGTCCGGCAACGCGCGCCGGCTGGTGGACTCCGGAGATTTCGAGCGGGCGATGGAAAAGGCGAGCGGCCGCGATCTGAAAGCGCTATTCGATGAAGCGGTCTATCGCTGAAATCAGGCTGGTTAGATGAAGTCGCTGGCTTCAAACGCCCATTTTCAGGCTTTGGTTAACACTTCCGGGCCGCTTGGCGTCTTGGCTGGATGTAACGGAACACCGAACGCGGACGGTGTCAGGAAGGCCAGCCATGCCACGAAAGCCATTGCTCTTACCGGTCTACGGTCTGCTCGCTTGCTGCTTTGCCATCTCGCCTCCTGCGCTGGGCGGGTCTGAAGACCCGCCAGTGCACAATGCGCAGCGCCATAAGTTGGGTGCGGAAGCCCGCCCTGTCTATTCGAGTCTCACGGTCCATGAGTGGGGCACCTTTACCTCGATCGCTGGCAGCGACGGCAGTGCCGTTGAATGGTCCCCGCTCACAGGGAGCACGGACCTGCCCAGTTTCGTGGAGCACTTTCGGAACGCCGGCTTCAAACGCGGGCTGCGCGGCACTGTGCGCATGGAAACTCCGGTCATCTATCTCTATGACTCGCGGGAAGAGACCGTCTCGGTCAAGGTGGCTTTCTCCAAGGGTGTCATCACGGAGTGGTATCCTCGCGCCAGCCGCGTCGAGCCTGCCGCCAACATTTTTGATGGCACTCTCTACCAGCGGCACCCCGACGGGAGCATTGCGTGGGACTCTGTAACCCTCTCGCCACTTGTGCGAGCGGAGTTCCCGCTCGAAAATCGCGACAACCACTATTACGCTGCCCGTATGACTTCCTCGACGCCCCTTCGCGTGAAGACGCCTGCAGGCGAGCAACAAGAGAAGTTTCTTTTCTATCGCGGCGTCTCCACCTTTCCCGTCCCCATTTCAGCGAAGCTGACAACCGCGGGTAAATTGCTCGTCGAAAATGGCAGCGAGGAAGAGATTCCCCATACCATTCTTTTCGAGCGCCGCGGCGAGAAGGTGGGCTATCGCATCGGCGGAGCGGTGCAGAAGGAAGCGATTTTGGATGCGCCAGAGTTGACCGGCACAATCGATGATCTGGGCAGAGATTTGGAGGGGATGCTCGTCGCTCAGGGTCTCTACCAGGATGAAGCGCGCGCCATGGTGGAAACCTGGCGAGGCTCTTGGTTCGAGGAGGGCAGCCGGTTGCTGTATATCGTACCTCCGGCGTTTGTCGACGGCGTGCTGCCACTCACAATCAACCCTGATCCTGCACAAACTGTGCGCGTCTTTGTCGGACGGCTCGAAATCGTTACGCCCGCGACGGAAAGGTCAGTGGAGAGGGCAGTGGTCACGCACGATAGCGAGACACTGAAGATATACGGCAGATTCCTGGAGCCCATCTTGGAATCCATGATCCAAAAAGAATCAAATCCAGCCAGAATCGAGCGGTTCCACCAGGCGCTGAATTCCTATTACAGTTCGGAGATTGCGCAAAATAGGCGCCGAGACTGAATTCTTGAAACGCCATGCCCGCGCATAATGCTGCGGACCCAACCCATCGTGCGGCGGTTAAAAAGCTTCAAGGACGCCGCGTCAGCAACCGCAGCTACTTGCTGCTAGTCAGGCTCAACTGACTGGCGACGCACAACCACTGGCCGTCTTTCTTGATCCAGGTGTCCGTGAAGCGGCCTTGATGGGCATAGGGTTTCCCCTTCTCCGTGCCCTTTTCGCGGGTCGCGCCGGTGACGACCACGGTATCCCCGTGGCGGTGCAGCTTCATGTCATCGGAAACTTCGACCGTGAGCTGGTTGGACTTGTCGCGGATGGAGGCCAGGAATTGGGCCTTGGACATCACGCTGCCATCGTAGTCGGTGAGCACAAAATCGCTGTCCAGCATTGACCCCATGGCGTCCGCATCATGGTTGATCTGCATCTGGTTCCAGAGATTTTCCAGCGCAATGATCTTCGTTTCATCGCCTTGTGCCCTGGAAATGTTTTGTGCAAAGGGCCAGGACGAAAGAGCAAGCAAGAGAATTAGTGGGCGTAACATCGCAGTAGCTCCTTTGGGCGTCGTGTTCTTTTCCGAGGATGCCACGAATCAAACGGTTTGTAGCCGCGGAAATTCCGAATCCGCCCGTTTCAGATAATAGGGTGCAGACAAGCAGGCCCAGCCAAATTGTCGGTTGCGTGGGTGTGGGGATTGCGCGAAAATTAAGGTTCCCGCCGTAGCAGGAAAAGTCCCCGAGAGCGCATTCGCGGGCGGTTCGAGATTCGAAGGCGAGAATCAAGCGCAAAAATGAAGAAGGGCAAAACGTCATGACGCAACACGTTGGCGAACTCCATCCCCCGGTGCGGTTGATGCTGACCCCCGGGCCGTCTTCCATCGATCCGCGCGTATACCGCGCGATGGCCACGCCGCTGGTGGGGCACATGGACCCGTGGTTCAAGGGATGCATGGAAGAGACGCAAATTCTGATGCGGCAGATTTTTCAGACGGAAAACCGGATCACCATGCCGCTCTCGGCGTCGGGATCGGGCGGGATTGAAGCGTCGGTGCTGAATTCGCTGGAAGAAGGCGATGAAGGCATCGTGGCGGTCAACGGCGTTTTTTCCGAACGCATGTACGAGATTGCGACGCGGGCGTCGTCGAAAACCATAAAGGTGGAAGCGCCATACGGGAAGCCGGTGGATGCGGAGGATGTGCGCCGCGCGGGCAAGGGCAAGAAGATCAGGATTGTAGGCTTCGCGCACGGAGAGACGTCGACCGGAGTGATCACCGGCATCGATGCCTACCGAAAGGTCGCGGACGAATTGGGCGCGCTGCTGATTGTGGACACCGTGGCGTCGCTTGCGGCGGTGCCGGTCGATGTGGACAAGCAGCGGATTGATATTTGCTTCAGCGGATCGCAAAAGGCCATCAGCGCGCCGCCGGGAATGTCGCCGATTACAGTGAGCCCGGCCGCCGAGGAAGTGTTTCGAAAGCGGAAGACGAAAGTGCAGAGCTGGTATTTCGACCTGACGACGGCGATGAACTATTGGGGCAAAGACCGGCTGTATCATCACACGCCGCCGATTTCGCTGATTTTCGCGCTGCGAGAGGCGATGCGGCTGGTCGTGGAAGAGGGGCTGGAGGCGCGCTGGGAGCGGCATCGCGTGAATCAACTCGCGCTGATCGCGGGCCTTGAGGCGATGGGACTGGATCTGCTGGTAAAAAACCCGGCGGACCGTTTGCCGACGGTTACGGCGGTGATGATTCCCAGCGGCATTGACGATGCGAAGGTGCGGAATCAGTTGCTCGACGAGTTCAACATCGAGATCGCCGGGGGATTCGGGCTGGTGAAGGGCAAAATCTGGCGCGTCGGGTTGATGGGGTATTGCAGCCAGAAGCCGTTTGTGCTGCTGTTCCTGGCGGCGCTGGAAAAGTGCTTGCTCGACCAGGGCTTCCGCGTGCCGAGCGGCGCGGGCGTGGGAGCGGCGATTCGGAGTTACTCGCAGGTGGAGACCGCCGCCGCTGTCAGCAGGTAAGAAGGAATGAATCGCGGAAGCAAGGAAGTAAGGAAGCGAAGAATTAAGGGATAACGGAAATAGGGAACAAGATATCCCTTCGAATTTCTTTTCCTTACTGAAAACTTAATGCTGATAACTGAGAACGGTTCCAGAGGAGCGCGCGTGACAACACGCCCAGTACTTGCAAATTCCGGCGCGATGAGCCAATTCATCGGCGCATTCGAAGTGACTTCCAAATTGACTGGGCAAGCGTATCAATGCCGCTTCTCGCACATGTGGAACGGGATTGCGACGCGGCATGCGGACACGATTGATACGAAGTTTTTTGTCGATGGCGCGGCGCATGTTGTGGGGCTGGCACACACCGCGTTTGTGAAGTTCCGCGAGAAGGCAGGGCGCGACTTGACGGACCGCGAAGCGAGCTTTGTAGCCGCGGAGTATTTGCGCGAGCGGCTCGAAGAAGAAGACGTGCGGCCGCTGTACGACGTGGCGCACGACGATGTGCTGCGACTGATCGCGCAGGTCGGCATCAAGTAGAAATCATCAACAATTGATTGGGAACAGGCGGGCTTCGGCCCGCCTCTTTTTTTGAGCGGTCAATCGCCGGGTTCGGCGTGGAAACAGGCGAGGGTCGGATGGCGGAGGCCGTCGCGGCGGATGAAGTGGATGACCAGAAGCATGAGCAGCGCGCCGCAGACCATGACGGCGACGGCGATTTGCAGGCCAAGCTGCATGTCGTGAAGATCAGAGATCTTGCCAACCACGTGGGGCCCGAGCCCGCCCACCAATTGAGTGGCAAACATGTAGACGCCGACGGAAGTGGCGTGCGCGCGGCGCGGCATCATGTCGTGAAGAACGGCAGTGACGGGGCCGTGATACCAGGACATGAAAAAGCCGGCAACGAAAAGGCCGACGAGCACGATTGCTTTCTCTTCCGACTGAATGGCCAGCAGGAGAAAGGGCGCCGCGAGCAGGAATGCGACCGCAATGGCGAGGATGCGCCCGTAGCAAATGCTTTGATGCAGGCGATCCGCAACGAATCCGCCGGTCAGGACTCCAAAGAGCGCCGATAAGAGACCGATGACCGCGAGCGAGACGGAGGCTTCACGCAAACTGAAGTCCTTATAGTTGACGGCGAAGTCCGTTCCCCAGGTGAGGAGCGAGACGCTGGAAAAGGTAATGCAAATCCCGGCGAGGATCATGGCGACAAACGCGGGGACACGGAGAAGCCGGCTGATGGGCACCACCTCGGAGCGCGGGCCGCGTGACGGTTCGTCAATCCAGAAAAGAGCTATACCGGGAACAATCCCGGCGACGGCCACGATGAAAAGAGCCACCTGCCAGCCGTATCGCGGACCAATGATGCCGCCGAGAGCGTGGCCGGCAGCGCCTCCGAGCAACATGCCGGAAGCGAAAATGGCTTGCGCAGCGGCCCGGCGTTCCTGCGGGAATCCACCGGAAATCATGGATTGCGCGGCGGGGGCGTAGGCGGCTTCGCCTAGCCCGACGAATGAGCGCGCGATCAGGAAAAAAAGAAAAGTGGATACCAGGCCGCCGGCGAACGTCGCGACGCTCCAGAGCACGATGCCGATAGCGATAATGGCCTTGCGGCTGAAACGGTCGGCCAGGAAGCCAAAAGGAATGCTGCCAACGGCGAGAACCACGAGGAGAAAAGTCTGCAGCGAGCCGAGCTGTGCGTCTGTAACATGGAGATGGTCGCGCAAGAGCGGAATCAGCGGAACGAAGACCTGGCGAGCCGCGAAGTTGACAAAATTGATCAAAGCAAGTACAGCAAGGAGACGAATCTGGTAGGAAGTGAGCGGAATGGACTTCGTAGACATGCTGAATTGGCTCGGTGACCCGTTTGTGACCTGGTGGAGCGTAGACCGGAAGGTATCAGCCTTTGCTCGGCCTATCAAGATTATACGATGACTAAGAATTCTGGCCCCACAACGAACGCGACCACGAGTGACCGTTTGACCACCGTTCTTACCTACGGTGTGTTGTTGCTCCTCATATACGTCGTTTTCCGGATCTACGAACCGTTCCTGGGGGCGCTGGGGTGGGCGGCGATTCTGGTGATTTTTTTCTACCCGATGCACCGCCGGATCCTGCGGCGTTTCTCCGCGACTAAGGCGGCGGTCTTGAGTACCCTGGTGGTGACCTGCCTTCTGATCGCGCCGGCAATTCTCGTGACTACCTTGTTCATTCGCGAGGCGTTTTCCGTTTCACGGGGCGTGCAGCATACGTTGCTGGTGCAGCAGGCGCCCATGCTGGCGAAAAGCTGGGCCTGGATCGCGCAACATGTGCCGGGCCTGGATCCCAACGCCGATGTGCTGGAGATGCTGGCCCAGGGTGTTCAAAAACAGGCGGGCTTTCTCGCGGAGCGCCTCGGCACGGTCCTGCGCAATATCGCGGCGTTTATTTTCGATCTGTTCGTGATGATCTTCGCGATGTTTTATTTTTTTCGCGACGGGGACCAGATTATCCGGGTGGTCCGCAACATTCTGCCTTTTGATGCGGAACATCGAGAGAGGTTGATGACGCAAACGCGGGACCTCATCTCCGCCAGTGTAACCACAAGCCTTATCCTCGCCGCCATTCAAGGGGCAATCGGCGGACTCGGCTTTGTGGTCGTGAAGTTGCCGGCGCCACTCTTCTGGGGTGTAGTCATGGCCTTCTTTTCACTGGTGCCGGTGGTGGGCTCCGGACTGATCTTCGTGCCTGCGGCTTTGTGGCTCGGGTTCACCGGGAATTGGTGGCGGGCCATTCTTCTTCTGGCGATTTGCGCGGGAGTGTCCGCGATCGTGGACAACGTTTTGCGGCCGCTGCTGCTGGGCGGGCGATCCGAATTGAGCGGGTTGGTCATCTTCATCAGCGTGCTTGGCGGCGTCGGCCTGTTTGGAATGCTGGGTCTGGTGCTTGGGCCGGTCCTGGTGGCCACGGCAGCGGGGGTTCTGGCAGTGTACATGGAGAGGCCGGAGAACCCGCCGATGACGGCTCAATAACACGCAGTTTGTCTTGCCGTGAGAGCGTAACTTGAGTGTGCTAGAGTAACGCGCTCGAAGGAATTTCATGACCACCAAACCAGCCCCGAAACCCATGGAGCTTCCCGCGGCGAAACTGAGGTGGAGGTGCGAACTTTCGCGCATCCCGTTCGAAACAACCGCGCAAGCGGAGCTGCGCGAAGGGTTCATCGGGCAGGAGCGCGCGCTGCGCGCACTGAAGATGGGCGCGGAGCTTTCCGCGCCCGGATACAACGTTTTTGTGTGCGGATTGGCGGGGACCAGCCGCGGCGGAACGATCGCGCGAATGATCGAAGAGCTTCACCCGCCAACGAAAGAGTCGCTCGACCGCTGCTACGTCAACAATTTCAAATTGACGGACCGGCCACGGTTGCTGGCGTTGCCTCGCGGCCAGGCGAACAACTTCAAAAAAGACATGCAGGCGGGAATCGATTTTCTGCGCCGGCGGATCCCGCAGGTGTTCGAAGGCGAGCCCTTCCAGCGGCAAAAAGGGCGGATCGTCGAACGCTTCACGGTGCGCGAGAAAGAATTGATGGACGATTTCACGCGCCGGATCGCCCGAGAACAATTTGCGCTGGGCCACATGCAGGTGGGCGCGGTGGCGCTGCCGGAAATTTTCCCCGTGCTCGAAGGCCAGATGGTGCCGATCGAGGACATCTCCAAGATGGTGCACGAGGGGAAACTCGAAAGCCCCGTGGCCGAAGATATCGAGCGAAAGTACGAGCAGTTCCGGCAGGAATTCACGGTGGTGTACCGGAAAACGCTGACGCTCTCGCGGGAGCTGGCCAGCGAGTTGAGCTACCTGGAGCAAGAAGCGGCCTCGGTGCTGGTCGATGGCGTCATCGAAGAACTCAAGGAAAAATACCTCGGCCCAAACATTGCCGAATATCTCGAAGAAGTGCGGCACCATCTTCTCGACAATCTCGACCCCTTTAAGGAGCGCGAGGGCGAAGGCGAACACGACGAAGAGACGCCGGACGGCTTGCCCAAGGCGCAGGGAGGTCCGGAGCGCGATCCGTTCCGGGTGTACGGCGTGAACGTCATTCTCGCGCATGACGACGAGGACAAATCACCGGTCATTTTCGAGACCACGCCCACGTACGCCAATCTGTTCGGGACCATCCAGCGCGCCTATGACACGCGAGGCGGCTGGACGAGCGACTTCATGGACCTGCGCGCCGGTTCGCTGCTCCGCGCCGATGGCGGCTTCCTGATCATGTATTCGCTGGAAGCGCTGTCGGAAGTCGGGGTGTGGCGCGCGCTGAAGCGCACGCTGAACCACAACCGGCTGGAAATTCAGCCCCTCGAAATGTTTTATCCGTTCGGCGGGAGCGCGCAGAAGCCGGAAGCCATCGACATCAACGTGAAAGTGATCCTCATCGGCGACCGCTCCTTGTACGAGCTGCTGTACGAGTATGAGGAAGACTTCCGCAAAATCTTCAAGGTGCGCGTGGAATTCGACGAAGAGATGGCGATGAGCGACGGCGTCATCGCGGAATATGCGGGGCGGCTGCGCGCGTTGTCCGAGAAAGAAAATTTGTACCCGTTCGACCGCGGCGCTTTCGCGGCGATGCTGGAGTACGGCGTGCGCCAGGCGGGGCGAAGAAATAAGGTGACGGCGCGCTTCATCGATATTGCCGACCTGGCGCGCGAGGCGCATTACGCCGCCGCGGCGGCCGGAGAATCCGTGGTCCGCGCGGCGCATGTGCGCGGCGCCTTGTCTTCGAAAATGGAGCGCCACAACCTGATCGAGACGCGCATCCGGGAAATGATCCAGGAAGGTACGCTGCTGGTGGATGTGGAAGGGACTCGCGTCGGTCAGGTGAATGGGCTGAGCGTCCTGGAAATCGGCGGATACTCGTTCGGCAAGCCGGTGCGGATCACAGCGACAGCGGCTCTTGGAAAAGCGGGATTGATCAACATCGAGCGCGAGGCCAATCTGAGCGGACGCTTTCATGACAAGGGAATGCACATCATCGCCGGTTATTTGCGGAGCAAGTTTGCGCAGGACAAGCCGCTCTCGCTCGCAGCGAGCATCTGCTTCGAGCAATCGTACTCGGGAGTCGACGGCGACAGCGCCAGCTCCACGGAGATCTATGCGCTGGCGTCGGCGCTTTCCGGATTGCCGCTGCGGCAGGACATCGCGGTGACCGGTTCGATCAACCAGCAGGGCGATATTCAGGCGATCGGCGGGGTGAACGAAAAAATCGAAGGATTCTTTGACGTATGCCGCATCAAGGGGCTCACCGGAACGCAAGGCGTGATGATGCCGGAGTCCAACGTGGAAGATTTGATGCTGCGCGAAGATGTTCTGGAAGCCGTATCGGCGGGGAAATTTCACGTCTGGCCCGTGGCCAAGGTAGAACAAGGCATCGAGCTCCTGACCGGAATGGCCGCCGGAAGGAAAAACGGCGACGGAAAATTCGAGCCTGGAACCGTGCTCGCGCTAATCGATGAGCGGCTGCACGCCATGGCGCACACAATGAAGGAATTCGAATAGCTCGAATAAGCTCGCTCTGTCTGCCTTCAAGAGCGACTCTAGAACTCCAGGCGCAATTGAAGTGCGATCATGCGGGGAGTGCTATCACCGCCCAAACCGACGCCGAGTAAGCCCGTTGGCGGAGAGGTGGTGTAAGTAAGCGCGCCGAACCCAGTTTGGGTAGAGGGCTTCCCAGGAATGCCAGCCAGCACCATGCTCGGAAGTCCGAAATTCGGATGGTTGAAAACATTGAAGAACTGAGCGTCAAACCTAAGCTTCAACTGCTCGGTCAGGGGAAACCATTTCGATACGTAGAAGTCACTCCACGTAAAATTGGGACCCCGTAGCGCGTTACGACCGAGGTTCCCGAATTGACAGTTCTTGGAGCTGTCGCCACCAAAGCACGCCCCAGTACTCGGGTCCACAGTCGAGACAAAGGCATCAGGATTGAGCCACTGAACCGTGCCCGGTTGTGTCACTCCTGGAATGGGATTGTGTTCATAGAGCCGTACGCCCGGAACAACGCTTGCGAATTGCGGCCCACTGCCGTTCACGATGCCATTTCCATTTGCTGAATAGGGCGTGCTCAGGACAGAGAACGGAATCCCACTATGCCAAAACACGGTACCCGATACTTGCCAGCCGTTCACCGCGTAGCCAAGATGCCGATTTTGGACCTTGACCGGCAATTGATAGACATATTGAGCGTTCAGGCTGTGCCGGATGTCGTAATCGCAAGGACCGTAGTCGCGTGCTAAGTCTCCTGGCAGAGGGGAGAGGATTCCTCCCGCCGAGAACTGCAAGAATCCGCCGTTTGAGACGGTGTCCATGCAACGGCTCCAGGTGTAATTCAGTTGTCCCATGAAGCCGTTTCCAAAACGCTTCATTGCGGTCATTTGCAGCCCACCGTAGTGACTGTTCGCGCCGGTGGAAAATTGTGCCACCGCCCCGAATCGGGGATCCGGAGATTGCACATAAAGAAACGGGGCAAAGCACCCCAGGCAAACGCTCTGATAACCGTTCACTTGCGTCAGGTAGGGCTGGTTTACCGCGCGAGTGCCGACGTATTGTGTGTGGAAGCTTCCCGTAGTTCCCAACTGGTGTTCCAAACCAAAACTCCACTCCATGAAGTATGGCGCATGAAGTTTTCCATCGGGCACCGCCGTGATGGCGACCGCAGGAAGACATGTTGTGGGATTCGCTTGCGCCGATGCGCAGGAAAGCTGGCCCTGTGCAAACCCAGAACTAAACGTCTGATTGGCGGCCACCGTCGCGTCAAACGCACTGTTAGGAACTCCCGGCGCAATCGCCGTGCCGCCGGCAGTGCCAAGAAGGCCGCCCTGAAACGTTTTGACGTAGGGTGGGTTGACGCCGACCACATCGGCGATGGTACCGGGCAGAATGTCGCTGAAAATTCCGAAGCCGGCACGCAGCACGGTCTTAGATTCAAATTGCCATGCAATCGCTGTTCGCGGTTGAAGGATCGCCAGGGGCGTCGAGGAAAACACGTTAGCGAGACCGGTTTGAATTGCGGCGTTCAAGGGTTGATTCACATCATGCGATATGGAATTGAAAGATCCAGTCAGCCGGGCAATATGCTGATGCGGATTTAACGGATTGGAATTCAATGTATCTCTTATCCCGAAAGTCCATGTCAGCTTCTTGGTCACTTTCCAGGTGTCTTGCGCGTACAGGTCGAGATTCAGGAAGTTGAAAGGTTCGTTCGCCGACGTGGGGAAGGTCTTTGTTGCCGTAGATGCGACTCCATAAATGTATTGCTCCAGGGTGTTGTAGGTTACCGTCGGAACCGTTCCCTGCCCAAAATCATAGTCGTTCAGTCGCAGGATTCGCGTATTTGTCCCGAAGCGCAGCTCATGTGCTCCGAGGCTCCACGCCAGGTTGTCGTTGATGAAAAACCGCGTGGCGCGCCGTCCCTGCACCCAGGTATTGTCCAAGCCTCCAACCGTCGTGAATGGATTCGGCCCCGTGCCTTCCAGTACGATCGGAAACGCCGCCAGCGTTTTCCTTAAATCGGCTGGCCCGAACAAACTCGCGTACCAGGAAAACGCCGGATTGAAGTAGTTCACAAGATTCTGCGAAAAAACGTGCGTATATCCGGCCGCAAACGAGTACAACGGCTGAGGGGAAATCGCGTTGAACACCGGATTAATGGGATCGGTGTAAGCAGCCTGAAGTCCGTTGTCCGTCTGAAAGCGATACCAGGTCGAATTGTTCTCATCGATGTTGTAATCAATGCGCACCGTCTGTAGCTGTTCGTGATCGTCACTCGAGTGCGAAACACTCTGACCGTTCGCGCAACCGTCTTCCTTGTTGCCCAGCGGACACCCGAGTATTGGCAGCGCAGTGCCGCCGGTATTTCCGTAGAGGGAAAACAGCTGCTTGTAAAACGGTATCGATTGTGGCGAAGGGGGATCCAGATATTTGCCGGCGTGGTTGGGGTCTGGCTTGCCGGTCTGGAGTTGCTGAAGGACATAGTTCTGAAACGCAACGGTCGGCACGATCGTGCGTGTGACGATCGGCAGAGTGATCCGAACCCATTCGCTATCGTGGAAAAAGAACAGCTTGTCGTGAAGAATCGGGCCGCCCACGCTGCCGCCAAAATGATTCACAGTGGATCGCGGTTTTTGATGCCCTGCCGTCGCCTTTGTGAAAAAGTCCGCAGCGTTCAGCTTGTCGCCATTCCATATCTCGTAGAGATTTCCGTGGAACCGGTTTGTGCCGGACTTCGTAATGTAATTGACCTGCGACGCTCCATACCGCCCCTGATCGACGGCATAGGAAAGCGTATTGACCGTCACCTCCGATATCGAATTCAGTCCGAGGACAAGGTTCGTCGAGAGTCCGCTATTCAAATTGGTCAGCGGGTCGTTTGTTTCCAGTCCATCGACGATATAGCCGTTGGAGAGTGCGGGCAGTCCATTGAACTCCACGTTGCCGTACCCATTGGTTCCGCCGACAAAGTCATTGCCGCTGCCTGCCGTATTGACGAGCGCTCCTGCCGCAAATTGCAGAGGGTAGGTTAAGTCACCGCCTGGATTTGGAAGGTCTTCCAGCGCGTGGGCATTCAGAGTCGTGGATGTATTCGCATTCTCCGGATTGAGAATGGGAGCTTCGCCGCTTATCTCAACGGTCTCCTGTGACCGTGCGATCTTGAGCCTGAAATCGACAGTTTGCTTCTGGCCCAGAGCTGAGGATACAGTGTGATTCTGCTGTGGTTCGAAGCCTTCTGCTTCCACATTGACGGAGTACGCACCGGGCTTCAGCTGCGGAAAGTTGAACCGCCCCGAGTCATCGGTACTCGCGCTTCGACGCAGTCCAGTCTCCTTATTCGTGACCGTCACCGTGGCGCCGGGCACCGCCGCGCCGCTTGCATCGCTCACTTGGCCGATGATCGCGCTGGTGGTTTCACCCTGGGAGAAGGCTGCTTCAGGCAAGAGAAAATAAAACGACCAGGCAAGAACAAATATCGAAAGAGCCGAACGCAGCATGCTTGTAAACCCAGTCCCATTTCTCCGGACCGTTCGCATGATTAACCCTACTTAAGATAAGTTATTAAGGCAAGTAAATACGGTTCGAGGAAACGCAAACGAATGGATTGACCAGCTTCGCCCGCTTTGGCACTGGTGCCGCGGTCGGAACGCTTTCACGCCCTGAAAGTGAAGTGAAGGGAGTCCGCCTGTACACGCTCGGTTGCGGTCGCACCGATGAAAGGCTCGCCGCGAAGCCGCGCGAGCCGCCCTCGAAGCCATGGCCTGCGGAGATCTGTCAGGCCTTCAGCAACAGTCCTTTCAGTCGGCGAGCGTTGGTGTCCGAATTCGCGACGAAGGCATCCTGAAAACGAACATCCCAAACGAGCGTCGCATGTTAAGTGATTTACAATGTGTTGCTTAGCATTGGCACGCGTGGTGCTCTATCCACAGGCAAGATGGAGCCAATAACATGTCATTTCTTCGCGATCTGAGAGTTGCGTTCTACTCGCTCATGCGGACGCAAGGGCTCGCGATCACCGTGATCCTAACGCTGGCGCTGGGCATCGGCGCCAACGCCGCCATCTTCACGCTGGTGCGCGGCGTGCTCCTCAAGCCTCTCGTCAACCGCGACGAGAACCGGCTGATCTACATCCGCCAGAGCGCCCTGGGCACTGGCGACGACAACACAGCATTCTCCGTGCCCGAAATCCAGGATTTGCGCGCCAGCGTTAAAACGCTGAGCGCGTTCGGCGAGTTCTCGACCATCGGTTTCACCATGATCGGCTTGGGTGAGCCTCGCGAAGTTCAAGCTGGCGTCGTCGACGGCACCTTCTTCGAAGTCATGGGCCTCCACCCTGTCCTCGGCCGTCTCATCGGACCACAAGACGACGGTCCCAAGGCTGCCGGGGTCGTCGTGCTCACGTACCGTTTCTGGACGACCACTCTTGGGAAAGATCCGGGCGTCATCGGCAAAACCGTCCGGCTCGGCAGCGGGCCCATGGGCAATCGCTCTGCCACCGTCATCGGCGTCCTCGAACCCTCCGTCCCCTATCCCCAAGACACCGAAATCATCGCCAACATCGTCACCAGTCCGCACCACCTCTCTGCAACCATGGTCACCGGCCGCATCCATCGCATGACGGAGCTCTTTGGCCGTCTCGCTCCCGGTGTCACCGTCGATCAAGCTCGCGCCGAGTTGCGCTCCGTCTACGGAGCCATGACCAAGGAACATCCCGAATCCTATTCGCCCAAAGCGGACTTCCAGATCGGAGCTAAGCTGCTTCGCGACCAGATCACCTCGGGCGCCCGGACGGTGCTGCTGGTGCTGCTCGCAGCGTCAGCGCTGGTCTTCATCATCGCGTGTTCCAACGTCACCAACCTGATTCTCACACGCACTGTTCGCCGCGAAGGCGAGCTGGCGACCCGTGCGGCGCTGGGCGCAAGCACAGGCGCGCTGCGCCGCATGCTGCTGGCCGAAAGCCTTCTGCTCTGCGGCGCCGGCGCCGCAGTCGGTGTATGGAGCGCGCAGCCGATGGTGGCCATCCTGGCCCGCTACGCCTCGCGCTTCTCGGTCCGCGCGCTCGATTTGACGGTCGATTCCAGCTTGCTCTGGGTGGGAGCGGCGCTGGCTATCGTCGCCGCGGTGATTTTGGCGTTTGTCCCGCGCCTGCCGTCGGCCGACACGTCCAATGGCCATAGCCTATCGAGCGGCAGCGCACGGATGACCGGCAGCACGAGCCGCCGCCAGCGGATCTTCGCAGTGACGCAAATCGCTGCGTCCTTCGTGCTGCTGGCCGGCGCAAGTACGGTGATCACTACGCTGATCGCACTGCAAACGGCGCAGACGGGTTTCGACACGCGCCACGTCCTCACTATCAACGTTCCCGCTATGTCCTACGGAAAGACACCTGAGCAAGTGGTCGATTTCTACAAGGAATCGATTCGTCGCATTGATGCCCTGCCCGGCGTGAACAAAACAGCTTTCGGCATGGTTGTTCCCTGGCGCGATGCCGGCTCCGGTTTCGGCCTCCAATTCTCCGCCGACGGTCATGTTCATGCCCCCGGCGAAGAGGATCCTCGCGCGCACTTGCGCATCATCTCTCCCGGATTTTTTGCCGCGCTCGGCGTCCCCATCATCACCGGCCGTGATTTCGACGAGTCCGACGGCCAAAAAGGTAAAGAGCCCGTCGTTCTTGTCAGCGAGACTCTCGCACGGCGCATGTTCCCCAATCAGGATGCCGTCAATCGGCATGTTTATTGGACGGATCCCATACTGAAATTCGCCCCCGGGATTAACGCCGCGCCGCACCGCATCATCGGCGTAACCGCCGATATTGACGACGAACACATGGTTCCTGAGCCCATCCTCACCGTCTATAGCCCCTTTGAAGAGGGTCCCATCTTTGGCGGCCGCCTTTTCATTCACAGCGGTGCAAATCCTTATTCGCTGGTCACGCCGGTCACGCGCATTATTCGCGGCATGTCCGCCGATCAACCCATTGAGCACGCTGCCACTCTCGAAGACGTCCGCGCAGAGGTGCTGACGCCGGACCGTTTGAACTCCCTGGTGTTCGGCGTGTTCGCGGCTGTGGCGTTGGCGATTGCGTTGGTTGGCGTCGCAGGCGTGCTGGCGTTTTCGGTCAGCGCGCGGACGCGCGAATTCGGCATCCGGCTGGCGCTTGGATCGCAGCCGCGGCATCTCCTGAAAGGTGTCATCGTAGAAGGCGCCGTGATGGCTGCGGCGGGCGTCCTCGCAGGAGCGGCATTCGGGTTCGTTGCGGCGCGTTTGGCGCGCAGCTATTTCCTGGACGTGAAGATGCCGGGCGCCTTGCCCGTGGTCCTCTCTGCGTTCGTGCTGCTCACCGCCGCAGTCGTCGCGTCGTGGCTGCCCGCGGCACGCGCCGCGCGCATCGACGTTATACAGGCTCTGCGCTCGGAGTGACCCTTAAAGGGGTGGGTCAGCCTTTGCGATCTTCCGCCTGATGACCCAAGATCAGCGCGCCACTCGCCTTATTTACTGCTAAGTTGCATGCCGTTGGAAGAGAATAAGAAGCACTTACAAATTTGAGATACTTCCAAATGGGCCTCATGCGATGGCTGTTCGTTGCTTGGGCCGGAAAAACTCCGTTCCATCTCTCGGCAAGAGTTGACCCGCGCAAACCTTTTTGTGCGGCCGAGAGGATCGTTAAGGAGGCGATATGTCTGCTCCGCAATCCCACAAGGGAATCATTCTTGTAGCCGACGACAACGAGGCCAACCGCGAACTACTCTCTGCTTTGCTGGGCGCAGAGGGTTACCAGGTCGTTTGTGCAGCGGACGGCCAGCAAGCGTTAGCTCGGGTGAATAGCGACTCGATTGGTCTCGCGTTGCTGGATGTGGTGATGCCTCGCCCGACCGGATTCGAAATTTGTCAAGAGATGAAATCCAAGCCGGAAACCCGCTTGATTCCCGTCATATTGCTCACCAGTCTGAACAGTGACGCCGACCGCATCCACGGGATCATGTGTGGCGCAGATGACTTCCTCAACAAGCCCGTGAATAAGCACGAGCTGCTGGCCCGCGTGCATTCCCTGCTGCGCTTGAAACAATTCACCGATGAGCTGGATAACGCCGAGACCGTATTGTTCAGCCTCGCTCTGAGTATCGAGGCGAAGGACCCCTATACCGAGGGCCACTGCGACCGCCTTTCGAAATATTCCGTCGCGCTAGCCTGAGTTTCCGGGTTAGCCGTTGTAAGTAGTTTATCTGCATGTTCTCCTGCGAGTTAGACCACCAAGCGGGGCAGTGAAATCGCCAGCAAGGACGCCCCTTTCGCTCGTCTGACGTTGTCCC
>Ga0209131_1001051_pt1 | contig 19077 bp, 18 predicted proteins | sample GraSoi_2013_40cm_FD_185826 | JGI IMG/M metagenome (GOLD analysis project Ga0209131, IMG submission 185826) | Grasslands soil microbial communities from the Angelo Coastal Reserve, California, USA - Sample 9_17_2013_40cm (SPAdes) (version 2) | ecosystem: Environmental > Terrestrial > Soil >... | reverse complement strand
GCTGCTCGCCATAAAGCTTCTGGATCTTCACCGCGTCGCCGGCCTCGAAGGACGGCAGCCGCTTATCCTCCTCTTCCACCGCATCGTCCTGATCCTCGTGGTACACCGCGAAGAACCCGGGAAACACCATCGTCTGGCCGGTAGCGCGAAATACGTTGCCCGGACCGCCGACGGTGAAATCGACGGCGACCGTGTCGAACTTGGCGGGCGTCATTTGCGATGCGATCGCGCGTTTCCAGATCATCTCGTAGAGTTTGCGCTGCTCGTCATTGAGGTAGCGCGCCACCGATTCAGGCGTGCGCGCGATCGATGTCGGGCGAATCGCCTCGTGCGCTTCCTGGGCGTTCTTGGAAGTGCTGCGGTATTGGATCGGCGCCTTTGGCAGGTAGTCGGCGCCGAAGGTCTTGGTGATGAAGCCGCGCATCTCGGTGACCGCTTCCTTGGAAAGCGTCACAGAGTCGGTGCGCATGTAGGTGATGAGGCCGGTGACCTCCTTGCCGACCTCGACACCTTCGTAGAGGCTCTGCGCGACCTTCATCGCGCGATCGGTCGAAAAGCCGAGCTTGCGCACCGCCTCCTGCTGCAGCGTCGAAGTCGTGAAGGGCGCTGCCGGGGAGCGAAGCTTGCGCTTCTTCTCGATTTCCTTGACCTTAGCGGTCCCCTTGCCGTGCGTTTCAAGGAAGCGCGTGACCTCTTCGTTGCGGGTTACGCTGCCTACGGCGAATTGATCGAGTTTCTCCCCCTCGAAGTGGCTTAGCCTCGCCGTGAATGGCAGGCGGTCCTTCTCGGAGTCGAAGTGGATCGTCCAGTACTCCTGGGTCTTGAACTTCTCGATCTCCTGCTCGCGCTCGACGATGAGACGCAGCGCGGGGCTCTGGACGCGGCCCGCGGAGAGTCCGCGCCGGATCTTTTTCCAGAGCAGGGGCGACAGGTTGAAGCCCACCAGGTAGTCGAGGGCGCGTCGAGCTTGCTGCGCGTTCACCAGCTCCATCGAGATGGATCGCGGGTGTTTCACTGCGTCCTTTACCGCGCCCTCGGTGATCTCATAGAACACGACGCGCTTGAGCTTCTTGTTCTTGAGCGCTTTGCGCTCCTTCAGAATCTCGGAAAGATGCCAGGCGATCGCCTCGCCCTCGCGATCCGGGTCCGTGGCGAGCAGCACGTTGTCCGCGACCTTCACGGCCTTCGCGATGGCGTCCACGTGGCGTGAGTTGCGATCGATGATCTCGTACTTCATTTCGAAGCCGTTTTCCGTATCGACCGCGCCGGTTTTCGGAACGAGATCACGCACGTGGCCGTACGACGCGAGGATCTCGAAATCCTTGCCGAGATATTTCTTGAGTGTCTTCGCCTTCGAGGGCGATTCGACGATGAGCAGGTTGACGGCCATGAATTACTCGCGATGTCCTCTTTTCATTCTATAACGCGATGTCCGTGGCGTTCGTCCGCAGCCAGCGCTCAGAGCTTGAGCAAGCGCTGGAAGAATCCGCCAGCCAGAGCCGCAACAGCGCCTTCGATTTCGAGGAGCGACAGGCGCGCGGCGATCCATCCGGCGCCGCGCCCGGTGCGCTGCGCGATCTGGTCGATCGATACGGGAGAGTGACCCATCGCGTCCAGAAACGGATCATCCCTGGTCTCGATCGGCGCGGCGGGCGCGCTGGGCTCCGTGCCCGTGCGCCAGCCCATCTCGGCCAGGATATCGTCTGCGCTTTCGACCAGCTTCGCGCCCTCCTTGATCAACTCGTGGCACCCCTTCGAGAGCGGCGAATGAATCGAGCCGGGAATCGCAAAGACATCGCGACCCTGTTCGACCGCGTATTGAGCCGTGATGAGCGAGCCGCTCTTTACAGCGGCCTCGGCCACGAGCACCCCGCGCGCGAGGCCGCTGATCAGACGATTGCGACGGGGAAAGTTCTTGGGTGCCGGTTGCGTGCCGAGCGCGAATTCGGACACGAGCGCTCCGGCGGTCGCGAGCTCGTGGCCGAGCGCGTGGTTTCGCCGCGGATAGATCCGATCCGCACCGGTGCCCATTACCGCGACGCTCGAGGCCGCCGCGCGCAGACCGCCGCGATGGGCGGCTGCATCGATGCCGAGCGCGAGTCCGCTCACGATCGTGAGGCCGGCGCTCGAGAGCGCGTGCGCGAACGATTCCGCGTCACGTGTGCCCTGAAGGCTCGCATTCCGGCTGCCGACGATCGCGAAGCTCGGCGCGTTCAGCAGCTCTGTTCGGCCTTGCACATAGAGCACGCATGGCGGAACGGCGATATGGAGCAATGACTTGGGATAGGCCTCGTCGCCGAGCGAAACGAAGTGATGATTGGGCTCCCCAAGCCACTTGAGGGCGGCATCGATCGCTTTCGGCGATGGTCCCTTCAATAACCGCGCGGCGCATCCTTCCCCAACCCGCGCGGCAATCTGCGCGCTCGGCGCGGCGAGCACTGCCGCCGGCGTTCCATACGCGCGAAGGAGTGCGAGCTGGTCGCCGACGCTCACGTCGGGAACGAGCGTCAATTGCAGCCAGGCGACGATGTCTTCGCGAGAGGTGGAGGTTGCGCTCAAGGAGGGGTCTGCGGAGCCGGGGAACGGGAGGATGCCCGATAAACGACCCGAGGTCACGCATCGCTGACGCGGGCAGGAAAAAGAAAAGGGGGCCACTGCCCCCTTTTTGCTCAAACGATCGGATTGCTATGGCGTCTGGACAAGATCACCGACGTAGATGGAACGCGTGGCCCGCATCACCATCGCATAGGACATCTTTTCGAAAACGCGGAAGACGAAGATCAGGCCATTGCGTTCGTCGGGCAGCACCAGCTCGCCGCTCGCTGGAGCGGAGGTCGTCCCGGAGCTGGGCGCACGCGCCGGATCGGGCACGACCGGATTCGGCTTCATTCCCCAATTGTTGAACCAGGTCGAGGGACCGCTGAAATCAATGCCGCGGGCCGCGGTGATCGGCGTGCCGCGCCGATACGACGCGAGCACGTGTCCCACCTCGATGCCATCCCGCGAGCCGCGGTTGATGGTGATGATCTGGAATTGGCCGAGCTCCGAGACACCGCCCTCGACCGACATGATCGCGCCGCGGATCGGCTTGTCCGGGGCGTGCGGCACGTAGCTGGGCAGGCTCACTTCTCGGGCCGGAATCAATCGATCGCCCTTGTTGATCTCTTCGCGCGCCTTGGTGATCTCGAGCGAGGTCGGGGAGCCGAAGCGGCGCACGCGTGCGTCGCCGACATATTTTGCTTCAAAGCCGAGGATCTCCCCATTCTCCGGATCGCGAAGCGCGCCGCCCGGCCGGAAGATCTGCCAATTGACCACGTCCGTGGAAGCGATGCGGTCCGCGTAGGTGAGGTCGCCTGCGCCGATGATGACTCGCCCCTCGTCATGCGCAACGATTGCCGGGGCGGAATCGAGGCCGCCGGCCTCTACGACCAGCGGCTGCGTGAGGAAGGGGCTGATCGCGGTGCCGGGAATGCTGGGAATGGCCTGCCGCAACGGCTCGACGCGAATGCGCGGATCGAGTTTCACGACGTTCGCTTCGGCGTCCGCCGAGCTCCCGCCTGATCCCATCGAAAGCGTCGGGTACTGTCCGGAACGATCGAGGCGGATGACGTCGCCGGGATAGATCCAGTGCGGGTCCTTGATCCGGTCCTTGTTCATCTCCCAGATCTCGGGCCATCGGTACGGCTCCTTCAGGAACCGGCCGGAAATCCCCCACAGCGTGTCGCCCTTGACGACGGTGTAGCTATCCGGCGCGTCGCTCTTGAGGTCGGACATGGTCACGCGCGATGGCGCGCCGGATCCTGTGGTGCCCTTTGGAGCTGCTTTATCGGCCCCCGGAGGCATTCCGTCGGCCAAAACCACCGCCGGAACCAAACAGGCCAAGGCGACGACTAAAGCTATAATTGTCTTTCCCATGGCGGTGCTCACTTGTGGATATGGAGCTAAGGACCCATATTCAGAAAAAGGGTTACGCCCCCTTTTTCATGTAGTGCGGTAAATTCTGCACATAATTTCTTCTATTTGCAAGCATTTATGGCTATTCTGGAGATACTGCAGTACCCCGACCCGCGGCTCCACGAGCCCGCATGGCGCGTCGAAAAAATCGACGCGCAGACCCGCAAGCTGATCGACGACCTGGCCGAAACGATGTATGCGGCCCCGGGCGTTGGCCTCGCGGCGACCCAGGTCGACATCCACAAGCAGATCATCGTGATCGACGTGAGCGAAGACCGTAGCGACCTGCGCGTTTTCATCAACCCTGAGATCACGCGCCGCGAGGGGGTCGCCGTCAATCAGGAGGGCTGCCTCTCCGTCGCGGGTATCTTCGACAACGTCGAGCGCGCCGAGAGCGTGACCGTGACTGCGCTCGATCGCAACGGCTCGCGCTTCACGCTGAATGCCTCCGGCATGCTCGCCGCCTGCATTCAGCACGAGATGGATCACCTCGAGGGCAAGGTTTTCATCGACTACCTCTCGGATCTCAAGCAGAACCGCATCCGCGCCAAGCTCAAGAAACGCCAGCGCAAGGCCGCCTGATTCGGCGGTCCTCCTTGCGCGTCGTATTCGCCGGTACTCCTCCGTTCGCCGTACGCGCCCTCGCCGCGCTCGATGACGCCGGTCACGAGGTGGCGCTCGTATTGACGCGGCCCGACCGCCCGGCGGGACGCGGCCTCAAGGTGGCGCCGAGCGCGGTGGGCCGGTGGGCCCAGCAGCGCGGGTTCCAGATCTTTAAGCCGCAGTCGCTAAAGGATGCCGAGGCGCTCGCGACCATTCGAGACGCGAGACCCGAGGTGATGGTGGTCGCGGCATACGGATTGATCCTGCCGCCCGCGGCCCTTTCCATTCCCGCAAACGGTTGCCTTAACATCCATGCGTCCCTGCTACCGCGGTGGCGCGGTGCAGCCCCGATCCAGCGAGCCTTGCTCGCCGGCGATCGCGAAACGGGCATCTCGATCATGTGTATGGACGCCGGGCTCGACACCGGCCCCGTCCTCTTCGAAAAGCCGATTCCAGTGGGCGATCGCGAGACGGCCGCTTCGCTCACCGAATCGCTCGCCGCACTGGGCGCCGAAGCGATCGTGGAAGCGCTCGGCAGGCTCCCCACGCTGGCCCCATGTCCTCAGGACGACAAGACGGCGACCCAGGCCCCCAAGATCACCAAACTCGAGGCCCGGATCGACTGGAGCCGCTCCAGCGTCGCCATTGATCGGCAAATACGCGCTTTCGACCCCGTTCCGGGTGCTGAAACCACGTTTCACGGTGAGGCCCTCAAAATCTGGCAAGCGGAGCCCACCCAGGGCGTTGGACCTCCCGGTCGGGTGCTCGAAGCCCCGGGCGGTCTCGTGGTGGCCTGTGGGGAAGGGGCCGTGCGGCTGCTCATCGTCCAGCGGCCAGGTGGCAAGCGCCTAGGCGCGGCCGAGTTCTTGCGCGGCACCCCCCTTCCGGGCGGCACCGTGCTGGGACAGAAACCGCTGGCAAGTGCTTGAGGGAAGTGGTAAATTGTGTCCGCCGAGCGTTTTCTTTTTTACGCGCGGCCCGCGATAATCATGAGATCTGCGCCGCTTCTTTCTTCGCTTCTTCTGGCCATATGCGGAACGAGTCGCCTATTCGCGTTGTTGCGCGGATGCATCGTTGTTGCATTTTTGTCATTCGCATCGAGCGCGTTCGCAGAGGGCATTGGCGTGCGCCAGGCGTCAATCGATGTCGCGGAAGATGGGTGGCAACTGCAAGGTGACTTCGACATTCAGTTCAGTCCGCGGCTTGAAGAGGCGGTCAACCGCGGTGTGCCGCTCTATTTCGTTGTCGAATTCGAAATCTCTCGTCCGCGCTGGTATTGGCTGGATGAGAAGCCGGTGCAGCTTTCGCAGACTTACAAGGTGAGCTACACGCCGCTGCTGCGCCAGTATCGCCTGTCGGTCGGCAACCTCTATCAGAACTTCACGCGCCTCGACGAAGTGACGCGCGTGCTCTCGCGTGTCCGTGGTTGGCATGTCGCCGACCGCGATGTCTTCAAGAAGGACGTGACCTATCAGGCTGCGTTGCGCATGCGCCTCGATACCGCCCAGCTGCCGAAACCGTTCCAGGTGAACGCCATCGCCTCGCGCGATTGGACACTCACCTCGGACTGGCACCGCTGGACAATCACTCCATGAAGTTGCTGATCGCCCTGTGCGTGGTCACCGGCGCTGCGTTGGTGTACCTGATGTCCGAGGCGTCATCCAACACCGAGCTGTTCGCAAAAAACTATCAGTTGCTGTTGTACGTGGGTGGCGGCCTCGCGGCCGGGCTGATGGGCCTCATCCTCTATCAGCTCGCGCTGCTGCGAAGAAAGCTGCGCGAGCGAGTCTTCGGATCGAAGCTCACCTTGCGATTGATGGTGGTGTTCGCGTTGATGGCGCTCATTCCCGGCGGCCTCGTGTACGCGATCTCATTCCAGTTCCTGCAGCGCTCGATCGAGTCCTGGTTCGATGTGCGCGTCGATGAGTCCCTGCGCGGCGGCCTGAAGCTCGCCCAAAACGCGCTACAGAACTCGCTGAAGGAGCTTGCCGACAAGGCTGACACGATGGCTACGACGCTCGCGCTTTCGCAGGCCGTCGAAGCTACTACGCTAAACCGCCTGCGCGAGCAGCACTCGATCGAGGAAGCCACCCTGCTCTCTTCGCGCGGACGTGTCATCGCGCAGGCCGGCTCGGACCCCGTGGCGTTGCTGCCGGATCTGCCCGGGCCCAATGTGCTGCGCCAGGTTCGCGCCCAGCAGCGCGTCACGCAGATCGAAGACATTCCGGAGCGCGGGATGTATTTGCGAGTTCTGGTGCCGGTGAACGTCCTCACGATCGCTGACGACATCCGGATCCTTCAGGTCCTGCAACGCGCTCCGCCGGCGATTGCGCGAGATGCGAAGCTCATGGAAGCGGGACTCAACGATTACGACCAATTGCTACTGGCGCGCGGCGATTTGAAGCGGCTTTTCGGGCTGACGCTCACGCTGGTCATGCTCCTCACGTTGTTCTCCGCGCTGGCGCTGGCTTTCGTCCTCTCGGAGCGGTTGTCGGCGCCGCTCTCCGCGCTTGCGGAAGCGACGCGCGCTATCGCGAAGGGCGACTATTCGAAGCTCAACCCGGTGAAGAGCCGGGACGAGTTCGGGGTGCTCACTCAGTCGTTCAACACGATGACACGCCAGATCGCCGACGCGACCGAGGCGATGGAGCGCAACCAGCAGCAAGTCGAGAATTCTCGCGCATACCTGGAAAGCATCCTGTCGAATCTCACCTCGGGCGTGCTGACGTTCGACGAGCGCCTCTACGTAAAAACGATGAACGCCGCGGCCAACGGCATCCTCGCAGTCCCTGCAGGGGCCTTCCACGGGCTCAAGCTTTCCGAGTGGGCGCGCCACGTGCAGCCGATCGCGCCGTTCGCCGAGATTGCGCTGCGGCAGTTCGCGTCGTCGGGCATGCGCCAGTGGGAAGAGCAGATGGAATACCGGCGCATCGACGGTCCGCGCACCCTTCTCATGCGCGGCACGCGCCTCGGCACACGCGGAGAGAACGGCTACGTCATCGTGTTCGACGACATCACCCACCTAATCCAGGCGCAGCGCGACGCGGCCTGGGGCGAGGTGGCGCGCCGACTGGCGCACGAGATCAAGAACCCGCTCACGCCGATCCAACTCTCCGCCGAACGCTTGCAGCTGAAGCTCCAGGACAAGCTCCCACCCAACGAAGCGGACATCCTGCGCCGCGCTACGGGAACAATCGTGAACCACGTGGCGGCCCTCAAGGGGATGGTCGACGACTTCAGCCAATACGCGCATTCTTCGCGAATGAACGCCCGGGCCGTGGTGCTGAATGACCTGGTGCGCGAAGTGCTCGTCCTGTATGAATCCATGGGCGTGAGCATCGAGCCGCGGCTCTCGGAGACCCTGCCGCCGATCTACGCGGACCCGAGCATGCTGCGCCAAGTGCTGCACAACCTCTTCCAGAACGCGCTTGACGCGCTTTCCGGCGTCGACAACCCGCGCATCCTCGTGACCACGAGCCTGGGCACGGGCGGGGTCCTGCTTACCGTGCGCGATAACGGCACGGGCATCGCCGAGGGCGTGATGGGCCGCATCTTCGAACCGTATGTCACGACAAAACCGAAGGGAACCGGGCTCGGACTTGCGATCGTCAAGAAGATCGTCGACGAGCACCATGGCCGCATTCTCGTCGAGAACATCAAACCCCACGGCGCCAATGTGAGTATCGTTCTTCCGTTCAAGGCCGCCGCGTAACCCAACCTCGAATGTCCGCGAACCAGATCCTCGTCGTCGACGATGAAGTCGGCATCCGCGAGCTGCTTTTCGAAATCCTGCGCGACGAGGGGTACGGCGTGCGCCTTGCCGAAAACGCGCAGACGGCGCGATCTGCACGCAAGGAAATGCGCCCTGACCTCGTCCTGCTCGACATCTGGATGCCCGACACCGACGGCATCACGCTGCTCAAGGAATGGGCGGGCAGTGGGCTGCTCACCATGCCGGTAGTGATGATGTCGGGGCATGGCACCATCGATTCGGCGGTCGAGGCCACGCGCATCGGCGCGTTCGACTTCCTCGAAAAGCCGATCAGCCTGCCGAAACTGCTCGCTACCGTGGGCAAGGCGCTTGCCGGGGGGCGCATCCTGCCGAAGACGGGTCTCGCGCTCGTCAATCTCGGGCGTGGCCGCGTGATCCAGGAGTTGCGCCAGCGACTCGAGCAGGTCAACCGCCTGCGCACGCCGGTGCTGCTCGTGGGCGAGCCCGGATGTGGTTTCGAGGTCTGCGCCCGCCACCTGCATTTGCCCAACACGCCATGGGTCGCGCCCGAGGATACCGAGTGGCTCGCTACCAATCCGTTCGAGCCGCTCAATGAAGCTCGCGAGGGGACGCTCTTTCTGGGCGAGATCGGCCACCTCGACAAGGGCGAGCAGAAGGGTCTCGCCCAAGTGCTCGGCAAACTCGAGAAATTCAACGTGCGGCTGATCTGCGCGGCCACCGGCCCCCTGCCTGCGCTCGTCGAGGACGGTCACTTCGACGCCAATCTGTACAACCAGATGTCAGGCCTCACCATCCGCGTTCCGTCGATCGCGGACCATGCGGAAGACACCCCGGACATTGCGACCACCCTGCTCACGCAATTCGTCGACGCGAACGAGGTACCGCTGAGAACGCTAACCGTCGGTGCGCTCAACGTGATGCGCAATCTCGATTGGCCCGGAAATCTTCCGGTGCTCCAGAACGTGGTGAAGACGCTTGCGCTGACATCGCTCGCCGCCGATATCACCGGCGACGACGTGAATCGCGTCGCGCGCGAGTTCAATCTATCGCCACGCGAGCAGGCGACGACCGAGGTCGGCGTGTCGCTCGACCTGCCGCTGCGCGACGCGCGCGAGCAGTTTGAAAAGCAGTACTTCCTGCACCACATCCGCCGCGAGGAAGGCAACATGTCGCGCGTGGCCGATCGCGTCGGGCTCGAGCGCACCCACCTCTACCGAAAACTCAAGCAGCTCGGCATTCGCCCCTCCGGCAAGGGTGAGGACGTCACCGGCAACTGATTCGCGCGTCAGGCCGGTGTTTCGATCCGCCCCAGGCGTACTGCCGTAAGCCCCGTCTTGATATTGTTCGGCACGGGCATTACCAACACGCAGTTGTCATAAGGCGCGCGCACTGCGTCTTCGCCGTCCCATGCGATTACGTCGCCTTGGCGGGGCACCACTTCGAGGCCGGTGAATGTCTTCGCGAACCGGAAAGTGGGAGTGTTCGCGATTACCGCTTCGGTCACGCGAATGAGCTTCTGCGGCCGCTTCGCGGCTTCGATCTCGCGCGCCGCCGCTGCGGACTCGACCACGCCGACGCGGTCGAGGAAGCGCCAAAGTGTTTGCCACGCGACGTCGGCCGCGCTTCTTTCCCAGTGTTGTCCGCACTCGATGAGGAGCGCGTTCTTGGGACTCGCGGGATCGCCGAAGCCGCCGTAGTCGCGCATGCGTGTTCCGTTGGCGTGCCCCGTGTCGCTCACAACGTGCTCGGGAACGCCGACGTCGAAGGCGAAGCGGATACCCTTGTCGAGCGGCCCGCAGATCATTACCGGCGGGCTCGACTCGAGCATCGAATGGATGTCGAGCATGAAGTCGGCCGCCTCGACGAACGGTCGCAGCTCGCGTGCGCGACGCAGCTCCACGCTGTCGCGCGACCCATCCAGCACCTCCGCGGTCCACACGCGATTGAAATCCTCGTCGACGAATCGCGACGCGAAGGGATTCACCGCGTCGAAGCGGGCGAATGCCGCCACGTTTGCGAAGGCCAGCGTGAGCGTCCCACGCGTCGGCCGCAAGCCCATCTTCATCAGCCGATCGACCGCGATCGCACCACAGATTTCGTTGCCGTGCGTCAGCGCCACGACGAGCGCGTTAGGTCCCGCCTTGCCGCTTTCGAAACGGTGCACGTAGGGCGCTTCGGTGTTCGACCCGCGATAGGGGGCGAGGTCGGGAGCTTTCAATTCCACTGCGATCTGGGTCATGGCGGCTCAGTGTCGGTGGGGCGAGCCGTGGTCGTGCTCGCCGTGATGATGGTCGTGGTCGTGACCGTGTTCATGCCCGTGACAGTCGTGCGAGCACTCCGCGGCGTAGCGAGCCAGCTCCGCGAGCAGGCGGTCGAGGTTCGCCTTGAGCTCCGCGAAGGATGATGAGCGGGCACGCGTCTTCTCATCCATGTACAAACGGCGATTGACTTCGATCTGCAGGCTGTGGCGACCCGCCTTGGGGTCCGAGAATGCGCGTACCAGCTCCACACCCTTGTAGGGATCGTTGATCTTGACGTCGTAACCCATTTTCTTCAGCACTTCTGCGACTCGCGCTGTGAATTCGCCGTCGCAGGTCGTTCCGTCGCGGTCGCCGAGCACGAAATCGGCGCGCCGCTTGCCCGGACCCTCCTCGGAGATTCTCCCGCTCACCGCCGGCATCGAGTGGCAGTTCAGGTGCCAGACTGCGCCGAAATGCGCGTGGGCATGGTCGAGCGCGTCCTTCACCGCCTTCTGATAGGGCTGATGGTAGCTGACGATGCGATTTTTCACCTCCTCGACCGAGAGCTTCCGCGCATAGATCGGCTCGCCCGAGTCGAGGATTCGCCAGATGAGGCCTATGCCGAGCTCGGTCTTGCGGCTCGCGGCCGCGGGTCCCGGCCACTTGCCGTCGATAAGCGACAGGTCGATGTCCAGCAGCGAGCGGTTCGGGTCGATGTAGCTGCGCGGAAAGCGCGCGGCGACCAGGGTCGCGCCGACCGCCGGCGCTCCCGCATAGAGCTCATGGACGAAGCTGTCTTCGGCCTGGCGCAGCGCTTCGAGCGGAACAGCGGCGCGGAAGTCGTCCGGATACTCGGTGCCGCTATGCGGCGAGTCGAGCACCAGCGGCACGAAGTGGTCGCGAGGCTCGATCACGTCGAAGGCGCGGGGAGAGGTCATGGATTACCAATCGTTGAGGTAGCAGGCAGAAGGCGTCCTGGCTGCGTGCAAGGGCGTGAAGGCGGCGAATGGAGGTGGCAGCGCGATGGCGGCGAACGGGAAGCAATCGCCTCGAATCGGCGGCACGGATGCGGCCCATGATACCGTGAATCATCCGGCCATCGGCCGGGTCGAATCCTCATGCCCACTGACGCCATCGCGCGATTCGAAGCGCTGCTTGCCTCCGGAAAGGACGGCGCGCTGTTGCGCTTCGGGCTGGGCCTGCAGTACCTGAAAACAGGGGAAGCGCCGCGCGCCGCCGAACACTTGCGCGCCGCGGTGAGGCTCGATCCCGGCTACTCGGCCGCGTGGAAGCTCCTTGGAAAGGCGCTCACCGAGTGTGCGAATACCGATGAGGCGATCGAAGCGTACCGCCAGGGCATCGCAGCGGCCGAGACGAGGGGCGACAAACAGGCGGCCAAGGAGATGACCGTCTTCCTTCGGCGCCTCGAAAGGCCGCCCGCGCGTTAGGCCGCGGCGAGGAACGCCTCGAGCTCCGACCGCGGCGTGTCCATGACGATCGTCGCGCGCCCCAGCGCCTCGAGGAGGATGAGTGTGATCCGTCCATCCTGGTTCTTCTTGTCGCGTCCCATGAATTCGAGCCAACGAGCCGCGGGCATTCGCGGAGGTGCCACCGGCAATCCCAGCGCTTCGAGCAGCGCCACGAGCCGTTCGGCCGAGCGCGGCTCGAGGCGCCCCTGGCGCACAGAGAATCGCGCCGCAAGCACCATGCCCGCCGCCACGGCCTCGCCATGAAGCCAGGCGCCATGTCCCAGCGCCGATTCGATCGCGTGGCCGAACGTGTGGCCGAAATTGAGCAGCGCACGCTCGCCGCTTTCGCGCTCGTCCGCGGCGACGATCTGCGCCTTGATCTCGCACGAACGGCGTATTGCCCGCGTGAGCGCGTCTGGATCGCGCGCGCGTAGCGCCACGGCGTGCTCCTCTATCCAGTCGAGGAACCCCGCGTCGCGGAGCGCCGCGTGCTTCACGACCTCGGCGAGGCCAGCGCCGAGCTCGCGTTCGGGAAGCGTCCGCAGCGTGTCCGTGTCGGCGATGACGGCGCGCGGCTGGTAAAAGGCGCCGATCATGTTCTTGCCGAGCGGGTGGTTGACCGCCGTTTTGCCGCCGACGGAAGAATCGACCTGCGCGAGCAGCGATGTCGGCACTTGCAAGTAAGGAACGCCCCGCTGGAAAGTGGCCGCAGCGAAGCCCGCGATGTCGCCCACCACGCCCCCGCCGAGCGCCACAATCAGCGTTCGCCGATCCGCGTTCGCCGACAGCAGCGCGTCGAAGATCCGATTGAGGCTCTCTAGCGTCTTGAACGCTTCGCCGTCCGCGAGCGCGATGGTGAGGCAGCTCGCTCCCGCGGTGCGCAAAGTCGTCTCGAGCCTTACCGCGTAGAGGGGCGCGATCGTCTCGTTCGTGACGATGGCCACCCGGCCCGACCCGAGATGCGGCGCGAAAAGATCCGGGCGTCCCAGAAGCCCACTACCGATATGGATCGCATAGCCGCGGCCGGCGAGAGCGACCTGCAGCACGGCCTCGCTCATGGGATCTCGCTCCGGGGCCTCGGGTTCACGCCGCGTCCCCACGCACGCCTTCGCGCAGCGCCGCGATGACCTTTCCAACAACCGAAGCCGCGCTCTGCGCGCCGGTATCGACCACGATATGCGCGGCGTCGCGATAGAGCGGATCGCGATGGTCGAGCAACTCCGCCAGCTTCGCGCGGGGATCGGGCGTCGCCAGCAGCGGTCGGCTCGAATCGTGGCGCGTGCGCTCCCAGAGGCTTTCGAGACGCGCGCGCAGGTAGACCACCGTGCCGTGGTCGCGCATAACGCGCCGATTATCCTCGGAAAGAACGGCCCCTCCTCCCGTGGCCACGACCAGCCCGTCACGCGCAGCGAGCTCGGTAATCACCGCGCATTCGCGGCGGCGAAACCCCTCTTCACCCTCGAACTCGAAGATCGTCGCCACTGGAACACCGGTGCGCTCGACCAGCACGCGGTCAGTGTCGACGAACTCGAGCTGCAGGCGCTGGGCGAGCGCACGCCCCAGCGTCGTCTTGCCTGCGCCCATCATGCCCACGAGGAAGATGTTGCCCTGCGCCATCGCGATTGGATTGGATTCGGGATCCCGTGACTGCGAAGCATCGGCAGCCATGAGACGAGCATAGCCGAAAAAAAAGCCCCGGCGCTCCGGGGCTTTCGCTGGGAAAGACGGGTTAGCGGATCGTGAGCGCGTCCTTCACGATCTTGGGCGTCACGAAGATCAGGAGCTCGGTCTTGTCGTCCTGCTTCACGGTCTTCTTGAAAAGGTTTCCGACGAACGGAAGGTCTCCGAGGAACGGCACCTTGGTAACGGTCGTGCGCGTCTCCTGCTCGAAGATGCCGCCCAGAACGATCGTCTCCCCGTTATCGACAAGCACTTGCGTGCTGACCTTCTTGGTGTCGATCGAGGGGATCAGGCCGGCCGCCGAATTGACGTTCTCGCCCTGCGCATCCTTCTTGACTTCGAGATCCATGATGATGTGATCGTCGGGCGTGATGCGGGGCGTGACCGAAAGCTCGAGCGTGGCGGACTTGAACGCGACCGTGGTCGCGCCGCTTGCCGAAGCTGTGAGGTACGGAATCTCCCTGCCCTGGGAAATCACGGCCTTCTTCTTGTCGGCGGTGATCACGCGCGGGCTGGAGACCACCTTGCCGCGGTTGTCGGCCTCGAGCGCGGAGAGCTCCATGTTCACGAGGTTGCCGCTGCCGAGGTTGAGGATCGAGAGCGCCAGCGTGCCGGCGGCACCGGCCACCGGAAGGTTGACATTAAGCTGCTCGGGTTGTCCGCCGGCGGGAAGCAGCGTGCCGAACGGAGTGACCATCGTGGCCGTGCCGCGCGATACGGGGTTGTTCGCCAGCGGGCTTACCGTGTCGAACAGCGTCCCGGAGACCCCGTAGTTGTAGCTGCTCTGGTTGTAGGCGGACTGCGTGCCGAAGCGAGCGCCGAGCTGCCTGCCCCAGCGGTCGTCGGCGATCACGATGCGCGCCTCGATGAGCACTTGGCGGACCGGGATGTCGAGTTGCAGGATCAGCCGCCGTGCTTCCTCCAGGCGTCCACCCGTGTCCTGAATGAAGATCGTGTTGGTGCGCTCATCGAACGTGGCGTTGCCGCGCTTGGAAAGGATCTTCTGGTCCTTGTCAGAGAGGATCTTCTTGATGTCCTCGGCCTTCGCGTAGGAGAGGGCGAAGGATTCGGTGCGCACCGGCTCCAGGTCGGAGATCTGCGAATTCGCTTCGAGCGCGAGCTTCTCCTTCGCCGCCAGTTCGTCGGTCGGCGCGATCAGCACCACGTTGCCGTTCTTGCGTTTGGAAAGTCCTTTGGCCTGCAGGATGATGTCGAGGGCCTGGTCCCACGGAACGTCCTTCAGGCGCAGCGTCAGGTTCCCCCCCACGGTGTCGCTGGTGATGATGTTCAAGCCGGTGAAATCGGCGATCACCTGGAGCACCGCGCGGACTTCGACGTTCTGGAAGTTGAGCGACAGCTTCTCGCCGGCATAGCCCGGCACCGAGCTTTGCACCAGCTTGTTGGGATCTTCCTTGACCGGCTTCACCTCGACGATGAACTGGGTGTCGGTCTGGTACGCGGAGTATTCCCACAGGCCGCGCGGGTCGATGACCATCCGCGCGCTGCCGCCTTGTTCGAAGGTGTCGACAAACCTCACGGGCGTCGCGAAATCGCCGACGTCGAGGCGCCGCACGAGGTTCTTCGGCACGTTCGTGTTGAGGAAGTCGACGAGGATCTGCCGGCCCTGAAGGCGAATGTCGATGCCGACGTTGGCCGAGGAGAGATCCACGACGATGCGGCCTTCGCCCGAGTTGCCGCGGCGGAAGTCGACATCGCGCAGGTTGTAGCGGGTAGTGATTCCGGGCGGGGGCTCGGCGAACGTGGTGATCGCGGTCGGCGTGGTGACCGCGGCTGGGCCGCTGGCCGACGCCTGGGCACCGTCGATCGTGACCACGAGCTGCTTGCCTTCGAGCGTCTGGCTGTAGGTGAGGTTACGCGTGAGGTTCATCACCAGCCGTGTGCGATTTGCCGTCTGCACGACCGAGATGCTCTTCAGGTCGCCTTCGCCCGCTTCGACCTGGTTGCGCCCGAGCGCGTTGACGGTCTCCGGCAAGTCGATCGCGATGCGCGGCGGGTTCGTGACCTGAAAGCCCTGCGGTACGGACGGCAGCGCCTCGCGCAGCCCGACCTTCACGATGATCTTTCCACCCTGGACGGAGGAGAAGTCGATCGATTCGATCGCGTTGCGGGCCTGTGCCCACGCGAGCGGCGCCGACAACAGCAGGGCGAAAGCGGCGAACGCAACCCCGAGCTTGCTGGGGGTTCGGATACGGAGCGAATTGATCACTTTTTGTCCCCTTTGCCGGTGCCCTCGAGCAGCGGCAAAACGCTTTGCCGCTCGGCCCAATCCCCGGCGCTGTCTTGAACGATTTCCTTCAATTTGATCTCGGAGTCCGTCACGTCGGTGATGAGCCCGAAGTTCTGTCCCATGTAGTTGCCCTTCTTGACCCGGTACAGGGTCTTGTCGGCGCGAACCAGGGCGTACGTTTCCTTGTTCTGGGTGAGGGTCCCGACCATATTGAGCTGCTCGAGCGGAAAGGCCTCGAGGGGCTCCTTGCGCCGGTTGAGGTCGGGCGAAACGCCGCCGCCCGCGCCTTCTTTCGGCGCGGAGAGCTTGCGCGGCTTGAATGGATCGGGAAGGTCGAATCCCTCGTAGGCAAAGGGCTCGAAAGGCTTGACCGCCGGCAGGGGCTCGACACGGCGCGGAATCCCCTTTTCCGAATCGCGAACGAACTGCTTGAGCTCGTCGATCTCGGAGCTGCAGCCTGCGAGGACGAGCACCGCCGCGGGAATGAGAAGACGCTTCATCACTTGCCTCCCGGCTTCGCGGCTTTCTTGTCCTTGCTCGACTTGCGTTGCTTTGCGATTTCCTCTTCGTCTAGGTAGCGATAAGTCTTGGCGACCGCTTCCATCGACAGCAGCCCTTCCTTGTTGGGCGGATCGACCTTGAGGTCGGTGAGCAACACGATGCGCGGCATCTTGGCGACGTCGCTCGCGAAGGCGCCCAAGTCGTGGTAATTGCCGGCGACCTTGATGCTGACCGGCAGCTCCGCGTAGAACTCGGTGAAGTTCTCGCTGACCGCCGGCTTGAAGAGCTCGAACTGCAGGCCGCGGCCCAGGCCCGCCTGGTTGATGTCGATGAGCAAGGCGTCCATCTCGCTCTTGTTGGGCAACTGCTTGAGAAGCGCCCCGAAGGCCTGCTCGATCTCGGCGCGCTGCTGCTTGTAGGCCTCGAGGTTCACCGCGAGCTTCTTCTTCTCGAGGAAGGTTTCCTTCTGCTTGGCGACGTCGTTGCGTCCTTTTTCGATGCGCTCGGTCTGGTCCTGCCACAGCAAGAACCAGAAGATCGCCTGGATTGCCACGAAGGCGAGCACCAGCGCGCCGATCTTGGCGAACCAGGGCCAGTTGCCCGGCTGCTTTGGATCGAGCGTCCGTAGTTCGTCGAGGAGGTTCATTTGGTCGTCAACACCGGGGCTTTCGCCGGCGCGGCCGGCGCGCCTTTGGCTGGTCCGCCCCGCGAGTCGTCCGGCCGGGCGCGCTTGATCGAGATGTTCATGTTGAATTCGTTAACCCGGCTGCCCGACTTGTCGGGATTGGCCACCGCCTTGATCTCGACAAGCTCGGGGTTCTCCAGATACGGCGAAGCGCCGAGGTTGCGCATCAGCGTGGAGACGCGCGCATTCGACTGGGCGTAGCCGCTGATGTTGACCTTGGGCCCGGTCTGCTTGAAGCCCTTCAGGTAGACGCCTTCCGGAAGCTGGCGCAGGAACTGGTCGAGGAGCTGCACGGGCTCCGAGCGGTTGCTCTGCAGGCCTTCGACGACCTGCTTCTTGGCGAGGAGGGAGGCGGTTTCCTCGCGGATCTTGCGTATCTCCTCGATCTGCGTGTCGAGCTTGTCGATTTCCTGCTTCATGTAGGTGACGTTCGCCTGCTGCTGCGTCACCTGGCGGTCGAGGAAAAACCAGATTGAGCCGCCCACCAGCGCGGCCAGCCCGACCGAGACGCCCATGAGGACGACGAATTGCTGCTGGCGCCGCTTGCGCTTCTCTTCGCGGTGCGGCAGTAGGTTGATGCGGATCATGAAGGGTCGAACCTCCGCATCGCCAGCCCGCACGCGACCATCAGCGACGGCGCGTCGATCGTGAGCTGGCGTGGCTTGATCTTGGACGAAAGCGCCATGTTCGCAAAGGGATTGGCGACCACGGTATGCACCTGGGTGCGCTGCGCGACCATCTCCTCGAGTCCGTCGAGCATGGCCGACCCGCCCGTCAGCAGGATGTGGTCGACTTTGCTGAACTGGGTCGAGGTGAAGAAGAATTGCAGGGCGCGCTGGATCTCCAGGACGATCTTCTCGTTGAACGGCTGCAGCACGTCCGGGCCGAAGTTCTCGGGCAGGTTGCCGACGCGTTTCGCGGCTTCCGCCTCCTCGGCTGGCATGTCGAATTGCCGGGCTATATCCGCGGTGAGTTGCGTGCCGCCGATCTGCTGTTCGCGCGTGTAGACGGTCTGGCCCTCATGGACGACCGTGACGCGCGTGACCGTGGCGCCGATGTCCACGACCACCGTCACGTCCGATTCGGAGATGCCTGAATTGCCGCCGCAAATCAGCTCGAAAGCGGTCTGCGAGGCGTAGGACTCGACGTCCATGACGATGGTCTTCAGGCCGGCCGCTTCCGCAGCGGCGACGCGGTCCTCGATCTTCTCCTTGCGGGAGGCGGCGATCAGGACTTCGACCTCATCCTCTCCTGACGGCGCCGGGCCGAGCACCTGGAAGTCCAGGTTGACCTCGTCGAGGGAAAACGGGATGTATTGGTTGGCCTCGCCCTGGACCTGAACTTCCATCTCCTCGTCACGCTGGTTGCCGGGCAGAATCACCTTCTTGGTGATGACCGCGGCGGCGGCAGGGCAAGGGCGATGTTGCGGATTCGCGAGCCCAGATTCTTGTGGGCGCGCTTGATCGCCTCGCCCGCGGCCTCGATGTTGGCGATGTTCCCGTCCACGACGGTGTCTTTCGGCAATGGCTCGATCGCGTAACGCTCCACACGGTAGACGTTACGACCGGCTTCCGAGATCTCCACCATCTTTACGGAGGACGAGCTGATATCGCAGCCCACGAGCGGCGGAGTCTTGGCCTTCAGGAAATCGAACTGGGCTGCTAATTTTTCTTTGAGCATGATGGAGGTTAGCACCCACTACGAAGAATCTACTTTAGATGCTAGCAACAAGTCCTAGGACTGTAAAGCATTTTATGGCAAGGCCTTACGGTCGCCGCCACGACTATAATGGCTTCGGTAAATTGAACCTGCGCCCGACATTCGCGGCCACATGAGCCGGATGGCGGAACCTTTCTTTCCATGACGTCCCGTTGGTGGTTTTACCCGGCGCTGATCGCCGTGTCGCTCGTTCTGGTCGCGGCGGGAGTCGGCGCGCTCACGGTCGTCCTGCTTTGGCCGAACCT